>JAABUZ0100007487.1_pt1 | contig 13150 bp, 11 predicted proteins | sample 5562091 | NCBI WGS metagenome assembly JAABUZ01 (sample SAMN12813069, study PRJNA571459) | rock metagenome | isolation source: Antarctica rocks | place: Antarctica: Victoria Land, Linnaeus Terrace sud | collected 2015-12-21 | reverse complement strand
GATGGCCTCGCTGAACGACGTTGCCAGCGCTGCCGCCCTGGCGCAAGGCGCGACGGCGGCCACCGACATCACCGGCTTCGGGCTGCTCGGCCACCTGCACAAGCTGGCACGGGCCAGCGGCTGTGCGGCTGTGGTGGACGCTGCTACCGTTCCTTACCTCAGCGACGCGCGGCCCTCCCTCGCGGCTGGCTTCGTGCCGGGAGGCTCACAGCGCAACCTCGACTGGGTCCGCCCCTTCCTGGTCGCCGAGGGCGTTGGCGACGACGAGCTGATCCTGCTCGCCGATGCGCAGACCAGCGGCGGGCTGCTGGTCGCGGCCGACCTCACGAGCGTGCTGCCCGGCTCTTCCTTGATCGGCGAGCTTGTGCCCGGACCTGCCGGCCAGATCACCGTTCGCGCGGCCCGCTCAGCTGACTGAGCAGGTGAGCCGGGTTCGGCTGATGGTGGCTCTCGAGTCGTCCGTGACTCGCCCCGCGCCTTCCGGTCAGCGCTCCGCTCAGGGGTCGATTCGCTTAGGCACGACCGTCAGTAAATGTTTTAGCGCCACGGGGACAAACCAGTGACGAGCCCCCGTGCCCACGCGACGGGACCGTGCAGCGCCCTACCTGCGTCGGCGACCCTTGCGGGCGGGCCGGCGGGCAGCCTCCGCGGCGACCGAGCGGGACACCCGGCCGTTGGCCTGAGCCGGCGTCCACGCCTCGGCACGGGTCCACTGCGAGCCGCAGCCGCGGCAGGTGAACAGCGGCAGCCCCCGCACGGCAACTGGTGCGCCCCCTGCTGCATAGGCCGGAGCCCACGCGCAGACATCGCGGCACGGGAACTCCGCAAGCTCGCCGACCGGCTCTGCGGCCTCACCAGCTACGCTCACAGGCCTCAGCTTGTGGCCGGCTTGTCGCGGTCCAGCCGCTCCCGCTGCGGCACCACGGTGTAGCGCGGATCCTTGGCAGAGGCCTGGCCGGCCTCGAACGTGGCGAAGCGCGTCGATGCCGCACCGGAAAGCAGCGCGAGCCCCGCGACGGCCGACAGCAGACGGGACCGGCGGCCCGCCGCGGTCAGGGCTGCCCCGGTCAACATCAGCGCCGAAGCGACCCGGTTGACCACCCCAGCCCTGCCGGTGTGGCGTGCCTGGGCCGACAGGCCCATCCTGTGCTCCATCCAGTGCACGCTGCCGACCTCGGCGAGTGCAGCGGCAACGGCGAGGCGCTGCACCGGCCCCACCTCAGACGCCGGGGCAGCGATCAACCCCATTCCGGCGGCCGACGCAGCAGCACCGGAGGCGAAGACGAAGGGCAGATACGGCGCAGCCTCCTTCCACGCTGGCGTCGCCGTGTCACCGATCAACACCGCGGTGTAGGTGGCGACGGCGGGGGCGACCAGCGCCGCGATGAGGCCGGCTGCCCTACCCGTCAGACGAGCGAAGGGTCGCAGCGCCCGTGGCCAGAGCCCTGGCAGCTCCGCCACGGCCGCCAAGCCGGCGAACGGGCCGTACGCGGCCAGCACCCACGTACCCACCGACATCGGTGAAGTCGGCTTCGCGACTCTGAGCATGTGGTAGAAGCGCGCGGGCCGCCCCAGGTCGTGGATGAGGCAGTAACCGCTCAGCGAGATGGCGCCGAGCGCGGTCAGCCGCCCGCCTTGCGCAAGCACCGGCCGGTCGGTCAGGTCGGCGCAGGCGCCCACCACCGACGACGCGCTGGCGAGGCCACCGAGGAACAGGTACGCCGGGATGTCGTTGGTCCACGGCGCCGCCTTGACGACTGGACGGCCGTAGTACGACGTGAACTCAGCCGGCGGCACCATGGCATGCGGATCACCCCGACGTCCGCGGCGGCCGCGTCTGCCGTCACCGCGCGAACTCAGCTGACGCCCCCCGGCTGAGCCAATGGTGGCCGCGCGGTCGGGCCGGACGCCCTCGAGTCCCGACCGGGTGGTCTCCGCCTGGCTCACGGACGCCTCCCGACGAACATGACGGCGACGCCGGCGATCAGTGCGACCCCGGCGATCCCGGCCCGCTTCCACAGCCCGGCGACGTCGCGTGTGGGCACGACAGGGTCGGGCGGGAAGCCATAGACCTCAGGCTTGTCGAGCAGCAGGAACATCGCGCCCGCCCCCCCGACGCCGTCGTCGGGCGACTCGCCGTACAGCTGTGCGTCGCTGACCCCGGCGCCTTGCAGCTGCTCCAGACGGGCGGCGGCGCGCTCGCGGAGCTCGTCGACGGGCCCGTACTGGATGGACTGGGTGGGGCACGCCTGGGCGCAGGCGGGCATCTGCCCGTCGCTGATCCGGTCGTAGCACAGCGTGCACTTGAAGGCCCGGCCGTCCTCCTCGCGCTTGTCGATCACGCCGTAAGGGCAGGCGGGCACGCAGTACCCGCAGCCGTTGCAGATGTCCTGCTGCACCACTACGGTGCCGAACTCGGTGCGAAACAGCGCGCCGGTCGGGCAGACGTCAAGGCAGCCGGCGTGGGTGCAGTGCTTGCACACGTCGGAGGACATCAGCCAGCGGAACTCGGTGCGGCCGTCGGCGGACCCATTGGCACCGGGCGGGGCGGGCATCGGCAGACCGAGGTCGACCGGCGCCGTGCCCATCCGGGTCGGGTCCGGTAGCTGCTGCACGGCAGCGGCTACCTCGGCGTTCACTTCTGGGATGCTGCTGGGCCCGACCGGCAGCGCGTCGAGCCCAGGCTCCTGGTGGCCCAGCTGCTTGGGCTGCTCGATGAAGGCGACGTGCCGCCAGGTGCTCGCGCCGAGGGAGCCGGTGTTGTCGTACGACATCCCGAGCAGGTTCAGCCCGTCCTCAGGAACCGAGTTCCACTCCTTGCACGCCACCTCGCAGGCCTTGCAGCCGATGCAGATCGACGTGTCGGTGAAGAAGCCCATCCGCGGCGGGTGGTTGTCCCACCCCGCCCGTTTCGCGGGGTCGTACCCCTTGGCGTCACCCGGGCCGTGGCTCGCAGCCCCGGCTGTGGATTCCAGGATCGTCACGATGCTGTTCCTGTCACGGCGCTGTCCCCGTCTTCTCGGTGATGCCGGCCCGCCGCCGATAGTCCTCGACGTACTCCAGCAGCGCCGGCCCGCGGGGGCGCCGGCCCGGCTGGACATCGCAGGTACCGGCCTTCGAGTCCTGGATATGGACGTTGGGGTCCATCTGCACCGACAGCAGCTCGTTCGCGGCGTCCCCGGTGACCAAGCCGTTCGACCCCCAGTGGTAGGGCAGCCCGACCTGGTGCACGGTCTTGCCCGCCACCGTCAACGGCGACATGCGGTCGGTGACCAGGACCCGAGCCTCGATGGCGTTCCGGCCGGTGGTGATGGTCGCCCATCCCCCGTGCTCGAGCCCCGCCTCGCGCGCCATCTCGGGCGAGACCTCGCAGAACATCTCCGGCTGCAGCTCGGAGAGGTAGGGCAGCCAGCGGCTCATCCCGCCAGCGGTGTGGTGCTCGGTCAGCCGGTAGGTGGTCCAGACGTAGGGGAATACCGAGGTCTTCGGGTCGGTCCCCGACGGGTTGGACATGTTGGCCGGGTGCTGGAGCGTCTCACGCGCCGGGTTGGACTGCTGGTCGTAGAGGGGGTTCTCGAAGGGCGACTCGTGCGGCTCGTAGTGCGTGGGCAGCGGACCGTCGACCAGACCGGTGGGGACGTAGAGCCAGCCCTTGCCGTCGGCCATCATGACGAAGGGCGAGTCGCCGGCGATGCCCTTCTCGGCCTTGTCCTCCGGCCCCGGGCGGTAGTCCGGGCGGGTGCCGGCAACGAAGTCCGGGACGTCGTGCCCGGTCCACTTGCCGCTCTGCTCGTCCCACCAGACGTAGGCCTTGCGCTCGCTCCACGGTTTGCCGTCGGGGTCGGCCGAGGCACGGTTGTAGAGGATCCGGCGGTTGGCCGGCCACGCCCATCCCCACTCCGGAGCGACCCAGGTCTGCTCACGCCCGGGCTTGCGGCGGGCCGCCTGGTTGACCTCGTCGGCGTACACCCCGCAGTAGATCCAGCAGCCGCACGAGGTGGAGCCGTCGGCCTTGAGCTGGGTGTAGGCCGACAGCGCCTTGCCGTCGGGACCGGTGCCGTTGACCTCGCGGAGCACCGCGTCGGCCGACGGCTCCTGCAGCGGCCCCTCGGTGGGATAGTCCCAGGCCAGGTCGAGCAGCGGCCGGTCGCGCTCGTCGGTCGAGCCGGCAAGCTTCTCGCGGATGATCCGACCGAGGTGGTAGTAGAACCACAGCTCGCCCCGTACGTCGTCCTCAGGCTCGACCGCCTTGTGGTGCCACTGCAGCATCCGCTGCGTGTTGGTGAAGGTGCCTTCCTTCTCCGTGTGCGCGGCGGCGGGCATGAAGAAGACCTCCGTGCCGATCCCCGTGGTCTCGAGCTCGCCGGTCTCGATCTCCGGCCCGTCCTTCCAGAACATCGCGCTCTCGATCAACGAGAAGTCGCGCACGACCAGCCACTCGAGGCCGGCCAGACCGAGGCGCTGGAGCTTAGCGTTGGCCGACCCGACCGCGGGGTTCTGGCCCAGCAGGAAATAGCCCGGGACCTTGCCCTCGATCTGGTCGCGAACCGTCTTGTACGTCCCGTGGTCGCCGTCGATGCGCGGCAGGTAGTCAAAGCAGTAGTCGTTCTCCGCCGTGGCCTTGTCGCCGAAGTAGGCCTTCAGCAGGCTGACCACGTATGTGTCCATGTGGCCCCAGAAGCCGACATCGGCCCGATTCTCCTCGACGAACTCCTCAAGGCTCTGGTGCTGCTGGGCATGCGGCATCGGGATGTAGCCCGGCAGGATGTTGTAGAGCGTAGGGATGTCGGTCGAGCCCTGGATGCTGGCGTGACCACGCAGGGCGAGGATGCCGCCGCCCGGCCGCCCGATGTTGCCCAGCAGCAGCTGCAGGATCGCGGACGTGCGGATGTACTGCGCCCCCACCGTGTGGTGGGTCCAGCCGACCGCGTAGCAGAAGGCGCTGGTGCGGTCGCGGTTGCTGTTGCTCGTCAGCGCCTTCGCAACCCGCTCGAACAGCTCCGGCGGGATGCCGCAGACCGTCTCGACCATCTCCGGGGTGTACCGCGCGTAATGCCGCTTGAGCACCTGCAGGACGCACCGGGGGTGCTGCAGCGTCGGGTCGGTCTGGATCTCGGCGCCGTTGCCCAGTGAGGGGCCGCCGCTGCCGAACTGGTGGGACTGCTCGGCCTTCTGGCTGTGCTCCTGCTCCTGCTGGCCGCCGACCTGTCCACCGCCACCCTTACCGTCGCCGTCGCCGCCGGCGTCGACACCCTCGTACGCCCACGACGCCGGGTCGTACACCCGCTTCTCGGCATCCCAGCCGGAGAACAGGCCGCCGAGGTCCTCGGTGTCCTGGAAGTCCTCGCCGACCAGGGTCGAGGCGTTGGTGTAGGCGCTGACGTACTCGTGGAACCACAGGTCGTTGGCCAGCACGTAGTTGACCAAGCCGCCGAGGAAGGCGATGTCGGTGCCGGCCCTGATGGGAACGTGGATGTCGGCCACCGCGCTGGTACGCGTGAACCGCGGGTCGACATGGATGATCGTCGCGCCGCGAGCCTTGGCCTCCATCACCCACTGGAACCCGACCGGATGACACTCGGCCATGTTCGAGCCCTCGATGATGATGCAGTCAGAGTTCTGCAGGTCCTGCAAGAAACCGGTGGCGCCGCCACGACCGAAGGAGGTCCCCAGACCGGGGACGGTAGAGCTGTGTCAAATACGGGCCTGATTCTCGATCTGCACGGCGCCCATCGCCGTGTAGAGCTTCTTCATCAGGTAGTTCTCTTCGTTGTCGAGCGTCGCGCCGCCCAGGCTTGCGATGCCCATTGTGCGCCGGGTGCGCTTGCCGTCCTGCTCCCACTGCCAGTACTCGCTACGGCTCTTGATCACGCGGTCGGCGATCATGTCCATCGCCGTGTCGAGGTCGAGGTCCTCCCAGTCGGTGCCGTACGGGCGCCGGTAGCGGATCTTCTTCTCGCGGGCTCCGCCCGTCACGAGCTGCAGAGTTGCGCTGCCCTTGGGGCACAGCCGGCCGCGGCTGACCGGCGAGTCGGGGTCGCCCTCGACCTGCACGATCTTCTCGTCCTTGACGTACACCCGCTGGGCGCAACCGACCGCGCAGTAGGGGCAGACGCTCCCGACGACCCGGTCGGCCGTGCTCGTGCGGGCCGTCCAGCTGCGGGTGCCCTTGGACTCGGCCGCGCTGCCGCGCCCGAGGGGGTCAGACCCGGTCAGCTGCCGCATGACCGGCCAACCGAGGAACGACTCGCGAAGGCTCACTGGCGGTTCTCCCTCGATGTGCAGGTGCTCGCTCGACCCGAAGTCTGCCATGCGGCTACGACAGATCCGGGCCTGCCCCCCTCCTCGGTTCTCACCCCTGGCAACCGGGCTCCACCTGCTGCCGCGCCCGCCGCCGCCGTGCGACCGGCAGCCGGCTGACGCCATCTGAGACGCTGGAGCACATGGGCCGCCTCACCGTTCGCCGCAAGGTGGTCCGGCTGCGCGATGGCGTACGCAGTGAGCGCCCCGACACCCTTGCCGCCGAGGAGCCGCTGGAGATCCGGGTCGAGGGCCGGTCGCTCGCCATCACCATGCGCACCCCCGGCGCCGACATGGACCTGGCCGTCGGGTTCCTGCTCTCCGAAGGCGTGGTCCACCAGGCCGGCGACGTGAGTGCGATGCGCTACTGCAGCGGCACCGACGACGCCGGCAGGCAGACCCACAACGTCCTCGACGTCGCCCTGGCGCCGGGTGTCGCCCCGCCTGACCCCAGCCTCGAGCGTGCCTTCTACACCTCATCCTCCTGCGGCATCTGCGGCAAGGCCAGTATCGATGCCGTCCGGACGAGCAGTGCCTTCCCGGTCCGCGACGACCCACTGAGGGTCAGCCCCGAGCTCGTGTCGCAGTTCCCCGACCGACTGCGCGAGGCTCAGTCGGTCTTTGACCGCACCGGCGGGCTGCACGGGGCGGCGCTGTTCGACGGCGGCACCGGTGAGCTGCTTGCGGCCAGGGAGGACGTCGGGCGGCACAACGCTGTCGACAAGCTGCTCGGGTGGGCGCTGCGTGAGCGCCGGGTGCCCCTCGCCGGGACGGTCCTCATGGTCAGCGGCCGCGCGTCGTTCGAATTGACGCAGAAGGCGCTGATGGCGGGGGTGCCCATGCTGGCGGCTGTCTCGGCGCCCTCCTCGCTCGCGGTCGAGCTCGCCGAGGAGGCCGGCATGACGCTGGTGGGGTTTCTGCGCGGCACGTCGATGAACGTCTACTCCTGCTCACAGCGGGTCAGCTGAGGTCCCCGCAGCTGGCGCCTCGCGCTCAGCCGTGCGGTCCCGGCGCGCGCTCGGCCGCGTCCGTCCACGCCGTCGCGAGCGCGGTGATCCGGGCGGCGGCGGCGGTCTCGTCGGCTCCTCGCCCTTTCGCCACGCCCAGCAGATAGGCCGTCAGCGGAGCGGCCGGGCGAGCAACCCCATGCGCGACGTCGCGGGCCAGGTCCAGGATCAGCGTCCGGTCGATGTCGGCGGGGTCGAGGCCGAGCTCGCGCGCCGCCGCGGCCAGCCAGTCGTCCATGCTGCTCACGGCGCACCTCCGGCGCCGCGTACAGCCGCCTCCCGGCCAAACGCTGCCACGCGCCGCGCCTGGTCGAGGTCTGGCTCGGTGTCGCAGTCGAACACCTCGACCTCGTCGGCCGCGTCGACGCGCAGGACGTCCGGACCCGCCAGCAGGCGCATCGGCTTGCCGTCGGGATGGCCCGGCAGTGCAGCCCGCAGCCACGCGGTGCGCCACACCCCGAACAGCAGCTGGTCCTGGCCGGTGGCGTCGACGTAGAGCGCCCCGGCGGCCGAAGGCTGTGCGAGTGCGACGGTCATCAGCCGCTGCACTCCCGGCCAGGACACGAACGGCAGGTCGACGGCGAGCACGGCTACCAGCGGAGCCCGTACCAGGCGGAGGCCGGCAGCGAGCGCGGCGAGCGGACCGCCTCCAGCCGGCGTCTCGCGGGTCCAGTGGATGCCGCCGGCTTGCGGTGGGTCGAGTGGCCGTCGCGGGCCGACGACCACCAGCGTCTGCCCGGCCGCGTGCACCGGCGATACGGCGGCGATGGCTCGGTCGATCAGCCGTTGGCCGCCGACGATCAGCTCAGCCTTGTCCTGGCCGCCGAGCCGGGTACCGCTGCCGCCGGCGAGCAGCACGACATCGAGGCCGTCCGCCGCTGCCGGCTCGCGCTCATCCACCGATGGCGGACATGGACCGCGCCGGCTGGGCGAACGAGGGGTCGCCGATGCCGTGCCCGGCGCGCTTGCCCGCGACGGCCTTCAACCACCTGACAGCGAGCTCGTCGTCGTCGGCCCCCGCGCGCAGGGCGGTCCGCAGGTCGCTTTCGGTGCGAGCGAACAGGCAGTCGCGGACCTGTCCGTCGGCGGTGAGCCGGACCCGGTCGCAGGCAGAGCAGAAGGGCTCGGTGACCGACGCGATGATGCCTACCGTGTCGGGGCCACCGTCGATGCGGAAGGTCTCCGCGGGCGCGCTCCCACGGCCCGGCACCGGCGTCAGCAGGTGAGCCGCCGACAGGCGGGCGCGAGTCTGCGCGGCAGTCACCATCTGGTTGCGGTCCCAGCCGTGCTGCGCGTCGAGCGGCATCTGCTCGATGATGCGCAGCTGGTACCCCCGCTCGCGGCACCAGTCGAGCAGGTCGACCGCCTGGTCGTCGTTGACCCCGCGCAGCAGCACCGCGTTGACCTTGACCGGGAGCAACCCGGCCGACGCCGCTGCCGCCAGCCCGGCGATGACGTCGTCGAGGCGGTCGCGCCGGGTGATGCGGCGGAAGGTCTCGCGGTCGGTCGTGTCGAGGCTGACGTTGACCCGGTCCAGGCCGGCGGCAGCGAGCGGCTCGGCCAGCCGGGACAGCGTCAGGCCGTTCGTGGTGAGCGAGAGCGCAGGGCGCTGGGGCAGGGCACTCAGGCGGCTGACCAGGGAGACGAGGGTGGGGCGCAGCGTCGGCTCGCCACCGGTCAGTCGGACCCCGTCGACACCCAGGCGCGCGGTGGCGATGCCGACGAGGCGCACGAGCTCGTCATCGGTCAGCAGCTCCGGCGAGGGCAGCCACGGCAGGCCTTCGGCCGGCATGCAGTAGGTGCAGCGCAGGTTGCACCGGTCGGTCAGCGACACGCGCAGGTCTGTCGCCACCCGGCCGAAGCCGTCGGCGAGAGGGAGTACGCGCGCAGGCGCCGTCGTCACCCTGTGAAGGATAACGCCCAGGCGTGCCGGGTAGCCCGACGGTGGCGCCTGCGCGCCCTGGCCCCCTTCTGGTCCACAGGGGATGCCCGACCTCGCGAAGTGTCCGCCCCGTGTGTTGTCATGATCTGCGACACGCGCTGGGTGTGTCGGCACGAGCAGGAGGACAACGTGGCCGACGACAACATCCGCTTCGGCGTCGACATTGGCGGGACAGGCATAAAGGCGGCCCCCGTCGATGTGCGGACCGGTGAACTGAAGAGCGAGCGCGTGCGGATCGAGACGCCGCACCCGTCCACGCCGGCGGCGGTCGCTGGTGTCGTGGCGCAGCTCGTCCACGACGCCAAGTGGACGGGCGAGGTCGGTGCGGCCTTCCCGGCGGTGATCAAAGAGGGCGTTGCTCGGACGGCCGCCAACGTCGATCCGTCCTGGCTTGACACCGATGTCTCGGCCACGCTGCGCGACGCCACCGGGTGCGACGTCTACGCGGTGAACGACGCTGACGCTGCAGGGGTCTCCGAGATGCACTTCGGGGCGGGCCGGGGACAGCGCGGCGTCGTCGTCCTCGCCACGCTCGGGACAGGGATCGGCAGCGCCGTATTCCTGCACGGTCAGCTGGTGCCCAACACCGAGCTCGGCCACCTCGAGGTCGACGGCCACGACGCCGAGAAGAAGGCCTCGGAGATCGCCCGTGAGCGCGACGAGCTGTCATGGAAGAAGTGGTCGAAGCGTCTGAGCCGGTACCTGAACGTGCTTGAGAACCTGCTGTGGCCCGATCTGATCATTCTTGGCGGGGGTGGCAGCAAGAAGGCGGACAAGTTCCTGCACCTGCTCGAGGTTCGGACCAAGGTCGTTCCTGCGACGCTGCGCAACGAGGCGGGCATCGTGGGTGCAGCCCTCGTCGCTGCTGCTGACGTCACGACCGAGCGGGGGCGACCGGCGCAGCTCGGCCAGCAGGGGTAGGCGACCGCCTTCCCGGCTTCGGGTAGCGCGGCTGCTCCGGGGCGGGTGCGACCGGGTGGTGGCCGTCGCCCGCGCGTGTCGCCCCGCGTGTCGCTAGCGGAGAATGACGGCGGCTTCACAACGTGGCAAGGTGACCGCAGCCGGTAGATGGAGGAGCACATGCGCGACCTGCGCCCCGACGGTCTCAGCGAGGACGGGCGCAGCCTGCTGCTGTCCGACGCCGCAGCGTCCGAGCGGGCAGCCGCGGAAGGCTCGGCAGAGCGCTACCGCGTACCCGTCGACGAACGGCTGCGATCGGTCCTGCGCGGACGACCGGCAACCAACGATACGCGCGTCGAGAGCGCCCTTCCGCCCCGCGAGATCCAGGCGCGCCTGCGCGCGGGTGCCACGGTCGAGGAGGTCGCCCGCGCCGCCGGCATCCCGGTCGCGCGGGTGCAGCGGTATGAGGTGCCGATAGCCGCCGAACGTGCCCGGGTGGTCAGTCAGGCCCGCGAGGCGACTGTTCCCCCGACCGACCGGACCCATCCCGGTCAACCGCTCGGGCAGCTCGTTGACGCCGGGCTTACGCGAGCGGGGATCGACCCGGCAGGCGTCGCCTGGGAGGCTCGTCGGCAGCCCGACAGCAGCTGGATCGTGCGCCTGCCGGTGGGAGAGCGTGGTTGCGCGGACTTCTCCTGGGACGCTGCAGCCCGCCGGGTGCGTCCCATCGACCCCCTGGCGCACGACCTGCTGGCGCCTGCCCCACCCCCGCCCGACGAGGCGATCGAGGCGGTTGCGCAGGCGACTCGGGTGACGGCCAGGGAACTCGACGAGGTGCCACTTGCGGTTGGCGCGGAAGGCGGACGGCGGCTGCCGGGCAGGGCGGCGGGTCGCCCGGCAACCGGGCTCGTCGTCCTGGCGGGAAGTCGCGAGACGGACCCGCCGGGCCCGTATGACGACGCTGTTGCATCGGTAGCCGAGCAGCCGAGACCGGGTGCGCCGACCGGCGACTTTGCCTCCGCCGGGGAGAGCAGGTCAGCACTGCCCGGGTCGTTGCTGGCTGGGTCGTTGCTGCCTGGGTCGTTGCTGAGCGAGCCGGCCCCCGGCACCTCAGTACCTGGCGCGGTGTGGCCGCCGTCGGCTCCGGTCCCCGTGACGGCAGACGCATCCACCCGCGGAGCCGCTGACCACGCGCGGACCGTACCCGGTGGTGGCCGCGGGCAGCAGGACCAGGCACCCGTGCAGGACTTGGGCACCGAAGCCCTCCACGTGGCGTCCGACGAAGCCAGGAGTGACGCGGCTCCGGCGGCCTCAGCAGCCTCGTCGGCGGCAACCGTCTCAACGGTGCCCTCAGAGCGGGATGACGCGCTGTTCAGGGCCGCGTCGCTGGCCGCCCAGTCCGGCGCTGAAGCAGGTGAGCCGGCGTCAGGTCACGCCGCACGGAGGCGGTCGCCCGGCCGACGGGGCGAAGTCCCAGCGTGGGACGACATCGTCTTCGGCGCCAAGCGCTCCTGACGCAGCGGGTAGCACCAGGTCTGCGACGGCCCCCCCAAGGTCCGTGCCGACCACTGGTTCGGCAGGTTGCCGGATGTAGCGCGCACGCCGTGAAATCCGCCACGCAAGTGCACCGCGCGTGGTGCAAGCAGCGGGTCCGGGCAGCACGTACGGTCAGACTTCAGACCCGTTCGCGGAAGGTGTAGGCCGCGTCGAGCGTTGGAGGAGTCGTGACCGGAACTGCAGCGACCCAAGCCCGGCCGCTAACTGTCGCAGATCGTTGCGACCGATGCGGCGCCCAGGCCTATGTCCACGTCGTCCTTCTCGGTGGAGGCGATCTGATGTTCTGCCGCCACCACGCTCAGGCCTACTCGGCCAAGTTGAACGAGGTTGCGACCGAGATTCGTGACGAGAGCGAAAAGCTCGACCTTTCTCCCGACCGAGGCTGAGCCGCCGATGGCGGGCACGTGCCCGTCGTACGCCCGGACCAGCCGATGCCCGTCGTGCCTTCGTTGAAGGCCGGCGGGCATCGTCGTGTCCGGGGCTGACCAGCTTGAAGCGGGGCCACCTGCGTGACGAGTCCCGGCCGCAGGCGAGTCGCGGGTCGACACCGGCTGCAGGAGCAAGTTGGCCTAAGGTCGACAAGTGGCGGTGAGCAGAGCGCCAGCCGGCTCCGGCGGACTGTCGGGGCGGCGACCGCGGACCGCCCAGCTTGCTTCCCCTGGTCCCCAGATCGACGCGGGCCCGACCGTCGCCCGCTCGAGGTACCGCGGTGGACCCAGGCCGCGAATGACCGTGTTGAACGCAGTCGATCCGTCGGCCGTCGGTGTTGACCGCAGCAGCTACCCCGCCGGTGACCCTCAAGCCGACAGGGCAGTCACTCGGCCCCTGCCCGCGAAGGGCGCGACAGGAAGCCATACGCGGCGAGGTCCCTTCGCGGTACTGACGCAGACACTGAGCAAAGCCTGGAGCGACCGGGTGCTCGGCCTAGCGGCTGAAGCTGGCTTCTGGCAGTTGTTGAGCCTGCCGCCACTACTTCTCGCCGTGCTCGGGACGATCGGCTACCTGGGTCAGTTGACCAGCGGCGACGCCCTCAATCGGGTGCACGCCAGTCTGCTCAGCGCATCGAGTCACATGCTCGCGCCGTCCGCCGTCGACCAGATCGTCCGACCGACGTTGGACGAGGTGCTGCGGCGCGGGCGGCTCGACGTGATCTCGTTCGGCTTCGTCGTCTCGCTGTGGTCCGGGTCGACAGCCATGGCAACCTACGTCAACACGATCACGATCGCCTACGGGGAGCGAACCGCGCGCAGCGCCATCCGCAGCCGGCTTCTCGCTCTGCGGCTTTACATCGTCCAGGTGGTGACCGGCGTGGTGCTCCTACCGGCCCTGGTGCTGGGTCCGGGCTACGCCGAACGTGTTGTGCACGGCCGGGGTTCGGTATACCTGCACACCGTCGTCACGTGGCTCTACTGGCCGGTGGTCGGCCTGCTGGGACTCGGGATCC
>JAABUZ0100007486.1_pt1 | contig 13150 bp, 13 predicted proteins | sample 5562091 | NCBI WGS metagenome assembly JAABUZ01 (sample SAMN12813069, study PRJNA571459) | rock metagenome | isolation source: Antarctica rocks | place: Antarctica: Victoria Land, Linnaeus Terrace sud | collected 2015-12-21 | reverse complement strand
GGTTCGACGTCTGCAGGATCAGGCAATCTCGACGGTGGCACCAAGCCTGAGAACGAACAGCTCGTGTACTCGTTCCCCGCCTCCGGCCCGGCGATCTCCTCGCGCTCGTTGATCTTCAGCCTGGTCGGCTTGCGGGGAGGTGGAACCGGGATCGAGGTCAACGCCTCAGACATCTGGATCATGCCGCGCCCGGCCAGCGAGAAGATCCCGTTCGAGGTGCGAGAGCTAGACATCCACGAGTCGCACGTGATGCCGAGCGACAAGCGCCGTACCCCGCTCACCGACCGCGTAGTCACCGGCGTGCGGCTGCGCCGGATCATCGCATGGCTGAACGCTTTGTCGATCGGTCAACCCGGTGCCTACAGCTGCCCAGCCGAGGTGTACTCACCACGCGACGTAACGATCACGTTCAGCTTCCGCAACGCTAGCCGGCTACCCGTGCTCGCCACAGCGCAATTGCTCGACAACGGCCGCCCCTCAGATCAGTGCAACCCAATCGAGTTCTCCATCCGCGGCCGGACTCAGACGCCGCTGATCGGCGCCAACTTCCTGACGCGCGTCGAGCGCGCGCTCGCCCTGCACTTTCGCTAGCGACCCAAGCCGACACTGCGATTGCTGCCAGCTATGCGACTATCGCCCTCGGTGAGCGAAGCAGGCCTCAACCCGCCTTTGCCAACCCCCGCTGGTCGCCAGAAGCGCGGCAACGCCGACCGGGACCGTGGACTCGCCCAGCCGCTGCTGCTTGCGCCTGCCGGCGGCAGCTCACGACGCACCGTTGAGTAGCCCGAGGAGAAGACCACCTGCGCAAAGCAGCACGAAAGAGACGGCTGGTGCGACGCGCGCGAAGGCTGTCCGCCCCCGCCGCAGACCGGGACCTTCCGTCGCGATGTTCCCGCCCACCAGCCCCGCAGCGAGGCCTCCCCCAAGCAGTACCACCGCGAGAGCCACCCCTCGCGTACGGCCATCGTGGCGCGCGTAATAGCTCTTCGCATCGGCGCCCATGAGCACGAGCAGCACGCAGTTCGCACCCGCCAGCACTCTGCAAACTCTCCTAGCGTACGCCGCGTCCGCCAATCTTCGGTCTGGACTATGGGCCACCCTCAGACCCTGAACGACGTCTGGTCCTGAGCGCTGACTCGGCATCGAACAGGTGGTGACGCCGGCGGGCGTTCAGGCGAGCGTGACATTTTCGTGTTGGGCCGCTTGCTGGATCTTGCGATCGAACGTCGCGACTACGGCGCCGGTGTGTCTGGCGCTGGCGAGCAGGTAGGCGTCGGGGAGGCTGATGGTGTGGCGGGACCGAAGCCGGGCCGCGTCCACCGCGATCGCCTCGGACGGCTGGTGGATCGTAACCCCGAGCGCAGCGATCGCTTCTCGGGCGCTCGCCAGCCGTGAGGCGTCCGGTGCCAGTGCGATCAGCACCTCGGTCAGGTTCACCACGCTGATCGAGAGCGAGTCCTGGCGCTCACGTGCGCCCCTGAACAGGACTCGGGCCCGCTGGTGGTGGGCGTCTGAGCTGTCGAGCGCGCCGATCAGGGTGTCGGCGTCTAGCAGCAGCTTCACCGCTCCGCGTCTTCTGCATCGAGCTTGGCCAGGTAATCACGCGGGAAGGTGCCGGTAAGCGTCCCGAAAGCGTCTTCAAAGCTCATCGCGGCGCGCCGGATCCGCAGCTCGCCCTCGCCGGCTGGCTCGACCGTTACACGCTCACCCGCGTGCAGGCCGACCTCCTCCAGCGCCGTGACGGGGATCGTGATCTGGTTTTTTGTAGAGATCTTCGGCATACCTTTACCCAAGTAGTAAAGCAAGCTGCTCGCGTCCCGACAAGAGCTCTCCCTCGTCGCCTCAGTAGGTCCCTCGGCTGGGCTTTCTGCTCCTCGTCGTGGCAGACCCGAAGCGGAAGCACCGCCTCGGGCGTCACTGGCCCGTCCTGCGCCCGGGGGGCGTGGTTGCGGTGGGGGCGTCCTCGGCATCTGGCTGACGCTGCGTTTATGCCTGGAACGGCCCGGGTGAGAAGATGGTGTGCATGCGGCGGCGTTCCAGTCTGTTGGTGGCATGTTCGCTGACCGGGATGCTGGTCGCGCTTGCGGGACTGGCGAGCGCCGTTCCGGTTGGGCTGTACGGCGGGCGTCCGCAGACGCTGCGTAATCGTGGTGCGGCCAGCCGGGATGCTGCTCGTCTGCTAGCGCAGTTTCAGGTCCCGACCGGAGCCGTAATGTCTCGGACCGTCGCACGCTCGCGGTTGCACGAGCTCGAGGGTGCGGCAAACCATTTCGATGTCGCGGAGGTCTTCTCGGCGCCTGGCAGGATCGATACGGTCTTTCGGTACGTGCGTGAGCATCCGCCGCCGGGAGCGGCGGTCATCGCGACGGGCTACGACGGTCGCCGTGGCCAACCGCCCTATGACCGCTGGGTCGAGTTCGCTAAGCCCGCTCTCGCGGCGGTCCTGGCCGACCGGCACCTCTACGTCTCGGTGTCGTCAACCGGTCCGGGGCAAACGAAAGTGTTTGCGCAGGCGGAGTCGATCTGGATCTCGGCGCGGCCGAAGAGCGAGCGCATCCCCACTGCGACGCGACAGGTAGTTGTTCGCATCACACAGGCGAACCATCCCGAGCGGACGAAGATCGTCTCGCGGCCCCGCATCGTTGATCAAGTTGTCGCGGACTTCAACACGGTCGAGACCGTTCAGCCAGACCAGTACAACTGCGGCATGACGCTGTCCCCCGTCTCGTTCTCCTACGGGTTTATGGGCGCAAACGGTTCCGAACTGGCGCACGTGACCTACACCGTCATGGCGAGCCAGAGCCCCGGACCCTGCAACCCCATGACGATCAGTATCGCTGGCCGTCGCCGCACCGCGCTGCTCGGCGGACCGCAAATCATCCGAGTTCAACGACTTCTCGGCGTTAGCACCCTCGGATAGAGCCAGTACCGCAAGGCGGCACGCAGGTTATCGCGAGAGCTTCGCGGCAGCGCTTGGCGTCGGCTGCTTGCCTGGGCGGGATGGCGTCAATGCGGCGCTACGTGGTTGTCATCCCAGGCTGGTTCTGTCCGCGCTATTCGCCGGCTAGCAGCGCGAGTGTCGGTGTTCGGTTCAGTGAGGTCGCGAGAAGGACGGAAACGGTGCCGCTCAGGACCGTGCCGACGAGCGCCGCGATCAGGCTGGTCACGATCAGCTCGGTTGGTAGGGCGCCCGCGAATGCGGCGGCGCCGGCGAGGCCGAGTGCCGCGCCGGCAAGCGATCCGAGCGCGCCGATCCAGAGTCCCTCGGTGGCGACTAGCCGCATGAGGGTGACGCGGTCCCATCCGGTGGCCCGCAGCGTCGCGAGCTCGCCGGCGCGGTCGAGAACGTTGAGGTAAAGAACGTCGGCAACTGCGCCGACGCCGAGCAGGATGATTGCGGTCGCGGCGAAGTAGTCGCTGCCGCGGACCTGGACGGACACGGCGCTGCCGAGCAGGGTGCCGACCAGGATGTTGTGAAACGCGAGCGTGGCGGCGAGCAGGAGCGTGAGGGTGCCCACGCCTACGGCGAGGCTGGCGGCACCGAGCAGCGTACGTCCGGGGGCGCGCAGCGTGTTGATCAGCGCCAGCTGGGTCATGCCTCGGGGGTGAAATGAGCGGTGGGACTCGAGCACCACCGGTCGTACGGCGGCGACCGGCTCAAGGCGCGCGGCCCGCGCCGCCGGTACGGCCCCGGCCAGCAGGGCGAGGAGCAGCGCGGCCGGGATCGCGAGTGCCGCCCGGATGGGGGATCCGCGTACTCCGGCTGCGGCGGAGATGGGCAGCGCTACTACTGCGCTGAGTAGACCGGCGCTGAGGCCGATCGTGGCGACCTCGCCGATCATGATCGCGAATCGCCGCCAGGCGGTCCAGCCCAAGGCGGCGAGCACGCCCAGTTCGGTGCGCCGGGCGCGCACTGCGGCACTCGCGGCGTTGGTCACAAACAGTGCGCAGACGACGAGAATCAGCACGAACAGCACGAGGCTTTTCTTGTCCGCAGCGCCGAGGATCGCCAGCGCCACGCCCTTCTTGACCCAATCCTCTTCCAGCCTGAGCGCGGGACGGCCGAACCGCCCAGCGGGCAGCGCCACGGTCAGCGGCACCGGCGAGGAGCCGATTGTCAGGTCGACGGCCAGTCCGGTTCGGGCGGCGATCCGCTGCGCGGCGAGTCGGACGCGCTCGCGGCTGACCGCGTCGATTCCAGTCACGCCGGCCACGCGGACGCGGATCGCGCTGATCGGCGCTGCGCCGCTGTTGGGTAGGGCGTTCTGGCCGGCAAAAGCGGGCAGCGAACGTAGGTCGGTCAACATCAGCGGGGGCTGGGTGAGATACCCCGCGAGGTTGCCGTTGGGTAACAGCGCGCGACCGTGCAGCAGCCGCCGCGAGGCCGGATCGGCGCCCCGAAGCTCCGGATCGCGATACGTGGCCAGCGCCGAGGCAACCGCTGAGCTGAACCCGGGCAGCCGGGCCGGGTCAAACGTGCCGACCGACCTGAGATCCGGCCAGGTGTTGCCGCTCTGGGCGTCCCCCGCTCCGATGTGAACGGTCAGGGCGCGAAACTGGGTGTCCTGGGCGCTTAGCGGCGCGGTGAAGAAGCCGTTGATCGTCATCCACGCGGCGGCGGGGTTTCTCACGGAGAGCGGGGCCAGGACGCCGTCGCGGCCGGCGCGATAGCCCGTCGGGCCCACCGACCAGTAGTCAACGACCTGCGGCAGGAGAGCGGAGCGCAGGTTGCCCAGCAGCGCCCGCTGGGCGCGCTGCGGACCGATCGCGACGTGGCGGAGCAAGCGCCCCGGTTGCCGGGCCAGGAAGCTGGCCAGCGCAGGCCCGAGCAGCGGGCTGCCGGTGACAAACCGGCTGGCGGCGGAGGCGGGCAGCCGCTGGATCGTGGCGTTGATCACCTCGTCGGCGTACGGGCTGATCGGGGCCAGCACCGGCACGCTGTGGGCGATCGTGTGCGAGGGCGCGTCGCTCGCTCTCAGGTAGCGTCCGGAAACGACGGCCCGGTTGACGAAGCTCAGCCGGGCCTCCTGCCTGGGGTCGATCGCGGCGATCACGAACGGCAGGTAGGCGGGAATCATCGCGCCGACGTGACCGTGCGGGAACGGCCCGAATCCCACGCCGGGGAAGCCCGGAACGCCGAGCCCCGTCCGCAAGGACCAGCAATCGACGTTCCCCGGCGCCACCGAACCGGCCCGCACCCCGGGGTCCCACGGGCCGGTGGTGGCAAACAACTGCTCCGCGCACACCGGCTGCAGGTTGTTCCTCCCCGGCAGGATCTCCTTGGGCGCGAACTGAGCAGGTGTGTCGGCGCCGGAGGAGAACGGGTTGGGCTCAAACCGCCGCGGGCTGGCGTAGACATACAGCGGGGCATCCGTCTGGCGAGTAAGCCCTTGGTCGGTGATCCGTTCGATCCGGACCCGAAACAAAGCTCGTCCGTGTCGGGGCAGATCGCTGGTGAGATCGACCGGGACTTCGACCTCGGGCAGCGCGTACCCCACGACCGCGATCGGCGCGGCAACCGCAACCCCCGGCGTGTGCAGCACCGTGTGCCATTGCGACAGCGTGATCCCGCCGAAGATCCCCGATAGCACCCCCGGCCGCACCAGGTCGCGACTGCGCTCAAGCGTGGTGTGGGAGCCCCGCGGGCGCGCCAGAATGTCGTAGGCGCTGCGGAAGTGAGCTGCGACTGTGCCCCTGACCTGCAGACGCTGCGTGTCCGAAGCGCCGGTCAGCACGGTGAACGCCGTAGTGGCGAGAAAGATCCCGACCAGCAACGCCAGGGAGCGTCCGCGGCGGTGCAGCAACTCCGAGGCGACGACCCTGCGCACTCGCGGCTCAGCCGGCGGCCTGGCGCTCGGGATGCGAACGCGGTTGCGCCCGCCGACGTTTGCGGGCCGGCTGCGAGAGTTGCGCTGAGGCGTGTTCCGCGCGCTCGAGCAGCTCGGTCCGGGCTTGAATCTGGAGGGTGGCGCCGTCGATCAATAGGGCGACGAGGGGGTCCTTTTCATTGGCAGCGAGGGCGCGCAGCGCGTGCAGCTCGCCGAACAGGGCTTCGCGTTCGCGTGCGATGACGGCTCGGAGGGTGGGTTCGCCGGCGCGCGCCGCGGCGGCGAGCTTGAGATAGAGGTCATCGCGGTAACCGGTGCTCGGCGGCGATGGTGTCTCGAGCCATTCGGTGAGTTCTTGACGACCTGCGTCGGTTATCGCGTAGATGACACGTTCGGTACGTCGGGGCTGAGGCTCGCAGCGGACGATCTCGATCATCTCGTCGCGTTTGAGGCGTTCGAGCAGCTGGTAGACGTGGCCGATATTCAGCTGCCCCCACTGCGGTCCGACGCTGCGCTCAAGCTCGGCTCGCAGCTCATAGCCATAACTCTCGTCTTGGTCAAGCAGGGAGAGGATCGCGTGGTGGATGGCCATTTCGGTTCAAATGTTGACGGGCTTGACGTCTTGATGCATTGTTCCTACGCATATGGTCGCGAGTCAAGGGCAGACGCCAGATCAAGCCGGGACGATCGAGCTTGACGGGGTGCTGCGTCGCTACCGAATCGCCGACAAGCTGACGATCACCGCGCTGGACGGCGTTTCGCTGCGGGTCGAAGCAGGCAGCGCGGTCGCGCTCAGCGGCCCGTCAGGGTCGGGCAAGTCCACGCTGCTGCACCTCATCGGCGGGTTAGACCGCCCCGACGAAGGAACCGTAAGAGTCGGCGGTGTCAAGCTCGGCGGTCTCAAAGCCCGCGAACTGGCTGCCCACCGCCGCCGGGTGGGCTTCGTCTTTCAGCGCTTTAACCTGCTCCCCGCGCTGACGGTGTTGGACAACGTGACCGTTCCCGTACTCCCGTTCCGCACCGGCTTTGACAAGCCACAACGTGCCCGCGAGCTGCTGGCCGCCGTCGGCCTGCAGGGGCGCGAGCGACAGATGCCGGCCAAGCTGTCGGGTGGTGAGCAGCAGCGGGTGGCGATCGCTCGCGCATTGATCAACCGTCCGCCGATCGTCCTGGCCGACGAGCCGACCGGAAACCTGGACTCGCGAAACGGCGACGCGATCATGGACCTGCTCATGGGGCTACGCGAGCGCGAGAGGTCACCGTCGTGATCGCGACCCATGACATCGCGATCGCATCGCGTTGCGACCGGGTGGTGCGGATCGTCGACGGCGCCCTGCGCGATGACATCGATGTCGCCGCTGCCAGCGACCTGCAGGCGACACTCGGACGGTTGGCTCGCTCGTCGCCGAGATAGCTGGTGCTGAGACTGATCGGCTCAGAGCTGTCGGGGCGCCGCGAGCGCAGTCTCGCGCTGCTGGCCGGGATCGTGTTGGCGTGCGCGAGCTTTGTCGTGCTCTCGGCCACCGCCAAAACCGAGCAGCTGGGCGTGCACGGCACAGCTCGTCTTTACCGAGGGCGCCTGGATCGCCCTACTCGGATCGCCGCTGAGTCACGATCACAGGGGTGTGTCGGGTCGGGCGCAAACGCCCGCTCCACCCGGTCGCGGTGCCTGCCTCCCCAAAGTTTGTGTAACGCGATCGCCGGATTTCTCAACTAGTCGACATGAGCACGACACTGGAAGCGGGCAGAGTGGCCGCACCCGGCCTCTTTGACGGCATCTATCGAGCCAACGTCGCCGTGGTTACCGCGTTCTTCGCGCGGCGCTGCTCAGAGCCTCAGACGGTCGCTGATCTGACCTCGGAGACGTTCGTGGAGGCGATCGCGTCGTTTCACAGCTTCGACGCGGATAAGGGCTCGCCGCGTGCATGGTTATTCGGGATCGCTCGCCACGTCTATGCCAGGCACTGCGCGGCGACGGCAAACAGTCGCCAAGCGTCCACCCGTCTCGCCGCGCAGCTGACGCTCGACGACGACGAGATCGAGCAGCTGGCAGCCAAGCTCGATGACCAGCGTGCGGGACGCCGTCTGCTTGAGCGCTGCGCGCGGCTGCCTGAGCTCGACCGGGCAGCGGTCGAGCTCGTCGACCTCTCCGGCCTCACGCTCACCGACGCCGCCACCGTCCTGCACGTCTCGCCCGGCGCGCTGCGCGTCCGGCTGTTCCGGGCACGAGCCCGGCTACGCAAAGGAGCAGACAAGTCATGACCAACTTCGAAGATCACCTCTGGTCACACCTCGTGAACGAGCACGAGGCCGACCGCGTCTTGCCGCATCGATGGGTCCCATCGCGGCGGCGCAGAGGGCCGCTGGTGCTGGGCAGCGCCATCGGGCTCGCGGCCGTGGCAGCGGGCGCCGCGCTCACGCTGACGGCGACCAACGCGACTGCACCGCAGATCGCTGCCGCGGCGGTCCTGCGCCACGTCGAGCACGCGGTCGCCTACGGACCGGGGACGATCATCCACGCCGATCTGACCGAGAGCCAGTCGGGTCAATCTGGGCGTGCGGACACCCGGGACATCTGGATCCTGCCCGTCGCGCCCGGGACACTTTGCAATCGCTCAGAGTGCCCCGCCGAGAACCTGCGCATCGCCTACCAGGGCGCTAGCAACTCACCGCTGATCGACAGCTCCACCAACGGCCAGGGCGTCACCAACATCTATGACTCAAGCTCCAACACCGTCTATGAAACCCAAAGCCCCGCCGCGAGCTTTCAGCCACCCCAGCCCATCGACTTCCTCAACGACTCTGGGGTGGACCCGCTCTTACCCAACTTCGCCTCCCAGTTGCAACAGCTGATCGCCGCCGGCCATGCCCACGTGGTCGGCAACACCACCGTCAACTCTCGCCAGGTGATCCAGATCGCTGGCCAGTTCGTCGCCTGCGGCCCCACCAACATGGAACCCTCCTACCTGCCCAGCGTCCCCTCGTCAAAGCCAAACCAACGGTGCGTTCAGGTCTCCAAATGGACCTACGACGTAGACCCGGTCAGCTACGCCCCGGTGCAAATGCAAAGCACTTCTAACGGGACGACGAACACGATCACCTATACGACCTACCAGACGCTGCCGGCAGCCAGCCACATGGATGTCTTCAACCTCACCGCCCAGCACCCGGGCGCCCGCGTCGACCCAAGCGCCGCCGACTACCAGGCCGAGGTGAACCAGATCTGCGGTTACGAGGGGTTCTCAGGCAACATCGAGACCTGCACGGCGACCCCCGACCCCACCTCCAACGCGCGCGTCGTGCAAGCCCCGGCTGGGTCTCGCCTGCACTAATCACGGCCACGCCGAGGCGCGGACGATCGCACCCCGGCGCCCGTCGCGGTAGACCAGCCGCCCAAGACCTACGATCCTGACTCACGGCGCCAAGGTCGCGCCCAGCGAGACGCCTTTCGCCTTGCCCGACTGGCCCAGCTGGCACGGGACCTGCACGACCCCGAAGCCGCCGTCCGACAGACTCCGCGCCCAGCATCATCCCAGCCATTCCGCCACGACCAAGCCAATGAAACGCGCATCGACGCGAACCTGGAGCGCCCGGCCGTCCAGTGAGTCACGTCTCTGCCCAGAGGGGCCGACCGTATCGCCCCGCTCATCAGTCTTCAGCCTCGGAGGTCGAACGTGCCTCGGCTGGTCTTGAGCCGAGGCTACGCAGGCTCCCATCTCTGTCGCCGCAACACAGCAGTCACCACCGATCGACGACGACCCCGCTGGCGAGCGGCTCGTCGACCCCGGCGTCGGCGGCCGCTTATCGGTCGTAGGCGCGTCCGCCGCGTGATCGCGCGCAAGACGCGTTCCCGAGTTGGCGGACGATATGCGTGGGTCCTTGCGGGCGCGATCGTCAAAGACCAAGCGCCAGAGTATGGCTCGCTCACCGACCGTCAAACTCGGCCAGCACGTCCTCGAGTGGGACGGGCTTGATGCCGCGCTTCCGATCGGCGTGCGCTTCGGCCACCGCCTGGCGCTCTGCTTCGGTCTCGGGCTCGTCGTCAAGTGGCGCGTGGTTGAGCATCCAGGCGACCGGGTCGCCCGAGCTCTCCGCCAGCGTTCGTAGCGCTGCTTGAGCCTCCTCGTCACTCATCGTCTCGACTGCGGCTCGCAGCCTGTCTTTGACGGTCATGCTGCTCACCGTAGCGCGCAGCGCGCCACCATCGCCTCAAGCATTCGTCCGTCCGATGGCGGCCATAAGCTACCGTCATGGATGCTTTTCGTGACGACCGCGTTGGGGGTTGAGATGACTGGTGTGGTGCCCGAGGCCGCGCGGTAGCTCGCCGCTCGGCTGTCCGACGCGTTTGAGCAGGACCGCGTGCGAGCCGAGCAGATAAACGCCTGTCAGGATCGACCGCGGGCCGCTAACGGCCAGCTTTTAGACCCGGTCGAAATCGGCGGTCGCTTGGCTTCAGCGACAGTCCCGCATCAACCCCGGGACCGTTCCTGCTCCTGCTGACGAAGCTCGATCCGCCGGATCTTTCCGGTAAGGGTCTTGGGCAGATCAGGGACGAACTCGATCAGCCGCGGATAGGCGTAGGCCGAAAGATGATCGCGGACGTGGCTCTTGATTTCGGCGGCGAGAGCGTCTGAGGGCTCGTGGCCGTCGGCGAGTACGATGAACGCCTTGACGACGTTGCCGCGGCGCTCGTCGGCCGAGGCGACCGCGGCCGCCTCGGCCACCGCGGGATGCTCGAGGCAGGCCGACTCGACCTCGAAGGGACCGATCCGGTAACCGGCGGCGATGATCACGTCGTCGGCCCGGCCCTCGTACCAGACGTAGCCGTCGGGATCGGTGCAGGCGGCGTCCTTGGTGTGAAACCACTCGCCCCCGAAGACCTCGGCCGAGTCCTGCTCGGGCCGGTTCCAGTAGCCGAGCGGATAATGCGGGTTCGAGCGCGCCCGCAGGCAGATCTCGCCCCGCTCGCCCTGCGCGACCGGACGCTCGTCTTCGTCCAGGATGACGACCTCCCAGCCGGGCATCGGCTTGCCCATCGAGCCCTCGCGGACCTCCATGAAGGGGAAGTTGGCGCACAGCGGATAGGACTCGGTCAGGCCGTAGTAGTCAAGGACGGTCACGCCGTACTGATCGCGAAACCAGCGGATCGCCTCGGGGTTGAGCGGCTCACCGGCCGAGCAGACGATGCGGAACTTCTGCGGGTAGCGGGTCCCGGCGTCCGAGATGCCCATCATCGAGCGGATCGCCGTCGGGGTCCCGAACACGTTGGTCACCTCGTGACGGGAGAGGAAGTCCAGCTGCTTGTGGGGGTCAAAGCCTCCCTCGCGCTGGTACACGGTCTGCACCGCGCCGTAGCGCCAGGGACCGAGCAGCGGCGCGATGCCGGCTGCCCACGCCCATTCGCCCATCCCGTGAAAGCGTTCACCTTCCTGGACGTCGTGGCAGTAGCGGAACTCCTCATGAGCGAGGATGTAGCGGTGCGCGTGCAGGATGCCCTTGGCCAGGCCGGTGGTGCCCGAGGAGTAGTAGAGCTGCGCGGGGTCGTCGGCCGCGGTGTCGACGGTGGCGAACTGTGTCGAGCCCTGGCTGAACAGCTCGTCGTCGAGGATGATTAGATGCTCGACGAGCGAGCGCTCCATCCGGTCGGCGTTGGCCGCGTTGGTGACCAGCACCTTGGCCTGGGAGTCGGTGAGGCGGTGGCGGATGCCGTCATCCCCGTAGAGCACCGACATCGAGAGCAGGATCGCGCCGGTCTTCCAGGTCCCGAAGAACGCCGCGGCCGTCTGCGGCGTGGGTGGCAGCAGCATGGCCACCCGGTCGCCGGGCGCCACCCCGAGTCCGGCGAGCACGTTGGCGAAGCGGTTGGAGGTGTCCTGCAACTCGCCCCAGGTCAGCTCGCGGACGCTGCCGTGAAAGTCCTCGTGGATCATCGCCAGCTTCTCGCGCGGATGGCGATCGCAGACGTCGGTGGCGATGTTGTAGCGCTCCGGGACCTCCCAGCGATGATCGGAGCAGGCCTGTTCGTATGACGTGATCGAGCTCATCGGCTCATCATGACTGATGGTGTCATGTCATTCAGCGGTTCGGTGCGCTGAGTAGTGTGTGCCGGGATGGCGTTGGCCGCAGGAGCAGTCCTCGTTGCCGTATCCGCGGTCCTCGTGGTGGCGGTCGCCCTGCGGCTGCATCGCGGGCGCCACACGCCGAGCACTCCCGAGGCATTGGGAATGCAGGCCGCCCTGCACGCCGCCACCTCGACCCTGCCTCACCTGCGGCGCGGTCTGCACTCGCGTTCGGCCTCCGACGCCGTGCCGCACCTGCGGGCGCTGACCGGCGCCGCCGCCGTCGCGCTCGCCGACACCCGGGCCGTGCTGGCGATCGACGGCGACGGGCGTGAGCAGGTCCGACCCGGTGACCTGCTCTCGCGCCTGCTGGCCCGGACCTCGGATGACCGGCTGCATGTAGTGCCGCAACTGATCTCCTCAGACCCAGCCTGCCCGCTGCGCAGCGCCGTGCTTGCCCCACTCACCGTGCAGGGGCGCCGCGCCGGGACGCTGATCGCGTTTTACCGCTCGCAGGGCCGTCCCCGCGGCGACGTGCTGCGAGTTGTGGCCGAGGCGGCCAGCCTGGTCTCGGCGCAGGTCGAGCTGTCGCTGGTGCGCGAGCAGGAGGAGCGCCTCGCGCAGGCCGAACTGCGCGCCCTGCGGGCCCAGATCTCCCCGCATTTCATCTACAACGCACTCGCTGCCGTGGCCGGTGAGATTCACCGCGAGCCCGAGGAGGCCCGGGAGCGGCTGATCGACTTCGCCGAGTTCACGCGCTACCTGTTCCGCGACGGCCGCTCCTACGTCACCCTCGAGGAGGAGCTCGCGCACGTCGAGCGATACCTGCGCCTGGAGCAGGCCCGGTTTCCCGGCAGCCTTGACATCACCGTGGACGTGCCGGCCGAGACCCTGCCGATCGTTGTTCCCTCCCTGTCGGTTCAGCCGCTGGTCGAGAACGCCGTCCGCCACGGGGTCGAGTGCCGAGCCGGGAGCGGACGGGTGACGATCTCCTCCCGCGTGCGTGACGGTGACGTCGAGCTGCGCGTCAGCGACGACGGGAGCGGGATTGCCCCCGAACGCGTCAACCAGGTGCTGGCCGGCGCCGGCGGTGGAATCGGCCTGTCCAACGTCGACGCGCGATTGCGGGCGACGTTCGGCGAGCGCTACGGGCTGAGGATCGAGTCGAGTCTGGGCCACGGCACGACGGTGACCATGAGCGTCCCCAACCTGACCGGCGAGCCCGCCACCGCCACCGGCGTGCGGGCGAGTGGCGGGGCATGA
>JAABUZ0100007485.1_pt1 | contig 13150 bp, 12 predicted proteins | sample 5562091 | NCBI WGS metagenome assembly JAABUZ01 (sample SAMN12813069, study PRJNA571459) | rock metagenome | isolation source: Antarctica rocks | place: Antarctica: Victoria Land, Linnaeus Terrace sud | collected 2015-12-21 | reverse complement strand
GGTGGCTCCGGCCAAGCCCCCTCGTGGCACCCGGAGCTGGCCGCTTACCGCTGCTTCTTCCGACCTGACGGGGTTCACAGGGCTCCGCCGCACGAGGACTCGCACCATCGGCGTCATCACCCGTCGCGCGGTGCGGACGGGGACAGGCCGCAGGCGTGCGTTCAGGCTCGCATAACCCGGATTTCGAGTGCAGGGCACCGGGAGCGCCCCCCCTAGCACGGTCATGGGCATGGTACCCCGGCCGGCCGCATATGTCAACGGCGGGGACGCCCAGCGTCCAGCGTCCAGCGTTCAGAGAACGCGACGAGGGGTGCGCAGACCGCACAGGGGCCTATCGGCCATAGCTGGACCGCTGCGCGGGGCGTCTAGGCGCCGCGCTGAGGCAACTCCGCCTAGCGAGGATGCACGATCGCGACACCTGTCGCCCGCACACGGGTGGTCGGGGTGACGCGCGGGACGCAGGCATCCTGGGGGGAGGTGTCGCGTGAGGGCGTGGGGCGCAGGGGGATGTGGGGCGGGGACCGGGGTGGGCCGGGGCTGGAGTGAAACAAGGATAGGGACAGGAATAGGGGGTAGCCGCGCCGGCGTCCCCTAAACGGCGCGGTTGCCCTCTATCTAACAGCACGATAGCAGCGTGCGCCCTGGTGTAAGGGCACATAAGATGCGCGCGGGCCACGCTCAAACGACAGCTTATCGCACATAACTTGCGCGGATTAGCGCACGTAAGGGTCTATCAAAAAATAAATTAGTCATATTAGGCGGCGTGGGGGAGGATGGTGTAGTTCCATTCACCATGGAATGCATCCGGCTGTAGGTGGATCGACGCCATCTGCTCCTTGGTCGGCTTGACGCCTGTGGGGTAGCTGTTGGTGTCGAGGCGGCTCTCCACGGTCAGGCCGGTCTCGGTGGTCGTGGCAGCGATCAGGCTCAGGATCACGGCGTAGCTCACCAGGGGCTGGCCCCGCCAATGCTGGGTGATGAAGGAGAACAGGCGATGCTCGATCTTGTTCCACTTGCTCGTGCCCGGCGGGAAATGGCATATACTGATCGCCAGGCCGGTCTCGTCGGCCAGCCGCTGCAATTCCCATTTCCACAGGTGCAGGCGCGACCCGTTGCTGCCGCCGCCATCGGCCGTGAGCAGCAGCCGCCGCGTGTGGGGGTAGCGCGCCTGCCCTGCGCCCAGCCACCATTGCCGGATGCTCTCGACCGCGAACGCGGCGGTGTCGTGGTCGATGCCCACGTTGACCCAGCCCGCGTTGGCGGCCAGGTCGTACACGCCGTAGGGGGTCACCCGCCCCCATCCAGGGATCGGAAAATCGTGCAGGCGTACCTCCTCTGGATGGCCCTTGGGCCGCCACTCCCGCCCGCCGTTCTTGAAATCGCCCACCAGTTCCTTCTTCTTGGCGTCGACCGAGATCACGGGATCGCCCGCCGCCAGATAGCGCTCCGCCGCCTGGTTGATGTAGGCGAACTGGGCGTCGCGGTCGGGATGGCTGTCCCCCTCACGCGTCTTGCGGTTCCCTTGCAGGCTATAGCGCGCCGCGTGCAGCGTGTCGGCGACCCATTGGTAGCTGACCTGATGCCCTTGCGCGCACAACTCAGCGGCGAGCTTGCGCAGGCTTTTGCTCGTCCAGCGCAACGGCGACTCCGGGTCTCCCCGCGTCGTTGGCTCGACCAACCGCTCCAGATCGGCCCGCACGTCGGGGTCTTTCGCCACCGTCGTCTTGCGCCCGCCCCCCGGCCGCCGCACGCGACCCGGCACGGCGACGGGCACCGTCCCGCTGAGTTCTTTGATCCCGCGCTCAATGACTTTGCGCGACAACCCCGTCGCCCGCGCGACGGCCGTGATCCCGCCCCAGCCGATCGCCAGCGCCTCCGACGCCGCCACGGCGCGCCGTCCCCGTTCATCCAATGTCTCCGCCACACGCGCGTACCGTTCTGTGATCGCCGTGTCTCCATGCTCGCTCATACCTTCAGTATACGACGGGTAGACTTAAACGACTACTTTATTTTCTGATAATCCCTAAGGTGCGCTGATCCTCCCGCTGGCGCACATAAGGTGCGGCCATCCGTCCGCGAGAGGAGCGCCACCGTTGCCCGTCCGACGTAAGGAGGGGACCGTCTGTAGGCACGAAATGGTCAGAGAGAAAGGCCATAGTGAGGATGAGCGCAAGTTATATGCGCTATACTGCGCAGGTTATGTGCGCAACGGCGCATCTTATGTGCAATCTTACCCCCACGCACGCGTGGGATCGGCGCACTCATGAAGATAATCCAGGTGTCGGCGGAGACGCGGTAGCGTCTGGTAGAGTGTGGGGGGTGGGGCGGCGCTACCCTCGTTGGGGCAGGGGTAGCGCCGCCTCGGCTCGGCTACCGGGCTGTGGGCACCCTCCCACGGGAGATGACGAGCGTGGATGCGTCGCGCTCGTCCTTGCGGATATCCTACACCTTTGGCGTTGACAAGAGCAAACGTGCGACGGGGCGGCGCCGGCGAACGTGCGGGGCCTTCTTGTTACCTGTTCTGGCCGTGGCGCCTTCCCCGGTCAGGGCTAGACACGCGTCCCTGTCAGCGCGCCCGCTCCCGGTCGCGCGCCCTCAGGGTCCGCGCCCGTCGCGCCGATACAGGGACTAGAGGCCCTGGCCCGTTTGGGGGGGCACACCTAGGATGGCCCCAAGGAGGATACCGTGACCCGCACGACCCACACGACGTTCGGTCTATCGGCCCTCGGCCTCATGCTCGCCCTCGCGCTCGGCGCGGCCGGTCTCGCGGGCGCGCCACGCTCCCTCCCCGTCGCGGTGCATGACGGCCAGGTCTGCGTCCAGACCACCTGCGTGGACCACGCGGGGCACGTCGTCACCTATCAGCCGGAGCCGGACTGGTCATCGGCGCCGCCGGCTGCGGGGCGCTGACGCCGCAGCGGGCCGCCCGCCATAGCCCAGCGGGGTCACTAGGTCCCAGATAATAGTCCCAATCGCACTCTCCCCCCTTGCGCCACGTCGTTTGTGCGCGTATAGTCGGCCTCGATACGCGGGCACGCCGATGCCGTGCCCCCGGCCCGCGCCACGACGACCGGCACATGTGGACATGGCAAAGGAGACAACGCGATCATGGCACGTCAGTACCATCCCCGTCAGCGCTGCGGCCGCGGTGTCGCGGCCGTCGCGGCCGCCCTGCTGCTCGCCGCCGGCGCCCTCGTCGCCCCGGCCAGCGCCCATGCCGGTGCCCCCGCCGCAGCGCCGGCCGGTACCCAGGCCTCGCGCATCAACCGGGCGGCGACCGACGCCCGCTTCGGCGTCGACGAGGCCTTCCCGCAGGCCGCCACGGCCGACGCCCTCGGCGTCCGCTGGACGCGCGTCCCCTTCATCTGGGATTATGTCCAGCCGACCGGCCCCGCCTCCTACAACCCCTTCGTGCTCTCCAGCCACGGTTCCGACGCCGTCATCGACAGCGAGATCGCGCAGGGGCGCACCCCCGTCGGCCTGCTGCTGGGCACGCCGGCCTGGGCGCGCCAGAACAAGGCCTGGGGTGAGGCCTCCGTCCCCGTCAACATCGACCTGCCCTGGAACGACCCCAAGAACTACTGGGCCGCCTACTGCTACACGATGGCTAAGCACTACGCGGGCAAGATCGATCAGTGGATCATCTGGAACGAGGTCAGCATCCCGACCGGCACGAACGGCCAAGCCGGCCAGTGGACGCAGTGGCGCGGGACGCCCGCCCAGTACGCGCGCCTGCTTCAGGTCGCGTACCAGGCCATCCATGCCGCCAACTCCTCGGCTCAGGTCGTCCTGTACGGCGACCCCTACTGGTACGACCACGGCGCCTACCTGTCCCACATCCTCGACCTGCTGGCCAAGGCCGACCCGACCAACAGGGATCACGGGTACTTCGACGCGGCCAACCTGCACCTCTACATCGGCGCGCCCAGCTTCTACTGGATCATCTCCGACCTGCGCGCCAAGCTGCGCGCGCACGGCTGGTCCACCAAACAGGTCTGGGTCAGCGAGACCAACGTGGAGCCCTACGACGACCCCTCCCACCGCGAGCCGGTGGACCAGTTCCGCGTGACCATGGACGAGCAGGCCGGCTTCCTCGTCGACGCCTTCGCCACCGACATCGCGGCCCGCGCCGACCGCATCGAGGTCTACCGCATGTTCGACGGCAAGGAAACGACCGACGGGCTCGCCGCGCTCGGCTTGGTCAGCAATCGCGTTGTCAAGGGCCAGCATGTGCTGCGCCCGGCCGGGCGCACCTTCAAATTCCTGGTCAGCCTGCTCAAGGGCGCCGCGGGCGGGACTTATACAAAGGGCGAACTCTACCCCGACCCCTACAGCGGCGGCAAAGCCGGCGTCTTCAAGGTGGTGACGACCACGCCCGGCGCGCGCATCACCGTGTTCTATAACCAGCTCGGCGCGCACCCCTCCTACACGGCGCCCTACCACACCGACCCGGCAACGCCCGGCGTACGCTACGACGCCAAGGACTTCGTCGTGCTGCCGCTGCGCGATGCCCAGGGCGTGCGCTATGACCGTAACGCGACCGCGACCTACACGCTCGCGGCTCGGGCCACCCAGGCGACGATCTACGACAAGTACGGCAACGCCCTTACCCTGAAGGAGGGCCAGACCAAGGCCATCAATACGCATGACACGACCCCCAACGGGACGCCGGTGGCCGGTCTCGCGCGGACAACGATCTCGTTGCGGCACGGCGTCTACACCGTGCAACTGCGCGGCGGCCGCACCTACTCCAACCCGGCTGACCCGCGCATCCCCACCGTCGGTGGCGACCCCGTCATCATTGTCGAGCCGACCGGCGGGCACGGCGCCGCGCGCTAGCGCGGGGAGGCGACGGGAGCGCGCCCCTGTACAGGGGCGCGCTCCCGTCGCCCGCCTGTTTGCCCTGTAAGGATGCGGTCTGTAGCGCATCTACAGTAGCAAGACCTGTCTATCGTTGCATGACGGTCGTCATAGATGAAAAGGAACAAGCGCATGAGAAACGGGGAGAGAGAGGATGCGCTGTCCTCCCTGGCGCCGCGCGGGATACACGGGACGGTGCTGGTGGTGGACGACGATCGGGCGCTGGTGGGGCGCGTGGGGCGGCTGTTGGTGGCGGCAGGCTACCGGGTCCTCGTGGCGCGGAGCCTGGAGGCGCTGGGGGTGGCGCACGAGGTGCAGCCGGGAGCGATCGTGCTGGGGCCGACGCTGGTGGGGCGAGACGCGGCGGGCCTCGTGGGGCTGTTGCGCGCGCTGCCGATGACGGCGGTGATCCCGCTGGTGGTCCTGGCGACGCCGGAGGGGTGGGCAGGGGGGGCGAGGCTGGCGGTCGATGCCGTGGCACCCCTGCCGGGCGACGCGGGGCCGTTGTGCGCGACGTTGGCGCGCTGGCTGTGGGGCGGGCACGGCGACGCGGTGGCCTGACCGTGGACACGGGGAGCGCGCCGCTCACCTGAGTCCTGCGGTCCCATCAGGCCCACTGCGTCGCCGCGTGGGTGCGGCGCGTGGGGCGCGTGGGGCGCGGTCGCGGATGAGGCGGGCGACCTCTCTGATGTCCTCCACGGCGGCGGACGCGCGCGCGGCTGGCCCCGCCGACAGCGACGGCAAGGCATCGCGCCTCCCCGATCGGCGCCGGTTGTCCTCATCGGATCTGACGGCCCCGCCCTGCGCGGGTTGGGATAGACGTCCTGTAGGAGACCCTGCCTCCCTCGCTTACTGGGGGGAGGGGCAGGCTCGACGGTGGTCCATATGTCACCCGTGAAAGGCAGGATAGTCATGACCGTCTCTCTCCACCCCACCCCGGCCGACGTGCGCGCCTGGGTCGCCGGCGACGGCGACGGCCACATCGACGGCTGCGCCCTCGTCGCCCACCTGCGCGGATTGCGCACCGACCCCGACTGGCGTGTGCAGCTGATCGCGAGTCCGGCCCTGTGGGATATCGCCCTCCGCCTCGCCCCCGTCGCGGGGAGCGGCGGCGCCCGGTGGCGCCGGATCGCCTGACGGCCAGCGCCGCCGGGCGCCGCCGGGATGGCCCGCACCGTTGCCCAGGCACAGCCAGCGGACAGCCGTGGGCGGGTCGGTCCCGGAAGGGATAGATAGCCCATTTGGGCTATTGCGCCTAGCCATGCGGGAGCCTATCGTGCCTCATACGCACATCCTGGCCCATTGTCGGTCGTGACGCCGGCGTGGGCGCTGTGTCTCAAGCCGTGCCCAAGGTGTGTGCGTCAGAGAGAATAGGGGAGGGAGAGCGTCTATGCACCGCGTCGTGGCGACCGTGGCCGTTGTCGATAGCCGGACGTGGGGGGCGACGCCAGGGCCGTCCTTCGACCAGCTCTTCGCCCGGTATCACGGGCCAATCTATGGGCACATCCTCGGCTTGGTGGGCGACCCCGCGCAGGCCGAGGACCTGACGCAGGACACCTTCCTCAAGGCGTACAAAGCGCTGCCGGGGGTGCGCGCGGGGGCCGTGGGAGCCTGGCTGTACCGCATCGCCACGAACACGGCGCGCGACGCGCTGCGCCACCGTCGCCGCCTGACCTGGCTGCCGTTCGATCCCGGTGACGACGAGCGTTTGCCCGCGCCCGTGGGTGACCTGGCGACATGTCTGGCCACGCGGGAGGGCGTGCGCCACGCGCTCGCGCGGCTGACCCCCTCGCAACGCGCCTGCCTGCTGCTGCGCGCGCGCGACGGTCTCTCCATCGACGAGATCGCCCATGCCCGGCGCCTGTCCACGGGCGCGGTCAAGATGACCCTCTACCGCGCCAAGGAGCGCTTCCGCACCGCCTACGCCGACCCTGAGGCCCACAGCGGTCCGCTGTGCGCGCCCGTGGGGCGACGGGACGCGGTGTCCAGGGCGGTGACCGACGACCCGCCCATGCGCGCGTCTCCGGCCACATAGCTCAGAGGGTGGGGGGGTGGCGGCAGGGACGTGGTACCGGTGGCCCCTGGTCCGGCCCAGCGGGCGACACAACGCAGGAGGGCAGGCAATTCGAACGGCTTGCCGACGACGGCGACGGCGCCTATCTCGGCGGCCCGTGCACACAGGTCGGGATCGGCGGTGACGACGACGCGCGGGATCGCGGCGGTGGCAGGGTCGGCGCGCAGGCGACGACTGAGAGCGGCGCCGTCCTGGCCGGGCATGTGGGCGTCGAGCAGGATCAGGTCGGGGTGGACAGCGCGGGCGAGGGGCAGGACGAGGTCGCCGACGGCGGCGTGGACCTGATAGCCCTCCAGTGCGAGGAGGTCACGCAGGAGCGCCACGATCTCCTGGTTGTCGTCTACGACGAGGACGCGTCCCTTGGGCCTCATCTCTGCTCCTCTTCCGCGCTGTCCGCGCCGCGTCCGGCCAGCGACCCAGCCCTATCCATCGGTCACCCGCCGCATCACGGACGGGGCGTTCGTGTGTCTACGCGGCCGCTGGGGCCCTGGATCAAGGGTCCTGCGGCGACGAGGACGCGCGCCGCAGTCGTCACAGGGCGTGAGCCCCGTCTTTGGCCGACGCCTTGCCGCCCGGATAGGACGGCGCGGCGAGTTCCCCCTGCGCGCTCGCCCCGCGCTTCTCCACGCCGGCCAGCGTCGCCGCGTCGCCCTGGTCCTGTCCCGTACTACAGGCGCACGGCAGGCGGATGGTCACGCTCGTGCCGACGCCCACGTCACTCTCCACCCGGATGGTGCCGCCGTGCTGCTCGACGATCGCCTTGGCCCCCGCCAAGCCGAGGCCCGTGCCCGTGGGGCCGAGCGCCTCGGCGACCCCGTGGAAGGGGGTGAAGAGATGCGGGAGGTCGGCGGCTGGGATGCCCGCGCCGCGATCACACACAGCCAGCACGACCCAGGATCCCCGTGTCGCCACCTCCACGCGGATGGGGGTGGCGCTGGCGCTGTCCCGGCAGGCCTGCGCGATGATGGTTTGCAGCACGCGCGTCAAGGCCGCGCGGTCGCCCTCCACGATCACCCCTGGCGTGGCCTGGGTGAGGACGGGCGCCGGGCGTCCCGCCATGGTCCCCGCCACGGCGTGCGCGAGCGCCCCCACGTCCACCCGGTCCCGGTGCAGGGGCGCGGGCTGGCCGAGGTGCGCCTGGGCCACGGCGGTCATCTCCTCCACGGTGGTGGCCATGCGTTCTGCCGAGGCGCGCAGCGAGCGCGCCTGGCCGCGCAGCCAGTCGCCGGTGGGACCCTCGAGCGTGTCCAGGCGCGCCCGCATCAGGTCACTGCGGCCCAGGATGTTGGTCAACGGCGTGCGCAACTCATGTGCGGCCCCGGTCAGGAAGTCGTCACGCGTGCGCGTCGCGGCCTCGGCCACATGGCGGGCCGCCTCGGCCTGCGCCTGCGCCGCCTCGGCCGCCTGCCGCGCCTCGTGCGCCCGCGCGACGTTGCGAAAGGCGAGGTAGACCAGGGCGGTGGGCGCCGCCAGTAAGAGCACGGCCCACCCCTGCCGCTCCGCGGCCAGCGCCCCCAGTAACGCGAGGAGGTATTGCGCCCCCTCCATCAGAGAGGCCTCCCGCGCGATGGCGACCACGGTGCGCAGCGGCCGCGCCCCGCTCATGGGCGCCAGCACGAGCGGGGCGGTGGCGATGTCACCAGCCCCCAGAGTCACGGCCGCCCTCACGAGCGCGAGGGTGTGCGCGGTCGGCGGGCCCGGCAGGTGCGCGACGAGGGCCCCGAGCAGCACCACCAGCGCGCGGCGCCCCACCTCGCTGGCCACAGCGCTGGCAGGGTTGCCCCGCCGCGCGCGCACGGACACCTCGCTGGCCAGCGCGGCGACCGCGGCGGCCGTGGCGGCCAGGGCGGGGGGCGCGAAGACCGCCAGGAGGTAGTAGGGGACGCTGGCCATGTAGACCTTGGCGTGGCGGTGCAGATGGAGCGGGAACTGATAGGCGGCGACCGTGGCGGCGATCAGGCCCAGGGCCAGCGGCACGGTCGCGCGGCTGGCGCCAGCGACGCCGGGCGTCCCGGCCCACGCCGCCGCCAGGAGGGGGAGGGCGAACGCCACCGTGCCGACGCCCACCAGAGGCTGCGGCCAGATGTCCGTCAGGCGTGTCCGGCGCCCTGAGCGCACACGGGCGCGGGCGCTCTGTCGTGGGTGTAGCGCGCGCATCAGGCGACCCTACACCGCGAGATGGATGCGCAGCGTCTGCCGGTCGGTCCCCGCGGCCGACCCACTGCGGGGCGTCGTGCCGACCGGGATGACCGCCGTCGACGCGGAGACCGCGACGCCGCGCGTCGTGGTGGAGACCAGCGTGGCGCTGTCGTAGCGGCCGGGGGCCGTATCGGCCAGGAAATGGAAGACTTCTTTCGGCCCGAGGGGGCCGGAGGTGCCGAGCCAACGTGTCACCCCCGTCCCGACCGGCGCGTGCAGGGTGTAGACCACCTGCTGGACATCGCCCGCGTCGTCGTCGATGGTGGCGCGCAGGTCCACGCTGACCCCGCTAGAGAGGACCACGACCGGATCGGAGGCGCAGCCGCCGATCGAGGCCTGCGCGACGGGATGCACGCACGGATGGACCAGCACGGCCGCGGTGAGCACGGCGGGGGTGAGCAGGGCGTGACGGCGGGCGTACAACACGGAGGGGATACGCATAGTCTTTTCCTCTTCGACGTACTAAGACATCCAGTGGGGCGTAGGTCAGGAGCCAGATCGAGTGCTAGTATGAGCCAACTGGTCGTGCGCGCGCATCCCCTATCTGGGCTAGGATATTCGGGCTAGCGGGGGCTCATCCACGGTGGCGCGTCCGGCGCACGCCGTGTGACGACCGGCACCGCGACTGATCGCGCTGGCGCCGTTGGCGAACCCTGTCGTGATGCGGCAGAGCCGCCGTCAAGGCGGACAAAGGCAGACGTGATCCACCTCTTGCCCGTCCCCGCCGTGCCATGTCATTGGCCCTCGCGACGGCGCTAGCGCGAGCGACACTGCCTGAGAGGTACAAAGCGATCCGAACGACACGTCGATCCCGTCACGGAGGGCCCTGATTTGGGTGGCGCGTGGGCTTTCCTGGGCCTCGCGCACACGCGTGGCCACCTTGTCCTGGCTGACGGCCCGGCGACGCATACCGTCGCCGGGCCTGCGCGTTGCGCGTCAGGAGCATGCCCTGTCTACGCGCGGGCGCCCGTACCCCCGCCCACGCGCGCCACACGACGGTACGGATTTTATGACAGTAGAACAGCAACAGCACCCCCAGCCGACGAGCGACGGGTCACGGGTGACACCGGAGGTGTCACGGCCACTGTGTGCCCATAGGCGTCGGCCTGGCCCCATAGCAGCCGGAGCGCGCGTTCCATCCAGCGCTGTTCGGGGGCACAGGTCCGCGGCCCGTGATCGCTATAGAGTGCGATCGTGAATTGGACGTTGTCGTACGTCTCGCCGCCCAGCAGCGTGCAATGAGTCGGCGTGTCATAGCCGCGCACCCATGCCGTCGGCACGACGGCCCTTTGAACGCGCAGCAGCGGCACGACGTTGCCGCCATCCCCACGCGCGCTGTCGGCGCGGGCCTGCGTGTTACGCCGTTGGGCCACCGCATCGGACGCCCAGGCGGCGGCGTTCAGGAACGCGCCGGCCAGCCCCAGGCCGGCAGGGATGACGCCCCAGCGATACTCCGTGTCGCCCTGCGCGTCGTGGAGCGTGAGAGAGGTGCGCGGCGAGTCGGGGGCCGCGGGACCGGGACGCCCCAGCGACGCGGTACGCCACACCGTGGGGGCTGGATGGAGCACCGGCTGCTGATCGCCCAGCGGCAGGTAGACGGCCAGCACCGGCGCGACGATCATCAGCGCACAGACGAGCGCTCTCTGTCCCATGCCCCATCCTCCTTGTCGTCTGATGGCCGCGTCGTGTCATGGCCGCACACCCGGCGCGCTACCCGCCACTTAGGGGCCGTGCAGAAATAACCACTCCAACTTTTCGCCTCGTTCACGCCTACAGTGGACGGGGAGTTGACTACTTTATTTCTGCGCGGGCCCTTAGTGGGACGATACAGGGCATCGCGCATCGCTGCCATAGCCCATTCGGCGCATGTTATAGACACGCGAAGCTCCGCTGATACCGATGCGGGACGTGTGTACGCCGGCGACGCGCAGGGCTCTTAACGCGCGTTCGTAGCGACATACGGTCATGGGTAATATAGAACTTCTGTTCCATTATACGGGTTATACCCCGCTGATGTGATAGCGAATCTCCGGTGGCGCGACGGAGACACCATTGGTGGAGGATGGGCCGTTTTATCGACCGGCGCGCGGACGGTCAAACCGATGGCCCGTGACCATCACGCACACCGGCTGCTGATCACGGCTGATGGCGGCGGCAGCAACGGGTCGCGCACGCACCTGTGGACGTGGGAGTTGCAGCGCCTGGCCGACGAGACTGGCCTGGAGATCAGCGTGTGCCATTTCCCGCCGGGCACGCGCACGTGGAACAAGATCGAGCATCGCCTGTTCTCCTTCATCACCCAGCATTGGCGGGGCCAGCCCTTGGTCAGCTACGCCGTGATCTTGAGCCTGATCGCCGCCACCACCACAGACACCGGCCTGACCGTCGAGAGCCGCCTCGACACCGCCAGCTATCCTACCGGCATCAAGCCGACCAAGGAGGAGATGGCCTCGATGCACCTACAGCCGGATGTGTTCCACGGCGAGTGGAACTACACCATCCTCCCCCACACCGCCTAATATGACAACTTTATTTTTTGATAGACCCTAAGTAGCCAGCACAACAGTCCTCACGCGGGCGCGCCGCCCACGGGCGGTCAGCCCGACGCCGCTCGGGCTGACCGCGGCCGCGCTCCGCCGCGTACTCATGCTGGTGCAGGGCGGCGGCGAGCGCCACCAGGGCGCGCAGCTCTGCCGCTAGGCGGGGGCACGCGCCCGCACCCTCCAGGGGCGTCTCGACGACGCCCCGCCGCAGCGCCTCGTAGGCCGTGCGGACCGTCGCGTACTCCAGGGCGAGCGGTGGGTCCGTCGCCTCGCTCACGTAGCCCACGACCCGTGTGCGCCGCGTGCCGTGGCGCATCATCTCTTCGTCCCGCGCGCGCGCGTTCGGTTGGTCGGCGTGAGGCGGGAGAGTATACAGGGCCTCCCGCCCGATGCCGTGGCGCGTGAGTCGGGCACGCGCCACCAAACCCTCCAGGTTCCGCTGCACGTCCTGGACATCCAATGATAGATTAAGCGTCGCCGCGATCTCCGTGGCCGTCCAGCCGCGCGGGTCGCCGGCTGCCAGCACGGCAGCCACCGTCTCCGCGTCGTCCCACGCGTCCGTTGTCTGCCGTGCGTGCGTCATCATTCCGCGTCCCTCCCTTTCCTACCGCCGACAAGGTCCCCACGCGCCTGTCGGCCTCCACCCGTTGGTGGACGATCATGCCTGAGCTACCGCGCTGGTCCCCGCTCACTGACGGCGCATGTACCGGTCGACGACAGCCGTGACAGACGATGCACGGCACGTGCACACCGCCGCTGCCCCTTGTGCGCGGGTGCACGGTTGATCACAGAGCGTGGGGCGCATCAACCCAGGGGGCGTCCATCGGATCATTGGTGTCGATGGCCCCTGTGCGACTAGTATAGCGATCAAACCGCACTGACGCAATAGAGTCAGTGCTACGCCGATCTCTTCGCTTGTATGAGACCACGGTGTGCCCCCCTCGCCCGCTGTCACTGGTCACGCGCAGGGGGGCTCCGGCACGCGCGCTACCACGGGCGACGTCGTGCCCTGTAAGTGCCAGTTTCGATCTGTTACAAAAAGCCGGTTTACGGTGTTACAGATAGGTCGTGCTGGTCAAGGCGGTTAGAACCCCATTTTACGTTCACGGGACGCCCACTCCTTGAAAAAAAGACGGTGCGCGGGTGATACACCTTAACCCGGCAAAGCGTAACAGTTCAAAGGTTCGTGGGCGCTTTTGATGCTGCCGATGTCGTGTCGATGTGCGGCGGCAACGACGGGAAGTTATGGGATTGGTGGTGGGCTGGCGTCATATCGACACGGCACATGAACAACAAGAATTAGGAGGGATCAGTTCTCGCAACGCGCGGCCACTCGTTTGGTTATCGGGCTTTGTCGCTGAATGTCATGGTCAGAATAGTGTAAGGTCAGTCGACCGTTTCGACTGGTTAATCGGTGGTATCCATCATTCGTGAAGACAAGCGTTCTGGTTCGTGCACCTCTTGTGCGGACTTC
>JAABUZ0100007483.1_pt1 | contig 13152 bp, 6 predicted proteins | sample 5562091 | NCBI WGS metagenome assembly JAABUZ01 (sample SAMN12813069, study PRJNA571459) | rock metagenome | isolation source: Antarctica rocks | place: Antarctica: Victoria Land, Linnaeus Terrace sud | collected 2015-12-21 | reverse complement strand
CGCTGATCGCTCAGGTAACGCTCGCGAACGTTTCCGAGGTTCGACAGCAGCTTGATCGCGATGTCCAGATTCCCCGTGTAGCTGCCCGTCAGCAGACTTCTTCCATACTGCGCATACGGCACCATGAACCGGAACATAAAGACGAGGACCAATACTCCGCCCACGGCCTGGGCCTTGGAGACCCGGTAGCGCTGCGCTCCGGCCGCAAGTGCCCAGCAAATGATCGGGGTGAACATGGCCTGCTTCGAGAAGCTCAGCAGCCCGCCGTAAACCCACAGCACCATCGTTGACGCGAACGCCGGGAAGTTGACGCTGCTCCGTCCTCCGGTCTTCCGGATCTGGGAAGTCACCCCGAGCAGAATCGCCAGCTCGTTGAAGCGGTTCACCTGCACCAGGGCACTGAACAAACTGCCGCTCTGGTGCGGCACAAACGTACCCAGCAGATAGATGACGAGGCCGAAGATCAGGCAGCCGGTAGACGCGCTCTGCATGTTGTTCAGGGTCGCGAGGCCCTCCAGCAGGGGACGCCTCCTTGTGAACCTTCGGCTGACCATCACCGCAAGCAGCATCCCGCATATGCCGCCCACATACACCTCAATGGTCAATCGGGGCTCATACAGGTTTGTCTGCGCCGCCTCTCCCAGAGCCGTCTTCCAAACCAGGCCGATGATGACCGTAAGAAAGGAGTAAAAGAACACGTACCCGCCGGATGGCGTCGTCAGACCGCCCGCCAGATTGAAGGTCGCGCCCGCTACCAGGATGAAAAGGAAAGTGCAGACACTGAAAAACAGATCCGTACGAGTGATCTGCTCCATGAGAAAGAGCAGGCTCGCAAAGATGCCGACGTGAGACATCGGGATGCGAGTGGGCAGAGTGATACGCACGGCGTCCTTTCAGTCTACCAGCGGAGCTTCGGAGCCCAGACCCCACTTTCGGGTAGCCTGTGCACGGCAGTAAGTCTCTCGACCAGCTTCGGTTTCTGAGCCTGACCGTGATTGACCCTCAATCGCTCGCCCGAACCACGCTGGGTACCTACCCTCCCGTGGGCTTTGACTTGGGCATTCCCCAAAGCTATCCTCCACGAAAGTCGCGGGTCCTGGTCGCCAAGCGCGGGTCCTGGTCGCCAGGATAGCAAGGGAAGCAGCGATTCACCGATCGGGGGTGAGATGGAAAGATTCGGTGGCGAACTCCGTTCGGAACGCGAAAAGCGCAACGTCTCGCTTCAAACCATATGCGCCATCTCCAGGGTTCCCCTGCGTTACCTCCAGGCGCTTGAAGCCGACGAGTACGCAGTTCTCCCCAAAGGTGTCTTCCGAAAAGGCATCGTCCGCAGTTACCTGGGCGCCCTCGGGATCGACGAACCTTTGTGGATGCAGAGGTTTGAGTCGGCTCTGGTTGCCACAGGAGCCGAAACCGGAAGCTCCGGCGACCTCACCGAATTTGTCCAAAATGTCTCCAGCACCCGTCCGGCCAGTAAGCCTGTCGAAAGCATGCGTTGGGTCGGCGTCACCGTCATGGCGCTTGCCGTGGGCCTGCTTGGCTGGTCCGTCTGGCGCTTTGTCCTTCACGGCCGGGTTATTCTGTCCAGCCTGCTGCGGGGCTAGCTCTGTTACGGGTTGGTGTCTCCCGGCAACTCTTTGATTGACATCCATCGCCCCCCGTAATCAACTCAGCTCTAAATGGTTCTGTTTGCGGCGCCCGCTCACCGGTCGCCTCGCTAAGGCCAGCCACTGGGCGGCTTAGGCGATCCACAAAAGGCAATTCCGCCACGGGAGACCTGCACATCTGTCCGGCTGCGCGTCCCCCGGGCCCATTGTCCAAATGTGTTCAGTTCCACCTTTCAGAGATGCCAGCATCAGCCCTACAAGGAGACAAGTGAGATGAACGTTATAAGGAATCCCAGCCATCCCGGACGGATCTTCGTGCTTATGCTGGCGCTGGTTGCTGCCTGCATCTTGTCGGCATCTCCAACTCTCGCCCAGGAGGTCACCGGCACCATCAGTGGAACGGTGACGGATCAAAGCGGTGCCAGCATCAAGGGCGCTGTGGTCACTCTGACCAACACCGACCGGGGCCAGGATCTGCGAACCCTGACCACGAGCGGATCCGGTTTCTACACCGCGACCTCACTGCCGCTCGGCACATATACCGTCAAAGTCGCAGCCCCGGGCTTCAAGACCGACTCCGTGGTCGGACTGGTATTGCATGTGAACGATACCCTTACGGTCAACCGGCAGATGGAGGTCGGGAGTGCTGCACAGGAGATCTCGGTCCAGGCCGATGCCGTGCAGCTCAACTTCCAGGATGCCGCCTCGGCAACCTTGATCAGCGGTACCCAGGTGCGCGAACTCGCCCTGAACAACCGCAACTACGAGCAACTTGTGTCGTTACAGCCAGGCGTCTCCTATGGAGGAGGCGATCAGCTCTACATCGGCCTCTCTAACCCGTCAGGGGAGACCAACGCCGTTAGCTTCTCCGTGAACGGAAACCGCAACAGCGCCAACAACTGGACGCTCGATGGCGCCGACAACGTCGACCGCGGCTCGAACATCACCCTCCTGGCCTACCCCAGCGTCGATGCCATCGCCGAGTTCAAAACCCTGCGCGGAACCTTTTCGGCCGAGTATGGCCGCAGCGCTAGCGGCCAGGTCAACGTCGTCACTAAGTCCGGCAACAACGCCTTTCATGGTAGCGCGTATGAGTTCTTTCGCAACAACGTCTTCAATGCCAACTCCTATCTGAGCAACAGAAACGGAGTCGCGCGTCCGGTTTTGCGCTACAACGACTTCGGCTACACCGCCGGCGGCCCCGTGTGGATTCCCAAGGTCTACGACGGACGCAACAAGACCTTCTTCTTCTTCTCGCAGGAGTTCCGGCGCGTCATCACCTATGGAACATCCTCAAACTTCGGCGTTCCCACCATGGCCGAGCGCCAGGGCAACTTCGGCTCCAACGTCGTGTGCGCCTCGGTCAATCCCGCGACCGGCAACTGCAACGATGGCGGAACCACCCAGATCAACCCCGCTTCCTTCTCCCCGCTCGCACAGGCGTACCTCAAGGACGTCTACGCAGCCATTCCCCAGCCCGGCGGCACGGATGGGCATACGCTCATCACCAACCAGCGCAATCTCTACAACCAGACGCAGGAGATCGCCAGAATCGACCAGGCCTTCGGCACCAAGTTGACCGCCTTCTTCCGCTTCATCAACGATAAAATTCCCACGATCGAGCCCGGCGGCCTGTTCAGCGGCGCCGGATACCCAGGCCTGCAGACCACGTCCACCAACGCGCCCGGCCGTACCTATCTCGGCCACGCAACCTACATCTTCAGTCCCAGCCTCTTGCTCGATGGCGGCTATGGCTTCTCTTCGGGCGCCATCGTCAGCGATCCAACTGGCCAGATACTCTCGACAAACTCACCCGACATCAAGGCAGCGCTTCCCTTTCCAGTCACACTGGCCCGCATCCCCGCGCTAACCTTTACCGGAGCGCAAGGCATTGGCGGCTTCGGGCCGTACCGCGACTTCGACCGCAATCACAACGCCTTCGCCAACCTCTCGAAGACCCTCGGCCAGCACTCGGTACGTATTGGCGGAACCTATAACCACTACCAAAAGACGGAAAATGCAGGTGGCGGCAACCAGGGAACCTTCGGCTTCACCTCCGCCGGAGCCTCTACCCTGTGCAAAGGCACACCGCCTACCAACGCCCCCTGCGCGTTCAACTACCAGCAATCCTTCGCCAACTTCCTCACCGGGTTCGTCAGCAACTTTAACCAGACCTCGCTCGACCTCACGCCCGACGTGCAGAACAACTCTTTTGAGGCTTATGTCCAGGATGACTGGAAAGCCACCCACCGCTTGACCCTGAACCTCGGCGTTCGCTACTCGTTCTTTCCGCAGCCCGTCGACAAAAATCACCTCTTGACCACCTTCGACCCGACGCTGTTCAAAGCCGCCAACGCACCCGCCATCGATACGAACGGCAATCTCTGCATTGCGGGCGCACCGTGCACTGGCGGAGTGCAGCCCAATCCGGCTTACGATTCCCTGAATGGCATCAGCATCAACGGAAAGACCTCCCCTTACGGCGACAAGGTAGGCAAAAACGACAACCTCAACTTCGCGCCGCGGTTTGGCTTCGCCCTTGACGTCTTCGGCAATGGCAAAGCGGCCCTGCGCGGTGGCTACGGAATCGCCTATGACACCGCCCTTTACGGCATCTACGAACAGAACATCTTCGCCAATCCGCCCTTTGTGCAGTCACCCAACATCCCCAATACCAGATTCGATAATCCCGCCGCAGGCACCGCGCGTCTCAACATCAACCCGGTCACACTGCACAACACCGCTACGCGATTCTCCACGCCCTACTCCCAGCAGTTCAGTCTGGATCTGCAACAGCAACTGACGCCAAGTCTGCTTCTCGACATGGGCTACTTCGGAGAGCTCGGTAGGCACCTGATCGGCATCGTCGATCTCAACGAGGTGCCAGTCGGCGCCTACCTTGCGGCGGGCCTCGGAACGGCTGTCCCCGGCGACACCGTCCGTCGTATCAACTCGGGCAACACCCCCACCCTCAATCAGATCAGGCCCTACAAGGGATACACCTCCCTCAACACCATCGAGCCCTGGTTCAACTCCAACTACCATTCGCTCCAGGTCTCGCTCCAGAAGCGCTTCTCCGGCAATTCGCTGGTGGATGTGAACTACACCTGGTCGCATGCGCTGACCGACGCCCAGTCGGACCGCAGCAGCGCGCCCCAGAACACCTACAACATCGCCGCGGAGTACGGTCGTAGCTCCCTCGACCGCCAGCAGATTCTTACCGCGGACTTCGTCTACGAGCTGCCGTTCCTGAGAGAGCAGCCCGGAATCGTCGGCCGCGCCCTCGGTGGGTGGGAGTTCTCTGGCATCGTGTCCATGAACTCCGGTCTCCCTTTCACCGCGACCATCGGCGATAACAACGATCCGGGCGGCCTCGGCTTCCTTGGGCCAAGCGCCGCCGGTCCTCGTCCCGATCAGATCAGCGACCCCCAGTCAGGCCCAGGCCGCCATACCTTTCTGCACTGGTTCGATACCGGAGCCTTCGCCCCCGTTCACGCCGGTCAGGTTCGTCCAGGCAATGCGCATCGCGGAACCATCAACGGCCCCGGCTTCCAGCGCTGGGATCTGTCCTTGTTCAAAAACGTCAAGGTATCCGAGGGCACCTCGTTTCAACTCCGCGTCGAAACATACAACACCTTCAATCACACCAACTTCGACTCGATCAGCACCTCGACAACGTCGGGTGTCTACGGTCAGGTCACGGCGGTGCGCGACCCCCGTATCATGCAGTTAGGAGCGAAGTTCAACTTCTAGAGTCGCTCTGCCATTTGCAAACGGCGCGCGCCAAAGCTGGCGCGCGCCGTTCTTTTTATGGAGCAGGAACCCGTGCCGCCCGGCTCAAGCCAGGACAGCCCTCCAAAAGACTTTAAACGTCTCGGCCAGCCAATCTCGTCGATGGCGGAAGCCGAGACTTTGCCCCGAAATCCGGGGGGCGACGGCCGTCCTCCGCGTCTCTTTGCTGCAAATCCTCAGCACGTCTAAAATGAAAGGGTTCCAAATCAGCAGCGCCGCACAAGTATCCGGAGGAGTCTCTTTGTCCAAACGCGACCGTTTTCTCTTCACCAGTGAGTCAGTAACCGAGGGCCATCCCGATAAGATTGCCGACCAGATCTCTGATGCCATCCTCGATGCCTGCCTGGAGCAGGATCCCTATAGCCGCGTCGCCTGCGAGACCCTGACCTGCACCGGCCTTGTCGTCATTGCCGGGGAGATCACCACCCAGGCGTACGTCGACTTCCAGACGCTCGTCCGATCGACCGTCAGCAGCATCGGTTACAACCACTCCGAGTACGGCTTCGACTCCAACACCTGTGCTGTCATCTCCACCATCAACAAGCAGTCGCCCGATATCGCGCAGGGCGTGGATACCGGTGGCGCCGGCGACCAGGGCATGATGTTCGGCTACGCCACCAACGAGACACCGGAGCTGATGCCGCTTCCTATCTCTCTTGCGCATCGCCTCAGCGAGAAGCTCTCGGAGGTCCGCAAGTCCGGCCTCATGCCCTACCTGCGCCCGGACGGCAAAAGCCAGGTCACCGTCGAGTACGCCGAGGTCGGCAAACCCGCGCGCGTCGACGCCGTCGTCATCTCCAGTCAGCACGACGAGAACGTGACCAACGACCAGCTTCGCGCCGACGTCCTCAAGCACGTCATCCAGGCCGTCATCCCCGCTGAACTCCTTGACGCTGACACGAAATACCACATCAATCCCACTGGCCGCTTTGTCATCGGCGGGCCCATGGGCGACTCCGGCCTGACCGGCCGCAAGATCATCGTCGATACCTATGGCGGCATGGGCCGTCACGGCGGCGGAGCCTTCTCGGGCAAGGACGCGACCAAGGTCGACCGCTCAGCTGCCTACATGGCCCGGTACATCGCAAAGAACATCGTCGCCTCCCATCTCGCGGATCGATGCGAGGTCCAGCTCGCCTACGCCATCGGTGTCGCCGAGCCCGTCAGTGTCCACGTAGACACCTTTGGCACCGGCAAGGTGGACGAACAAAAGCTCGAAGACCTCGTTCGCGCCAACTTCCAGCTCACTCCAAAAGGAATCATCGAAAGCCTCAACCTCCGCCGTCCGATCTACAAGCAGACCGCGGCCTATGGCCACTTTGGTCGCACCGGCAAGGACTTCACCTGGGAGCAGACCGACAAGGCACAAGCCTTGAAGGAGGGCGCAGGCGTCGCCCAGGCCGAGGCCGTCGCCCGGTAGCCTTTCCGCAACGGCAAACAAGAGAGGCGAGCGCCGGCTCGCCTCTTCTCATTCCCCAGATTGAGCTAGCGCAAAGCCGGACGCGGCCGAAGCGTTACGACCAGGATGTGCGTCTCCGGCACGGGAGCGATCTCGGCCGGATCGAGAGCCGATCGCACCTCGTCCATCGTCCCCTTCAATTTGTCGGTGTCGAGCAGCACATGCGTCGCCCCAAGCTGATCTGCGGCCTTTCGCGCCGCAAGGAGGCCATTCTCCGGCAGCGGCATGGCGGCGTAGGCTGTCGTCTCCGAGAACTGCGCCGGATCACCCGTCATGATCAGGCTGCCCCTCTCCGGATCGGCTCCGTGAGCGCTCAGAAAGGCCGCTACCAGCCGGGCTTTGCTGCCAAGCTCATTCATCTCCGGCACCGTACGCCGGTCCTCCATCGTCCCCGCGATAAAGTAGAACAGCACCGACGCCCCAGCCACCCACGCGGCTGTTCTGCTAGAGTTCGCAAGCCACCGTATGCCTGCAATGGCCAGGGCAGCGGAGAGCGGCAGAAGTGCCCCAAAGGATCGCAGGGCAGAGAAGGTGCCGATGGCCGGAAGCACAAAGCTGTAGACGGGAATCAGCGTGATCGCAAACGCTGCACCGCCCGCGATCTCAGGCATCGCGGCACGTTCGCCCCGCTCTCGCCGGATCGCCAGCACCGGCAAAAAGATCGCCGCGAAGCCAATCAGCAGGAACACAATGCGGTACACGATCAGAGGAAACGCCGCGACCCGTATCTTGATCAGCCGCCCGAGGCCAACTGACAGCAGACGATGCAGCGTCGCCGGCTCGTTGTACCTGCTCATGTCGGAGAGATCGGTCATATATAGCGCCTTGGAAGCTCCCGAAGGAAACGCTCGCCCAAGCACCGCGTAGTCGATCGCGTGCATCGGGATCGTCGCCGCGAAGAAGGCGACGAGCACCACGGCGCAGTACGCCGGTGACGCTCCAGGTTTGCCGGATCTTCGGCGAAGCCAAAGCACCACCAGCACAGGAATCAGCAGCAGGATGATGTCGTTGCGTATTAGGTTTGCGATCACTAGGCACAGGAACGCCAGCGCATCCTGGGCGTAGCTGCGGAACCGCGCACCGAGCAGCGCCAGAAACCAACCCACAGCCGCGGCGTAGAACAGGGCGGAGTCCGGCGTGATCGATCCGATCCACATCGGCGGCAACACCAGGCACAGCAGGTAGCTCGCACACGCGATCCGGCGGTTTCCGCTGTAATCCATGGCGATCTTCCACGCCGCCGCCGCGAGCACGACCCCCATCAACGTCGAGACCACGATGCTCGAGTGGAGCGTCACCCCGCCAAACGGCTTCGCCAGAAGAAGGAAAAAGCTCGTTCCCGGAAGCCAGTACTCGATCCCGTGCGTTGGCACCTGGAGCCTGTCCATCTGGTAGTCGTAAAGGAAGTTTTCCGTGAAGCCATGGTGCCTGCTCAGCGACTCCGCGAGCGCCTGGTAGGCGCAGGAGTCCGGCGTTCCGCAGAAGCTCATATGCCGGCCGAACCACAGCCGAACCAGCAACACGACCGACGTCCCCAGGAGCGCGATCAGCAGCGCACGATTGCGTTTCGACCAGCTCTCTTCGGGCATCCCTACACTGCTCCTCTTACGGTCAAGGTTCCCACTGCCTGGCGGACGTCGCAGCCCACCGGCGCGCCTGCCTAATCGATTGAGATCTTCCGCAGGAGCTTGAAGTCCGAGAGCATCTTCCCCGTGCCCAGCACCACCGACGCCAGCGGGTCATCCGCAATCGAAACCGGCAGCCCTGTCTCCTCACGAATCCGCTTGTCCAGGTTCTTGATCAGCGCTCCCCCTCCCGTCAGCACGATCCCACGGTCCGAAATGTCCGCCGACAGCTCCGGCGGGGTCCGCTCCAGAGCCACCCGGATCGCATTGATGATCGTCGCAATCGACTCGCCCAACGCCTCCCGGATCTCCGAATCTTCGATGGTGATCGTCTTCGGCACACCCTCAATCAGGTTCCGCCCCTTGACCTCCATCGTCAGCGGCCGGTCCAGCGGATACGCACTTCCCAGATCGATCTTGATCTGCTCCGCCGTCCGCTCCCCGATCAGCAGGTTGTACTTCCGCTTCAGGTAGGTGGCTACCGCCTCGTCCATCTGATTGCCGGCAATCCGCACCGACCGCGAATACACGATGCCAGCCAGCGAAATCACCGCAATGTCCGTCGTTCCACCACCGATATCCACGATCATATTGCCACCCGGCTCCGTGATCGGCAGACCCGCTCCGATCGCCGCAACCATCGCCTGCTCAACCAGATGCACCTCGCTCGCCTTGGCCCGGTAGGCCGAGTCCATCACCGCCCGCTTTTCTACCTGCGTAATCTCGCTCGGCACCCCGATCACGATCCGCGGATGGACCATCATCTTGCGGTTGTGGGCCTTATGAATGAAGTAGTTGAGCATCTTCTCGGTATGTCGGAAATCCGCGATCACACCATCCTTCATCGGCTTGATTGCCACGATGTTTCCCGGCGTCCGCCCCAGCATCTCCTTCGCCTCTTTGCCGACCGCCTCGACCTCGTTCGTGATCTTGTTGACCGCGATGATCGATGGCTCATTGACAATAATCCCTTTGTTATGAGCGAAGACGAGTGTATTCGCCGTCCCGAGATCGATCGCAAGATCACTCGAAAACAGGCTAAACAACGACCGCATGTTGTGGATGCGGGAATAACGCGTCTGAAATCCGTTGGATGACATCTCTTGAATTGATCCCTATGAGGATCAGTGTAATCCCTTCCATAAAGCCTCCTAAGCTCCCCCTTTCGAAGCTCCAAACCCTCCGCTATATACAATCGAAATGCAGGCGGAGATCCATCTCGATGATCATCGGTGTACCCAGGGAAATCAAAGACCACGAAAGCCGCGTCGGCGTCACGCCGGGTGGTGTGAAAGCCCTCGTTGAAGCAGGCCACAAAGTCCTCGTCGAGCACGACGCCGGAGCCCTCTCCGCCATGCCCGACGACGAATACCAGAGCGCCGGCGCCGAGATCGTCGGCTCCGCGCACGATGTCTGGCGGCTCGCCGACATGATCGTCAAGGTCAAGGAGCCGACCGAGAAGGAGTACAGGCACTTCCGCCCTGGCCTCCTCCTCTTCACCTACCTCCACCTCGCCCCGGTCAAAGACCTCACGGACGCCCTCCTTGAAAGGCAGGTCACCGGCATCGCCTACGAGACCGTCCGCGACCGCACCGGCGCGCTCCCCCTCCTCACCCCCATGTCCGAGGTCGCGGGCCGCCTCTCCGTCCAGGTCGGCGCCCAGTTCCTTACGAAGGAGCACGGCGGCCGCGGCCTCCTCCTCGGCGGCGTCCCCGGCGTCAGCCCCGCCAACGTCTGCATCATCGGCGGCGGCATCGTCGGCACCAACGCCGCCAAGATCGCCCTCGGCATGGGCGCCAAAGTCACCCTCCTCGACCTCAACCTCAACCGCCTCCGCGAGCTCGACGATATCTTCAACGGACGTGTCTTCACCGTCGCCTCCAACTCCTACAACGTCGAGCGCGCCACCTCCGAGGCCGACCTCGTCATCGGAGGCGTCCTCATCCCCGGTGCCGCCGCCCCCAAGATCGTCACCCGCTCCATGGTCTCAAAGATGAAGAAGGGCGCCGTCATCGTCGACGTCGCCATCGACCAGGGCGGATGCATCGAGACTGCCCGCCCCACCACCCACTCCGATCCCTCGTACGAGGTCGATGGCGTCGTCCACTACTGCGTCACCAACATGCCCGCCGCCGTGCCCAACACCAGCACGCTTGCCCTCACCAATGCCACCTTCCCCTACGTCCTAAAGCTCGCCCGCCTCGGAGCCAACGCCGCCATTGCCGAAGACCCCGGCATCGCGGAAGGCGTCAACACCTTCAATGGAACCCTTACCTACGAGGCCGTCGCCCAGGCTCAGGGACGGAAGTGGAAGCCTGTCGCTAGCCTTCTCTAAAGCCCCATCCCGGGTGGCATAGATTTCGCCGCCCGGGCCCAGTACCTCCCACACGTCCCATGTAGTTTGTCATCCTGAGCGCAGCGACGAACCCCCGCATCTCTCCTGTGCCACCGCGTCTGCTCACGCTTCACCCATCTCCGCCCTCAGACCTGCTTCCTGGCGGCTGTCAGGACATCCCCTTGGGCGCAATCCCTTAAGCCTGATCGTGTCCCTGACGTCTCTCTTCCGGAGAAGCGTAATGCTCCGCTATCTCCGCAGCCGTAATCTCGATGCTCGAGTTGGCAGCAATCAGGCGTGCAATCTCATCATCCGTACTGCCCTGTGATCGCAGCTGTTCGATCTCGTCGCTGATCATTCCTATAAATGCCTCGACCGGGAACATCTCTGGACGGAGACCCGCAGCCTCTCGTAAAGCCTTCTGCGCTCGGACCGCCTGCTCAACGGGATAGGTTTTCATTTGCATCTTCCTCGGATCGACGATGGCCGTACGCAGAAACACTAAGGAATGAGCCAAGGAAAGAGCAAGGGATATCCCGGGCGTCGCAGTGGCACCTCGCGCCCAGGCCTGAGACGTCACGGCGCCCCGACCTGCAGCCGAGACTACAGGGCCGCCTATAATCAGCCACAACTCGATCCGCGAGCCAGGGGGAAGCGCGAAATGCCCACAAGTCCGAACCGGCGAAAGCTCATCCTCATCGCCCTCGGCGCCGCCTTCCTCCTGCTCTTCGCCGCCCTCGCCACCCTCAACGCCTTCCGCCTCAACTTCCTCAACCCCTCCACCATCTTCCAGATCTTCGTCTTCACCGGCCTCTCCGCCGTCGCCTTTCTGCTCTTCGTCGCCGCCCTCATCCTGCTCGTCCGCAACATCCTCAAAATTTACGCCGACCAACGCTCCCGGGTCCTCGGCGCCCGCCTCCGCACCCGCATGCTCTGGGGAGCCGTCCTGGTCTCGCTCCTCCCTCTCGTCTTCATGTTTGCCTTCTCTTACCTCCTCATGAATCGCGCCGTCGACCGCTGGTTCTCGCAACCCGTCACCCAGATGCGTGACGACTCCAACCGTATGGCGCTGCAACTCGCCCAATACACCACCGCCAACGCCCGCGTCGAAGCCGAGTCGATCGCCACCGAGATTCCCCAGCCTGTCTCGCCTTCACCCTCCCCGCACAGTAGCGCTGCGCCTCCACCCCGCCATAACTCCCCTACGGGCACTCGCTCAAACCGGGTGCCCCACCCTCTCGCGTCTTCTGCGAAAGGGCGGGGCCGCTCCCGCTCAGGCCGCCCCGCGCCGGTTCCTTCCCAGGCGCCCTCCCGGCCCGACCCGCGCGCCGCCGCCCTCCAAACCCGCCAAGGCATCGACACCGTCCTCCGTCAGCACGAGATCACCCTTCAGAACGGCTTTGCCGTCGTCTATCGCAACGGGCACGCCGTCGCCGGCTTCCAGATGCCGCAGTCCACATCCTCCGGCACCGAACTCAAGGCCTGGATCCCCGACCCCACCGACAACTTACCCGGCGATGCTCCCCCCACCTCCGTGACCACCCCGCCCGCCGGGGCTCCCCAGCAGGCGCTCAGTAAAACCATCGACGCTGCCATCCTCTCCGCCGCGCAACGCAACGACCAGCCCCTCTTCTCCACCGGCTCCGTCGACTACGCCCTCGGCACCGCCGCCCTCAGGGAAGGCGGCACCGTCGTCGTCGGTCTTCCCGTCCCCTTCGGGATGTCGGCCACCATGGCCCGTCTCCACTCCGCCACCGATGCCTACTGGACGCTCTTCCGCTCCCGCCGCCAGATCCGCAACCTTTACACCCTGCTCCTGCTCATGATGACCGGCCTCGCCCTCTTCGCGTGCACCTGGCTCGCCCTACATCTTTCAAAGCAGGTCACCAAGCCGGTCGAAGCGCTCGCCGACGCCATGGACCTCATCGCGGCCGGCGACTACGCCCACCGCGTCGCTCCCTCTGCCACCGAAGAGCTCGGCGAACTCGTCCTCTCCTTCAACCGCATGGCCGCCGACCTCGAAAACTCCCGCCTCGCCGCCCACGAGTCCAACCTCCAGCTCTCCGCCGCCAACGCCTCCCTTGAAGCCCGCCGCTCCGAGCTCGAAACCATGCTCGAAACCATCCCCAACGGCGTCGCCACCGTCTCTCCCGATCGCCGCATCCTCACCGCCAATCGCGCCCTGTCCGAGATGATGGATCCGGGCGGCCAGCAGCCCTTCTTCGGCCGCACTATCGAGGAGGTCCTCCCAGCCGAGGTCGCCGAAGCCGTCGACCGCCTCATCCGCCGCTCCCATCGCATGGGCTCCGCCTCCACCGAGATCGAAATGTCCGC
>JAABUZ0100007482.1_pt1 | contig 13156 bp, 14 predicted proteins | sample 5562091 | NCBI WGS metagenome assembly JAABUZ01 (sample SAMN12813069, study PRJNA571459) | rock metagenome | isolation source: Antarctica rocks | place: Antarctica: Victoria Land, Linnaeus Terrace sud | collected 2015-12-21 | reverse complement strand
TCAGTCTTTGGAATATCGAACACCTGCACAGGTGTATTCTCGATCATGATGCACATTCCTTTGCTGTATGGCTGAGTTCACTCTTAAAGTAGGTCACTTTTTGTCTTGACAATGGGGGATAGCATACTCTTTCCTGTGTAAATTAGTAGAAATTTGTCTATTTATGGCTTTTCAACCTTTATAGGAGTGACTACTCTTCTATAACTTCGTTTCTACAGTTGTAGCGATGAGTAAAATATATGTTACATTTTTATTGTCGAAAAAGCGCTTTTCCTTACACTAGCTAAGAAGCATATCTCGACAAACCGGCAACTCTCGTTCTACCTATCCTTTCTAGTCATAGGAGCTTATTATGAGATCATAGATAGAGAGAATTTTGGTGTTGGATAGTTTCGTGAATTTGCCTGTACGAATTCTTTATACTACCAATAAAGCTTCTTTTTCTTATGAAAGAGGAGATGACTGAGAAAGGATGTGGTCGCATGGTGCGTCAATGCGCCTGGTGTCTGTACTTAATTGATAGCGAAGGAGAGCGTATCTCTCCCACAGGGTTACCTAAGCTATATGAGGCGACACATGGCATCTGTAGCATGTGCGGCATAGAGTGGATGGAACAGGTTCTAGCAACCGATGAGGCGGCAGGCAGGTGGCAGAGTGGCGATAGCGAGAATTACGGTGTCTTTTCAGAGATCGAACGGCAGGCACAAAAAGAAGAGAGGCGTGAGACTATCACACAGCTTATCCTTCAGTTACAGCGAGATCCAAAGAATATCCCTGCTGACCTCTCGCTAAAGCCGACGAAGAGAACACGTTCACTCTAAGCTTTCATTTTTGTTCAGATGCGTCATTTCTTCTCTATTCGCAGGTACTTCATCCACGCCTGTAGAAGAATAGAAACATCCTTCATTTCCTTTCTCTATTGTGTAACAACCCAAAGTCCAGGTAGAATTTAATACTTATTTTATAGATAGTAGAAACTCTGCAAGCCATTGATTCACAAGGTCCGGCTTCTCCTGCTGCACCCAATGACCACTATCAGGAATGCGCCTGACCTGAATGTTGGGCACCCACTGTTCCAGGTCTTTCGTCAACGCAATGTCAAGCGCGATATCCTGTTCGCCCCAGATGAGCAGGGTGGGCACAGTAATCTGGATCTCTGAACCTGCGGGACGGGATGGATTACGAAACAGAGCTCGGTAGTAACTGATACTGGCCCTGAGCGCGCCCGGCTTGTTCATTGCCTCACGATAGCGTGCTAATACAGATGGTGGAAAAGCCTCTTTTTGTACTGCAGCATCATAAATCATACGCCCAATGGCCGCAGCGTGATTTCGTCCTAGCATATATTCGGGCAGCCAGGGAATCTGGAGCGCGAATATATACCAGCTCTTGCGTAATTGTTGAGGATTCCGTAGCTCACGCAGCAGAGCATCTGGATGTGGAGCATTTAAAACAATGAGTCGCTCAGTCATCTGAGGGTAGGCGGCAGCGAAAGCCCAGGCAAGTGCACCACCCCAATCATGCCCGACGATGATCGCCTTTTCCTCTCCCAGCCCTCTTATAAGCCCGACGATGTCGCGTAAGAGATTTGCGACGCTATATCCTGTTCTCGGCTTGTCGCTATTATCGTATCCACGTAGATCAGGGGCAACTACTGTATAGCCAAGATGAGCAAGGAAAGGAATTTGTAGTCGCCAGGAGTACCAGAACTCGGGAAAACCATGTAACAGAACGATAAGAGGACCACTACCCTGAGTGACATAGTGCATACGTATTCCATTGGTGAGAATATCGGAATGCAGCCAAGTCTCCGTCGTCGTCGCCATAAACATCTCCTTCTCCTCATTCTTGTTCAATTCCCATTCTGTACGCTTTTGTGCTAAGCGCAAAAGCGTACAGAATGGGAATTGAACAAGAATGAGGAGGAAACAATTTTATTCTTCCTCTGGACCACCATAGACGATGGCACGTTTCACTTGCTCGATCAGGTCTGTGACGGGGATGCCGCGTGGGCAGGCGTCGGAGCAATTAAAGATTGTGCGGCAGCGCCAGACTCCATCTTTGCGACCGAGCACCTCTAGACGCTCGTTGGCTCCCTGGTCGCGGCTATCAAAGATGAAGCGGTGGGCATTGACGATCGAGGCTGGCCCGACCCAGTCAGGATTGCCCCAGATCGAGGGGCAGGAACCGGTGCACGCGCCACAGAGGATGCATTTGGTTCCCTCATCGTAGCGCGCACGCTGCACAGGCGATTGCAGCCGCTCAGTACCCGGCTCGTTGTCATGATTGATAAGATATGGCTTGATTGACTTGTACTTTTCAAAGAAGTTTTCCATATCCACAACCAGGTCCTTGATCACCGGATACCCCAGCATCGGCTCGATCGTCGCCTTGTTGCCAACGTCGCGCATCAGCACTTTACAGGCCAGGCGATTGCGCCCATTGATCCGCATCGCGTCAGAGCCACAGACGCCGTGCGCACAGGAGCGGCGGTAGGTCAGCGTGCCATCCATCGTCCATTTAATCGTATTCAGCGTGTCCAACAGACGATCAATCGGGTCCACCTCGACACGAAACTCACTCCAGTACGGCTTAGCGTCACGCTCCTGATCGTAACGCCTGATACGCATCAATACATTCATTGTCAGACTCCTTTAGTATGTACGCTAGTATTTGCGCTCTTTTGGCTTGAAGATAGGGTCGTCGATAAGAATCACATCTTTATAATCCAGGCGCACATCATGAGCCTCTTTGCCCTGATATGCAAGCGTGTGCTTCAGCCAATTTACGTCGTCACGCTTCTCATAATCGAGCCGGAAGTGTGCGCCTCTGCTCTCAGTACGCGCTAAGGCTCCGTGAATCGTCGTCTCGGCGCAGTCGAGCAAGAAGCCAAGCTCAATCGCCTCAACAAGCTCGGTGTTGTAACACTTGCCCTTATCCTGCAATTGCACACGCTCGTAGGATGCTTGTAGCCCGGCAATGCTGTCCAGAGCGTGACGCAGTCCCCGCTCGGTTCGCTCTACAAAGACATTATCAATCATCTCATTCTGCATCTCGCTGCGAATACGTGCCGCCGATTCGCCACCGGTAGAGCTATAGAGATGATCGACGATCTCGCGTGATTTCGCCTCGTGGTCTACCGGCAATGGAGCGTGGTCATTCTCTTTGATAAACGCCGCCATATGCTTGCCCGCACGGCGACCAAACACGATCAGATCGACCAGCGAATTGGTCCCCAGGCGATTAGCTCCGTGGACGGAGACACAGGCCACCTCGCCAGCGGCATAGAAGCCGGGCAGCGGAGTCCACTGTGAATCGATGACGACGCGTGCATCAATATCGGTTGGAATGCCGCCCATCGCGTAGTGCGCCGTTGGCTGAATCGGCACCGGCTCGGTGATGGGCTCGACGCCCAGGTAATTGCGGGCGAAGTCGGTAATGTCGGGCAACTTCTCGGCGATCTTTTTCGCGCCCAGGTGCCGCACATCAAGGAAGACATAGTCCTTGCCATCGACGCCGTTGCCGTCTTTTATCTCCTGCACAATACAGCGTGAGACGATATCGCGCGGCGCAAGGTCTTTGAGCGTGGGCATGTAACGTTCCATGAAGTACTCGCCCTTACCATTGAGGAGCTTGGCACCCTCGCCGCGTGCCGCCTCACTCAGCAGCACTCCGACTTTATAGATGCCGGTAGGATGGAACTGATACATCTCCATATCTTGCAGGGGGATACCACGCCGGTAGGCAATGGACATGCCATCGCCCATGCAGGCAAAGGCGTTGCTGGTCACACGCCAGGCGCGACCGTAGCCTCCGGTAGCGAACAAGACCGTCTTAGCATGAAAGGTGTGAATTTCGCCAGTGCGAATCTCCAGCGCAACTACCCCGCATGCCTGACCGTCGTTGAGGAGCAGGTCCAGCACCAGAAACTCATTGAAGAAGCGGACCTGATTCTTGATGGCGCTCTGATACATCGTTTGCAGGATCATATGGCCGGTACGGTCCGCAGCATAACACGAGCGGCGCACGGGACCTTCGCCATAATTGCGCGTGTGCCCGCCGAAGCGGCGCTGATCGATGCGCCCATCCTCGGTACGGTTAAACGGCAGGCCGCGATGCTCCAGTTCGTAGACAGCATCGATGGCCTCACGGGCGAGAATCTCTGCTGCCGGCTGGTCAACCAGGTAGTCACCGCCCTTAACTGTATCGTACATGTGCCACTTCCAATGGTCCTCTTCCTGGTTGCCCAGGGCGGCGGCGACACCACCTTGAGCAGCTCCAGTGTGCGAACGCGTAGGATAGACTTTCGTAAGAACTGCTACACTTGCATTCGGCAACTGCATCGCTGCCATGAGACCCGCGCCACCGGAGCCCACAATCACAACATCAAACTTCTGATACATGACTTTTCCTTATCTGTGAATACAGGCTGCTCCAACACTTGCAGCGGGTTGAAAGGTGATCAGCGTAATGGTTCCCAACATAAAAAAGGTCAGTAAGAGCAGGGCGGAGATGCCCATTAACCAGACACGCACGTTAGCTGAGCGTACATAATCGTCGATGACGACACGCAGCCCATTCATGCCATGTGTTAACGACAGCGTCAAGAGCAGCCAATCAAAGAGCCGCCAGAATACATTTGAGTACCGGTATGCAATAAATGCATAGGTCGTGCAAGAGACGTCATTGGTTACATGCATAATAAACAAATGTGCGATGACGAGAAAAAGCAGTGCGATTCCTGAAATACGAAAATAATACCAGGAAAACGTTTCAAATCCACCACCCGCCGGCCGAGGCCCACGCCCGGTTGAGACATTTAACATAACTATTCCTCTCCTTACAGAATGCGCATCACAATATCTACCGCTTGTATACTCCCAGGTACACATCACTTTACAGATGTTCAGGAGCTACTCGAACATTCTACTAACGCCTCAAATTATCAGCCGTTGGCGTCTGAATTAGCCAGTGGAAAGCTGGTCCCATGATAAAATAAGCGACGGGAATAAAAACGATGATAGTCGCGGCAAGCACAATGCCGAACATCAACCGTTGATAGCGCGATCCCTTGTGCCAGAAGTCTATCGCCATGATGCGCAGGCCATTAAAAGAGTGATAGAGTACTGCACCGACTAGCGCTAGCGAGAGCAAACGCACTACCCACCAATCAAATAATAGCACGCTGGCGTCATACACCTGGGGGCCGAAACCGATCATCGACACATCGACTATATGAATAAATAAGAAGAGCAGAATTCCCAGTCCTGTGATGCGATGAAGCAACCAGGACCACATACCGGACTGACCTTTGTACATCTTTCCCTCAATTCTAGAGGCGGGAGGTGGGACACGAGGCGGTGAAATAGGTGCAACTAGTGCCAATCAGTGCCAACAGGTGTGTATGTGCACAGTATCCTTCGGGGGCTGCAACCCATGAATAGGGAACGCCCCGCGCTGCTTTCTGGCCTCCCGGCTCTTGCTCTCGCCCATCTTGACAGCCTTAGAGGGGTGCCGTCCTTGCTGAACTAGCAAAAAAGCTGATCCTTATCTTGCATCTGACCAGACAGCTCTATGCAATTATCGCTGGTCCAGAGATCACTCGCGTGTAAGACCTCCGGCAGAAACGTCTTTACGGCCGGCACCCCGTTGTATCTACCTTTTGCTTGACGTTGTATCTGTATTATAGCGCGTTCCGGGGTTCGGTATCAATCTGTTTTAAAGATTAAATGATCATCGAGTAGTGTTCGGGATGCATAGCTATTTTCCTTCTCTATACAAAAGGTGTTCAAATTAACTACCCGTTAGCTTCCATCTTCACTAACAAATAGTATATAATAGACAGACACAAGCAGATTTTTCCGGGAGACGGCGTTCTAAACGCCGCTCAAGGTGGGTTGTGTTTCGCTCCTACTCAAGCAAATCTCGCGCTACGAGTAGGAGCGTGAAAGCATAGCCCACCTCTTTTTCTAGCTGTTTTATCTATATGTTGACCATAATCATAAAAAGAAGCATATGAGACGCCGCCTTTTGATCGTTGCCCTGGGCATCACGTTCTTAATCGTTATAACCGCGATCGGTACTTTGCTAGATACGATCGTGCCGCGCCGCGCCACAGCTCCCGTCCAGACAGCTCAAGCCGGCCCCTATCAGATCACATTACAGATAAGCCCCAATCCACCCCTTATTAACCAGCCCGCTAACGTCTCACTCCAAATCGTGCGCAGCCAGAGCCAGCAGCTCGTCACCAATGCCCATGTCACCCTCGAAAATACAATGGAAACAATGGAAGAGATGGGCACCGATCACCTCACCGCTCAATCTCAATCTCCCGGCACCTATCAGGCTCAGGTTCACCTTACTATGAGCGGCGCGTGGGCCGTCCGCGTCAACATCACCCAGCCCGGCCAGCCAACTGCCAGCACCACGTTCGAGATCACAGCACAATAATATCAATCAGCACTAAGAATAAGATAGATGCATATGGAACAACATTAGCTCACACGCATCCACATTATTTACAGCCTTTTTCTAGTATGGCGTGCTTGTATGTGGCGTGGCTTTTGACGACGCTTTTTCACCTGTGGTGCCTTTATCTTTACTGTGATGAAAGCTGCCAGGGAAGTTACAAGCGGAGCGAGAATAGTGAAAATAGGTAGTAAGTCCCTGACCAACCTGTCTAGCTCCTGAAGCATTTAATATCTCCTTCTAAAACGTTACTTGACAATGCGCACGTAGAACCATCTCTATCTTTCCGCTTTCGCTTGAAGGAGTATCTATCGGGAATTGTTTACAAGACGTTATTTCCCATGTTATGATCTGTATGGGCGATATCCTTCGTCTACGATTGCGACTTACAGATAGAAAATTATTTGTATGTCTCAGCTTGGGGCAGCCAGCTAATCAATTGAATGGTGCTTTTATCTTGGACCGATACATATCACCAATTGATCTACAATGGTTGCCCGTCTTTTTGCTAGTTACACTAAAGCATTCTCTACATCTCTAAACCTCCTTCCCTAACTCACTTACTATATTGAAATTCTCAATTGTACACTTTCTTGCGCCATAGTGAGTATACTGATATTATAGGGCCATGACTAGACAATGTCAACATTTCTGTTGTACCATTATTGAAGCATACAAACTTAGGGCTATTAATAAAATAAGGAGATTAGTATGGAATTTGGGGATTGGTTACGTAGCCGCCGTCAATATAGAAAACTGGATGTGCGTACACTAGCGGAAAGGTCACAGGTAGATCCTAGTACGATAAGCAGGATTGAGAACTTACATACGCAATCGACGCTCTATACAGCCTATCGTCTCTGTAAAGGACTACAAGTGGCATCATCTGAGCTTTATTATGGACTTAGTGATACAAGTATGGTTGTTCGCGAGCAAATACCGGATGACAAAAAGAATGCGATTAGTCTGGCTGATATGGAACTGCTACTCGACACCCTCACTTTCAACTATAAGGATATCTATTATTACTTTGCTGAAGTACTTAATCAAATTTCTATTATGATGAGTAGATCTATAGTTAAACATCCTGATATCTATCCTCAGTTTACGCCTGAAAATATGGAAGCGCTTCTATCAGGAGCTTACAGTTCTGCTTTTCATTTTGATCTTGACTACCCGCACGCCATAGATAGCGACATTATCCGCTACAACTATGAGCATGGAGGCGTATTATTATTAGATGACATTGGAGCATATGCTAGAAATATACGCAGATCTCAAAAGGAGACATTGAAAACTATTGAGAACTCCACTGAAATATCTATGAGTGTCCTAAGTCGTTTAGAAGATGGTGCTCTAGAAAGAATTAAACTGTCTGATATCTTCACACTCGATACCGCCTTAAAACAGACTGGTTTGTTGCTAGATATGTGCTGGGATGCTTGTAGTTTTGATGAGTGGATAGAGAATAAGCTCAGAAAATCTAAAACAGTTAGAGGTTCTGCAAGTGAGGAGTCTAAGAGAGCACAACAAATGATCTTGCTTTATATTAAAGTATGTCGCTGGTTTCAATCTTTGCAAGGTTCCGGGTTTGAGTGGCCCAAATATCGACCTTCAAAAGACGAGAATGAGGCTTATAGTTAATCTGCTTTAAGCTACTATATATGCTATACTCTGTCTATTAGTAATAATATCCTATGGTACATAAGGAGTTTTTCATGGCCCTCTCGCGTTGGAGGTTGCGCGCGCTCTTCTTTTCTGGATTGCTTATGATGGCGTTGTTGGCCGCGTGTCGCGAAACGGCAGCAAAAACTGCTTCGCCTCCGACTCCTGCACCAAAGCCTACGCCCACACCAGGGCAGGGGCAGCAGTTACTGACAAAGACAGCTAGTCTACTGAATACGGCTAAAACTATTCATGGACTTTTCCATATCACTATTAATAGTCAGGCCCTCAATGGCACCATCGATACTGAATCGTGGAAGACTGCACCGGACAAAAATCGTGTCGAAGTTCACCAGTCTACGCTCTCGCAGGTGAGCTCGGGTTCGGTTACGGTGACGGATGGTAAACAGATCTGGCAGTACGATCCGCAGAAAAACGTGGTCTACAACGGTCCATTGCCGGCCAATACCAGTGGCAACCAGCAGAACGCAGGTCTGGCGGGCAATGGAGGCGGGCAGAGCCAGTCTTTCTTGAACCTGATCCAGGCGCTCTTTAATCACAGCACTGGCACTTTGCGCCCCGATACTACAATCAATGGCCGACCCGCCTATGATGTTCATGTTGTGCCACAGAATACGAGTGAGGGTGGCGGCAACTCGCAAAACTTCAATTATACGGGCGAGGTGTATATAGATAAGGGAAATCAGCTTCCGGTTAAGATCGATCTGGACCTCAGCAATCAAGGGAAAGTCGTCTTCGATTTTCCGAAGCTAGAGATCAATTCTACTATTCCAGAGACGACTTACACGTTTACTCCGCCCGCCAGCGCAAAGACGCGTCCATTGCAGGATGCGGCCAACAATCCAGGCACGGGTGCGCTCACCCTGGCGCAGGCGCAGAAGCAGGCCGGCTATCATCTTCTCAGCATTCCACCCGACCAGGCCGATTATGTCCTCAGCGGCGTCACTGCACTCGGCATACAGGGCAGCCAGACCTACTCGCTTAACTATATGAAAGGCAATCTGGCCTTTACGATTGCAGAGGGGAAGCCCCTGGCAAATCTACCCGGCGCTGGTCAAGCAGTACAATTGCGTGGCACCAGCGGCACGCTCGCCAACAGCAACGGTATCAGCACCCTCGCTTGGACTGAGAATGGTGTTGGCATTCATATTACCGGGAAGCTCGATAACGATCAGATCGTCGCGATTGCAAAATCTCTCGCATAAATATTGCTTATGATGATGCACGCCCTCTATGAACGCTAGCGTTCATAGAGGGCGTGCATCATCATAAGCAATATTTATGCGAGCAATTCTATGTAGAAATTACAATTCTGAAAGAAGCTTAGCTCCGATGCCGCGAAAGTAGATGCGTATTACGTGATGAAGCACTTCATCCGGAGAGATATCGCGATCGATGACGAGCGTCTTGTATCCGCGTGGCGAGATAACACCAAAAAAGCTGGTGAGCATGATGTCGGTTGGTAGCGTGGCGTCAAATTCTCCATTTGCCTTGCCCTCATCTAGTAAGGTCCGGACCTTCATTGAGATGCGGTGCATCATGCTATCTGGTTGGTTCAGAATGACAAACTTAAAATCTACATTGTTGTGCAGCATATGAATTAATTGTGCATTCCTACCAGAATAATTTTGATATAAGACACGCACTAGGGCTTCTAATTTCGCCTGTGCAGTGCCCTCCATAGCATCAATATGCTCAAGCTCGCTTAGAATGCTTTTGAGCTGGCGTTCGAAAAAGGTGAAGATGAGATCTTCTTTTTTGGCAAAGTGGAGATAGAGCGTTCCCTTGGCAATCCCGACGCGGCTCGCAATCTCGTCCATCGAGGTATCATGATAGCCTTTTTCCAGCAGCACTTCTTCGGCCGCTTGCAATATCAGATTCTCGCGCTCTTGTCTCTGCCTCTCTCTCAGAGAGCGGTGAGTTGTCATTTCTTTTATCCTTGCTTCCTTGCCCGAACTGAATATACTTCGCATATTGAATAAAGAGTTGAAACTATTCTTTTTTTGACTATGCACTAATTTATGACTTATCGGTCATCATTTTAACTGCGCACTTTGAAAATGTCAAGAGGTAATAGAGAATAGAGCGATGTCATACAACAAGTCTAAGAAGAGAGAGGGCGGCTATAGAGTCGCCCTGATGACAAGAATTATCTCATAGAGAGTGTTTTTATACACGTGCCAGTGTATCGTGCACGACATCAGCTAGAGCTTTAATGAAAAGGGGTGAGGTGTTCATCGATTCGGTACGTGCGAATTGAATGTCGTGCTCTTCCGCCTGCTCGCGGGCACCAACCTCAATGTCATAGAGAATCTCCAGGTGGTCGGCCAGAAACTGGACGGGGGCGATGAGGACATGTGTATAGCCAGCCTGCTTTAATTCTGGCATGACATCCGCAAAGTCAGGCTTGAGCCACTCTTCTGGTGTGTGGCCTGCGCTCTGATAACAGAACATCCAGCGATCGTCGGGGAGGCTGAGCATTTTAGCGACGGCTGCTGCTGTCTCTTTGAGGTCGTTGATGTAGCCCGGTTCGTTCTCGATGACGCGCTTGGGCATGCTGTGGGCGGTTAACAGAACCGGGACGCGCTCACGTAGCTCTGGCGGAAAGCGGTCGAGGGCCTGTTGGACGCGCTCGGCGAGGGCTTGCAGAAAGTGGGGCTGCATATGCCAATCGTGGGCGATTTTGAGAGTGAGGTCTTCCTGGTGCAGATCGGCGACTGCTTTCTCCAGTGTTTTGACATACCCGCTCATAATAATGGGCGAGTATTGAGGTGACATGATCATACCAACCAGAGATTGTGCACCTGCCGCTGTCTCTTCCACCGTGTCGGCGATAAATGGCGGGGAGAAGCGCATCGCGGCGGTTACATGATAGCTAGTGTCGTCTGTACTTGTGGCATTTAGCTCTTCTTGTAGCGCCTGCCCTTGCTCGCGCGTAATGCGTACGAGAGGTGATCCGCCGATCAAGTCGTAACGCCGCCTGAACTCGGTCAATATTTCTTCTTCGGGTTCACGCCCACCATAGACGTTCTTTATATAGGTTGGAATATCGTCGAGCGTCGCTGGCGATCCATATGTCATCAGCATGACGCCTACATGTTTCCTGGTCATGATATTTTCCTTTTCTATCTCTGTGTTTCCTTGTGAACTGCATCTACGAGACGGCGTAGCATATCTGGATTAGCGGCGGCGGGTATACCATGTCCTAGATTGAAGATGTGGCCTGGTCGCTGGGCAGCCCGGCGTAAGACATCGTGCATACCCGCCTCTAGCGTGGGCCAGGAGGTGAGCAGCAGAGTGGGATCGAGGTTACCCTGGATGCCGCGATTGTAGCCGATACGCTCCCAGGCCTGATCCAAATCGACGCGCCAATCGACGCTTATTATGTCTCCTCCAGCCTCCGCCATGATATCTAGCAAAGACGCCGTTCCCGTCCCAAAGTGGATAGCCGGAATCCCTGTCTGTTTTACAGCCGCGAAGATTTTCTGCATCGAGGGAAGTACAAAACGTCGATAGGTAGCTGGACTTATTGCTCCAATCCAGCTATCGAAGAGCTGAACAACGTCTGCTCCCGCTTCGATCTGGGCGAGCAGATAGTTGACGACGACCGCACTCAGCTTGTCCATAAGTCTATCCCAGAGCTCTGGCTGCCCATACATGAAAGCCTTAGCAGTAGCATAGTCGCGCGAGGGCTTGCCCTCGATGAGATAGCAGGCGAGCGTAAACGGCGCACCTGAAAAACCAATCACCGCTTGCTTGCCAGCCAGCTCTTGACGTACAAGATGTATGGCATCCAGGACATAGGGAGCAGACTCCTGTGCGTCTATTATTCGCAGCGCCTCTACATCCTTCTGTGTACGCACCGGATTGTGGATGACGGGCCCTTCGGTTCGTAGTTCCAGTGTGATGCCCATGTCCTCTAATGGTAGTAAGATATCAGCGTATATGACGGCCCCATCAACGCCAAAGCTGTGAACAGGCATAAGTGTCATCTGTGCGCAGAGCTCCGGCGTCTTTGTGAGAGTAATCACATCGTACTTTTCGCGCAGTTCAGAATAGCCAGAGGAACTACGGCCAGCCTGGCGCATAAACCATATTGGCGTTGCGTCCGGCTGCTGGTGATGGCAGACGGTCAATAGACGCGCTCTCCCCGTTGGCTCTGTCATTTGCGATCCAGCACTACTACTTTCTTGCATGAGCATTCCTTTTTCTAGAGTGCATGTTTACAGAGTGCATACTTACGGACACTGTATTCCTACACGTATCATAGCGCGCTGGTCAGCAAGTTGACAAGCCAAAATCTGTAGAAACCTGTAGAAAAATCTTCTAATGAAGATTTTTCTACAGGTTTCTATGCCTTGTATTCGTAGACAAGGGGCTTCTTATTTCGACTACTTTCCCACAGTCCCACCACTAGTCGCCGTCGGCGTCACTCCTCCGGTTCCGCTACCAGTCGCCGTCGGCGTCACTCCTCCAGTTCCGCTACCAGTTGCCGTCGGCGTCACTCCTCCAGTTCCGCTACCAGTCGCCGTCGGCGTCACTCCTCCAGTCCCGCTACCAGTTGCCGTCGGCGTCACTCCTCCGGTTCCACTACCAGTTGCCGTCGGCGTCACTCCTCCGGTTCCACTACCAGTCGCAGGCGCAGGTGGCGTCACTCCTCCACCATCATTTCCATGCCGTCCACCACCGCCTCCACTATGTCCATTCCCATCGCTAGGAATCGGATTGCCTCCGCTCACCGTACTCTGCCCTCCTCCACTTCCAGTACTTTGTCCACCAAAACTGCCACTGCTACCACTACCCACTATATCCAGATTCCCCGCCCCACCATTTCCGGTTCCCGTCGCAGTTGTAGTTCCCATCGCAGTTGTAGTTACTTGGCCGTTCACTCCAATACTAATACCGCCCGGCCCGCTCTTACCTGCCGTACTTGTGCTTCTTTGTAAAGATCCCGGGTACTGATTCAAATTTGTAGCAGTGGTTGGATCTGTAGCATTTTCAT
>JAABUZ0100007480.1_pt1 | contig 13156 bp, 15 predicted proteins | sample 5562091 | NCBI WGS metagenome assembly JAABUZ01 (sample SAMN12813069, study PRJNA571459) | rock metagenome | isolation source: Antarctica rocks | place: Antarctica: Victoria Land, Linnaeus Terrace sud | collected 2015-12-21 | reverse complement strand
GCGGGCACCCCGGGACGCGGCCCTGCGTGTGGCGCACGCGCCGGGTGCCGGAAGGCCCGCGCCGCGCCACCCCGCGTTGCACCGTGCGTGCTGCCGCTGCGGGCGCGCGCGCTGAGCGGCGCGCGCCTGCGTGCGGTGCAAGTGCTCGAGTCCCAGTGCGCGAGGCCATGGCGCGAAGGGTGACCTGGTCTGTGACAGCACACCGACAGGCAGGAAGGCCGTTGCGCCCACTGGCCCTGTGCACCCTCTCCGCCCTCGACAGGCAGGGCCGGGAAGGCGGGGCGGGCGGGGTGCACCCCGACCGCGGCCGCGCCGCGCAGGCAAGGACGTGAGCGTCGTGATGGAGTACACGCGCAAGGTGGGCGGCGCGCCCGGCCCGGACAGCCTGCCGGGCGCCGGCCCGGAGCGCACGCTCGCGTTCGGCGCCGTGTTCCTGCCGCGCCCGGACGCCCAGGACAAGGGCGTCCAGGACAATGTGCGCCCCGCGCGCTGCCTGTCGAGCGCCGGACGTGCCCGGCGCTCCTCGGCCTCGCCCGCCTGCGCTCAGAGGAGGCATGTGCGCGACGCATGTCAGCGTATTTCGGATAATGGCCTTGTTCCTTTCTGCTCGTCAACAAGGTGGACATGGCCGAGGAACGCGCCTGCTTCGCTTGCACAGAGTGTGCAGCGCATAGTCTGCGGCGGTTCGGATCATGCCAGAGGAGGCGCGACAGGCGGGGCGACCCCCAGGGCTGTTCTGTTTGATGCGCTGTGCACTGCCCGTCAGGTGGCCAAAATGCTGCTCATCCGGGGCCTGGCGAGCGCGGCCAAGCACCGCAGCGACGACGAGCGCTCGGTGCACTACGAGGAGCTGCTGGAGGCGGAGCAGGCGCGCCCCGGGGCCCGCAGCAGCGGCCGCGCGCAAGCTGCGCTGCTGCAGGCTCTGAAGGGCTGCCACACCCTTCGGGTGACCAGCGTTCGTCCTCAGCACCCCTGGCGTTTTAAGAACAGGAGCAGGGGCCTGGCATGCTAACAGAGGGAGGGACAAACTCATGCAGTGGGTAGTGCAGGGGCTGCATGCATGCCAGACGCGCGGCGCGAGTGCCGAGAGCGGCGGGGCCGCGCAGGAGGCGGTAAAGGGGAAGAAGGCGCTGCACAGCGCGCGGCAGCCGCCGCCGCACAACGTGCGCCAGCTCAGCGCCAAGGCCGCGTCGGACTACCTGCCCTTCGTGCGCGCCGACCGGCACAAGGGGCCCGTGGCCGCCGTCGTCGACTTTGTCATCGCGGGCCACCGGCTCAAGGCGCGCCGCGCCGCGGCAGCGCGCGCGGCTTGTGCGGAGCGCCGGTGCAATCGAGAGGCACAGCACTGTCGGGCGCAGGTTGCAGTAACCCGTAGTGAATGTTTTTTAAGTGGAGGACAACATGCGGTTTTGGAATGGCCTGATCACTGGGCACCGCTGCGAGCGAGCGTGCTATGACCACTCACGCGCCGTCTCCACCTTCAGGCGGGTCGCACAGGAGCGTGGCGGCAGGTCAGCCGCTATTGGCGCAGCAGCTATCGGCGGCTCACCGGCCGCGCCTGACGCGCGTGCGCCGCCGCGCGGTCAGGTGACGCTGAAGAAGGATCCGGTGCAGCTGTCGTTTGCGCTGGCGGGCGTGCGCACGCCGCTGCGCGCGCAGCAGGCGTCCGCCGGGCGCCCGGCCACGCAGGACGAGCCGCACTGCCATGAGGCGCTCGCGCTCACGCGCCGCCTGGTCCTGCAGCGCGACGTGGAGCTGGACGTGCGCCCCCCCTTCCCCCGTGCCCGCTGCGCATGGGGTTGGCCTGGGGGGCCCTGTCGATCCGCGCTACAGCGGCCGGTCAGGCAACATAGCGCCGCCGCCGCCGTCAGCAGTGCTGCCGCATGCCCCGGCCGCCTCCGCGTGGCTGTCGTGTGCACGCACCCATGTGACCAGGCGCATTTGGCACCCTTGCAGGCCATTCCCGGCAAACAGCGCAGCAGGCATTGGGGTAGGGTAAGGGTAGGCTCTATCTGTCGTGAGTTGCTGCCGCGCGCCGACCCATGGGTGCGCCGGGCGCGCAGGTGGAGGCGGTGGACCGCGGGGGCACGTTCCTGGGCAGCCTGCGCACGACCGGGCCCAAGCCGGTCAGCCTGGGCATGGCGCTCCTGGAGGCGGGCCTGGCGCAGCTCAGCGATCGCTTCGACCCCGAGCGCACGCCCGGCGGCCGCGAGATGGTCGCCGCGCAGGAGCGCGCGCGCGCCGCGCGGCTCAAGGCGCGGCCCCCCGGGCTCCGCGCCGGCACCTTTCGCGTCAGTCTGGGGCGGCCCTGCGGCCGCGAGCGGGCAGTGGTGCCTACGCTCGTGAGCGGTTGTCGGGCGTGCGCGGAACAGACCTACCCGCATTGCCGCGCACGCGTCTCTGCATGTGCATGCCGTGCCCGCGTCCGGCACGCGTGTGGCCGGCTGCCTGGCGCGGGCGTGGCCGCGACCCCACTGCCACGACCCCACCGCCGATGCCAAGCCTCCAGGCGGTTCCAGGCGGTCACTGCGCTGCTTTCGCAGATCTGGGAGTCGTACGTGCCGCCGAAACCCATTGACGAGGCCGCGGCCAACGGCGTCAACGGCCACGCCGCGCCCGGCGAGGCCGCTGAGCCGGTCACGATCTCGTATGCGCGCGCGGCCGAGGAGTTCTTTGTCCAGGTGGGCCGTCCATGGCAATGACAGGATCGCATGACCCCTTGATCAGACCCTGAGTGTGAGCGTTGAAAGGAAGGAAAGGTGCTGAGAGCGCGCGCCCTTCGGCGCACCCAGGCGTAATAGGTTAAGAGCCTGTTTCAGCCGGCTAGGGCTGCTTAGGCAAGGTTGATCAGGCTGTGCAATGATCAGGGTATGGGCAGGGTTTGATATCGAACCTAATTGCATCAGGACAAGGGAGGGCCGGGAGGCGCTGAGACAGGGACTGTTAGGACCCCAGAGCCTGGCACGCATGGTGTGACGAACGCACTGATGCTGCGGGTGCCGCGTCCAGCTGGGCGGCGGTGAGCGGCTGGGCTACATCGCGGAGCAGCTTGCCGCGGTGCCGGACGAGGATAGCGCGGGCGGCCCGCCGCCGGCGCTGCGGGCGGGCGATCGGTGCATTGCCCGATTCAGTGCGGACAACCAGTGGTACCGTGCTCAGGTGCGAGCATGTGCGCGCAGCTGCAGGCGGCGTCCTCGTCGCTGCATGGTCTCGTCAGCCTCGATTTTGTAGTGACGCGGCATGCGCTGAGCACTGCCTGCCTGAGCACTGCCTGCCTGCTTTTTTCCTGCAGACCCACACATTTTCTTCTCTTGGTCCTGGTCCTCCGGCGAGGACTGCAATTGTCACCCACCCATGCGCTTTGCCGTGAGCGTCGCCGCTGAGTTCAGGCGGTCGTGCTGTACCTCGTCTCTGAGTGTCTGTGTCTGCAGTGGCCAGAGCCTGGGGGCTGCGCAGGTGGAGGCCACGGCGCCTGGGGAGCCTGGCCGGCCAGCCTTCGAGGTGGCCTTCATCGACTGGGGCAACACGGAGACCGTGCCCGCGTCCGCCGTGCGGCCGATGGGGCCCGCGCTTAGAGCCGTGGAGCCGCAGGCCGCGCCCGCGTCGCTCGCGTTCCTAAAGGCGCGCGGCCGCACTGGCTGCGCCCTGGTAATGTTGGGCTATTAGCACAGGATAAAACAAATGTCCTGAGGCGTCACACAGGCACAGCGTCCACCTCTTCTAGGGCCACACTGGAATGACTGCCGCATTGGAGTGTATGTACCTGGCCAAGAATAGCAATTAAATGATGTGCTATGCACTGCGATGTAGATGGATGGGAACCTGACAGGTGTGCATTGACATGTTGGTGGGCGTGATGGAGTGGTGTGAAAGTTTTCCCTGATGCCAATCACCATGCAATGTATGGAGAGGCCTAAGCGCTCGTGCAGCCATATCAAGGAAACCAGCAGACTTATGGCATCTGCGTGGAGAGAGAGCCTGTCAGCCGACCAGCAGCTCTGTGCTCTGCGGCTCCATGCCCCTGCGCCCGACGGGCGCAGATCGCGAGCGACGCGGAGCTGAGCCTGGCGGCGGCGCGGCTGCTGGCGGTCGAGGCAGACAAGCCCAACTTGGCCGCGCGACGCATGGGCAGCGAGCCGTCGCCGGCGCGCTGGGCGAGCCGTAAGCTGGCGCTGCTGTTGCAGCTGGAGGGGCAGCCAAGCGCGGGCGACAGCGTCAACGCGCGCCTGCTGAGCGCCGGGCTCGCGCGCGTGGCGCCGCCGCGCGGCCGGGCAGTGCGCCGCCCGTTCGACGCTCTGTTTGGTTGATCGGCGCCAGGGCAGCTTTGCTCAGGCCTGCCTGTGCGTGCGCATCGTGAGTGCAAAGCGCAAGTGTTCATTCACACATGAAAGCTCCAGCACTTGCACGATGGCTTCACCATAATGCATGATGCATGATGCATGATGCATGATGCATGATGCATGATGCATGATGCATGATGCATGATGGCTTCTGCATGATGACTAGCCGCCTGTCGCCTGTTGTGGGCATGAGCAGCCTTAAAACCCCCTTCAAGCTGCGCCCGACACCGGGGGGGGGGTTTTATTCCCCCCAGTTGTGTGACGCCATATTGTCGGGTCGGACAACATGCTGAAACGCTCTGTGCCCCTGCGGCGCCAGGCGGCCGCCGAGGGCGTGGCGGAGGTGCTCGAGGCGCTGCGCGAGGCGGAGGGCCAGGCGCGCGCGGCGCATGCGGGCATGTGGGAGTACGGCGACCCCGGCTCCGACGAGGAGGATGCGCCGCCGCCGCCGCCCAAGGCCTGGGGCCGCAAGTGAGCGGGGCGCGCAGATCTTGTCGGCTGCGCCTGCAAGGGAGTGCCGGCGCACAGCACCACGCGGCTGCGGGCGCTCTCCACTGGAGGGTGCAAGGTGCTTGCATTGGCCCAGTTGTGCTGTTGTGGGTAGGGGTTGCATGCGGGGGCTGTCCTGGCGAGGAGGAGGAGGAGGTCGCTCGGGGCGGCAAGTGCGCAGGCCTGCCGCGGTCCGCGAGCTGCACATGCAGCGCGGAGGCAGCAAAGGCCGCGAGGGGAAGCTGTAGCCGGCAACGCCATGGCGCAGGGCGTACAGAGCGGGCTGCGTGACAGCCTGGGTGGCTGGCTTGTGCGGGAATGCTGTGCGCCTGCATGGGTCTGCCCCTTTCACAGGCAGGTTTCACCGGCAAAATTTTTTTTCCTGTACGGTGGGACCGAGGCATTCCACTGCCTGCAGAGAAGTGACTGGCCAGCATGGCCATGTGGGGGGACTGAGTGAGGCCTGCACATGCAGCCCGCACCCTTGCACAAGGCCGCTCACGTGGTGGAGCTGAGCTGCCTGCTGCGGCTTAGCGCAGTCTTTCCTGTTCAGGGGCAGAACGCGCGGCCTTGGCCTCCAAGGGTGAGGGCGTGACATTTTTGAGGGGGTAGCGACACGAACCGGCAAGCACCTGCTTTGCATTGTAACAAGCCGAACTTGTTCACTCCTTGGGGACCCCACCTCGGCCACTGAACAGTGCTCGCCGCACAGCCTTCGCTGCGCTGTGCTGCCGAGCAGCGTCAAACTGCAGGTTGCTGTCCTGCGTGGGACATGCGAGTCATCAGCTTCTTGTCCGCTAAACAGGGGATGCACTGCAAACAAGAGGATGCTAGCGCACCTTCAAAGGCCCAGGATACACAACGTCCACAACCTGCTGCAGGTCAGCTTCGGCCTTCCTGCAAGTGGCTGGTCAGGCGGCTGAAAGCGGCAGGATTGGCGTGGCAAAGCAGACTTGGAGGGGGCGTGGCAAAGCTGCGCAAGTGCCGCACCGTGCCTGTGCAGCAGCGTGCTTCAGCAATCGCTTGTAAAGGAGTGAGACAAAGGAACTCATAAAGCAAGGACAGGGGCACTCGCAAGCTTGGAAGAGGCTGCAACGCCTCCCCCCGTTATGCACTGGGCTGCCCGCAGCGCTGCTGCTTGTTATGAGCCTAGGCAGGCGGTGTACTATGATAGGCACTGTGTGATACAGTACACTATTTTGAATGCAAGCTCGCTGATGCTTGCACGGGCCTCATCAGCGAGGCAGGCCCGGTTGAACAGGGACCCGGGTGTGTTGCCGGATAGCCACTCGCGGCCGACTAGCAGAGCCGACTGCTGCCTTCCAGACTGGGCTGGGCTGGGCAAGCATATCTTCAGCCCTTCGTCAAGGTGCAAACAGTCAAGAAGCGTTACACGTGCTGCCCGGCCCGCTATTCGCTGGTATACCACTTCATATGCACCACCAACAGCGTGGCAGTGCACTTTGCCAGGAAAGGCGGGAGGAGGACCTCAGAAGCAGCAAGCTGCGCACAACACAGCACTGCTACTGAACCCACGCAAGCTGTGTGGCCTCACACCCTTCCCGGGCCTCGGTAGCCGACCTGCGGGCGCAAAGAGACACGCGTGAGCAGACTGCACCACCGGAGAGAACCGGTGCCACCGGTATGGCCTGCGTCGCTGTGGTCTCCACACCCGTCACACAGGACCTTCGCCCAGGCTTGAACCGCATATGCCAAGGCTCGACAACACAGCGCAGAAGCAGAGCAAGGGAGGGCGTGCCTCAAAGAGGTCCTCCGTCTCGCCAAACATCTCTGCAAAGGGCGTGGGCTCCATGGCTGTGGACACCTCCTCGAAAGATGAAGGCGGCGTGTACCTCCTGTGCGCAAGCGGGCACAGTCTGCCACTCGTACAGCCAGCAAATGCGTTCGCACACAGCGTATGGGTTTGCCACACATGACAGGTTGCCAAACATGCCAAGAGCCTGTAGCTACTACCCAGTAGGAGGGGCTCACTTGGAACGCCGCTGGCCGACCTCCTTTTTCCTGCGCTTCTTCTCGTCCTGGCTGTTCTCAAAGTACCGCCTCCGCCGGACCTGTCCAGCAGCACGGCGTGTTGGCAGGGGAGCACTTCTCAGCTTGCTTTATGCCCGCTGCAAGAGCTGGGCTCAGAACAGGAAGCAGGCACCAAGCGTCGTCTCTGCCTTGTTGCCTGAACAAAGAGAAGAGGTCGCTGCGGTCGCCGCTGCCTACCTCAAGGGTGAGGCCAGCGTTCATGACTTCGCGGCGAAAGCGCTTCACCGCGTTCTCCTGCGGCTCCTCGTCGCTGACCATGACCTGCGCAATGCCCGCACGTTTTGCAAGCGCGCAAACCGCCACCCAGGCGCGCGAATGGTGCACAAGTTGGCACACACAGGCGCCAGCAGCAGCCTGCACCTCAATATGGTACGACGGAGCGCCCTGCTTTGCGCAAAGCTTAGCCGCTGTGCCGTTGCTTGTGCGCAGGCTGTGCTTCAACCTCTGGTTCATGCCCCCAAACAGCCCCGGCGCTGCGTGCAGCAGCCCCGCCATCCTGGCCGCCTGTCTGAGTGTGCGGGCACCTCGGACTGCACACAGAGAGGACAGCGCAGCAAGGCCTCCTGTGGCTGCTCGGGATTTCTAGGCTATCAAGCGGGCTAGGTTAGGGTCGTTCAGCAGCGACGGTTTCTCTCGCCATGCCGCATCGAGAGGCCTCACACTTCTATTCACGAGCGTCTTCTTAACTGCTTGACTGAGATCTTTGGTGCACTTTCACCCGCAGAGCACTCTGCATCATTTTCGTTTTAGTGGGTGCTTTTAGCATACAGCAGTACCTGCGGAAGCAATCCTAAGCATCTGAGCTGCTTAGAACCTGCAGACCACGCGGCCTGGCCTATGTCCCCAGGACTCGAGTACAACTGTGGCAGCCTGCTCAACCTGCACATACGCGCACCCAGCGGCGAGCCTGCACCTGAGTGTCCTCGGCTAGCTTGCATGGGGACGGTCAACAAGGACGATGTAGACGAGCGCATTGCGCTGCATGTGGAGGTCTGCCAGTCTCCTGCGTCCAGCGCGGCGCCTGCAGATGTAGAGCAGGCCGTGCGGCGCTTCATCGGAACGCAGAGTCTGCGCTACGAGGACGGGCCACTGGCGCTGGAGCGCGGCCGTGACAGCTTCTTGGATGCACATGTGCTCTCCGTGTGCGTTTGCGACACAGCTGCTGAGCGCGCCGCACCGCTCGGCCAGAAGCTGCTCTTCTGGCAGGCGCGCGCCGAGCTCAAACGCACAAAGCTGCTCCCTGTGTGGTGTGTTTGGCTGCCCCGTGCCTCTGCGCCGCAACACATTTGCTGGCATGTTGGTATATACGTTGAAACTTCGCATCCGCACAGCGGCATGCGCTGTGCTTCAAACAGCTGAGACGTATGCTGCCTGCGCAGGTAGAGCTGCGCATCTGCATCTACCAGCTGAGTGAGGAGCCGGCAGAGGGGGAGGAGGGCGCAGAGGGCGACGGCGTGCCTTGCTGTGCGCCGCAGTGCCTGCTCTGTTGCAAAGCGTGTGCGAGGCAACTGCATGTTTGGTGGTTGAGTCAGTATGCTTATAGAGCTGGCAGCGTAATTGCATGGACAACTATAAGATGAGCACGTGTGTGCGGACTTGCTGAGCGCAAGTTCACGGCATCCCCGTGCTGCATGATCGATTCTTTGCTGCACATGCAGTTCATGAGTGGACGTTGCCGTCCACAGCATTCATGGGTCTATGGGACTCACTGATCTATGACACTGATGTGAAGGTGTGCCTTGTCTACAGTGCCTGAAGCCCTCAAATCAACTGCCAGTGATTTGTGCCAGTGATATGTATTGCTGTGAACGGGCGGCCTTGCATGCAGGTCTCACATTGCAACCACCTGACAATGCAGCACAATGCAGTGCACTTGCCTCTAAGTCGAACTTGCACTGCAGGCACGCCTGCTGCGGTATGCTGCCACGGCGTTGAGCTTTGGTGATGCTGGCGTCGACCCCGCGCTCGTGTCCATTAACCGCACGGTGCTCCTGCATGGGCCGCCGGGGACAGGTCTGTCCCACCTTGACACTGCGTGCTCATAGGGAAGGCATGTATACGGCAATCTAATATGGCTGGACGATGCCTGCGCCGCAGGCAAGACTACTCTGTGCAAGGCCCTCGCGCAGAAGCTGAGCATCCGCTTCAGCTGCAGGTGCGAACACGCAGAGTGACGCCAGACGTGCCGCCAGCGCCGTGACAGTGTTGTGTTCACAATGGAGCCTTGCTCAGAAGGCCGCACATGCAGGCCTTGCCTGGGTGCTCCACAATGGCGCCGCCCTCGGTGGGGCTCGTTGCTGACCGGGCGCGCGCGTCAGGTACGCGCTGGCGGCGCTGGTGGAGATCAACGCGCACTCGCTGTTCTCCAAGTGGTTCAGCGAGAGCGGGAAGCTCGTGTCCAAGGTGTTTGCCAAGATCGGCGAGCTGGTGCGCGCGCCTCAGCAAGCCCTTTGTCATGCGGTGCTGGTACCATGTGTGGTGGTACGCACACGGATGCCCGGCAGCCTGTCCCGACCCTGACATGCAAGCAGCTGCCGGATTGCTGTGTGCAGGTCGACGAGGAGGAAATGCTGGTATGCGTGCTCATCGACGAGGTGGAGTCCTTGACAGCGGCGCGGCGCGCGGCCGTCGCAGGCTCGGAGCCCGCAGACGCGGTGCGTGCGGTCAACGCGGTGCTTACGCAGCTGGACGCCCTCAAGCGGCGTCCAAACGTCTTGGTGCGGCTCTCCTCCTGAGCCCGGCAGCCCACGCACAAGGGCCGGCGGGTGTTCAAAGAGCAGAGAACCTGTGCAGAACTTTCGGTCTGCTCACAGAGAGGGGGTCACCAAGCTGTCACATGGGCTGCTACGACGACAAGCTGACTGCAAAGCCGTGCATGACACAACAGATGCATGCCTAGATGGCATGCATCTGTTGGCATGAGTACGGGACAGTCTCATGAGTCTGGTGTGCTTGCTTCGACATAGGTCCTGACCACCACAAACATCACGGAGGCAATAGACCTGGCGTTTCTCGACCGCGCGGACATCAAGGCCTACATCGGAAATCCGGGCCTGCAGGCACGCCGCCCATGGCTCTCTGGCCTTATCAGGCTTGCTAAAGAGGGTTGCACATGGATGTATGATTCATGTGACGCGGCAGCCAGGCGCGCTATGAGATTCTGGCATCCTGCTGCGCGGAGCTGCAGCGCGCGGGGATCCTGCGGGATGGCTGCACGCCGCCAGCATTCGAGCGGCTCCGAGACGCACAGGTGGGCAACGACGGGCTCACTGCATGGCGAGCCCAGCTTGGTCGCTGCCGCGGCACCTGCCAGCCCACTTGAAAGAAAACTGGTGCCTCAGCTCTCACACTCGTGTGCTGAGGCACTACTTGATGCCTGCACTGAATGCACAGCGCCAAATGCACGGCGCCGGCAGGCGATCTGCCCCATGGGGGAGGGCAGCGAGGCCGCTGCGAGCATGGAGGCGGGCCTGGCCCTGCGCGCTGCGGCGGCGGCGTGCGAGGGCTTTTCGGGGCGGCTGCTCCGAAAACTGCCGTTCCTGGCGCACGCCGCCAGCGCGCCTGCGGGCGGCGCGCTCGCGCGTGGCGCGGGGTGCCGGGTGCTAGGGTGTACAGGGTTTGCGCGCGCGCTGGAGGCAGCCGCACGTGCAGAGGCGCTTGATCGGCGCCTGCTGGCGCCATGCGAGGGCGGGCCAGAGTGAGCTGTACAGTTTCCTTGGGAGCATGCAGATAGCCCAAATGCCCTTGACAGACAACGACGCACTTGAGAGCGGGCGCACTATGCTGCATGCGCGGACAACGCTGGCCTGCTTCCAGGCACTTCCTGTCTAGAACGTGTCACAGATGTGTCACAATGGGTTACATGCAAAAACATGCCCAGCACGCTAGCGGCCAGAAGAGCTCGCGCATACAACAGTGCCTGGCGCAGCATGAATACACCCATCTGCGCATGCTTCAGGTTTGTAGTCAGTCGTTGCCAGCAGCGGCACAGGCACCGCCCCGGCTGCAGCAGCGTCCAGCGGAGAGACACCCGTCAGAATGACCGCGCGGACCAGGCCTCGTGCACAGGCAGCCGCGGCGCCCGCCCGGGCGCTCACGAGTCCATGTCTTCGCCCGCGCGCTCGCGCATGGCGCGGCCGTGGGCCTGGTACCGCATCAGCGCCGGCCGCGCCTTGTACGCCTCGCTGCCGAGCAGCACGCGCAGGCCGCCCACCACGTTCCAGCGCCGGTGCTTCGCATTTGCGAGCACCGTGCGGAGGTCGCTCTCAGACCCCGGCAGGTCGAGCGCCTTCTGCGCGCGCGCGCGCCGCCCCGCCTCGCTCGCCCGGGCGCGCTTCTGCTGCCCGCGGGGGCGTGGACAGAGGTGTGCCGTGCCCCTCCGTACTGACAGTGACACTGGCCCACGCATGGCCACAACATGCCCAGCGCTCGCCAGACAGCTCAAGCTGTCTCTGCTGGCTGCAGGCGCTGGCACCTTGCGCCCCAGCCCCATGCAGCCTGCACGCTGCTTGTGGCGCCCCGGGAGCGGCATGCGCGCGGGCGTGCGCACCAGCTCCGGCCCGGCGGCCTCGCGCTCCATGCGGCGGACGACGCGCTCGCGCAGCGCCTGCGGCAGCGCGTGCCCCGCCGCGGCCATGGCGTCCACCGTGGCCTTCAGCCCGGGCACATCGCGCCGCACCAGCGCCGCCTCCAACGCCAGCTCATGCGTGCCCGCATTCCACTCCACGCCCTGCTCCCGCATGTCCTCCAGGATCTGCGCGCGCCCGCGGCGCCGCGCGCGTCGGCGCAGGGCTCCGACCCCAGCGCGCCGGCCGCCAGCCGGCCGCGAGCCCGGCGAAAAGTTCTCTGGTGGCAGCGCGGCAGCAGCACCAGCGCCGCGCCGCTGGCGCGGGTGCAGCCGGTTGCTTGCGCAGGGACAGCGGGCCGCTGGTTCAGCGGCGCGCGCCAGCGCCGCAGCGGCGCCTCGCGCATGGTGCGCGAAGCGCGGCCGCCGCCATGGCGCCGCGCCCGCCGCGCCGGCGGGACGGGGGGCCGGGCGCGCACAAAGGGCAGGCGATCGAGCAGGTTGTGGCGGATGAAGCCGGCGATGCAGGCGTTGTAGGCCTGCGCGCCGGCCGTCAGGCCAAGCGCGGCGTACGCTTCGAACGTCTCCAGCATGCGCGCCGTGTCGCCCATCTGGCAGCACGCGGCGACCACGCAGTCCAGCATCGGCGCGCTCACCTCCTCGCCCTGCACCCGAGCCGCCCCCCGCGCGCGCCTCTGCGTCAGCGCGCTCGCGCCGCGCCCCTTGCAAGCGGCCCCAAGGGCGTTGTGAGCAGAACCGCGCACTTGTGCCAATAGAGCAGCCCACACCCGGCACATGCTGCGGCGCCGCATGGTGCAGGCGCCAGCGCAGGCAGCCGCAGCACCACGACCTGCCGTCCCCGGGCGGTAGATGGGCCGGCGCGGCGCGAGCCGGAGCGCCGCGCTGCAGGGCGCGGGGCAGGGCGTGCAGGTACCACCAGTACATGTCATAGTGGACGGCGAGTGGCGGGTTGACAAGAGCAGCCGGTCATGCCGGACCCGCTGGGCAATGTCGACGACTGGCTGTTTGTGCGCCAGGGCGGGCGGCCCACCGCGTCGCGCAGGGCCTCCAGCGCGAAGTAGGCGCTGTCGGCGGCCTCGGGCGACTGCGCGGCCGCGTCTACCAGCGGCGCGAGCGCGCCCTGGTACGCCACGGCGCGCTCGTCGCCCGGGAAGGCGCGCTGCAGCCGCGCGACCGCCCGGAACGCCTCCCTGCGCGCGTCGCGGCGCACTTGCGCGCTCGCTCAAGACGTGCGCTGCGGGGCGGCTGGACAGCAGCGCTCGTTCCGGGGTGGCGGCGGCACTGGAAACCCCGCCGCACGAGAGCCCGGGAAGCGTGCTGCACGAGGCATATTGCTCGGCCCTGCGCGCCGCCAAAACCGCAGAACATGCAAGCAAAGGGAGCACCACGCCCCCCGCCAGCACACCACGACAGTCACAGCCACGGGGCCCACGCTTGCACGGCACACTGGCCGCCAAGCGCGCCCTGCAAGGGCGCAAGCTCAGCGGGGCCGCCCCCGAGCCCACGCGGCGCCGCCCCTGAGCCCAAGCGGCACCGTGATGCGGGGCAGGTCGGGAGCGCGGCGGCGGGGCGGAACCTGAGGTCGCCCGCCCTGGCATGCGCGTGCACCATCGCCTGGTGCGCGGCGCGCGTCGGCGCGTACAGCGCGGCGTCCCGCGCGCGCGCCGCCGCCGCGGCCTGGCCGAGCGCG
>JAABUZ0100007477.1_pt1 | contig 13160 bp, 12 predicted proteins | sample 5562091 | NCBI WGS metagenome assembly JAABUZ01 (sample SAMN12813069, study PRJNA571459) | rock metagenome | isolation source: Antarctica rocks | place: Antarctica: Victoria Land, Linnaeus Terrace sud | collected 2015-12-21 | reverse complement strand
GCCTTCCTCTTGCCCGTAAGAGAACGATGTGCTCATCCCAGCGCCGCACCGCTTTGAACTGATCGATGGGCCAGGCTGGACGATTCCGTACGACCAAAGGGTTACCGATCAGGCAACCTTCTATTTGCCACATGGACAACGAGCGAGTTACCCTTCCTCTGTGACCGGACCCTTTCCGCAGAGCATTGTTCGACACAACCAATCAGAGGTGCTTGCCCCTATGCAAATTGGCCGTTTACTTCAAGGCTCAGCGCTCATCCTCCTTACCCTTCCAGGTCTCGCCTCCATGCACTCCCGTCGGGGTCCAACGTCACAGCGCCTCTCCAATCGGCACAGCACCAGATCAACTGTAAGGCCTACCTCCCAGAGGGTCATCGACGACGATCGCGCCGCCCAGATCCAATCTGCGCTCATTCATGCCGGATATCTGTCCGGTGATGCGACTGGACATTGGGATAGCGGCACCGAATCGGCCATGCAGAAGTTTCAGGCAGACAATGGTTGGCAGACAAAGCTTATCCCAGACTCTCGCGCCATCATCAAACTTGGTCTTGGTCCCAACTCCAACAACGCAAGCGAAGGCGAAACGACTAGTGGCTCCACGCTGCAAAACTCTGTCGCCTCTTCCAGCAGCAGCTTTTTGCGCTAAGCTCCGTTTGATAGGTTCGCGTAGTTCTCAGAGCGCGCACAGCACCTCATTCGGCAAGATCTGAAAACGGTACTTATATCCAGGTCGCGATACTATCGTCGCCATGCGACCGTCTCGACGGGATTTCCATCGTCCCTTGCACGGAGCCGCTCAGATCGCTTGAGCGGCCCTTCTGTTTGTCCGCTGAGGCTGCGCGAAGGCCGCGAGAGCCGACCGTACGCGTAGCACGGCGGAGCTTCTTATCTGTGATACCCGGGATTCGACAACGCCGAGCAGCTGCGCGATCTCTTTCATCGATAGCTCTTCATAGTAGTAAAGCGTTAGGACCATACGCTCGCGTTCGGGCAGAGCATCGATTGCATCCACCAGGTGCTGCTTCATCTCCGCCTTCATGCAGCGAAACAGCGGGTCCTCATCCGACGGAGCAGCAATGTAGGCAAGCTCTTCTTCGCCGGACTCCTCGTTGCGCTCGGCGTTGAGGCTCCCGATCTCAAGCGACTTCAGGTCAGAGAGCAGCTTCTGGTACTCCGGAAGAGGGAGACTCATCTCCGACGCTACCTCCACATCAGAAGGCGTTCGCCCCAAGCGCTGAGTGGTCAACCGAATCGCTGCCTCGGCGTCGCGGCCCTTGCGTCTGAGTTCGCGCGGGCTCCAGTCCACGCTACGCAAGGAGTCGAGGATGGCGCCGCGAATGCGAAACTGCGCGTAGGTCTTGAACTGGGTGTTCTTATCGTTCTTGAACTTCCCGGCGGCATCGATGAGACCGAGCATCCCTGCCGAGACAAGCTCCTCCAGGTCCACATGCTGTGGCAGACCTTCATGAATTTTGCGGGCCACGTAGCGGACAGTCTGGAGATGATCGAGAACGAGTGCCTGAGATACGCTCTGATCCGTAGTGGCTTCGCTGTTCTTGCTCTTCGCAGCTTTCGGCAATGGGAGGAGCGGCGCGGCTCCGAACTGCGTTGGATTCACCCCGGACTCCGCCCCGTAAGCTCCATCAAAGAACATTGCTGCCGGCGAAAGATGATTCCCGTAAGTGCTTCCCATCGTTCCCATTTCCATCACATCCCCCAGGATCTCGTGCTTCACTGCACTTGCTCCAACGCCCTGAGATAATGCAAGCGTGTGACCTATTTCGCTCCACTTTCTATTAGCCTTCTCCAATTCTTCGCCTACTCATAAAGCTAAGCCGTACACTTTCAATGCGTTGAGGAGTTCTAGACGAGCCTGTACGTCGGTACAGAAGGCGAACAGCGGTATGTTCATCTGAACGATCAGGTCAAGAACGAGGAGACGGATGAGTACCGGCTAATCTTCTGGTTTGTAGCAGCTAATATTGCGCGCCAGGGAAGATTGCGCGCCTAGGAGAGACGGTTAGAAACGACATTGTGTAGAGTGGCCGCCCCGCTGTGGAGGCTGACGTCTTGCTCTAGCAAGTGGGCTGAACGGAATGGCCCCACATACAAGTCTATAGTGGATGCGCGCTGAGGCAAGCTGATTGTAGCTTGGGAACAGCAAGGACAGCGCGTGCCTGCACAGGGCAGCGCCCCGCCTTCAGACGGTTGCAAATGGAATGAGTCAAGGGGCTGAGCAGGGCTGCTCTAGGCAGATCGGTCTCGCCTGCGCACGCGGATCTCTTCTTCACCGATCTCCTGGGTGATCCCTGCAAGGATCATTGCGCGCTCAAGTACATGCATGAGCTCGCGGACGTTACCCGGCCAGCGATGTGCTCGAAGACGATCCATCGCGGCTTCCGACAGATGCTTCGCCGCGGCGCCACGCCCCAACACAGAAAGGAAGTGCTGGGTAAGGAGGGGCAGATCCTCCATTCTCGAGAGAAGCGTCGGAACTTCAAGCGGAAAGACCGCAAGCCGGTGGTACAGGTCCAGGCGAAAGGTCTGCTCTTCGGCGCGCTGCTCGAGGGGCTGATGAGTCGCCGCGATGACACGTACGTCCACGTAGCTCGGCTCGTTTTCGCCTACTCGCTGCAACTCGCCGCATTCCAGAAAGCGCAACATCTTGGCCTGTAGAGCAAGCGGCATTTCGCCGATCTCATCCAGGAACAGGGTGCCCCCATCCGCGGCTTCGATACGTCCTGTTCTTGAGCGCACCGCGCCCGTAAACGCGCCGCGCGTGTGACCGAACAGCTCCGCTTCCAGCAGAGCTTCGGGTATGGCGGCGCAGTTCAGAACGATGAAGGGCTTGTTGGCCCGCGGGCCAAGACGGTGCAGCGCCTTCGCGACCAATTCATTTCCTGTTCCCGTATCACCCTCGATCAACACGGTCGTCGATCGGGGAGCCACTAGCCTTACAAGCCTGCCTAGCTCCCTCATGGCCGCACTCGTACCGACCATCTCGGGGAGGAACTCAGCCCCGGAGGCAGGCTCTTTCAGGGATTCTTGTCGTCTGCTTGACTCCACGACGGGAAGACTGATGCTCGGCTCTGAAGCCACCATCCCGAACGATGGCAGCCGAGCGCTCGAAGCGGTACGTTCCGCGAGGCCGAGAGGCTCGGCGTCTGCCGCGTTTGAGAGTTCGCGTAGAACCTGAAGCAGCTCGTGCCGCCGAGGGCTCTGGGACAGTGACTTCACTGGAGAGCCATCGATACGAAGCAGGTCGATCTCCGGGTGAAGCATGCGGACCCACTCGGCGAACTCTTCCACCTCCAGATCGGGAAGCCAACCGTCGACAAGAAGCGCCTCTGGCCGCAGCTCGTCCAGACAGACGATCGCGGCAGCGCCCCCGGGAGCTTCGTGCACCTGCCATCTGAGACTAAGGAGCGTGCTTCGCAGCCGCTGCCGCAAGCTCTCGTCCGCGCTTGCAAGCACAACGACCCGCGGCTCTGGCAAGAGGGCGGGCGTAACCACCGCCTGAGTCTGGAACATTTCCGACGATTGACTCAAGTCAAGCATTTCGGTGGCACCATTCTTCTAAATGCGATTCGAGTGGGAGGTCTCACGCGCTCGCGTGAAGGCTGTCCGAAGGAGTTGCAACCAGTCGCGGTTCAGCCCTCTCGGCCCGGGCAACACAATAGCCTGCGCCGCGGACGGTTACGATCCGAGGAGATCCCTCGGCAAAGTTGAGCTTTTTTCGCAGGTAGTTGATATAGACATCGACGACATTGGTCGCGTTCTCCGGCGCCAGCTGAAACACCTCGGTCAACAGTTCTCCCCTGCTACAGCACCGTCCCGCGTTCTGGAGCAGAAATTCCAAAAGTCTGAATTCTTTCACCGTCAGGCCCACCGGGCGGTCTGCTATCGATACCGATCTGCTGATTCTGTTCAAGGTCAAGCTGCCGTGCACGAGGAGAACTTCGCCTTCTCCCAGTCGGGCTTGCCGCCTAAGCAGAGCTCGGCAGCGTGCAGTCAACTCGTGGAAGCTGAAAGGCTTCGTCATGCAGTCGTCGGCTCCAAGGTCGAGGCATTCCACGCGATCATCTACTGTGTCGCGGCGAATGAGGGTAAGGACAGATGTCCGCCGGTGAAGGCGGTGAACCGTCGCGAGAAGAGCCTTGCCCTGCTGGGCCGAGGCATCCAACACCAGGAGGTCGAGCGCAGCTGTTTCTGCGATCTCCAAAGCCTTCTCAGCCGAGTCCGTCCAACTCACCTCGTGGCCTTCTACAGTGAGTCCTTTTTTCAGAAACAGTCCCAAGGCAGCATCAGTTTCCATCACAACGATCCGCATTTCATCAGCCCTTCAGAGAAGCAAGTCCTGTATTGTCACCTCTGTACCTTCGTTCAGGCTACCCAGGTCTGCAAGCTCATTGTGCAAGGTTTTGCGCTAACATTCCCAAAGCGGAACAGATTGGACCTACTCCAGCTACAAAGGGACGAAGGCGGGATATGAGTCTGCATCGAATTGGTGATTGCAGTTCGCCTTTTATTCGCTAGAATGTGCGCATGGCAATTACCCGTCGACAAAAAGAGGTTTTGGACTTTCTCACTCAATTCACGCAAAAGAACGGGTACTCCCCTTCTTATGAGGAGATCGCCAGCGGTCTTGGTCTCAACTCGCTTGCGACGGTTCACAAGCACGTCACGAACCTCCAGACAAAGGGAATGCTGCAGCGGGCGCACAACCGCAGCCGATCAATCGATGTTCTACCTGCCCGCAGCGTGAAGAAGCCCTCTGACCGGATGCCGTTGCTGGGACGTATCGCTGCCGGAAGTCCGGTCGAGGCGATCGAGACTGCCGAAAGCATCTCCCTGGGAGACATTATCGGCAACCGCGAGGTGTTTGCGCTTGAGGTCCGGGGAGATTCCATGCGCGACGAGCACATCATGAGCGGGGATTACGTGCTTGTGGAGCGCACCCGGAGCGCTCGCGAAGGAGAGATTATTGTCGCGCTTATCGACGGAACCGACGCCACCCTCAAGCGCTTTTATCGTGAGGGAAACATGATTCGGCTGCAGCCCTCAAACACCGAGATGCCTCCGATCTACGCTCCAGCCGCAAGTGTCGCGATTCAAGGTAAGGTCTTGGGAGTTCTCCGCAAGTACGCCTGAATGACTCTCGTTCTTCTTCACTAAGATTTCCGCAGCATGGAACTACTTCGTGGCGGGTTGCGTAAGCACACCTTATGGCGCACCTCACCTCAGCAGGGGCGGCCTTCGGAGTGGGTTGTGGCAAACGAGCGTAAGCGGAAACGTAAACTTTGGCTCTGGGCGAGTGCCGCCGTGGTGACAATCGCGATTCTGTTTGGGATCACCGTTGCCGCTCGAGGGAATGGGACAAAGATTGAGCCGTCGCAGCTCGCCAAGGTAGAGCACGGTGACATCGCACGGTCTGTGGTTGCTACGGGCAAGGTTCAGCCCATCACCAAAGTTGAGGTGAAGTCAAAGGCGTCTGGAATCGTTACCCGGTTGAGCACGGACATCAACGCGCACGTACGCCAGGGCCAACTCCTCGCCCAACTCGATCAGGAGGAGATCCTCGACCAGGTAGCCGCGCAAAAGGCTCTTCTGGCCGCAGCCGAATCCAATGCAACGGCCGCAGCAGCCGCAATCGAGTACGACAGGGTGAACGCCCAGGCTCCGGATCTGCCGATGTACAAGCACACCTTCGACCGTGCACAGCAGATGTCGTCGCTGGGTGTCGTCAGTCAACAGGCGCTCGATGACGCGCAGCAGAAGTATCTTGCCGCCGCGAATACCCGCGATAAGGCGGTCTCGCAGATCACGGTCGACAGTTCGAAGCAAAGGCAGGCCCAGGCTCAGGTCGCACAGGCGCAGGCCTCTCTGAAACAGTTGCAGGATCAGCTCTCCTACACCATCATCACCAGTCCGATGGACGGAGTCGTACTGTCCCGCGACGTCGAGGTTGGAGACGCGGTGAGCTCGATTCTGGTTCTCGGAAGTACGGCGACTCTGGTGATGACGATCGGCAATACGACGCAGGTCTATGTACAGGGCAAGGTGGATGAGGCTGACATCGGAAAGGTCTATCTCGGTCAGCCGGCTCGCATCAAGGTGGAATCATTCAAGGACAAGACGTTCCTCGGCAAAGTCACGAAGATCGCCCCGCTTGGCGTCGAAAAAGATAACGTAACGACCTTCGAGGTTCGTGTCTCAATCGACAACCCTGGCGGCGAACTCAAGGCCAACATGACCGCCAATGCAGAGATCCTGCTTGAGGAACACAAAGGCGTGATGACCGTGCCCGAGCAGGCCGTTATCTATGACAAAGATCGCAAGGCATCCGTTGAGGTTCCCGACGTGAAGGAGAAGAAGGGTCGGCGCGCGATCTCGATCGCAGCCGGCATCTCGAACGGAACGCGGACCGAAGTGCTCTCAGGTCTCAAAGGCGGCGACACCGTGATTTTGCAACAGTAGACCTCTGAGTCGGCCTGTTTGCCTTCCGATGCAGCCGACCAATTCCGCTCCTCTATAGGCCGCATTCCCCCGACAATCCGCTCAAGGAGCACTATGAATCTCCGGACATCTCTCACCCCTGCTTCCCTCGTGCTTTTCTCTGCAACCCTCTTCGCCGCAGACCATAACTTCGAGCGTTCGCTTCCTACCGGCAACAGCCCGAACGTCGTGGTTTCGACCGGCTCCGGCTACATTCACCTTCGCCCGGGCTCGGACAGGGAAGTTCACGTCGCAGCTCACCTTCACGCGGGCAACGGCTGGTTTGGCGGCGGCGACCTGGAGTCCCGCATCGACCAGATCGTGAGCAATCCGCCGATCGTGCAGAGCGGCAACGACATCACCATCGGCGAGCGCCACTCCGGAGATCGGTATCGCAATATCTCGATCGATTATGAGGTCACCTTGCCACAGGGCTCGTCTGTCGAGGCCTCGACCGGTTCGGGCGACGTCGAACTGCAGGACGTCGGCGCGAGATTCAAAGGGAGCAGCGGATCGGGTTCCGTGCGCGCTAGAAATCTTCACGGCCCCGCGAACCTCGAGACGGGCTCGGGCGACATTGAGCTGACCGAGAACGCTCCAGGGGACGTTCGGGCCCAGACCGGCTCAGGTAGCATTCGCCTGACTGGCATCTCGGGAGGCCTGAAGGCGGGTACAGGATCGGGTGACATCGAGGTAAACGGAAACCCGGCCACCGACTGGAAGCTGGATACCGGATCCGGGTCCGTTCGTCTTACGCTCGGTTCGTCTGCGCATTTCACGCTAAACGCCAGCACCGGCTCCGGCACCATTCGCACACAGCAGCCGATCGCGATGCAGGGTGAAATCAATCGTCATCACGTCAACGGATCAGTCAATGGCGGAGGCCCTGCAATCCGCATCAGCACCGGTTCCGGAGACGTCGAAATCAAGTAGGCGCTCACGCTGGTGACGGCCTCTTAGGCAGCCACTCGCGCCTGTATCCTGTCCCCATGGCACCTTCCGCCGCTTCGGAGCTCTCCGGCCCAGGCTCTCCCTGCCTCCTCGTCTTCGATCTCGATGGAACCCTGATTGATTCCAGCCGGGATCTCTGCAACTCCATCAACGCGACACTCACTCACTTCGGCAAACCCGAGCTCCCGGACGCGGTCATTGCAACGTACATCGGCGATGGAGCCTCCATGCTGGTTCGCCGCGCCTTTGGTGACCCGGAGGGCGATGTTCATGACGAGGAATACGTCACCATCGCGCTGACCTATTTCCTCGATTTCTACCGCGTCCATAAGTTGGATTACACCCGCGTCTACCCCGGTGTCCTCGAAGCGCTCGAAGTCATCCAGCATGCCCATCCCGCGATGCTGATGGCCTGCCTGACCAATAAGCCGATCCGACCTTCCGAACACATCTGCGAGCAGCTGGGCCTCTCGCGCTTTTTCTTCCAAACCTATGGCGGCAACAGCTTTCACACCAAAAAGCCCGATCCGCACGGCCTTCGCACTCTCATTGCCGAAGCATCGGCGCTCGTCGAAGGCCGAAAGATCCGCGCGATCCAACCAGCCGAGACAGTGATGATCGGGGACTCGGCCGTCGACGTCCTCACCGCCCGAAACTCCGGCGCGCGAAGCATCGGCTGCACCTTTGGTCTCGCTCCGCAGAGCCTGGTCACGGTGCCTCCTGATCAGCTCGCCGATTGGCCTCGCCTGATTGCTGCTCTCTAGGCGCACCTCCGTCTCTCAGGCCGTGAGCGTGCGCTGCGTCAGTACAATGTGCAACGCCGCCGTTGCCAGTGCCAGCAGCACCAGCCACTTGATCCACCAGCGCAGGCTCGGAAGCTTTTCAGACATATTTGTGGTGCTCCGACCTGACAATTCCTCGCACCTGGCAGCTCAAATCCTCTCCTCGAAGGTCCGGTTCCAGCTCGCGATAACCCGCGTCTCGCGCTCCCACCCCAGTACACTCAGGCTGCCTGTTCCCAGGGCGAACAGCCGTCCATCTCGCGCCAGGAGCCCTGTCCATCGTGCCGCTAGGATGCGAAGAATATGCGCATGAGCAAACAGGGCCACGCGCCCGTGTTCCTCCCCACCGGCTAACTTTAGCGCCCGCCGAATTACCGCGTCCGCGCGCTCACCGACGTGCTCGGCTGTCTCTCCATCCTTGATCGGGCTCTCCCAGACGCTCCACCCGGGCTCGGTCTCGCGGATCTCCTTGGTCGTCTTCCCCTCGTAGATGCCGTAGTCCCACTCCCGCAGACCCTCCTCCACCTGCGCCTGGTCACCATAGCCGGCGATCGCGCAAGTCTCCCGTGCTCGCTGCATTGGACTGGTCAGCACGGCGTCAAAGCGACGTCCGTCCAGGTAGTCTCGCAGCTCCCCTGCCCGAACCCTTCCCTTCTCCGTCAGCGGGATATCCGTCCGGCTCGTATGTGCCCCGCTCAGACTCCACTCCGTCTCGCCATGCCGCACCAGCCACAGCTCCACACCTGAACTCATAAACAGCTCCTGAAAGCTCAGATGCAACAACACGGCCCCAGTCGACGCCGGACGTCTCTGCTCTGCCGAAGCCTGGGCCTAGCTTTATTCTATAGAGATGGACTTCCACCTTACGACCACCTATAAGCCGCAGGGCGATCAGCCGCGCGCGATCTCCGAGCTTGTCTCCGGCCTGGGCGCCGGCGAGAAAGATCAGGTGCTCCTCGGCGTCACCGGCTCCGGCAAAACCTTCACCATGGCCTCCGTCATCGCCGAATCGAACCGTCCTGCACTTATCCTCGCGCACAACAAGACGCTGGCCGCCCAGCTGTACCACGAGTTCAAACAGTTCTTCCCCAAGAACGCCGTCGAGTACTTCGTGTCGTACTACGACTATTACCAGCCCGAGGCCTACATCCCGGCCGGCGACCTCTTCATCGAGAAAGAGGCCACCATCAATGAGGAGCTCGACAAGCTCCGCCTCTCGGCTACACGCTCCCTGTTCGAGCGTCGCGACGCCATCATCGTCTCCTCGGTCTCCTGCATCTACGGCCTTGGCTCGCCTGAGGCCTACTATGGCATGCTCCTCCTGCTCGAGCGCGGCCAGAAGATCAAGCGCGAAGACATCACCCGCCGCCTCGTCGAGATCCTCTACGAGCGCAACGATGTCGACTTCCGCCGCGGAACCTTTCGCGTCCGCGGAGACATCATCGAGGTCTATCCCACCTACGACGAGAACGCCTTCCGCATCGAGCTCTTCGGTGACGAGATCGACAGCCTCTCTCAAATCGACCCGCTCTTCGGCACCGTCAAGCAGAAGTACTCGCGCCTGCCGATCTACCCAAAATCCCACTACGTCGTGCAGCCCGAGCGCAAGAAAACCGCAACCGAATCCATCCTCAACGAGCTCTTCGAGTGGGAGGCCCAGCTCGAAAAAGAAGGCCGCCTCGTCGAGTCGCAACGCATCCACCAGCGTACCCGCTTTGACCTCGAGATGATCAAGTCGGTCGGCTACTGCCACGGCATCGAAAACTACTCGCGCCACTTCTCTGGCCGCCTCCCCGGCGAGCCGCCGCCAACACTCCTCGACTACTTCCCCCGCGACTACCTCCTGTTCATCGACGAGTCGCACGTCACCGTCCCGCAGCTTCACGGCATGTGGCACGGCGATCGCTCGCGCAAGCAGAACCTCGTCGATTATGGCTTCAGGCTCCCGTCCGCGATGGACAACCGCCCGCTGAAATTTGAGGAGTTCGAAGGCCGCACCGGACAGATCATCTACGTCTCCGCCACGCCGGGGCCTTACGAGCTGACGAAGGCAGCGGGCGTAGTTATAGAACAGATCATCCGCCCGACCGGCCTCACCGACCCGCAGGTCGAGATCCGTCCCATCAAAGGCCAGATCGACGATCTGCTCGCCGAGATTCGCGACCGCGCCGAAAAAGATCAGCGCGTACTCGTGACGACCCTTACCAAGCGCATGGCCGAAGACCTTGCCAACTACTACACCGAGGTCGGCGTTCGCTGCCGCTACATGCACTCCGAGATCGAAACGCTAGAGCGCATCAAGCTGCTCCGCGATCTTCGCAAGGGCGAGTACGACGTCCTGATCGGCATCAACCTGCTTCGCGAGGGCCTCGATCTCCCCGAGGTCTCGCTCGTCGCTATCCTCGACGCCGACAAGGAAGGCTTCCTTCGCTCGCAGGGCTCGCTCATACAGACCATCGGCCGCGCCGCCCGCCATCTCGAAGGGCGCGCCATCCTGTACGCCGACAACATGACCGACTCCATGCAGCGCGCGATTAACGAGACCGACCGCCGCCGCGAGGTGCAGGTCGCCTATAACGAGGAGCAAGGCCTCACACCACAGGCCATCAATCGCCCACTCGAGATGGGCCTTGCCGGCATCCTTCGCGCCGACTACGCCGACCTCGTCGAGGAGACCGAAGGTATGCCCGACTTCAACACTCAAGCCGAGCTCGACACCTTCATCGGCAAGCTCGAGTCCGACATGCGCGAAGCCGCCAAGAAGTTCGAATTCGAGAAGGCCGCAAAGCTCCGCGACACGGTCAAGGAGCTCCGAACGAAGGAGTTCCTGTTCAGCTGACAGCTCTCACCTGAACTCATCAGGGACCCGAACCCGGACTGATTTCAGAAGAGATTTTATCGACGGCCCATGGGTATCTCGCCCGACCTCGCCGGCTTCGCATCTATATCTGCATGTCACCGAACAAACCTGTCGCAACGTCTGCAGTAGAATCCAACATCCGCACTGTTGCCGACCTCGAACAAAGCTTCGAGCAACGCCGTTCTCCCAAGACCTCATCGCGGATGTGATCGGCGGCTTCAGCGGAAGTATCTGGTTTGTCGTGATTCACATCGTAATCTTCACAACCTGGTTTCTCGTCAACAGCAAGGTGTTTCCGTTCTTTCCCCATTTCGATCCTTACCCATTCATCCTGCTCGCCATGGTCGTCTCCGTCGAAGGCGTGCTGCTTAGCACCTTCGTTCTCATGAAGCAGAACCGGATGCAACAGCGCAGCGACGCCCGGGATCATCTCAATCTGCAGATCGATCTGCTCGCCGAGAAGGAGGTCACAAAGGCTCTTCAACTTCTTCGCGCTATATGCGAGCGGCTTGAGATCGCTGAACCGGAGCATGATGCCGAGCTCCGCGAGATGGCCGACAACACCTCCGTGGATAGCCTTGCAAAGCGCATACAGAGTGACCTGCCATCTAATTGATGGCCTGCAGGATGTCCCTCGATGATAGTTCCTAAGTTGATTCTGTTCCCGGCAGAACCACCCGCATACAGGTTCCTTCCCCAAGCTTTGACTCCACTTCAATCCGGCCACCATGTCGCTCGACAATCTCTTGCGATATATACAAGCCGAGTCCGTTCCCGAGATCGCCCTTTGTGCTGTAGAACGGCTGAAAGATCTGGCGAAGCATCTCTTCGCTCATCCCTGACCCCTCATCCGATACAAGTATCTCGATCCAGGCACTGTCCGCTTTCGCTTCCAGCCGGACCCTTCCCCCCACAGGCGCGGCCTCAATTGCGTTCGAGAGTAGATTCGCAACGACCTGCCGGATCTGCCCCACGATCCCGAACAAATTCGCGCTTTCCGGGGCTGACACCCTGAGATCGACCTCCCGATTCCGGATCTTGCCTGCGAAGAGCCGCACGACCTCCTCAAACATAAACTTCGACGAAATCCGCTCCTTCTTTTCAGACATCTCTCTTCCCCAGCGAAGCGTCTGGCGCGTGATCCCGGAGATCCTTTCCAGTTCACTCTCTGCCATGGCAACGTAGTCGTGCGCCTGGGGGTTCTCCCGCAACTCTCCCCGCAGCAGGTAGAGGAGATTCGTCAATGCTTCCAGCGGATTGTTGATCTCGTGAGCGATCACGCTCGTCATCCGTCCGGTAGTCGCCAGCTTCTCCGTAATTCTGAGCGCCGCCTCTCTCTCGCGACGATCGGTTGTATCGGTCAGCGTTCCGACCCAACCGGCGCGTTCTCCCGCAGCATCTCGAAACGGTACAGCCCGCACCAGATGCCAACGTTCGCTGCCACTCCTCTGCCCCACGCGCATCTCTTCTTCGAGCGGAACGCCCTCTTGGACCGACCTCTTCCATGCTGGCTCCACCCGTTCGGCATCCTCCCGGTTCAGTCCAGCCACCTTGTACCAAAGGCCCGCCGGGAGCATGCCCATCTCTGTCCAGCGGTCGTTGACGTACGTCAGCTTGCCCGCATCGTCGGAGGTCCAGACAAGCGCTGGCAGAGCGTGGGTCAATTGCTGAAATCGAGCTTCGCTCAATTCGACGGCCTCTTCGGCCCTCTTCAAGCCGATCGTCATTACGGCCGCACGGAAGTCCCGAGCGGACTCCACCTCCATCTCGGTCCAAGGTATGCTCTGCCCCCTCACAATCTCTTTCCAGTTCTCAAACGAACTCCGGGGATGCAGGTGTCCCGTGACATCCTCCCGCTTGACCGGCTGTCCAGCCCAAGCCACGGTTCGCACCACCTCCGGACGAAACCAGAAGATGTAGCCCCGACGCACGTCGGAGATTCGAATGGCCAGAAGACCACTGGCAACCGACTCGATTGACTTTGCCCACGGAACCTCTCTGCTCAAGTGCCTTGTCTGCAGCAGCTCCAAACCGTTGCGACCGTCGAGCCACTCAGCCAATCGAAGTAC
>JAABUZ0100007475.1_pt1 | contig 13161 bp, 11 predicted proteins | sample 5562091 | NCBI WGS metagenome assembly JAABUZ01 (sample SAMN12813069, study PRJNA571459) | rock metagenome | isolation source: Antarctica rocks | place: Antarctica: Victoria Land, Linnaeus Terrace sud | collected 2015-12-21 | reverse complement strand
CGGGCCCCCCCCGCCCCCGCGCCGATGACCTCACTCATCTCACCCTCCCGTTCGACCAGGTCCATCCCGGCTCCCCAACAATCCTAACCATGTGCCGAGATGGTGAAAAGGCCCTGACTATCGTCTCGGAAGATAGCAAGCATCATTTAGACCAGCGAGGAATCCGGGCCGCGCTCGATGCTATGTTCTCTGACGAACACGAGATCGTGGGCGATTTTGTCACAGAACTGGCAGCCGGCCACACTCTCCTGATCGTGCAGGTGAGAGATCGACATGCCGCGGATACCATGGCTGCCATCCTGCAGCGCGCGGGAGGGTACTCCCTCGTCTATTTCAGCAACTGGACGATTCAAACCTACGGGAGCGATGTGGGAGCATTCCTGCCCGCCGACGATCACCTCACCGAGCGTCTGGCTATCGCCGCGAGTAGCACGATTGCCACGTATCTTTTGCCATCGGTTCTCGGTGATTTTCACAGCCGGTACCCTGGAGTGGTGCTGTCCCTGAGTATTACGAACACAGCTGGCGTCAGCGCGAACATACGAGACGGTTCCTATGATTGTGCGGCGATTGCAGGCACGGTGGCGATCGAGGCAGAGTCCGTGTTCGTGCTTGTCGATCGCCTCGTTGCGATCGTGCCGATCGGACATCGATTCGCCCGTCTCGATGCCGTCACGACCTCGCAGTTGGCTGCTGAGCCGTTTTTGCTCCGAGAGGCAGGATCGGGTACCCGTGATGCGGTCCTACGGGGCTTCGCATCGCGAGGTGTGACGCTTCGAGTAGCCATGGAACTCGGGAGTACTGAGGCGATCAAGCAGGCAGTTATTGCTGGCCTGGGAGTAGCGATTGTGTCCGAACTCGCGGCAGGACCGGAAGCGGCCTCTGGAAGTCTCCGAGCCCTGCGCATCGCAGATGGGCCAATAGAAAGAGAATTTACGTTTTTGCGGACGAAACCGCCAGGAGAATCGCGGGCACTTGACGCGTTCTTAGACCTCATTCAAGGTCAACTCCGTCCGCTCCACGACGCCGTCGTTTAGCGGTTCGGTTTCCGAAGGTTGTGGCATGTACGGCACGGCATGTCCATTGACACGTTATCGGTGTGGAAATCCACGGTGCCCTGTTGGATCAAGCGGTGTCATCCGGTCAGGTCATCGTTAACGGACTCATTCTCGGACGGATGTCGGCCACAGGCGGCGCTGGCACGGCCACGGATTGGGGAAGAGCGGGATTCAAGGCGCGCCCGTCCCGGTGCCGCAACCTCTTTCGGGATGACGTTCAGTACCCCCACAGCCTGTGTATCGAGGCTCTGCGCCGGTCCCCCTGCATCCATGATCGTGCCCCCACGTTGATCGATGCGTGTACCACCGCGATCGCTCAGGCCTGGCGTACACGCGGGAGCACTTCGAGGACCCGCCGCAGATCCGCGACTGGGTGTGGAGCACGCCAGCGGACTGACGCCGCAGCCGGGGCATCGTCCTCGGAAGGCGCCAGCGCCATTGCTCACCGTCAATCGTATTGCGGCGGTCACGCTGCTCCGTGTCAAGGGGCACTATCCCCCATGGAGGCTCCGCGCGATGACCGAGCTGCCGTGATGAACAAGACACCTCCCACCAGCCACCATGGATCCCACAGGAAGAGGTGCCACCGGATCGCTATCCAGTCCACGGGTTCCGGAACGCTGAGGATACCAGCCACCATGAGACCGTTGACGAACAAGGGGATTGCACCGTAAGCGGTCATCCCCACGCCGCCTACCCAGGCGAGTGTAACCAATAGCCGGTGGGGCAGTACCCGGCCCCACGGCCGCACTAGCGTGAGTGCGAGCAGCCCGCCAATGACCTTGAGGGCACCGGTGACCCAGAGGATCGCGACAATCTCCGGCAGGCGCTGGACGGCACCTCCGATCGTAGCAACGCCCGCGGTTCCCCCAGCCGTCCAGTAGAAGCTCGCGGCGGCGAACACGAGTGACCACACGCAGGCCGCATAAGCTGCCCAGTTGGTTGATCGGGGCCACGCAGTAGACCGCTCACCGCTTGGAACGAACTCCTGTGCCCCATGTCCATCAACCATAACAGCTTCTTGCCTCCGAGTGTCCTAGGGACGAGACCGTCGATCACGACCCTTCTAGCGCTACGGCAGCCTGCGGCCGGGGCCACAGTCCTGACGCCCGCGTCACGCCACGAGTACCCCTGGAGTCGCGGCTGGCGCAAGGCCGCGTACGGTGTTCGGATCGGCAGGCTCTTTCCTGCTCGATTCCGCCTCCGGGCGCTTGACGAGCAGGACAGGGTGGTGAGCCGTGCGGGCAACGGCATCAGCGACGCTACCGAGGATTGCGCGTGCCGGTCCCGTCAGCGCGTGCGTGCTCATGACAATGAGATCCGCGTGGACCTCGTCAGCGATGGCGACGATGGTGCCGGGGACATCGCCGAGCACGGCACGTCCTTCAGCCGCGACGCCCTGCTCACGTACGGCCTGGGCCATCTGGTCGACATATTGACCAGCAGCCTTCAGTACCACCTGATCCCAATCCGGATCCAAAGCGCCAGGCACCGTCAACCCGCTATAGACATCCGCGGCGATGATGTGTTGGGACACGGCAACGTCCAGCAATACAATCTTTGCCGACGCGGCACGCGCAAGTTGCACGGCCATGCTGAGTGCCAGAGATCCACCCGGTGTTCCGTCCACCGGGACGAGGAGGGTCTTGACCGTGCGGACCGGTTCTTCACTCTCGCGGACAAGCAGAACTGGCACGGGACTCTGCGCCAGGACGTCCGTGGCGACACTGCCCAGGAGGAGCCGACCAACTCCTGATCTCCCGTGGGTACCCATGACGATCAGGTCGGCCTCTTGCGCTATAGCCTCTTGAACGATGCCACTCGGGACGTCCGCATGCCCGATGATCTCCTGGACGTGGAAACCAGCTGGAGCCAGACCAGCATCAAGTCCGTTAAAGGAAGTTCGTTCGGTGTCCTGCGCAATTTCAGCAGGCCGACGGTGGCGGTCTGAGTCGACGTGGATGGTACTTATGTCGGCGCCGGTTGCCGTCTGAATGGCATACGCGACCGCGAGTGCAGTGGTCGCTCGCGCGGTGCCGTCAACAGGAACCAGTATTTTCTTGATCATGGCTGCCTTCTCCTATCGTTCTCGTACACTGTGCGCTGGGGCATGCCAGCCCGCCAGTTCGTCTGCTGGCTCAGATGACAAGACCTGCCCAATCTCCAGTCGCAACGGGTAGGTATCGGCAGCAAGCCAGAGATCCGTGATCTTGCCGTCGTCGATGGTGGCCATTGCCATACCAGACCAGTTCAGGCATGCTCCTGATGCGGGCACGCCCGCGAACTCGCCACGATGGATGCCGTGCGCGGTCCAGCGTGCCGCCACACGTTTCCCGTCCACCAGAAGGTCATCGATGGTGACGTGGAGGTCCCGAAAAGCGGCATGGATACCTCGTAGCTGCCGCGATAGCGTGCCAAGGTCATTGGTCCGTGCGCCGAAGCGTGGCGTGCTGTGGTTGACAAAATGGGACGCGAAGCAGTCCTCCAGCAGTGGCCACTGTCCGCTGTTGAATGCGTCGATGCCGCGGCGCACGACCTCCTCATGGGATACGATACGCGGGCTGATGACCGCGTCGCCCCGGAAAGCAGATGGGTGGCGCGGGACGACTGTCTGTGCAATCTCAGGATTTTGAATCATCGGGTGTTCTTCTCCTCTACGGTGCTGGCTGTCGGGTAGCGGTCTTCATTGGGAACAGAGTCTGCTCCAGTGACCATAAACCCTGCTAAACCTTGGCGTCGGCTACCAGTAGTGTCGGGTGGGGAGGTTGCTACCGACGTATGCGAAGGTAAACAAAAGGTAGCCCTAACATGGTCGTGATCGACGGTCGCTTCGCTGGCACTGCCCCTCGCTTGACGGCGTCGGATTCAAAGCATTGAGTACACTTCAAGACATCTCACATCACCGACTAAGACATGGTTCAGGCTGAGCGTGGGTGGGCATGACAGTTTGCTGTCGGCAGCCCGCCGACCTGGCGGGTATGGTCCTGGTGTTGACGCCGAGGACCAACCCGCCAGGAGGGACCCACGGGTGCAGTCGATGGTAGCACGGTAGCCGAGTGAGTGGCCGTGATGGGGCAGCAAGGGCAGTATGGGACGGTGACGCGGTTGAGCCGCCAAGTCGGGGTGGCGCGGCAAACATTATACACCTGGCGGGAGCAAGCGCGCGGAGCGCTGGAGCGGGTGTTCGCGCCGCGCCAAGCGCGGGCGCCGGAGGACAACGGGCTGGAGCGACAGATCCTCACGCTGCTGGTCGACGGGCACGCCAGCGAGCGGGGCATCCAGCGCTGCCTGGCGGAACACGGGTGCCCGGTGAGCCTGGGCACGATCAGTGCCGTGGTGAGCGAGGCCGAGCGCCGGGCGTTGGGACTGCTGGCGCAGCCCCTCACGATCGGGCCGCGCCTCGTGGCCCTCGATGAGCTCTACGGCAATGATCGCCACGGCGCCTACCTGAGTATGGTGGATGCGCGCAGCGGTGCCGTCTGGCAGGCCGCAGGGCCGGTCGGCGTGGACACCGACAGCTGGACGCTGCTGCTCTGGGAGGCGCAGGCGCGCGGACTGCGCTGGGCAGTCAGCATCGGCGATGGAGGCGGCGCGCTGAGCCAGGCCGCTCAGGCCGTGGCGCCGGAGGCAGCGCATCGCCGCGATGTCTGGCACGTGCTGCACGCCTGCGCTCAGGTGCAGGGGCACCTCGACCGCTGGGTCGCCGACCTCCAGGCCAAGACGGCGACCGTGGCGCGCCAAGCGTCACGGCGAGCGGCGGGACGTCCCACGCGTGGGGGGCAACCAGGCCTGCCGCCCCAAGCCGACCCCGCGGACCACGCGTGGGACGTCCCGCCCACGCTCGGGCGATTCAGGCTGCCCTCGCCTACCTCACCGGCGAACTGCGCCACCTGCTCGGCGTGGTGGTCCTGACGTCCACGGCCTCCTCGACAGCGCCGCCCGACGGGACGAACTGCACACCCTGCTGGTGCTGTTGCTGGATCTGCGCGACGCCACCCCGGCGCCCCAGCAGGCCCAGCTCACGGCGCTGCATCGACAGCTCCTCGCCGCCCTGCCAGCACTGATCGGCTTTGCGCCGGAGCTTGACGTGGTCCACCACCGGTGGGGACCGCAGGTGGGATCGGATGGCATGGCCCTCCTCGCTTGGGCGTGGCAACGGCGGGCCGTCCTGGGGCCGACGACCGAGGCCCTCCTGGCGAACCTGCCCCCCCGACTGGCGCCCCGCCGCCCGCATCCTCCTGCACGCCTGGGACACCACCGTGTGCGCCAGCAGCCCCGTCGAGACCTGGCACAGCGTCCTGCGCCCCCACCTGGCGGTCCACCGCACGCTCTCCCCGGGCCTGCTCGCGCTGCTCGCCGTCGCCTACAACCATCGCGTCGCGGAGCGGGGCGTCCACGTTCGCACCAGCCCCTTGCAGCGCAGCGGTATCGCCGACGCCCCCGCGGATTGGCTCCGCGCCCTCGGCTACCCGCCTGCCGCACCGCTCGCGGGTCCTGTGGCGCTGCATCGCCGTCACCGCCAGCGGGCAGCCTAAGAAGCTACACTGTCATGTCGTTTTGAACCATGTCTAAGTAGGTGCTGGTAAGTTCGCGGTAACTACTCAGGTAGGGGATGGTGCGCGGGTAGCGGCGGCGAGGAAGATCGTGAAGGTGTTGTGGCCGCGTTTCCGAGCGGTGTCCGAGACCGTGCGGATGGCGGCATAGGCAGCAGCGGCGTGCTCGGAACGGAAGCCGCCGGTGACCTTGCGGTGGACGATGCTGGGGCGGAGGCTGCGTTCGCTGGCATTATTGGTGAGCGGGACGGAGGAATCATCGAGGCAGGTCAGCAGCCCCGCGCGATGGACACGGAAGCGCGCCTGAAGGTCTGAGCCCCAACTGGACGGAAGCGGCTGGGCGAGGAGGCGATCGGTGGCGCGATGGATGGCCGCGATCGGTGCGTCGAGATCTGGCGGGGACAGGGCGGTCTGCTCGCGTTGGTGGCAGAGGCGAACAACCCAGCGCAGGAGCGCATGCATGGTACGGGCCCACTCGCGCGCGGGACCGTCTCCTCCCTGGCGCGCATACTCCAAGTCCCGGAGTTGGTGAGCCAGACAGATCTGGTAACGGACGGCGGGCGCCGCCAGTTGCGGTTTCCACAGGTCACTGATCCAGACCGCGGGGATGGCACCGTTCAGGAAACTCAAGACCACCTCGGTGTTCCGTCGGCGCACAATCGTATGGTAGGCGGTCGTGGCCGTCTGGAAGACCCACTCCCACCAGTTGGCTCCATCCACCCGTGCGCCCGTCTCATCGGAACCGACGATCGGGGAGGTGCGGACTTCCTCCCCGATCGCTGCTGCCGCCGGTTGCAGCGCCAGGCCGAGTCTGGCCACCGCTGCCACCAGCGCTCCGTCACTGATCCGCAAGCCTAAGGCATCGCGAAACAGGTCGGTCATGCGGGCATACGCGACGTGGTGCTCCTCGTGCAGCCAGGCGGCCAGGGCGACCACGCGCGGTCCAAACTGGGTGGCGGCCCGGAAGCCTTCCGGGTAGCTCCCGACCGTCTCCTGCTGACAGTGGGGGCACCACACCGCAAGCACGTGGGCCTCGGTCACCACGGGCGTACGGGGTGGCAGATCGATCATCTGCCGTTGCCCCACGATCCGTCCCCCCGTTTCGGGCAAGCTGCTCCCGCAGTCCGCGCACCGCTGCGGGCGACACGCCACCACCTGGTCCACCTGCGCCAGGGGCACCCGCTCTCGACTGACTCCCGGATGCCCCACCGGCGGTCCCCGCTTCACCGGCTCCTGCCCCGCCTCTGGTGCTGGCCGCCCGGCCTTCCAACTCTTGGACGGCGGCACCGACGCGGTCTTCACCGGCCCACCGCCTCGGCCCCCTCCTTGCCGCAGCTCCTCCAGTTCGCCTTCCAACTCCACGATCTTCGTCATCGCGGCCGCCAGTTGCGCTGCTTGCTCCGTCAGCACTGCGGCTTGCTCCACCACCAGCGCGATCAGCGCGTCCCCCGACAACCCGTCCAACTGCTCCTTCCTCATGGCCAGCACAGCATACTATCGGTATCTCAACCCGTCCAGCCCCGACCCGCGCTCTATCCTACCTGAGTAGTTACCTGGAAAGAAATAGGCTCCCACCTTCTGGGGGGGGGGGGTACACGTTCGCGGTCAGCCTCGCCAGCCGCCAGGCTGTTGCGCCTGGCGGCTGCCGTGCTGTGTGGCAACGCTGGCACAAGACTACATCGCCCAGCGCAAGCTGCTCTTCACCTCCCCACTAGAGCTGTTGCGTCAAGCATTCACGTACAGGAAGCACAATGAACTTTCAAACTCAGCCCATCACGATGTGGTTTGACCGACGCCTCGTGATGCGTCAATCACCCATCCATGGCGTAGGCACATTTACAATCGAGGACATTGCGGCTGGCGAATTGCTGATGATGGTTACAGGCGGTCTGGTGGTGACGAAGGATGAACGGGAGGCAGGAAAAATCGAGCTCGAAGGCACGTTGTACAACCAGGAAAGGCTAGCACCGGATGTGTTTGTCGTTACCCCAAAGGTCTTCCACTACTGCATCAATCATTCCTGCGAGCCGAATGCTATTGACATCTCTCGTCGAGGCAACTCAAGGCAATATGTTGCGGTACGAGACATTCGAGCCCAGGAAGAAATCACGGCTGATTATTACACTACAACAGCGCTCGACCGGTTTCTCTGCAATGCACCTGGTTGTAGATGGGCGGGTGCTACCGAATGACCGCGCCAGAGTCAGCGCTAAACCAAGAGCACGCTCCCCGACAACAAGTTTCTGTAGCTGAGGGACGCGGGCATGCGCGGCCAAACGTATACCAGATTGCCGGCAGTGAAGCAGCAACGAAAGCTAACTCAGTAGGGATGGCCTGCTAATCTTTTATCACCATGCACGGGTGATGAAGCCAAATGCACCGTTTCGGGGGGTTATGCAAAGTCCCCCATGATGCTGGCCGCTCTCTACTTCATCATCACCTACCGATTTTTTCGAGGAAAGGTGCATATCGCGCCAACTGTCGGGTACTGATTGGCGAGACCGTCCTCGGTCTAGGCGGAGAACGGCGGTTACGTGTCACCAACATATAGATCGCCAAGAGCAGGGCAATGAGATGTTCCTGCGACCAGCGTGCGGGGACGAAACCCGACGACGGGGGGTAGGTACGTTGTTGGATCGATTCGGCACGGATCTCGCCCTGGGTTCGGACGCCTGTGCTCATCGACTGAAGGTGCATTCCCGGCTGCGGCGATGCGCGCGCTACACCTGTTCCGTCAGCATCGGCCACACGTGGCTGGTGAAGACGCCGACGGCCAGGAGGGCACAGATCCCCGACAGCCCGAAGGCGATATTCACGGCGGGGGATGTGGCGCCTGCCGCCCGAGCAAGGGGCGGTAGCACGCGCAAGAGCGCGGCCAGATTGCCGGCAATGCAGACGACCAGCAGGCGAGGCGCCGGCCGCGGTCGCGCCCGGGCGAAGCCGGGGATCAGGCGCGCACCGACGCCCAGGATGAGTGGGGTGAGGAAGCCAGCCGTGACGACGTGACGCAGCACGTCGCTCGGGATGTCCAACGCGTGACCCCCGAAGGACGCTACTCCCGCCGCTAGGAAGAGCACGCCGGCCAGCAGGAGCCAGGCAAAGGCAGAGCGGATGAGCACGTTCGGATAGCGAACGGCGCGGACCATCGCCGGTGGGTCGGCACGCCGGATGGCGCGGCGTCGGCCCACCGGCACGCCGGAGAGCAGAGGAAAGGCCAGGCAGCACAGTCCCAGCAGCACATGGCTCAGGCCGAGCGGTCCGTCCTGTCCCGTGATGTCGGCACCGACGCGCACGAGTGCCCCAGCAGCGAGCGTGACGAACGTCAGCAGGAGAGGGATCGGCGCGACCACGTCGACACCCAAATAGACCGGAAGCAGCCGAGCCGACACGGCGACGGTGATCGGGAGCGCGAACCCGAAGAGCAAGCTATCAACCAGGGCGCTGTCCACCTTTTCGGGGAACGCCTGGGCGTGTGTCAGTACAACCTGGACACCGAGGGCGGCCCCGGCTAGCAGCGAAACCCAGAGCAGCCCCAAGCCGAAGACGAGGAAGGGCAAGATTGCAGTCAGGCCCCCACGCCAGGAGAGGGGCGGTCCCCGCCGGAGCGTCCGGGCGAGCGTCGCCACGATGGCGGAGGCGCCCAGCCACTCCAGGAGTCCTCCGAGGGCCAAGCCGCCCCGATCCACGGCGGCGAAGGCGAACCCGGTCGCCAGCAGCGGCTGGCTCACGGCCTGCAGCACGGCGCCGATGGCGAGTGCCAGCAGGCCGAGACGCGCGAGCATTGGCGCCGCCAGCGGGGCGCCGCGCAGCCGGGGCAAGAAGTGCAGGCCGATGGCCAGGATGAACAGGCCGACGAAGCCGACGAGCTGGGCCCGGCCGTGCGCCTGGACCAGTGCCGGCCACCACGGGCCGAATGGTACGCCGCCAGCGAGTGCCAGCGCCAGGACCGCGCCGAGCCCGAAGCCCGCGCTCAGGCTGATCGCCAGGGCGAGTCGCAGAAAAGGGGCGACAAGACGAAAGGGCTGCTGGTCGCCCGGTGCCGTCGCTCCCGCTGGCAGCAGGCCCGGGAGAGGTGTTCCCCAGCGCAGCCGCGGCTTCCATCCGGTCGGTGCCACCACTCCTCACCCCTCTCTCAGCCGCTGCCGCGCCGTGTCAGAACGCCGAGCAGCTTCTGTCGCCTGCAGTGTACCCTCCCCCATGCACATCCAGAACGTCGGTGCGACACGACAGCACAGCCAGCGAAACTCATACCGCAATGGAATCTACGTGACAAGCGAGCGATGCTATGGTAAGGGCATTGACGCTCGCTTGCAAAGCAGTGCGACACCGCATGATGTTCGCCTCGGCCCGGGCCGTCACCGTGGAGAAAAAGTGATCGATGTGCTCGCGAACCTTCGCCTTCGTTCCGAAGCACGTGTTCGCCGTCACTTCCTCGCGAATCCAGCGCCACATGGCCTCACAACGCCACGCGAACACATCTCCTCTCCATGGCCCCGAAGAAGCGTCGCTGTCACCAGGGGCAAAGTCGTGTCACGGCCATAGATTCCCATGTACCAGGGATGTCTGCATCGGCGGCTTGGTCCGCTCCGCCCGACGACACCACAGCCAAATTTCCCGGGTTGTCCGTACGACGTCCATCCTAGCCTCATATTTCGCACATGGCCAATCGCGCCGGCTTCGCAACCGTATGTTGCACCGTCGGAAACCATGCTGATGCTTGCGCACTTCGCCTCACTGCCATCAGCGAGACTGGCCGGACTAATTTCCCGCCGCATGACCACCAAGGTCGCCGCCCCCCTTGACCTATCGCGAAACCAGTCGGTGTCCAAGAGGTATCGTTTTGGCATGTGCGGAATCCAGGCCTAGCTGAGGGATGGAAACACCTTCCTTCACCACGCACAACCTCCCTCAAGGGGCGGTTCAAATTAAGGCAATAGGGCACCTACGGAAGCAGGCCCCGTGGAGTATGGCAAATGCACGCAGCTTTGCGGGCCGTCGCATGCGAAGATGGCATGCAATGTCGTTGTTGATTCCCCGGCAGATTATGCTGCCTGATTGAAGCAGCAGCAGGCACCCACGACTCACCGTCAAGTGGAGCCGATGTCCAGAAAGATGCACAGCTTTTTACCCAGTCGGGCTGCGGTGGATGCCATACGGTTGAGGGGACAGAGTCCAAAGGGCAGATCGGACCGAATCTTACGCCTGTGCGGGGCCGGAGGATGATCGCCGCGGCTCAACTGCCAGACACCGTCGCGTCGCTGCAGGCGTGGATCAAGAATCCCGCCGCGTTCAAGTCGGGCGAAGGGCAATACCCGAACACGATGCCTGCGTCGCCACTTCCAGATCAGGATCTCGCGGCAATCGCCACCTACCTCCCCACGCTACAATAAAAGGAAGGGCTCACGGGTCGTGAGCATCGGTTCAGTCTGGTTGAGAAACGACGCACGGCAAGACGGACGGGGAGGTCAGGGATGGCAGCGATCGTCAGTAGCGGATCGCTTGTTCGGCATCCAGCACAACGAGATCCATATCAAGGTATCTGGAGCTGGATTACTACCGTCGATGCCAAGCGCATCGGCATTCTGTACGGCGCGACGGCCGTCTTCTTCTTTATCGTGGGGGGCCTGCAGGCCACCCTGATGCGCATTCAGCTCTGGCAGCCAGATTTGAAGATCGTCGCGCCCGATACCTATAACGAACTGTTCACCATGCACGGCACCACGATGATCTTCCTCGTCATTATGCCACTGGGAGCCGCGATGTTTAATTACATCGTGCCCCTCATGATCGGTGCACGGGACGTGGCCTTCCCCCGCCTCAATGCACTGAGTTATTGGATTTTTCTCCTGGGCGGCATCATGTTGTACGCGAGTTATGCCTTTGGCGGAGCGCCAGCGGTCGGTTGGTTCGCCTACGCAAATCTCACCGAGCCAGCGTTTTCTCCCGGACACGGCGTGGACTACTGGATCTTCAGCCTCCAGCTGCTCGGCTTCGCGTCCTTGGCTGCGGCGTTCAACTTTATGATCACCATCATCAACATGCGCGCTCCCGGTATGACAATGCTGCGGATGCCGATTTTTGCCTGGATGACCCTGGTCACGACCTTCCTGATGATCCTCGCCTTCCCGGTGCTCACGGTTGCCCTCGTGGCTCTGATGTTCGACCGGTTCTTCGGCACGCACTTCTTCGATCCTACCGCGGGAGCGAGTCCGATCATCTGGGTCCATATGTTCTGGCTCTTTGGCCATCCAGAAGTCTATATCCTTATCCTTCCGGCTCTGGGCATGATCTCTGAGATTGTGGCAACCTTCTCGCGGAAGGCGATCTTTGGCTATCCCATTGTCGTGTTTTCGGGGATAGCCATCGCGTTCCTCGGTTTCGGTGTCTGGGCGCATCACATGTTCGCGGACGGCCTGGGGCCGATTGCCGACACGGTGTTTTCCATCGGTTCCTTTATTATTGCCGTGCCTACCGGCATCAAGATATTCAACTGGATTGGCACCATGTGGGGAGGCTCGATTAATTTCAAATCGCCCTTTCTCTATGTGCTTGGTTTTATCTCGTCCTTCATCCTCGGCGGCATCTCGGGAGTCATGCACGCGTCGCCCCCGGCGGATCTTCAGCAAACCGGTACGTACTTCGTCGTGGCACACCTCCACTATGTGCTGTATGGCGGGAGCATCTTTGGTCTGCTCGCCGGGTTGCACTACTGGTATCCGAAGTTCACCGGCAAGATGATCAACGAGAAGATGGCACAGCAGACCTTCTGGTTCATGTTCATCACGTTCAATATCACGTTCTTCCCGATGCACTTTGCCGGGCTGCTCGGTATGCCCCGACGCTACTACACCTATAGCCCTTTACTCAACGTCACCACCCTGAATCAGGTCTCCACGGTGGGTGCCGTGCTCCTGGCCATTGCAGGGTTCGTGGCGCTGGGTAATGCGATCGTGAGCTACTGGAACGGCATCCCCGCAGGCAATGATCCATGGGACGGCGGGACGCTGGAGTGGGCAACGTCATCGCCACCGCCGGTGTACAACTTTGCGACCATTCCACCGGTGGTGGGCCGTGAGGCCTTGTGGCAGTTGAAGTACCCACAGGAAGACCATCTGCCGCATCTGGAGTCAGCAACGCATACGCACACGATGCTAATCAGTGGTGGCGAAGCTGCGGCGGAGGACATCGAGGGGCCGGAGCCCCTAGTGGCGATTGAAATGCCAACACCCTCGTATTTCCCCATCCTCGTTGCCCTGGGTCTTGCCACCATCATGACGAGTGTGATCTACAGTGTCATCCTGACGGGCATTGTGGGCCTGCTCCTCATGTTCTGGGGCGTGTTTGGCTGGGCTTCCCAGTCACCGCACGGCAAGCCTGAATATGTCCCTGCGTCGGTCGTTGCGCGCTCTCGTCTGATGCCGGGTCAGGTGGACATGTCCTACCAGCCAGGAGCACAGAAGTAGCCGTCATGTATGTCTCGAACACGGATCGGCCCATCGTCCAGGATCATTCAGGTCATGCCACGTCAACGGGACGCAACTACCGCAAGC
>JAABUZ0100007474.1_pt1 | contig 13161 bp, 11 predicted proteins | sample 5562091 | NCBI WGS metagenome assembly JAABUZ01 (sample SAMN12813069, study PRJNA571459) | rock metagenome | isolation source: Antarctica rocks | place: Antarctica: Victoria Land, Linnaeus Terrace sud | collected 2015-12-21 | reverse complement strand
GCGCCACGATGAGGTTCGAGAACACAACGTGCTGCTTCATGGCCGCGTACTCCTCGTCGGTCAGCTTATCGGGCTTGCGCAGGATGCTGTCGGGGATGCCGATCTTGCCGACGTCGTGGATGAGCGCTGCCATCCACAGCCGCTGCCGCTGCTCCATGTCGAAGCCGAGCCCTTGCGCCATCAGGTCGGCGAAGCGGGCGACCCACTCTGAATGTTCGCGCGTGTAGGAGTCCTTGTGGTCGATCGCGGTCACGAGCCCATCCAGGACGCCGAACGGGGCGTTGGGCGATAAGCGGATGGTAGGCGCCGTCTCGTCGTCGTCACCGGCCAGTCCGCCGCCGCCGTGTTTGCTCCCGAACATGCGTCGATCGGCCAACTCCATCAGCGCCGGCGCCGCGTCGGCCTCGCCGGGGGCGCTGGCGACGCCGATCGACAGGGCGAGCGGCAGGGCGGTCGACTCCTCGCGGACGCGGATCTCCGTGCGCGCGCAGGCGTCGAGCAGGCGCTGGGCCAGGGCGCGTCCCGCGGCGAGACTTGTCCCCGGCGCCAACAGCACGAACTCATCGCCGCCGTGGCGCGCGATGCGATCGCTGTCGCGGCATTCGCGGCGCAGGAGATCGGCGAAGGTCACGAGCACGCGGTCCCCGACGGAATGTCCGTAGGTGTCGTTGAAGAGCTTGAAATTGTTGATGTCGATCATGAGCACGCACAGTTCGTCCCCCGACGTGGCCGCCCGCGCGACCTCCGCCGTCAACTCACCGTGGAAGGCGCGGTGGTTGAGGAGCCCCGTCAGCGCGTCGCTGTCCGCGCGGCGCTCGGCCGAGAGCAGGGCGTCGGTCATATGATTGAAGGCCCCGGCAAGCCCCGCGATCTCGTCCTCGCCGCGCGCGTCGGCGCGCACATGCAGCGCCCCGGTGGTGATGGACCGCGTTGTGGAGAGGAGGTTGTTCAGGCCGCGGTTGAGGCGGCGCGTGATGCGCGCGGCGAGCAGCGCGCCGACGAGCAGCGCCGCGATAAAGGCGATGACGGCGCCGCGAATGGCGTTTTGGTCGCTCAGCAGCGCGTTCGCATAGAGATTTTGCGCCGCGTAGAGGCGGCCGCCCGCGTCGGCTTGCACGATGTCGAGGACTGTGTTGAGCCCGTCCGTCAGCCGGATGTCGAGCGCGGCCGCGACCGGGCGCGCCGGCCGGCGCAGGAGCGCCGCCAGGTAGCGCGCGCGGGCCGCCGTGTACGCCGGCCACGCCGTCCGCCACTGCGCGTACGCCATGGGCGTGAGCACGCGCGGGGCCTCGGTATTGATACTGTCGTCGAGGCTGACGAGCTCCGCGTCGACGGCGCGCACGCGATCCCGCGACAGGCGCGCGAGGTCCAACGCGACGAAGGCGCGCTCCTGGTCGAGGTACTGGCTGACGAGCGCCAGGCTGATGGCGGGCTCCAGGCTCTGCCGCTCCAGCGTCGTCACCTGACGCGCGGAGCGCGCCGTGGTGGCGATCGCCAGGACGCCCTGAATGCACGACGAGAGGGCGAGGAGGGCGAAGGTCCAGAGGACCATGGTTCGTAACGACGTGCGCACTATTCTCTCCCGTTACGCCGCGCTATATCGTGACCGTGGCCGGGAGCACGACGATCCATGCCTCCATCGGGTCGTGGTCGTCGCCGCCCCACGACCCGTCTTGCATGTTCGCCATGACGCCGTGCCAGGCGCCCATCGTCCCGACTACATGGGTGTGGAGCGTGCAATACACGTGGTAGAGGCCCGGCTGCTGTAGGACCAGCGCGCGCTGAAAGCCGTGCGTCGGCACGTCGCGCGATCCGTCGATCATGAACGCGGCGCCGGTCGGCGACGTGGAGTCGACGACGAAGTTGTGGGTCAGCGTGTCGTGGTTCGCGACGGTGATGTCGCCGCCCGCGACGGCGACCAGGACGCGCGGCGCGAACACCGAATGGCCGGCCGGGATCGTCAACTGCTGCCTCAAACCGGGGACGTGGTCGAGCACCGCGATCCACCCCTGGCGCGGCAGTCCCGCCCCTTTAGAGATGATGACGTCGGATGGGGCGTCGTACCCCGGCGGGGCCGGGTACTCGGTATTCGCGTTGTCGGGCGGCGGCGAAGGCCGCGCCGTCGTGGCGTCGTAGTAGTGGTACAGGCCGGGGTGGCGCAGCGTAACCGTGACCTGAGCGTGGGCGGCGACGGCGGCCGTGAACCGCGCGGGCGCGGACGTTGTCGAGCGGATCATGATGGGCGTGGCGAGCCGGTTGACGAACGTCACCTGACTGCCCGCGGCGACGGCGGCGGCGGGCGGGCCGAAGGCGGGCGTCGCCGCGCCCGCTCCGATCGCGATGGTGAGGGCGCGCGGCAGGGCCGCGGGCGGCACGCCGCCGATACCAAGGATATGCCACAGACTCGCGTTCGGATCGCCGCCGGCCCAGAAGGCCAGCAGCAGGCCGGCCGGCGCGGCCAGCGCGGCCAGCGCGCGCAAGGGACGGCGTACCACCATCATTCCCTGTCGATCTCCTCTCGCCGTGAGCGGCGTGTGAGTTGCCTACGACAAGAGATAGGCGATGGACGACGCCCGCGGCAATGGTACTTTTTTGGCGGGTGTCGTCGTGCGCGACGGGCGTTAGTGCTCTCGATGTGCCCGGGCCGTCACCGCCTCACCACGATGGCGTGCATAGTGCCGGCGCATCTTGACGCGGCTGCCACATCCCTCCATGCTGCACCAGCGGCGGCTGCCGTTCTTGCTTGTATCAAGGAAAAGCCAGCTACAGCCGTCACTCCCTGGGCACTCCTTCACTCGCGCCGCCTCGTCCGCGGTCAGCAGGTCGACTGCGGACCGGACCACCGGCCAGAGCATCCGGTCGAGCGCGTCGACATCCTCTCGCCACGTCCACGCACAACCGTCGGCCGTCGGGACGATGCGAGCATGGGTGAGCGCCGCGACGTACGCGCTGTGCAACGCGTCGAGGTCCGCTCCCCGGGGAGCGACGCCTCGCGCGCGGGCCGAGAACACGCGGTAGATCGTCTCGCGCACGGCGATGGCGCGCTCGAATATAGCCGTTGCCTCCGCTGGTCGCCGCGCCGCCTCGTCGGACAGATGGCGCACGTCGCCCTCCGTGAGCAGGCTCGCGTGGCGCCCCCACGCCACGAGATCGGCATAGTCCCCGAGATAATCGCGCGGGTGGACGCCATGGCGCGGGTCCACGGTGTTGGCGAAATCCAGGCCAATGTGCCTACCCAAGAGTCGAAGGGTGTCCAGGCGCGTCAATCGCTCCACCGTCTGTGTCCTGCTCCCCATCTCATCGCTCCTCATTTATTACCATCAAAAAATGCTTGACAGGCAATGCAACTCACTGCTATCATCTTACCATCAAAATACCTATTGACGGTATAGGGCAAGCGGGGACGGATGCGATGGACAGCGCCGCACGACAAGACGGGAAAGCAGCACTCGGTCCACGCCTGGGTACGCTCGAGCGGCATCGTGATTTCCTCAAGCTGTGGACGGGCCAGACGGTCTCGCTGGTCGGCTCCGAGGTCACGCGTCTGGCGTTGCCGCTGACGGCTATCGTCGTGCTCAAAGCGACGCCGGCTCAAGTCGGCGTCCTCACCGCGGCGGGCTACGTCCCGTTCCTCCTGCTGACCTTACCGGCGGGCGTCTGGATCGACCACCGGCGCCGGCGCCCCGTCCTGATCGCGGCCGACCTTGGCCGCGCGGCCCTGATGGGGCTGGTCCCGCTCCTCGCGGCGCTAGGGCGGCTGAGTATCGCCTCCTTCGCCGTCATCTGGCTCCTCGTGGGTATCCTGACGGTCTTCTTCGAGCTGGCCTACCAGGCGTTCCTGCCGGCTCTGCTGCCGCGGGAGCATGTGGTCGCGGGTAACAGCAAGCTCGCCGCCAGCGAGTCCGTGGCCGAGATCGCCGGGCCGGGGTTGGGCGGCCCACTGGTGCAACTCGTCACCGCGCCACTCGCGCTCCTGGTCGACGCGCTCTCTTTCCTGGTGTCGGCCGTGAGCCTCGCGCTCATCACGACGCCGGAACCGTGCCCGATCCAGGACACGGAGCGTCCCGGTGTCCGGCGGGAGATCGCCGAGGGGGTGCGGTTCGTGTGGGGCAACCGGCTGCTGCGCGCGTTCGCCGGCGAGGCCACCTCCTACAATGTGTGCTGGCAGGTCATCCAGACGGTGTTCCTGCTCTATGCGGTGCGCACCCTCGGCTTCAGCCCGCTCCCCCTCGGCCTCGTCTTCGCCATCGACAGCCTGGGGGCGTTGCTGGGCGCGCTCCTAACCGACCGGGTTGCCCGCCGCATCGGGGTCGGTCCCACGATCTTGGGGGCGACCATCCTCTCCGCGGTGACGCCGCTGGCGCTGCCCGTCGTCCCGGCGCACACGATGGCGACAGTAGCGCTGCTGGCGGCTGTGTTGTTCCTGCGTGGCGTGGGCGTGACCGCCTGCAACGTCCATGTGGTCAGCCTGCGGCAGGCCATCACCCCGGATCGCTTGCGCGGCCGCATGAACGCGAGCTACCGGATGTTGACGTACGGTACGATCCCGATCGGCGCGTTGCTCGGCGGCCAGCTCGGGCAGCACATCGGGCTCCGACCGACGTTGCTCATCGGGGCGCTGGGGTTGGCCACGGGGTGGCTGTGGATCGCCGCCTCGCCCATACCATCGTTGCGGCGCTTGCCGCTGGCGCCCGTGGGCGACGACAGGACGCCGGTGGAGGGATGACCGAGGAGGACAGCGCCTGACCGAGCCGGCGACATGCGACGATGACGTGCCCCGACATGCTGCATCACCACTAGCATCCGTGCTGAATGTCTCGATAGAATTTTCAGCAGCCAGGGGGTTTCAGCCGGTTACCAGATGGTCTCAAGCCCGGGGAACAGGGCCATTATAGGGTCAGCCGTGACGAGCGGCGCCCCCACCGCGATCGCCTGGGCCGCGAGCATCCGGTCAAAGGGATCGCGGTGGTCCACGGCGAACAAGCCCGCGGTGAGCGCATGCGCCGACACCACCGGCAACTCACGCGCCTGGAGGGTGATCAGGTGCGCGGCGTACCCCCCGACGATTCTCTCCGCGCCAGGGAGTTTACCCAATCGATACTTCGTGGCAATCTCCCAGGCGCTCACGGCGCTGACGAGCACGTCCGTCCGGGGGTCCTCGAGGAGCGCCCGCGCTGGCGGCGAGAGTTTATCCGGACTGGCGAACGCCCACAGGATCACATGTGTGTCAAGCAAAACGCTCAACTCCATGCGGCTAACTCGTCGTCCGGTAGGGGCTCGAAGAAGGCTTCACTAATAGGCGCGCTGACAAAACCAAGGGGCCGCTTCTTGGCGGTCTCAAGCGGAACCAGGCGCGCATAGGGTGTACCGGCCTTCGCAATGATGATCTCCTCGCCGGCGTGCGCGCGCTCCAGTAGTTGAGAAAGATGTGTCTTGGCGGCGTGGACGTTGACAACCGTGTCCATACAGAACCTCCTCGACTTAGTTTATCAGACTTAGTCTATTCTTTGTCTGAACCGATCGCGGCATGTCGTTCGCGCGTTATAACGCGCGAGGAGGGGCCAGGACGCTCCCGCGCCCAGTCCCTCCTCAGCTTGCGCCAAATGAGTAGTCCAACCGCGCCAGTGTTTCGTTAGAAGGGCCTCTTTGCCGCGGGACGTCCCTACGGCAAAGAGAGCCTCCTGATTCCGCGCCAGGTTGATGGCTTGAGTGGGGCGCGACGCTCTCGCCGCGCCTTGGCGCCTCTCGTGGCGCCGCGTGTCGGCGGCGCCGCTGTTCACGCTGTGCGGCCTTCCGGTTGGGCCTGATGAGGTGTACCAGACATAGGCGCTTCCTGCGCGCGCGGGGCGACGGGGACGGATGGGACGTCGGAGGGCTGCGTGAGGCGGCCCTTGCGGATCTGGCAGCTGAACGCCTTAGACTCGTGCATGCTCACGTTGGGGTCGCTCATCATCGCGGTCAACTCGTTGTCGGAGCTGCCGGTCACCTCGCCGCTGTAGCCGAAGTGGATCGGCAGACCGACCTGGTGGATGGTCCGCTCCTGGATGCGCAGCGTGTGCAGGCGCGGCGTGACCATGGCGCGGGCCTCGATCGCGGCGCGCGGCGAACTGATGACGCACCAGTCGCCGTGCGCGATCCCGCGCTCGGCCGCGCACTCAGGGCTCATCTCCACGAACATGGCCGGTTGCAGCTCGTTGAGCCACGAGTCGAAGCGGCTCATCGGGCCCGAGAGGTAGTGCTCGGTCAGGCGATAGGTCGTCAGCACGATCGGATAGTCCGGGCTCATCGGCACGATCGGGTTGAGCGGGACCTGATCGTACTGCACCGTCGGGTTGGCGCGCTGCTTGTAGAGCGCGTTGGAGACGGGCGACTCCAGCGGCTCGTAGTGCGTCGGGAGCGGTCCGTCCTTGACGCCGCCGGGCGCGAAGAGAGCGCCCTTGCCGTCGGACATAAGGATGAACGGCGCGTCGCCGTCGATGAAGTCCATCCCCTTGGCGTCGGGCGCCGCGCGGTAGGAGGGCGGCTTGGCGGCCTGGAAGTCCGGCACGTCCAGCCCGGTCCATTTGGCCTGTTCCTCGTCCCACCAGACGTACTTCTTGCGCTCGCTCCAGGGCTTGCCCGCGGGGTCGGCGCTGGCGCGGTTGTACATGATGCGGCGGTTGGCCGGCCACGCCCATGCGTAGTTGGGGTTGACGTGCGCGTCCTGGTCGGCCTCGCGCTCGTTGGCGCGGTTGCGGTCCTGCTCGGGGTAGACGCCCGTGTAGATCCAGCAGCCGGAGGCGGTGCTGCCGTCGTCCTTGAGGTCCTCGAAGCTGCCGATCTGCCTCTTGTCGGCGACGGTGTAGCCGTTGATCTCCTTGAGCACCTTGGTCGCGTCGGGCTCGTCGGTCAGGTGGCTGACCGACCCGTCGGGGAGGGTCTCAGGGCCGTCCAACCGGTAATCCCAGGTCATGTTGAGCAGGCCCTGGTCGCGCTGCCGCGTGCTGCCTTTGTAGAGTTCGCGGAGGCGACGGCCCAGGTTCCAGATGAACGAGAGGTCGCTGCGGCAGTCGTCGGGCGGGTCGACCGCCTTGTCGTGCCACTGCAGCAGGCGCTGCGTGTTGGTGAGTGTGCCGGATTTCTCCGTCCCGTTGGCGGCCGGCATGAAGAACACCTCGGTCCCGATCGACGCCGGGTCGGGTTTATCCGGTCCCTCTTTCCAGAACGTGGCGCTCTCGATCATGAACCAGTCGGCGACGACGAGCCAGTCGAGCTTGCCCAGCGCCTCGCGGTTGAGCCGCGCGTTGGGCGTCCCCACGGCGGGGTTCTCCCCGATGAGGAAGAAGCCTTTGACCTTGCCCTCGGCCATCTTGATCATCGTCGGCAGGTGCGACGCGTCGTCGGTCAGCCGCGGGACCCATTGGAAGCCGTAGTCGTTCTCCTGCGTGGCCGCGTCGCCGTACCAGGCCTTGAGGAAGCTGACCATGAACTTGGGGAAGTTCGACCAGTAGCCGCGCTCGACCTTTTCCTGCTCCAGGTAGTCGGCCAGCGTGTTGTGGTTGCGCGCTTTGGCCGGCTGCGGAAGGTAGCCGGGCAGCAGGTTGTAGAGCGTGGGGATGTCGGTCGAGCCCTGGATGCTGGCGTGCCCGCGCATCGCCATGATCCCGCCGCCGGGGCGCCCCATGTTGCCAAGTAAGAGCTGCAAGACCGACCCCGCGCGGATCATCTGCACGCCGATGGTATGGTGGGTCCAGCCGACGGCGTAGACGATGGCGCTGGTGCGCTCGCGTCCCGAGTTGGCCATCATGGCCTCGGCCGTGGCCATGAACTGCTCGACGGTGCAGCCGCACACTTCCGACACGGTCTCGGGGGTGTAGCGGACGTAGTGGCGGCGCAGGATGTTGAGCACGCAGTTGGGGTGTTGCAGCGTGGGGTCGGTCTCGGCCTTGCCGGATTTGTTCTGCGCCGCCGTCTGGCTGCGCGACTCGACCTTGATCTCCGGCGACACCTCCGCCGGGGAGGGCGCGGGCTCGCCGGCGTAGTGCCAGCCGGCATCGTGGGGCTTATAGGCGTTCGTCGCCTCGTCGAAGCCCGAGAAGAAGCCACCGTTGTCTTCGGCGTCGACGTAGCCGTCGGCGATGATCGTCGCCGCGTTGGTGTAGGGCAAGACATAGTCTTTAAACCAGCGTTCCTGCGTCAGAACCTGGTTGATGATCCCGCCCAGGAAGGCGATATCGGTCCCCGCGCGGATCGGCACGTAGTCGGTCGCGCAGGCCGAGGTGCGGCTGAAGTGCGGGTCGACGTGGATGAGCTTGGCGCCCTTCTCGCGCGCCTTCATGGGGAAGCGGAACCCGACAGGGTGCGCCTCGGCCATGTTCGAGCCCATGATCAGGATGCAGTCGCTGTATTGGAGATCTTCCTGGAAGCCTGTCGCGGCTCCGCGCCCGAATGAGGTGGCCAGACCGGTCACCGAGGCGCTGTGTCATATACGGGCCTGGTTCTCGATCGAGACCATGCCCACGTTGTTGAACAGCTTCTTGATCAGGTAGTTCTCTTCGTTGTCGAGGGTCGCCCCGCCGAGGTGCGCCATGGCCATGGTGTGGTTGAGGATATCGCCGTCCTTGTCGCGCGCGATGAAGTTGGCGTCGCGCGTCTCTTTGACGCGGTGGGCGATGCGGTCCATGGCCCAGTCGAGCGGCTTCTCCTCCCAGTCCGTCGCGTAGGGCGCCCGGTAGAGCACCTTTGTCTGGCGGTGCGGGTTATGGACGAGCTGGAAGGTGTTGGAGCCCTTGGGGCAGAGCGTGCCGCCGTTGATGGGCGAGCGCGGGTCACCCTCGATGTCGACGATCTTGCCGTCCTTGACCCACACCTGCTGGGCGCATCCGACGGCGCAGTAGGGGCACACGCCGTTGACGCTGGTCGCGGCGCGCAGGCGCGAGTGCTTGGCGACCGAGACGGGGCTGTAGGGCTGCGGCACGTTCCCGAGCCGCCAGAACAGGCTGCGCTTCTCGAAGCGGTCTCTCAAGGCCATCTATCTTCTCCCCAGGCTTGCCGACTTGCCGATAGGTATGGGACATAGCGTTTCGTCAAAGGGGCCGCTGTGCGGCGGGACGTACCCACGGGGACCGCCGGCTTCCAGCCGGCCTGCGTATGCCGGCAAGCAGCGGGCCGGCGGTCCCCGTGGGCGCCACAGCAAATGGTACGCATGATACGCCCGCTCCCGTCGCGTCGGCGCGGGGAACCCCGCACGGGCCCCGCTCGCAATGCCCGCGTGCAATGATTGTACCGTGCGTCGCCCGAGGGCGCCAAAAGGGCGTCGCGCCCGCTGTTACTGTAGGGACTTGACCCTTCCCCGCCACGTAGTACACACTATGCTCATGGATACGATGGCCATGCCCCATCCGCCGCCGACACGGGCTGAGTTGGTCGTGCGCACGAGCGACCTCAGCAAGCGCTTCGGCCGCGTGCAGGCGCTCGACGGCGCCTCGCTGGCCGTGACGCCCGGCTGCACCGGCCTGTTGGGGCCCAACGGCGCCGGCAAGAGCACCCTGATCAAGCTGCTGCTAGGCCTGCTCACGCCCGACCGCGGTGAGGCCTTCGTGGGCGGCTATAACGCCGCGCGCCAGCCGCTGGCCCTGCGCGCCGCCGTCGGCTACATGCCCGAGCACGACTGCCTGCCCACCGATTGGCTGGCGCAGGACTTCGTGCGCTATACCGCCGAACTGCACGGTCTGCCCGCGCGCGTGGCCGTCGGCCGCGCCAGCGATACCCTCTACCACGTCGGCCTGGGCGAGGAACGCTACCGCGCCATCGGGGGCTTCTCCACCGGCATGAAGCAGCGCGTCAAGCTGGCGCAGGCCCTGGTACACGACCCGCCTGTGATGCTGCTCGACGAGCCGACCAACGGCCTCGACCCGGAGGGGCGCGACGAGATGCTGGCCCTGATCGGGCGCATCGCCCACGACATGGGCATCAACGTGATCCTCTCCTCGCACCTGCTGATCGACATCGAGCGGGTCGCCGACAGCGTCGTCATCCTGAGCGGCGGCCGCGTCGTGGCGCAGGGCGCCCTGCATGAGTTGATGACCGCGCGGCCTAGCGTGGCCGTGCGTACGCAGGACCTCGCCGCCCCGCTGGCCGCCGCGCTACGGTCGCGCGGCTACACGGTTGACGTCGAAGGGGCCGGCCGCGAGTTGCGCGTGGCCTACGGCTCCGATGAGGTCTACGACGCCATCCGCGACGCCTCCGTGGAGACCGGCACGGCGCTCACGCATCTCAAGCGGCGCGTCCTCTCGCTCGAGGACATCTACCTGGCCGAGCAGGACGAGGAACACGGGGAACAGGCCGAGCAGGCCGAGCAGGGCGCACAGGCCGGGCGTGGGGTAGGAGTGACGGTATGACCGACGCAACGGGAACACAGGCGGCGGCGCGCGCGGACGCCCGCATCGTCGACCGCGGCTACCAGCACTACACGGGCGTGCGGTTGGCCCCCTCGCACGCGCTCGGCGTGATGGTGCGCGCCGCGCTGCGCCGGGCCATGGGCATTCGCCGCTCCCCGCGCGCCAAGATCGCGCCGTGGGGCCTAACGGTCGTCGCCTACGCTCCCACGCTGGTCCTGCTGGGGCTGCGCTTTCTCATCCCCGGCTCGGCGCGCCTGCCCTTGCCGGGCTACAACGCGCTGCTCTCCAACACGGTGATCCTGTTCGTCCTGTTCGCCGGGTTGGCCGCGCCCGACCTGCTGTGCGCCGACCGCCGCGAACGCGTGCTCTCGCTCTTGTTCGCCGCGCCCATTACACGTCTGTCGTATGTCTGGGCGCAGGTCGGCGCCCTGTCCCTGTTGTTGTTGTTGCTGACGCTCGCGCCGATGCTGCTCCTGTTCGCCGGCAGCGCCTTGCTGGCCGACGCGGCGGGCGCCTACGTGCGGGACCACCTGGGCGACCTGTGGCACATCGTCCTCAGCGGGGGCTTGCTCGCGGTCTACTACAGCGCCGTGGCCGCCGCCATCGCCGCGTTCACCGACCGCAGGGCCTACGCCACGGGGGCCTTCCTGGGCTTGATGCTGGTCAGCGGTGTGGTGGCGAACGTGCTCACGCGGGTGATGCGCACGGCCGGACACGAATGGTTCGCCCTGCTCGACCTGGTCTACCTGCCCCTGCGCCCCGTCTATGCCCTGTTCGGCGCCTCGAGCGCACTCAATCCCCGCCTGGGCAATGACGGAGTCCCCGTCGTAGCCACCCTGGGCGTCATCCTGGTGAGCCTGACCCTGACGGTCTGGCGCTATCAACGGGTGCGCGACTGATGGATGTACACACGACGGGCGCGGCGGGCGCGGCGGGCGCGGCGGGCGCGCCGACGCCCCTCCCCGACGAGGCCGCGCGACAGGCGTCCGGCGCGCGGGCGGCCACGATCGAGGTCGAGGGCGTCAGCAAGTGGTACGGCGACAAGGTGGCCGTGTCCGACCTGTCGTTCACGCTGGGGCCGGGGGTGACGGCGCTGCTGGGGCCAAACGGCGCCGGCAAGTCGACCACGCTCAAGATGCTGACGGGGTTGCTGCGCCCTAGCCGTGGCGCGGTGCGCGTGCTGGGCCAGACGGTGATGGACAACCCGGCGCTGTACCGCCGCATCGGCCTGGTCCCCGAGCAGGAGGGCATCTACCCATTCCTGAGCGCCCGCGAGTTCGTCGAGCTGGCGGCCAGGCTGCACCGCGTGCCCCATCCGGGCGCGGCCGCGCGCGACGCGCTGCGCACGGTCGACTTGCTCGACGCGCAAGAGCGCAAGGTCGGCGGCTTCTCCAAGGGCATGCGCCAGCGCGTCAAGATCGCGCAGGCGCTGGTCCACGACCCCGATGTGCTCTTCCTGGACGAGCCGTTGACGGGGGCCGACCCGCGCCAGCGGCTGGCCCTGATGGACGTGTTCGCGCGCCTGGGCGCGGCCGGTAAGACGGTGCTGATCAGTTCGCACATCCTCTACGAGGTCGAGCGCATGGGCTCGGACGTGCTGGTGATGGTCAACGGCAAGCTGGCCGCCGAGGGCGACTTCCACGCCATCCGCGCCCTGATGGACGACCGGCCGCGGCGCGTGCGTGTTAGCTGCGGTGATCCGCGCGCCATGGCCGCCGGCCTGATCGCGCTCCCCGGCACGCGCAGCCTCCAGGTCGAGGAGGGGGCCATCGTGGTCGAGACGGCGGCCCCGCTGGAGTTCCATCCCGCCGTGCCGCGCATAGCCCAACAGGCCGCGACGCGCCTCTACGGTATCGAGGGCCTGGACGAGGACCTCGAGAGCGTGTTCCGCTATCTAGTCAAGTGACGAGTGACGAGTGACGGTTATCGACTATCGGCCAGGGCAATAAGATGCAACAGATTTTCGTGCTGACCTTGCGCGCGTTGGGGTGTGGGCGGCGGCTGCTCGCCGTCGGCGTCCTGCTGGCCGTGCCGGCCCTGCTGTCCATCGCCTATAGCGCGAGCGGGGGCGCGGGGCGCGGGGACGGCGGCCGCTTCGCCATCGAGCTGTTCGGGCAGCTCGTGCTGCCGATCCTGCTGCCGCTGACCGCGCTGATCTTCGCCACCAGCGCGTTGGGCGGCGAGGTCGAGGACCGCACGCTGATCTACCTGACCTTGCGGCCGGTCTCGCGCCTCGTCATCGTCGTGGCCAAGCTGTGCGCGGTCGCCTTGCTGACGCTGGGGTTCGTCGAGGTGTCGCTGGCCGTCACGTACTTGATCGCGGCGCGCGGCGCGGGCGACGGACACGCGCTGGGCGCCATCCTGCTCGGCGGCGCCTGCGGCGCGCTGGCCTACGCCAGCCTGTTCCTGCTGGTGGGGCTGCTGGCGCCGCGCCGCGCCCTGATCGTGGGCTTCCTGTACGTGCTGGTATGGGAGGGTGTCGCGGCCGGATTCTCCACGGCGCTGGCCACGCTCTCGGTGCGCCGCTACGTGCAGGGCGCGCTACACGCCGGGCTCGGCTCCTCGCCGCTGGCGTCCGCGCAGCCGTCGAGCGTCACCGGCGCGGCCAGCCTCGTCGTGCTGACGCTCGTCGTGCTCGGCGGCATCGCCCTCACCGCTCTGCGTCTGCACCGCCTGGAACTGCCTTAGGGGTCTCTCTTAAATAAGGGGTTCGATCACTGGGGATGGAGAGCGTAGTTCCAATCACCATGGAATGAATCTCGCACGAGATGCAACGCCTGTC
>JAABUZ0100007472.1_pt1 | contig 13162 bp, 16 predicted proteins | sample 5562091 | NCBI WGS metagenome assembly JAABUZ01 (sample SAMN12813069, study PRJNA571459) | rock metagenome | isolation source: Antarctica rocks | place: Antarctica: Victoria Land, Linnaeus Terrace sud | collected 2015-12-21 | reverse complement strand
GTTGTAAATTCCATCGGAGGATTCAGCATTTTTCTAGCGGGGGAGGCAGCAGGTGTCAGGCCCTCCACACAAGGGGGAAAGAGGCGCTTGCACGCGTAAAATGGCGGGCACGCGGTCCGGGTGCTGTGTTGCTCCGTCGCTATAATTCATGCTGACTTCTTCGCTAGAATTTACAAGCGTACTCAGGTACTTGCCAAATCGGCGATACGTTAAGGCTACGCGCTAAAAGCGACGCGCCCTGTACGCTAACGCTACTGTCATCGACGGCGCACAACTCAATACCAGGGACGGGATTCCCTCTATGCACGAGTAGCGTTAGCCGTGCGCCCGAGTTCAACTGTACCACGGCAACTTTGACGTAATCTAGGTTGTCAAATGTGTCGTCGAAGTGCAGGCCGTAGCGCGCCTCCAATTCAGACGGGTCCGCCGCGACCATGACGACAGGAACGCCAGGGACTTCTTCGTTAGACAAAGACGGAAGACCGCATTCTAACTGGTCCGGTCGCAGGGGTACTTGAACAAAAGACGGAGGTAACGAACTCATGGGTCATCCTACTCGGGGGCTGTGCTACGGGACTACTCGTATGATCCTCACCTTGATTTTGGCAACATCTTGGTCAATGGCAACGCCGGGGCGCGGGCCGCGCCAATATGCCTGACCGGGTGGTGCCCCACGATCAGGAGGAACGTCTGTCTCAAACTCGATTCCCTCCTTCCCTACAGGAAGGGGACCGATGTACGCCTGCACGGCTGGAATACCACTACCGCGTGGAGGCTTCCCCCACATTTCCTGGCTCGCCTGTTGCTTCTGTGCATCGGAGGCTGTCTGTGTTGGTGATGCGAGGCGGTGGTAAACCGCCACTTGCTCCCTCCATCCTACGGTGTGGGGCCTCCTGGTCAACACCATCGAAGACTACCGTTTCGTTGGAGCCATTATGGCATCAAACGAGGAGACAGTCAAGCCCCATGCCGACTAACGCGCCAGGATAATGGTCCCCCCTTGCCATTTACGACGCCGCGCCCCAGTCGTCCTCGGCATCCCCCACGTCCGGTCCTTAGCTACCTGTGATAGACGCTGAGAACGTGAACGAGGGCGTCGTGCCGCCGATGGTCCACCGCAGGCGCACACTCGTCCCAAACGCCATATTGGTCGCGGCTTCGACGCCAAGGGACGCGATGGTTTGCCCCACGGCGGTCATAGCTGCGGAGGTCCAGAGCGTGTACCAGACGCCATCGGCCCCCAGGCTGTCCACCGCCAGGGTGAGGGTCGGCGTCGTGCCCGCTACGGCACTGACGTTGACGGCCACCAGTAACTCGCGGTAGGCCCCGACGGCCAGTGTACCGCTCATGCCACTGGTCGTTTGCGTGGCGCTGGCCTGGTTCAGCACCGTGGCTCCCACGGCTTGCGTGCCAACCGTGCCGGTGGTGGCGATATGCACGTTGCCGCCGGCGTCCACCGTGGCCTGCTGCGTGGGCGTGGTCGGGTCGAGCAGCGTAATGGTGGACGCGCCGGCCAGTGGCAGCAGCGATGCGGCGTACGGTAGACCCGTGGCTGGGTCCATCAGGACAACAGCGGTTGCCGGGCGCCCATCGTTGGCCGTGTTGGTGCCCTGGACGACGAACGCCGCGTCGTTGCCGCCCATGGCGCCGCTCGTGGTATTGGCTGATCCTGGCATGGTCGCCCCTTCCTCGGTTTCTCTACTCCCTGGCAGACATCAGGCGACGGCCGCGTCCGCGTCCTCGGCGAGTCGGACATCCAGGGCACAGGGTCGGCCATCTCGGTCCACGCCTTCCACATAGGTCAGATGCGCGCCCTCCTGCAAGGCGACTCCTTCGACGCCACGCAGGTCGCGGAAATGGAAGAATAGGGGGCGGCCCCCGCTGTTGTGCGGCACCAAAAAGCCGAATCCGCGATCGGCGAATAGGCGCGTGACCGCCCCCTCCTGCCGCACTGGCTCTATCATTGTGTGTAGGTCGTGACCCTGCTGCATTATTGTGTCTCCTGATTGGGTGTATGGCGCGGGGGGATTGTCCCCGGCTTCTTGCCGGTGTGCGATGTGCAGCGGCGTGACATCAACGGCGCGCGCCTTCGCCCCGCGGTTGCCGGGCGATTCGTGGTAGGACACCAGGTCGCCCACGCGCAACCGCGCGAACAGGTCGCCCACGGGCCTGCCGTCGGGCCTGAGCCGCGAAAAGTGAAAAAAGCGCTCGTCGCCGCCCACGAGAGGCCGCAAGAAGGCGTACCCGCCCCCCGGGCCGTCGCCAGCGCGTATCCCCGTGACAACGCCGACGAGCGCCCGGCGGCGTACGGTCATCGCCACAGGGCCGTGCGCGCCGCGTGCGCCCGCGAACGCTACGTGGTCGCCGACACGCAGACTCTCCAGAGGAGTGCCGACACAGGCCGCCGCGTGGAAATAGTAATCAGTCCCGTCCTCGGCCCGCAGATAGCCGTACCCGCGCCTACGGCCGAGCGACAGCACTTGTCCGTCCTGCATATCACCAGTACCTCCTGCGCCGCTGCCTTACCGCGCGGCACTGCTCCGCTTGCGCGCCGGCGTGATGCCCTGCTCTGCCAGGTTAGGGGACACGGCCCAGTCCGGGTCGGCCGGTAGCTCGAACAGCGCGAGGATGCGCGGCCCCTCCGTGGCCCACGCCGCTACCGCTGTCTTGGTGGTCGCCACATGCACCGTCTCTTGCGTCCGCGCCAGAACCGTGTCGGCAAACTTATGAGCAAACACGTCGGCGATCTCCATGCGGCGGTCGTTCCACTGCCGGTGCAAACGGGACTCTTCCTGCTCTAGGTAGTCACGCGTGATCGCGCCTTCGCGATAGCGGTCCTTCAACGCCGCCATGTCCGCTTTATAGGTGGCTGTCGCCTGTGCGGTGAGGTCGGTGGCACGCCGGTCGATAGCCGCCTGACGGGCGCGTATCTCGTGCCGGAGTTCCAGGGGCGGGTCAACAAAAACAGCCTGCTTCGACAGAGCCCAGTCGCGCCGGTGCTGGCTGGCAAGCTGCTGATCGCGCTGCTGCATAATAAGCTGATTGTTTGCCGCCACGAAGGCGGCGTCCGCCATAGCGGCGGGACTGTTAAGGTTCTGGCTATTCATGTGCGGCTCCGTTTCTACCCAAGAATCTCATCAATACGGCGGTGTGCCTCGGTCAGGCGCACTGCGCGGCCTTCAGCCTGGGGATCGGCCGGCGGGGCCTGGCGAGGAGCCATGCGCGCGTCAATCGCCTCGCGCAGGGCCGCCATGCGGAACTCAAGCCCGAAGGGGTCGGCCTCCATCGACGGATCGCCCTCGTACAAGTCCGCGTCGCTCTCAGAGAGGTCCGCGTCGAACGACCCTGCTTCGCTTAACGAAGCACCCGCCTGGTCGGACCGTGCGGCCAGGGCACGACGCGCGGCGGCGGTCGTGTCGAGCACGTCTTGCAAGGCGTCTACTACAGATTCGGTGTCAGCTTGTCCCGCCGCCGGCGGCTCCGGTGCGACAGTGGGCGTGGGGGACAAGAGGGCGTCGAGTTGGCCGTGTAGCACGGCGCGAGAACGGGGATTGGTCGTGGTGCTCATTAGTTTATTCCCTTTGTTGTTTGTCCTATGAGGATGCCCCAACGAGGCATCGGTCGAGCTCGTCTATGCGCGCTTGCTCATCCCCGCTCCGAGGCGGGATCGCGCGTCCCGCCTCGTGCGCCGCGCTTTCGCGCTGTTGGACCGCGTGCACGTCTTGCACAAGCACAAGGAACGCCTCGCGCTCTTCTCGCGTCGTCAGGGCGTTGAAGTAACCCTCAGGGGTCAGGCGCCCATCGTGTCGCTCTAGCCCCGCCGACGTGTGTGCGCGCCGTTCTAGCCGGTCGATGCGCGTCTGTAAGCCGCTCATGCCGTTGCCATCCGGTAGCGTTCCAGGACGCTCGCATCGCCGTCAATGGCGTCAATGAGGTCCTCATCCGACATAGCCGCCAGGTCGAGGTTCGACGGCCCATGTTCGTGTGTGCTCCAGGCAATCAGAAGCTCTAGCTCGTCATCGGCCACATCACGGAGGGACCGACCCGCATCCAGGTCCCGCAGCAACGGGGTGAGGCGCGGATCGCTCTCATAGGGGTTGCGGCGCAATTGCTCTAAGCGCCGAACGCGTGGTTCAATTCTCATCGTTGTGCTCCCTTGTTTGGGCGACCGTATTAGCTCGCGTCGCCGAAACGGCCGCTCTTTTCGAGAGCTTCCAATCGCTCCTCAAGCGCTGCTGTTTCATACAAGCGACCGATCGCGGAGGCAAGACTCGCCATGCCGCTTGCCTGGCGCGGATCGAGCGTGCCCGCATGCACCTCCGACACGCTGGTCATCAACAGCTCAAGAATCGGCTTTAACGAGGCCGGCATCTTTTTGTTCAAGCGCTGCTCGGTTGCTTTGTTATGGCCGCCGGTCTTGCGGGCTTGCTGGCGCTTGCCGCTCAAGTCGTCATCGTGCGCCCAACAGTAATGACGGTCGGGTAATGGCCGCGCACGGCACGGGCTGCCGTCCTTCCTTAGCCCCCGACAGGGCTGTTCATCATCCATGGATGGCCCCCCCTCGCCACAAGCATTCACAAGCATCGGCAAGCATCGCGCTATACCCCCGCTGGCGCGTCGCCACGCTCCTGCTCGACAGCGGCTACCGCGGCGTCGCAGGCCGTCACGACCTCCGTGCTTAGGGCCAGCAGGTCACGCACCATCGCCAGGAGTCTAATCATCACGTTCGATATGTCCCCCACATGGGGTTGCGGCATATCGGGGTCGATTGCCATCTGCGCGAGGCTGCGCCCGACGTTCTGGGCGGCCCGGCCCTTCATCTGTAGCGCTGCGTCGGCCTGCTTGGCGCGCGTCAGCACCTCACGAGCGGTTTGTAACGCATCAGCCATGGTTAGGCCCCCCGGCGATACGACGCCGCGGCGGCTGCGTTCCGACGCGCGATGGACGGGGGCACGGCACCCTGCTCGTCCGGGTCGCCATCCACCAGCTCAATGAGGTGAAACGGATGGGAGAGGAGAGCTTCCGCGTCGTCCTCATGGACCAACGTGGTCTTGTTGATCGAGAAATGATAGTCGATACCATCGAGGACCAAGCGGTCCGCGAGCGCCACATAGGGTTCTGGCGCGACTCCCCGCGCCGCCGCGGCCCCGGCCCACGCTGCCCGCTGGCTAGGTTCGTCCATGCCTAATATGACACTCTGCATGTCTGCTACCTTATCAGCATTTTCTTCGGTCGGCACCTGCACGTCAATTTCCTGGGCCACCAAAGGCCCCCGGTGACGCGAGCCCCGATAGACCATTGCGATTTCCTGCGGCTCCCGTCGCCGCCGTGAGGAGACCGTGCGCCGGCCTGCGTTCGGGTCGGCCAGGTGCGCCAGGTCACGGTCAAGTTTGGCTTCGGGGTGGAGGGAGTCTCCACGCTCTAGCGCCCGACTCTCCGCGACGATGCGCGCTTCGTCGGCGCGTGAGAGGGTCGCATCAATGGCGGGCTGGCGCTCACTGCGCGGCGCTCGTGTCACCGCGGCGCGCGCAGCCGCCGCTGCCGCTCGGTCCGCCCTGGTCGTGGGGGCCTTCGTTTTTGGTGCGGTGGGTGTTGTGGTTCGGCGAGGCATGTCGTTTTCTCCTTGTGTGGTGTTGGTGTGTGCGGGACCGGCGTCGCGCGCGGCCATTAAACTGCCCGGGACCTGCTTTCGGGTGCGTCTCGTCATGACGCGGGCCGCCCCCCAAGGTTCAGCCCTGCCCGCCTTAGCTGCGCTTCGAAAGCACGCCGCGCCATCACATCGCTGGGCGAGCTGGCCGCGATAACAATGGGCGCGCGCCGGTCGGGCGGGATGCAACGCCAATGCCCGCCGCGCGTGGGTTCCACACGCCAACCGGGGGTGTGGCGGACGAGGCTCAGCAGCCGTTTTAGGTCACTCACAATGCTACTCCTGTTCACTTGATATGCCCTGGCAACGTGGGAATGCCCGGCGCGGGCGGCGTCCGGTCTTGCGGGCCATAGCTTTGCGCCGCGACATGGCGGCGGGTGGGGTCGATGCTATGGACCGGGTGGGCCGTGACATTGTGCGTGGTCTGCGTGCGTGCGATATGATGCCCGCTCTCGTTCTTCACCGTCACCGTGACGCCGATCTGCCCCTGTAATTGCTGCGCGGCCCCGTAGACCGACGCGCCGTAGTGCTGCGCCTGGGCGTTTGGATGCGGACCCCCGTTGTATTCTGCTAACGCGCGGTCCCAGCGCCCGCCCGCCGCCTTGCCCTGGATGTTAGCCTGGTCGTAGTCGGCCATGGCCTGAGCGGCGATCCGCGGATTGAGCGCGGCGGCATGCCAGTTGGACGCCGTGACCGGGCCATCCCCCAACTGCCCCGAGGCTTGGTTGAGATATTTAACCGCCGCGCCGGGGTCGGTGAATTGTCCGAGGCCGTAGCCGCCGTCGCTACTGACCAGCTTGGGGTCAATCATGCCTGTGCGCGAGTTCGTCGCCTCTTGCTTGGACTGAGCCAACAAAATTGAGAGCGGGACGCCCGTCTTTGTGGCCGCCTGTTCCAAGGCCACGAACGTCTGAGGCTCGACCATGGCCCCCTTGCCGGGTCCGCCGCCGACCCACAACCCCGTGTCGCGCCCCTGGAGCAGGGTGCGCTCGGACACGGCCCCGAACGCCTTATCGCCCGACGCGTCATAGCCGATGGCCCCCAGGTTGATGCCGCCGTCGGAGCCGATGCCGGACGGGCCATGGGTGGGGAAGGGGCCATTCACCTGGGTGCGGTTCTGTGTGTCTTGGGTGGCTTGGTGCGTGCGCGATAGCTGGGTGAGCGGTTGCTTGCTCAGGGCGGTCGCCAGCTCGTTGGCTGCCATGGCACCCCCGCGCACCAACTCGGCGCCGGCCTGCTGCCCCTTAATCTTTAATTGGTCTCCGGCATTGGTGATATCGTAGGATATATGTACGGCGGCTTTCGTCATATCGTCGAAGGTGTGCGGCCCCGGCGCTCCCGGCGCCTTCTCCTTTTTGGTCAGGCTGTCCTCGTAGGCTTGCGCGGCCCCCGGTCCTTGCGTCGCGAGCCGACGCGTGTACTCGTCAGCCTGCGGCCCCTTCATGCCCGAGAAGTCGAAGCCAGCCGCTGACAAGGCCTGTTGTGCGACCTGGACGCCGCCCGTGCCGACATCGTAGCGGCGGGCGAGGGCGGCGTAACTGTCCATCAGCTTGGCCGGGTTGAGCTGGGCCTGCTCGAATTGCGCCGGGTTCAGGCCGAGAAGCGCGCCCTGCACAAGGGCGTTCGTGCCCGTCGAGCCAATGGTGCCCGCCATGGCCTGCCCAATGTCGATTTTCGTCCCCGTTTGATCGGAGAGCGCTTGCGCCGACGCCAACCCATTCATTGATATCTGGCCGACGCCCGCTGCCTGGTTGACCGCCTTCATCGCCTCCGCGAAACGACCCAGGCTGATCCCTGTCTCGCGGGCCGCCTGGTCCATCTGCGCGTACGTCGCGCCAACCTGATTGGCGGACATGCCCCCCTGCATCATCTGGCCGGTCAGGGCGGTCGTCTGGTCAAGGCCGATCCCACCGACGCGGGCGAGAGCCATACTTGCCGTGAGCGCGCCGCCCAATTGGCCAGACTGGACGCCCGCATCGCCCAACTGCTGCGCGGCGGCGACGGATTGCGACTCGTGGAACATCATCGACCAACCGACGTTCTGGGCGGTCGTCAGTTCGGATGAGGGCGTCGCGCCCGTGGTCGTGCCCACGGACCCGGCCAGGGTCTGTTGTTCGCCCGCATATTTGCTTTGCAGTGCGTTGACGCCCAGGCCGATGCCAGCCACGCCGCCGACCACCGCAGCTCCGATCGCCAAGGGCGCGGACACCATCGCCAGCAGGGGTCGCGCCAAACCGGCGATTACGTCCCCAGTGGCCCCCATGCCGGCGGCGTTGGCCGCGCCCTGGATACCGCCCGCTACCATGCCCACGCCCGCGCGCGCCATGGACGATGCCAACCGCTCGCCCATAGTCGTGGCGAGTCTGTCGGTCTGCGTGGTGTCGTTGCCGGGTGTCAGCGCGGGCGGCGTCGTCGGCAGCCCATAGCGCGCCACGGCAGAGGTAGCGGCCCCCGATCCAGCCCCACCGTTGGGAGCCGTTGACGCGCCCCCCGCCGCCGCCTGTTGTTGCTGCTGCACGAACGTTTTCAGCTCGTCCAGCAATTGGCTGGTAGGTTGCCCCGTCGTCACCTGGCCGGCCTGCGCGCCGAACGCCGCGACCTGGCCCGTGAGTTCGCCGCTCCGCGCTGCGATTCGCTGCTGCGTCGTCACGACGTCGGGGGCGGCGGCGGCAAGGTCGGCAGATGGCATACGCGCGAGCAGGTCCTGGGCTTGCTCAAACGTCTTTGGCCGGATACCCGCCGCGCCCATGTCCGTGTTGACCTGCTCCACGAGATGCTGTTGCAAGCGGCGGATGCCCTCATCGGCCGCGATTGCCGCTACAGCGAGTCGTTGGAGGTCGTTCGGCAACTCTCCCGTAGACGCGAGGGGCGGCGTGTCTGTCGTCGCCCTACCTGTCGGTGGTGTCGCCGTCGGCACCTGGGCGGACAGGGCGTGCGCGAGGCGCTCGTCGCCCGTAGTGGCGAGAGAGGCGACGGGCTGGACGCCCACGGGTGTCGGGCTGGACCGGCCCGACTCCGCGGGTAAAACATCGCCTATGGGCGCATTCTCGTCGTTGGCCCGTGCGCCGGTTGCTCGAACCGCCGCCGATGTTCCCGTCGGCGTCTGGGCCGACAGCGCGTGCGCGAGGCGCTCGTCGCCCGCCGTGGCGAGGGGAGCAACCGTCGTCATCGGCGTGGTCCCCGTGGCCTGGATTGTCGGGGCCGACGGGATAGGTGCCGATGTAGAGGATGCGTGAGAGGGCACTGCTAGGGTGGACTGGTCGTAGCCATACCGTGCGGGAGGGACGGCGCCCGCCGCCTGCTGTTGGGCCTGTCGTTCGCGCTGGGCCTGCTGCTGCTGCTCCCGCGCGGCCATGGCGTCTTGGAACTGGGCCAGCACATCGGCGGGCGGCTGCGATGCGAGACCTGGCGTCGTCCCCGCGTAGGCCATCGCCTGCGCCTGGATATCAGTGGATCTCGCCGCGAGGGCCGTTTTCGTCTGGGCGATGTCGGGCGCCGCCTGTGCCACCTCCGCGGGGTCCATGCGAGAGAGGAACCCGGTCGCCTGCTCGTACGTCTGGGGGCGTAGGCCCTGCGCCCCGAACGTCGTCGCGACCTGTTGGGTTAGGTGCTGCTTGAGTTGCTGGATTTGTTCATCGGTATCGCGCGCCGCCTGGGACAACTGCTCGAAGACCGTCAGGGCCTCGTCGGCGTCAACCGTGAGGTTGATGGACGCGTCTTCGCCTTGGTTTTCGCTCATCGGAGATGCTCTTATAGGAGATACGGCCTGGCGCGTAGAGTGCGCCCGGCATGTCGCGTGTTCGTGCGGCTATTGAATTGGGTAGCCGGCCGCGTCTTCGGCCAGCCTTGTTGTGCGCTGGGCGATAACCAGGGTCGCCCGCGCGTCGATCTCCTCGGCCGTGAGTTGCAGCAGCGGTGTGACCGTCCGCATCGTCGCCGCCATCTCGTCGAGCACCGGCCCGACCACCCGCCTAAATGAACCCATCGCACAGACGCCGGCGAGCACGACATCCTGCACGTCCGCCCACACAACGACGTCGCCCGGCTCCGGCGTCCGCATCCGCATGGCCAGCGCCCACAACTCGTGCAGCGCCTCGGCGATCACGCCGTCGGCCGCGCTCGCGGTTTCTTCGGTAGACCGCCGTAGACGCTCCATCTCGTGGACCATTGCCACCCTTCGCGCACTCACCGCGGCGACGCGCTCGGCGGCGGCGCGTTCGGCCTCGCGCAGGTCGGTTAGATCGGTGGCGGTCAGTGTCCGTTTGTTGTCTGCCATAGCTCCATCCTCTTTAGGCTGCCCGTTCATCCAAGCGCAACGCCGCCCGCCTCATATACGCGCTAATCGTCTCGCAGCCGGCCTCTTTGGCAAACTCCAGGATGCGGCGCTTCTCCTCGTCATTGACCCGAATCTGCAACAGCAGCGGGCGCTCGACATGCAAGGCGCGCACGTCCACGCCAGTCTCGGTCGTCATCCCGTCACCCTCCCTATCTTCTTCCGTTGCCCAACAGAAAGGGCCGGTATTCCATGTGGAATACCGGCCCTACAGACAACATCACCTAATACTAATGGTATCATGCAGCGTGTAAAGAGTCAAGGGCACGTAGCTGACGCGCAACCTCATCCGACGGGAGCCCTGTCCACACCTGCAACTGTGCCATGCCCGCAGCCCTGTCAGTGGATACCGTCTTAAAACAGAACCCCAAGCTAGGCGCGGCTTTTCGCGGGCTCAGGCCCTGCATGACCGTGGTGGCGACGGCGCGGGCCAGGCGCGGCTCCTGGGCCTGGAGTCTGGCCCAGGCCACGGGGAGTCCAAGCGGCGCGGGCAAGTCTCCAGGGCGTTCGACGCGTTCATGAGGCTGGCAAAGGTGCACCTCCATCGCGCGTGTCATCGCGGGGACGCCGGCGGCGTCGAGGGTGCGGCGGCTGTGCAGTCTGAGCGGTTCGGCGTTATCGGCGTGGCTCATGACGCCTCCTCCATCACCCTACTATCGGTTGCGGCGGCTTCGTTTGAGGCCCGATCGTGCCGGGAGAAACTCACCGGATCGTGATCTACCCATTCCACGGCATCGCGGGTAAACGTCCAAGCCAGCCATTGCTCCAACGGCTCTCGCATCGTGGCCGGCAAACTCCACCGTTGACGGCCAGCGGCGTAACTTAGTTGACAATGGCGTGGGAACGACTCTTTAAGCGATTGTTTGATGTCCGTCCAGTGCGCGGCGCTGCACCACACCACGCAGATACGCGCATCTTCTTCCCACAACAGGACGCGCGCAGCTCTTGGTCCTAATCTCATCGTTTCACCGTTTTCCGATAGCAAAGGACCCATCGACTACTGATGTCGATGGGTCCTCGGGAATTAACTGTAACGTATAGTTGTATGTTACAGTACCATACCGCCGGGGCGCGCGGCACTGTCCTAAAGCTACGGACACCCCGGCTATACGAACAGCCGGGGTGTCAGATTATGGCGCACCTCCGTCGAGCGGCGTCCCCGACCAGTTGCGACAGATGGTCGCCTCGACCTCGGCCGGCACACGCTGTAAGACGGTTTCCATACCGCGCCGCATCGCATCGACCACCCAGTCGCGCGCCTGCTCGGCCTGGCCCCGGGCACACTCGACCACGATTTCGTCATGAACGGCCAGGATGGGGGCCGCGCCTGGCGCTCGGTCGCGTGTCTCCCACAACCGGCCTAACGCCGCTTTCAAGCCGTCCGCTCCACTGCCCTGGACGGGCGTGTTGAGCTTCTCTGTGTAGCGCTCGACGCCCAGGCGGCGACGACCGGCGATGGTGCGTGTCTCAACCTCATCATCAGTTTGGCTACGGTGCCATGCCTGCAAGCCGCGGTACTCGGCAAAGAACTTTCCGCGCACGGTCTGCGCCTCCTGCTCCGTCCAGCACACGCCATACTCATCCGCCGCATACTGCCGTAGCCCTTTCGCGCCCATCCCGTACAACAGCCCAAAATTGACCGCCTTCGCCGCTTGGCGGTCGGCCTTGGTCACGTCGGTCTTACCTAGCACCCTGCGCGCGGTCACAGTGTGCAGGTCATCCCCACGTTGGAACGCCTCCACCAGACGCTCATCCGGCGCGATCTGTGCGGCAAGACGCAACTCAATCTGCGCGTAGTCGGCCTTGACGAGCACCCGACCAGGCCCAGGTCGCACGCACGCCCGATACGCTTTACCTCGCGGCACCTGCTGGACATTCGGATCGGTCGCACTCATCCGGCCAGCTTCCGATCCGAGTTGACGGAAACTGGCATGGATACGCCCGGTGAGCGGATGAACGTGCTTCAAGTAGTCGCGTCCATACGTGCTCGCCCGCTTCGACGCTTCACGGTGGCGCAACAGGAGCGGGGCCAAGGGCTCGCTGGCGTCGGCGAGTTGGTGCAACGCCGCCTCATCCGTCGATGTGATGTCGCTGTGCCCACGCTCGCGGAGGAAGGCCGCCACCTGTTGCGTACTCGACCACTTGACCGATGTATGCGCACCGGCAAACAGTCCACCCGTTCCTGCGAGGGCTGTCATCTCCTGTTCAATCCGTGCGGTGTCCGCCTCGGCTTGCAACGCTAGCCGTCGCCACCCCTCCGCATCGAAGGGCACGCCCGTTTCCATCAACCACGCCACCGCCGGCAACGCCTCCATCTCCAGCGCCGCGACGCGCTCAAGCCCGGCCGCTGCCAGGTCCGCTTGTAGTCGCTCGGCGATTAGAGGCAGGACCGCTGCATCCAACGCAGCGTAGCGGAGCTGCTCTTCCGTCAAGGCACCCGCCCAATCGCTCTTTTGCTCACTCTTGTCGAGGGGCAGCCCTAACACGCGCTGCGCGATCGCGCCCAATCCGTGTCGTACCGGCGCGAGGCCCTTCTTGAAGGCGCTCGCGGTGAGCAGGCGATCCGCAAGCTCGGTGTCGAAGAGGCGTCCCGTCGCCGGCGTCGTGAGCCCCGCCTGGTGTAAGAACCGCAGGTCAAACGCGGCGTTCTGTGCGACCAGGAGCGGCCCCACGCCCGCCGGCGCGTCGAAGAGCGGAGCGAGTACACGCGGGTCGACGCGCCGGGCATCGAGCACGTAGGCCCCCTCCTGCGTCGCCAATTGCACCAACCGCAGCCGGTCTGTCAGCGGGTCCAGGCCGGTCGTTTCGGTGTCGAATCCCACCATAGGCGCGGCCAGGAGCGCCGGGAGCGCGTGTTGTACGTCGTCAACCGTCGCCAGTGTTCGTAGTGACAGGTCAGGGTACGACGCGCCGACGGTGATGGTGGACGAATGCGACGGCGCGACCGCTACGGTGACACGCGGTGGCGAGACAGCCACCCCCACGCGGCAGTTCCGACACTCCCACCCGTTCGGGGTCAGCGTCCCGCAGCCACCCACACAGGGCTGTAGAACGGCCGATGGTAGCGCACCCGCCGCAGCCACCGTTTCTATGTTATCACTACTAATGTTGGCGTCTTGACGCTGCACCCCAGGCACAGCGTCAAGACGCTTATCAGTCGTACTACTATGAGCGGGGGGGTG
>JAABUZ0100007471.1_pt1 | contig 13163 bp, 11 predicted proteins | sample 5562091 | NCBI WGS metagenome assembly JAABUZ01 (sample SAMN12813069, study PRJNA571459) | rock metagenome | isolation source: Antarctica rocks | place: Antarctica: Victoria Land, Linnaeus Terrace sud | collected 2015-12-21 | reverse complement strand
GCATCGACTGCGACGCCTGCGTCGAAGCCTGCCCCGTCGACGCGTGCTTCGCCGAGGACCAACTCCCCGACGAATGGCAGAAGTACTCCCAGATCAACGTCGAGTACTACTCCAGCCGGGGCTGAGCCCTCCGCTGGCGACCGCGTCAGGCCATCGGCAGCGACATGCCGAGCGGCTTGGGCGCCGCCGCCGGAGCCGGCTCCTGCATGACGGGCAGCTCGATCGGCGAGAGCGCGATGAGGCCGCTCGCCGCCTGACGGACCGCCTGGGCGGCGGGGTCGTCCGGATCGGAGAAGACGAGCGGCAGGCCGGCGTCGGCCTGCTCGCGCAGGGGCATGGTGAGCGGCACCTTGCCGAGCAGCGGCACGTCGATCTCGTCGGCCAGGAGCTGACCGCCTCCCTCGCCGAAGATCGGAAAGCGCTCTCCGTCGGGCGTGACGAAGCCCGACATGTTCTCGACCACACCGGCGATCTCGAGCTTGACCTTGTGCGCCATCTCCGCCGAGCGCCGTGCCACCTTCTGAGCGGCCGGTTGCGGCGTGGTGACGATGAGGAACTTGGCCTGGGGCAGGAGCTGGGCCAGGGTCATCGAGACGTCGCCGGTGCCCGGCGGCAGGTCGACGAGCAGATAGTCGAGCTCACCCCACTGGACGTCCTCGAGGAACTGCTGGAGCGCCTTGTGGAGCATGGGTCCACGCCAGACGACGGCCGCGTCCTCCTCGATGAAGAACCCGATGGACATGACCTTGATGCCGGCGTGGGTCTCGGGCGGCACGATCTTGCGCTGCGCGTTCACCTGGGGACGCTCGGCGCCGAGGCCGAGCATCCGTGGCTGGGAGTAGCCCCATACGTCGGCGTCGAGCACGCCGACGAGCTTGCCCTGGGACGCGAGGGCGGCGGCGAGGTTCGCGGTGACGGTGCTCTTGCCCACGCCGCCTTTGCCCGACCCGATGCAGACGACGTTCCCGACCTGCGCCAGAGCGCCCTCCGGCAGCGAGCCGCGGCCGAGCTTCTTCTGCAGGGCGCCCTTCTGCTCGTCGGAGAGGACGTCGAAGGCGACCTCGACCGCGCCGACCCCCTCGAGCGTGGAGACCGCCTCGGTCACGCCGGTCTGGAAATGACTGCGGATCGGACAGCCGGGAGTGGTGAGCGAGACGGTCACTCCCACCTCGCCTCCCGGACCGACGGTGACCGAGCGGACCATGTCGAGCTCCACGATGTCCCGACGGAGCTCAGGGTCGATGACGGCGCGCAGCGCCTCGCGGATCTCTGACTCGGTGGGCATGGTTCCAGTGTCGCAAACTCGGCGAGGCGCCCCTCTAACGACCGACGGGGCCCCACGATGGGGGCCCCGGCGGTTGAGGGAGGAGAGAGTGCTACATCCGCCGGCGAGATATGAGGCCGGCGAACTCTCCCGCTCTCGGCGCTCTCCTGCGCCGGGCGGGGAAGTGGGTGTCTTTCGCTAGGAGACGGTCGCGGCGACGCGCTCCGTGGCCTCGGCGACGAGCTTGGTCGCCTCGGTCACGCCGCTCTGCACCACGTTCTCGACCCGCGCGCTGGCGAGGTCGACGTTGGCGCCGAGGGTCTCGCGGACCGACTTGCCCTCCTTCTGGAGGTCACGCTGCGCGGAGCGGATGTCGCGCTCGTTGCGCTTGAGGGTGCGCTCGAGACGCGTGCGGCGATGGCGCAGCTCACGCTCGACCCGCGTACGGGCGGTGCCGCCCCGGCGCTCGAACTTCTTGAGCTGACGCTCGGCCGCCTTGCGCGAGGTCGAAACGCTCGCCACCTCGCCGACGGCGTCGACGACGCGGTCGCGCGCCTCGAGGGCGGCGCCGACCTGGATCAGGACGGCGCGCTCGGCCAGGGTCTGCACGCGCTCGACGCGCGCCTGCACGCGGTTGCCCACGCGGTTCGCGTTATGCGCGGCGGCGTTCTCCGCACGGGTCGCGGCGGCCTTCTTGCCCGCCGTGCTGCGCTTGGTGACGGCCGACTTGCGACGCGTCGAAGCGTTGGACTGGCGGGTGGTGCCGGCAGCGCTCGAGCGGCGCGAAGCCGTGCTCCGATTGGCGGCGGCGGTACCGCGCTTGGCGGCAGTGCTGCGACCGCGGCTCGTGGTGCTGCGGCTGGTGCTCTTGCGCTGAGTGGTCTTGGTCTCGGCCATGTGTGTCACACCTCTCGTGGACTTGCTCTACCAAAGCTTGTTAGTTCTAAGTCTCGGTGGAGGATTACCACCGAACACCTGTTTGTAAACCGGAGACCGAGGATCGTTACAGCACGGGCCACCCCGATTCCGACTTTGCCCGTCCCGCCGGGGAAATCAGCTGGGGAGCGGCAGAACGCGCGTTCGCTCGAGCCACCCACGGGGGTTCTCGAGCTCAGCCAACGTCGGGAGCGCCTCGGGGCTGCTCCACACCCGCCGAAGGGCCTCCGCGCCGCCCTCGCGGACCACCGCGTCGCAGAACTGCTTGCCGAGCGTGTACTGGCGCAGCTTGAGCTCGAGGCCGAGGAGCCGGGTCAGCAGCCGCGCGGGCGCCGAGGCCGAGCGGCGACGACGATCGAGGGCGGCGCGCAGCTTGGGGAGGGAGGGCAGCAGCGACTCGCCCACCTCGTCCATGACGTGCTCGGCGTGACCCTCCACGACCGCCATGACGGCCTGCAGCCGGTCGAGCGCCGCGCGCTCTTCCGGCCTCGCCACGAGCGACACGAGGTCCCCTTCGCGCACCGCGTCGACGAGGCGCCGCAGGTCGTCCCGAGCGGGCAGGCGGATGGCACGCTTCGCGTCCAGGCGCACCTCCATCCCCGCCAGGAGCTCACGGACCAGCCCGGCCAGATGCCCCTGCAGCCACGGGACGCCGCCGAACTGCACGGCGTGGGTCACCTCGTGCAGCGCGACCCAGGTGAGGAACTCCGTCTCGTCGACCTCGAAGGACCGCACGGCGGCGGCGAGGTTCGGCTCGACGAAGAGCAGGCGCGGCGGGCGCCGATCCGCCTCCAGGGCGGGCTCAAGGAGGACGAGCTCGTACTGGCCGAGCACTCGCTGGGCGAGGAAGCCGAGCACCACGCCGACCTCCGCGGTGAGGAGTACGCCGGCGGCCAGGCGCATCGCCGGGCCGGCCGGTCCGACGCGACCGACCTTCTCGAGCACCGGGTCGAGCAACCGGCGCATGCCCGAGACGTTGGCCTGCGCCCACTCGGCCCGGCTCACCCGCTCGGCCGCGGGCAGCGGCCGGAGCGGCTCGAGTCCGGTGTAGGCCACGACGAGCTTCTCGCTCTCCTCGCTCAGCGCGACCAGGTCGGGGCGCAGGGGCGGCTGCTCGGGCGCTCCGGCCACGAGCGCGGCCAACCGTTCGGCGAGGGTCCAGTCGATCATCGTGCCCTCATCATGGCGAACCCGCGGGGCGAGCCGCTCAGGTGGGCACGGAAGCCAGCGCCGCGAGGCACCCGGGAGTGCGCGCCGCCACCACCGGCGAGTGCGCCGCCAGGTCGAGCGGCATTCCCAGCGGCTCGGCGCAGCGCGGGAACGCGACGTGTCCGCCGGCCTCGCGAACGATGAGCGCTCCGGCCGCCGCATCGAAGGAACGGCAGGCGCGCAGGGAGACCATCCCGTCCGCGCGAGCCGCGGCGACCTGACAGAGGGCGAGGGCGATGGCGCCGATCGCGCGCAGCCGGTGGGCCTGGTCCACCAGCTCCTCCATCGAGGCGGCCACCCAGCGCGGGTCGGCGGACTCGATGGCGAGGATCTCGAGGCGCCCGTCGCGCGTGCGCCGCTCGGGCAGCCTCGGGTCCAGGCGCCGCCCGTCGAGCCAGGCGCCGGCGCCGCGGCGCGCGACCCACTCCTCGCCCGCGCCGAGGTCGTAGACGTAGCCGAAGAACGCGTCACCCACGGTCGGGCCGTCGGCCACGGCGACCGAGAGCGCGTGCCCGAGCATGCCGCGCTTGGCGTTCAGCGAGCCGTCGATCGGATCGATCACCACGCGCAGCTCATCGCCGCCGTAGGAGAGCTCCCCGCGCTCCTCCGAGACGACGGTGAAGCGCTCGCCGGCCGCGCGAACGCCGTCGAGCTCGGCGAGCACGACGTCCTCGGCCGCGCGGTCGATGACGAGGGTCCGGTCGCCTCCACCGCCGCGCTCGCCGGTCTCGGCCGCGCGCTCGGCGGTGGTGGGCAGGCCCGCGAGCATCGTCCGGACCTTCCCCGCCGCGCTCCGGCACGCGCCGAGCCAGGGGTCGGAGGAGTCGGCGGCGTCGGGGCCCATTCCCGGCCTATCCTGTCAGACGTGACCGCCTCGCTCGACGGCCTCTCCGCGCCTCAGCGCGCGGCCGCCGAGCATCAGGGCCGCCCGCTCGTGATCCTCGGCGGGGCAGGAACGGGCAAGACCTCGACGCTCATCGCCCGAGCCGCCGCGCTCGTGGCCCGGGGCGTGGCGCCCGAGGCGGTGCTCGTGCTGGCTCTCTCCCCCGCCGCCGCCGACGCCATGCGCGAGCGCATCGAGGAGGCGATCGACCGTCCCTACGAGGAGCTCGCCGTCCTCACTCCGCTCGAGCTCTGCGCGCGGCTTCTGCGCGACGAGGCGCTCGAGGCGGGGATCGACCCGTTCTCGGTCACGGTCTCCGCCGCCGATCGCGTGGCGATGCTCCTCGAGCGGATCGACGAGCTCACCCTGCGCGAGCACGAGTTCCGCGGCGACGCCGCCGCGCTCGTCGGCTCCTTCGTCCGCCGGATCGACCGGCTGAAGGACGAGCTCGTCACCCCCGAGGCCTACCGCGCCTGGGCGTCGGGGCTGCCCGACGGCGACGAGGCCGCCCGCTCCCACGCCGTCCGGGAGCGGGAGTTCGCCGAGGTCTACCGCGCGCACGACCGGATGCTCGCCGCCGCGGGCACGCTCGACTCCGGCGACGTGCTGCTCCGCGCCCTCGGCCTGCTGCACGACCGCCCGCACGTGCGCGAGCGCCTCGGGCGGCGCTTCGCCCACATACTCATCGACGACTTCCCCGACCTCACCTACGCGCAGGCCCTGCTCGTCCGGCTGCTGGCCTCGGTGCACGGGAACCTCGCCGTGAGCGCCGACGACGACCAGGCCGTCGCGCGCTTCCGGGCCGCGGCGACGAAGAACCTGCGCGACCTCCAGGCCGAGCGACCCGACGCGCGGGAGATCCGGCTCGAGGAGAGCTTCCGGTGCCCCACGCCGATCCTGCGGGCGGCGGAGGCCGTCGTCGCGCCCCTGGGCGATCGGATCCACAAGCGTCTCGACGCCTCCGAGGGCGGCGAGGAGGGAGAAGTCGCGTTCTGGCGCTGCGCGAACGAGCGTGCCCAGGCGCAGTCGCTCGCCGCCGACGTCGAGCGGCTCACCCGGCGCACGGGAGTCTCCCCGGAGCAGATCCTCGTGCTCGTGCGCTCGGTGCACGCGGAGGGGCAGGCCGTCGCGGTGGCGCTCGAGGAGCGCGCGGTGCCCCACCGCATCGTGGGGGCGGCCGCGTTCTTCCTGCGCCCCGAGGTGCGCGACCTCCTGGCCTGGCTGCGGCTGCTCGCCGACCCGGGCGACGCGGGGGCGGTCGTGCGTGCGCTGGCCCGCCCGCCGATCGAGCTGCGCTCTATCGACCTCGCCCGCTGCACGCAGATCGCCCGCCGACGCAAGCTCGACATGGTGGCGGGGCTCGGCGCCGCCCTGGAGTCCCCGCAGATCCCGCCCGAGGCCCGCGACCGGATCCTCGCCTTCCTCAAGCTCTACCGCTCCGCGGCCGCGGCGCTGGAGACCACCCGGCCCGACCTCTTCGTGCATCGCCTGATCGAGCGCCTCGGGCTGCGGCGCCAGCTCCTCTTCGCCGCCCGGCCCGAAGCGGTCGAGCACCTCTCGAACCTGTCTCGCTTCGCGGAGCTCGCCGCAGCTTTCGTCCAGCGCGAGCCGCACGGGACCGCGCGCGAGTTCGCCCGGCACGTCGCCGCCGTCGCCGAGGCCGGACTGCGGGAGGACTCCGGAAGCGACGCCGGCAATGAGGGGCCGACCGCCCGCGAACGTGAGCGTGAGGTCGGGGTGTGGATCATGAGCATGCGCGCCGCCCGGGACCGCGAGGCCGATCACGTCTACGTCCTCGGGCTCCACTCGGCGCGCATGCCGGGCGCGCGACGCGCGACGCTCCAGCCCATTCCCGACGTGCTGCTCCGCGAGGAGCTGCCCGGGGACCTCGAGGCGGCGCACGTCGCCGAGAGCCGCCGGCTGCTGCACGTCGCGATGACCCGCGCCCGTCGACGGCTCGTGCTCGCCTACCCGCGCGCGGGCGCCCGCGAGGAGGAGCAGCCCCCCTCGCCGTTCGTGGAGGCGGCCCGGGCCGCCGTCGGCGGCGACTGGGAGGACCGCGAGGAGGAGCTCTTCGGCCCCGCCGAGAGCCTCCACGCCGCCTATCGCGCGCTGCGCGAGGACCTGCTCGCCTCGGTCGCCCGCACCGGCAGCCGGCTCGGCGAGCTGCGCTTCGACACCGAGCTCGACGTCTCCCATGCGGTGGTGCGCTACCTCGAGCTCCTCAAGCTCGCCGCGCTCATCGACCGTGCGCCCGAGCAGGGGCCGGCCGAGGCCCTGCCCGAGGTCAACGCGCGCCTCGCGCAGGCCGCGACCTCCGAGCAGCGGGAGATCTTCCTCACCTCACCGCTCGACGAGCACCTGCTCGCCGCCGAGCGCGACGCCGGTCGCCGGGCCGCCGCCCTGGCCGCGCGGGAGGAGCCCTCGCTCGAGCCGTTCCTCCCCCGCCGCGGCGACGGGCTCGTGCTCTCCGCCTCCGACATCGAGACCTACCGCGCGTGCCCCCTGCGCTACAAGTTCGCGCGGGTCTTCCGCATCCCTCAGGAGCCCACGCTGAACCAGCGCTTCGGGATCCTGGTCCACCAGGTCCTCGAGCGCTTCCACGCCGCGGGCGCCGGGGGCAGTGAGGGGGAACTGCTGGGCTTGCTCGACGCCGGCTGGCGGCGCGGGGGCTTCGGCGACTCCGAGCAGGAGCGACAGCTTCGCCTCAAGGCCGCCGCCGCCCTGACCCGCTACCGCGAGCGCTTCGCCGCCGAGCCCGCGGAGCCCGTCTGGTTCGAGCGCTCGTTCTCCTTCAAGCTCGGTCCTCACGTGCTGCGCGGCCGGGTGGACCGCGTGGACCGTCTGCCCGAGGGCGGCTACGAGCTCATCGACTACAAGACCGGCGTGCCGAAGACCCCGGTGCAGCTCGAGGAGGACGTGCAGCTCTCGCTCTACGCGGTCGGCGCCCGGGAGGCCTGGCAGCTCGACGCCGCGCGGCAGTCCTACTACTACGTGCTCGATGACGCCAAGGTGCCCGTCGCTCGCGATCCCGGCGACCGGGAATGGATCACCGAGACCGTCTTCGACGTGGCCGACGGGATCCTCGCCCAGGGCTTCGAGCCCACGCCGTCCTACTCCGTGTGCTCGCGCTGCGACTACCGGATCGTCTGTCCGGCGGCGGAGAGATGACCTGGTGATCTACTCGTCCGGCCCGCGCTGACGCAGGAAGCGCTGGAAGTCGCGGGCCAGCGCGTCGCCGGAGGGCAGGTCGCGCGGGTCCGGCTCCTCCTCCTCGCTCGAGGCGGCCTCCTCGAGGCGTTCGACGAAGGCCTGGATGTCCGGGTCGCTCTGCACCGCGCGGCCGACCTGCCGCTCGTAGTCGACCGCTGCCTCTTCGAGCGGAGAGGAGTCGACGGTCACACCGACGAGCCCCTCGAGCCGGCGCACGAGCGCGAGCGCGGCCTTGGGGTTGGGCGTCGCGGCGATGTAGTGCGGCACGGCGGCCCAGAGCGAGGCCGAGGGTAGGCCGGCGTCCTGGCACGCAGTCTGGAGCACGCCCACGATGCCGGTCGGACCCTCGTAGCTCGAGGACGCGAGGCCGAGGCGGTCGACCAACTCGCGGTCGGAGGCCAGGCCGGTGATGTGGATCGGCCGCGTGTGCGGCACGTCGGCGAGCAGCGCGCCGAGGGTGACCACGAGCTGGGCGCCGAGCGCCTCGGCGAGATCGGTCACCACCCGGCAGAACGTGCGCCAGCGCATGGAGGGCTCGGTGCCCGCGAGGAGGATCAGATCGCGCGGCGCGCGCGGCACCCGCGCCTCGTAGAGCTCGACGGCGGGCCACGCGATCTCGCGCGTGTAACCCTCCTTGAACTGGACGAGCGGCCGCGTGGCCTGGAAGTCGTAGAACTCCTCCGGATCGATCGTGGCGAAGCGCTCGGCGTCGAGCGCCTGGGCGACGAAGGTGAGCGCCGAGGAGGCGGCGTCGGCCGCGTCGTTCCAGCCCTTGAACGCGCACACGAGCGCGGGCGCGCGCAGATCGTCCGGACGGCGGTCCCAGATCAGCGGCTGCATCCGACTCACCGTACACAATCGAGCAGTGAGCTCCCTCGCCTCAGCCGCGCCGACGGTCAGCGGCCTGCGCGCCGGCCAGGACGTCGCCGGCGTCTTCGCGTGCACGCGCAAGGACCGCCTGATGAGCCGTGCCGGCACCCCCTACCTGGCGGTCGAGCTGCGCGACCGCACGGGCGCGATCGACGCCCGCGCCTTCCGCGACGCCGACCTGCTCGCCGGGCGCTTCGAGCGGGGCGACCTCGTGAGCGTAGGGGGCCGGGTGGAGCGCTTCCGCGACGCGCTGCAGGTGGAGCTGCGCTCGATCGCACGGGCCGAACCCGCGGAGGCCGACGTCTCCGCCTTCCTTCCCGCCGCCTACCGCGACCTCGACGAGCTCGACGGCTTCCTCGAGCACTTCGTCCGCGAGGTCCACGACCCGGGGCTGCGCGCGCTACTCGAGGCGCTGCTCGCCGACGAGCCGCTGCGCGCGCGGTGGCGGCGCGCGCCGTGCACCCGCAGCAGCCATCACGCCTACCTCGGCGGCCTGCTCGAGCACACGGTGGCGGTGGCCCAGCTCGCCGCCGAGACGTGCGCGCTGCACGTTCGCCTCGACTCGGACCTCCTGATCGCCGCCGCGATCGTCCACGACCTGGGCAAGACACGCGAGTTCACCTACGGCGCCGAGTTCGGCCTGAGCGACGAGGGACGGCTGCTCGGCCACGTCGAGATCGGCATGCGGATGGTGGAGCAGCGAGCGAGCCGCCTGCCGGACGAGCGGCGCCTGGCGCTCCTGCACTGCATCCTGTGCCACCACGGCCCCGACGCCGCGCCGGGACGCCGCTTCGGCTCACCCGAGGCGCTGGCCCTCCACCGCCTGAACGCGCTCGACGCGAGCGTCAAGGGTGCGCTGGAGCACGGCCTGCCGGGCTCCTGAACGCGCTCCGACCGAAGCTCCAGCGGCGCCGCGCCGCCTCGATGCATCCCCAGCCGCCGAGGGCCGCGGCGGCACCGAGCGCCCCGAAGCCGGGGACCGCCGTGCGCGCGCTGAACTCGAGCGTGGCGACCGGCACGGCGAGCAGCGCCCACGCGCTGAGCGTGAACAGCAGGGCCGCGCGCCGCGCCGGGCGGCGCGTGAGGAGCGGCGCGAGCAAGGAGAGGAGGGCGAGCACGACCATGAGCGCGCCGTCGACTCGCGTCGCCGACTCGTAGGTCCGCAGCGCGCCGAGGAGTCCGTTTCGCGCGTGGAAGGAGCGCCCCCTCCACCCGTAGTAGGTGCGCACGGAGCCGAGCCCGTCGTACTCGAAGAAGGGGTTGAAGAGGATCCGCGGGCCGACGAGCTCGGAGTAGGTCGGTCCCCCGCCCACGCCGCGGAGGCTCCCCGGGGCCACGTAGCGGAGCATCCCCGCGCCCACTTCGCTCAGGTAGTCGAGCGGCTGGTGGACGATGGCCGTCAGCGCGAAGGCCTCGATCTTCGCCGTGCCGACGGGGGAGGAGGCATAGGCGTAGCCGTAGGTGCGGATCGCCGGCGAGAACCACCAGTTGAAGATGTAGGAGTCGGTGTAGGGGCGCCGGGCCCGGGGAGTCGACTCGCAGAGCGGGGCGGTCCCGGCCGGCGGGCGGAACCGCGAGCAGTCGGCGAACGGCGCCACTCTTCCGTAGATGTGCCACGCGCCGTGGCGGCTCAGGCCGATGTCGCCCACCGCCCGGTACTCGGCCACGCCGTAGGCGCCGAGGACGGCGAGCGCCGCCGCCGCGGCGATCCCCGCGGTGGCCAGCCGGCGGCGCAGCGCGCCGTGCGCGGCGAGGAGGAGCCACACTCCGGCGATCGGGAGCAGGACGACCCCCACCACTCGCACCGTGGAGCAGGCTGCGAGCGCCACTCCGGCCAGGGCCGGCCACCCGAAGCTCGCGCGCGGGAGCGTTCGCACCGCCGCGTAGAGGCCGAGGGCGATCAGGAAGATGAAGAGGGGCTCGCTGAGGGGAGAGTGCTCGAGGAACATCGCGTCGCCGCCCAGGGCGGCGACCGCCGCCGGCACGAGCGCCACGCGCGGCGGCGCCTCGACCCGGATGAGCGCCAGGTAGAGCAGCGCCGCCGTGGCCAGGCCGAGCAGGTGGTTCACGACGACGATCGCCGTCATGCTCGGCACGACCGCGTCCATGAGACGCAGGAAGATCGGGTAGCCGGCGGGACGCAGCGTGCTCGCGAAGAGGATCCCGTGGGCGGCGTCGAGATAGCTCTTGGCGTCGGGCCAGCCCATGAACGCGGGCTGCCACGCCGCCATGAACAGCCCGCGCAGCGCTGCTCCCGCCAGCAGCACCCCGAGGAGAGCGCCGTGCGGAAAGCGCGGGCGGAAACCGATGGTGGTTGGCGACGCCGCGCTCATGCCCGCCCCACATCCAACCAGAGCCCGGCCGCCCTCGCCGGACGGGTCGGTGTATTGTCCGGCGCCGCGGAGAGGGCGCGACCCTCGGGGCCGTGGAGCCGGCCGCAACGACGGAAGAGGAGAGGCATGGCGAGGGTCGGAGGCGGAGCGCGAAGCGTCGGTGCGGCCACGCTGCTGGTGGCGGTCGCGAGCCTCGCGGGCGGATGCGGCAGCAGCGGCTCGGGCGGGGGCGGAGGCGGCAGCGCCATGCCGGTCAACCCCATCCAGATGGCGCTCATGGCGCCCGGCGTGCGCACAGTCATCGTGCCCAAGCAACGCAGCGCCATCACGATCGTCGTTCCCCCGTGCTCGGGGGCGCAGCCGAGTCAGAGCAGCACCGCGACGCCGCCGGGCTCGAACGAGGTCATCCTCCCGAAGGGCTCTGCCGCCCAGACGGTGGCCATCCAGCCCTGCATCGAGGGTCAGAGCCAGGGCTCCACCGGCGCCGGCACCGTGCTCCTCAGTCCCGGGGGGAACAGCGTCGCCCAGAGCCAGAGCCAGCAGCAAACCTCCGCGCAGACCCAGAACCAGCTCGTCATCCCGCAGAACAGCGACCTTCAACGCGTGATCGTGCCCCCGTGCGTGGTATCGATGTCGTCCTCCTCGTCCTCCTCGGGCGAGAGCAGCAGCTCGAGCTCGGGCGGCGGTGGTACCAGCCCGAACACGCTGGCCCTCCCCTCGCCGGGGAAGGCCAAGGCGATCACCGCGCCGCCGTGCATGGTCACCGCCTCGAGCAGCAGCTCCGGCGGCGGCGGCTAGGCGCTCGTCGAGCGCAGACGATGGAGGGGAGCCGTGAGCGGGACGAGGGCGGGACCAAGGTCCCGTGGATCGTGGGAGGCGCCCTCGTGGTCTTCCTCATCCTCGCGGGCAGCCTCGCCGGCGGCTCGAGCAGCAGCAGTATGAGCATGATGCCGATGCCACCGCCGACCAACGCCCGCGGCGTGCTCCTCCCGGCGGACGGCGTGGACCGCACGGTCATCGTCCCTTCGTGCGGCACTCCCGCATCCGTCGCTTCGCAGACGGCGCCGGGCGGTTCGTCAGGTGAGGGTGTGGTCACGCTCCGGCTCGGTGGCTCCTCGGGCATGCGGGCGATTCTCGTGCCCGACTGCATGAAGCCGAGCGGAGGCGCTCCGCCACCCGGGGCGCCTCCGCCGTCGGCGGCGTTCGTGCTCCCGGTGGGCACCACCCAGCTCCAGGACTCCTCCGCCCAGGTGGGCAGCCGCTCGCAGGTCATCATTCCCGCCGGGAGCCGGGCGAAGACCGTCGTCGTCCCGGCGTGCGTGACCGGCGGCCAGGCACCCGCCGCCGCCAAGAAGCAGGACGTCGTCCTCAGCCCGAAGCGCGGCGCCGACTCGGCGACGGCGCCGAGCTGCTGAGCCGGCCTTCTCGGACATGAGCAATCTCGACGACGACGAGGACTGGGTCGGCACGCCGCCCGAGGGCCGCTACACGCGCGACCGCGCCAAGCCGGAGTTCTGGTGGCGCCAGCGCCCGGTGACGATCACCGCAGCGGGGATCGGCCTCGTCGTGATCGTGCTGGTCATCCTCGCGCTGACGCGCTGAGTCGACTAGCGCCGACGCGCGCGTATCGTCCTCGGGCGGAGCGGCAGGGGTCTGGTGGCCCATCCGGTCTTCAAAACCGGCAGGGCGTCGCAACCCGGCGCTTGGAAGGTTCGATTCCTTCGCCGCTTCGTCACCGCGGGGAAGTGGCTGTTACCAGGGATTTCATCACAAGGACGCGTCAGCACGCTGTTCCGCTTCGCGCAGAGCGACAGCGAAGCGGGTCTCCCAAGCGCCGCGAGGAAGCTAGTTTGCTGCGGCGCTCGAGCTAGTCCCGACGCTCAGTAGGGCTCTCCCTCCACCGCCGTCCTGCCGTCAACCCCGACCGGGCGCCGGGTATTGGGGCGTCGGTCCCTCAGGGCCTTGATGGGCCGGATGTCTTGATGGCGATCCAGGCTGGGTCTCCCTCCCCGGCCACCCGCCGGTAGGCGCGGCGAGCCGTACCGTACTTGCGATCCAGAGCCCGCTCGGCGACCGCCTCCTCCCGTTTCTCACTTAGGACGCGCGCGCTTGTCCGAACCGACGGACCCAACGGACGCCCGCGCGCGGAGCACGGCGCCACAAGGACATCCGTGTTTGCCGCGATCCGCCGCACCTTCGCGCTTGTGCGCTCAGTGCGCACGTACACGGTGCTCCCTTCGGCCGCCGCCCATACCGGGGTAGCGACCGTGGAACCGTCGCGGCGATGACTTATCAGCAGGCAATATCGGCCCTCCACCGCAAGCAGAACATCGCCTCCGTCGCTGACGTCGCCGGCCGCTGAGCGCGCCCCGGGATGCCGAAAACGGTCCAAGAGCCGGTTCAGATCGATCATCCGCGTCCGCTCATCCAGGCGAATCTAACGCCGCGTCTCCAG
>JAABUZ0100007470.1_pt1 | contig 13163 bp, 19 predicted proteins | sample 5562091 | NCBI WGS metagenome assembly JAABUZ01 (sample SAMN12813069, study PRJNA571459) | rock metagenome | isolation source: Antarctica rocks | place: Antarctica: Victoria Land, Linnaeus Terrace sud | collected 2015-12-21 | reverse complement strand
CCCATTCCTGGCAGGGCCGGGGAACCTGGGCCTTGATGTTGGCGTCCAGGTCGGAGATGATGCGGTTGACGTCCCGCAGCACGCCCGGCACATTCTTGTGCACGTTGAGCACGCGGTGGCTGGCGTCGTCGTCGGGGTGGTCCATCTGCGCAGGCAGCGGGGGGCTCGATGGTGCAGGCGGCGACGCAGGCCTCCACTCAATGATTGCCTTGCAGCACAGGAAATGCAAAGCGTTTGCGTGGGGTTCTGCTGTGAGGCATGGCGTGGGGTAGAGAGCGGACATGGCGAGCCTGCAGGCCCAGCGCTCGCCCAGGGGAGGCTGACGGCGTCTGCTGACAGCGGTGGCGCAGGGTGCATTGCGTCCGCAACGAGCCTGCAGGCCCGGCGGCGTGCCCTGGCAAGCTGACGGCGACTGCTGGCTGCCGTGGCGCAGGGTACACTACGGGCGCGGCGAGACTGCAGGCCCGGCGGCGCACGCGAAGGAGTTGATGTCGCTCGCTGGCTGCCGTGGCGCAGGATGCATTGCGGGCGCGGCGGCCCTGCAGGCCCCGCGGCGCGCGCCTGCGGGAAGTTGACGGCGCCCACGCTCGCGCCGACGTTGACGAAGCGTATCAGCGCGCTTGCGACCTCGACGCCGATCGCCGCCTGCGCCTCCTCCGTGGAGCCACCAATGTGCGGCGTCAGGATGACGTTGGGCAGGCGCTGCAGCTCTGCGCGCGCGGCGCGGCCCCCTCGTCACGCCTCCGCCCGGGCGGCTGGGGCGTGCGCCTGTCATCGAGTAGTGCTTGGCTGCTTGCTGCAGCGGCGCGCCCCAGGGGGCGTACAGCGCCGTTTGAACACTCCAGCACGCACACACTCGATGAGTGCACTGGCAACCATGATCAAGCGCACACAGTCGTAAGCACATAGCTGCATGGATGGATCCAAGACAACCTCCGGCAAGATACGTGCTCCGGTGCTTCAGACGCAGGTGACAGTCCATCAGCGGGCAAAGGGCGGAGTCATGCCAGCGCCAGACCGTTCGCAAAGCCGGCGCCGTTGCGCTCGGGCTCCGCGGGGAACACGTCGACGGCGGCGCCGGCGAGCGCGCCGCCGCGCAGCGCGGCCGCCAGCGCGCCGATGTCCACGACCGACCCGCGCGAGTTGTTGATCAGGTATGCGCCTGCGCGGGCGGCAGCGGGCGGAGCCGCCTCAGGTAAGCGCCTGCGCAGGCGGCAGAGGGCGGGGCCGCCTCTTTCGGCCTGTCCAGCCTGGTACAGCATCTCTCGCGGCCTGCAGAGAGGCGCGGCCGGCGGCGCTGCCGCGTGTGCGGCCGCCGCTGTGCGGCGCGGCCGCCGCCGGCAGGTCCAGTTACACGCCACGCAAGCTATGCCTGGCTGCGCAGGCACTGCTTGCGCAAGCTGCTTTCCCGGGGCTGTTATCGGTGAGCGACAACAGCGGGCATCGCGAGGTGCTGCATCGGCGGCTATCGCACGCCATTGCAGGCTGCCTGGATGGACAGACCGCCCGCACCCCGCCGCATGGCCGCCAGCTCCTTGGCCCCGATCATCTTCCGTGTTGCGGGCGTCGCGGGCACGTGCAGCGTCACAAAGTCGGACTGCTCCAGCGCCTCCGCCAGCGTCTTGCACGCGGTCGCGTTGCCGATCGCCATCTGCGCGAGGCAGGCCGGTGGTCAAGAGCCGTCGGTCGACGCGCAGCTTGCATCGCTCAGGCAGCGGCTTGCATGCATTGGGCACTTGCTTGCCACGCACGCAGCTTGGAGCCTTCGAGCGCACTGCAGCTTGTTCAGGAGGCGCTGTGAGCAGTCAGGACAGCAGGCACTGAGCACTGGCGGCGGATTGTGGAAAGCCGTTTCTGTCGTGTGCGAGCGTCAACGCCCGCGTGCCAAGCAAGCTGCGCTGGTCGGCGCATGCAGGGGAGCATGCCTGGGCCCGCGGCGCGCACTTTGGGGACGATGTCGTAGGTGACCACGCGCATGCCCAGCATCTCTGCCAGCACGCCGACCTGCGCGCCTCTTGGCATGCCATCACTCATCGTAGCGTGTACAGCTACGCCGGCAGTGGTCATGCAGACAGGCGCGCGGGGTGCACTGGTGCGGACATGCCTGCACTCCGGGTGCATGCACGCATCAAACATGCCTTTTGTGCGACTGCTGGCACGTGCATGGGGTGCGCTGAGCTGACCAGTGTTCCCATGACCCTCCAGAGGCCCAGTGGCAGCTTGAGGGCCATGCGATGCATGTGACAAACCGCAGCAGGCACCATTGCACTGTTCATCGCCTGTAATGCTTGGCCAAGAGCTGCATGTACACAAGCAGAAAGGGGGCCCCTGGCCGAGCCCATACGCCGCTTGCGCCGCCCATCCTGGACGCCAGCGCTGCGCCCAAGCCCGCGCGCCGCACGCGGGCGCGCGCGCGCCTGCGAGCCGATGTGGCCGTAGCCGACGATGCCGAGCGTCTTGCCGCGGACCTCGTAGCAGCCGCGCGAGACCTTGCGCCAGGTGCCCGCGTGCATCTCGGCTGAGCGGTCGCCGAGCTGGCGCGCGAGCGCGATCACCTCCGCGACGACCAGCTCCGCGACGCTGCGCGTGTTGCTGAACGGCGCGTTGAACACCGGCACGCCGCGCAGCTTGGCCGCCTGCCGCGCGGGGGGTGCGCGGCGGTCTGCTGGCGGTCTGCGCGGCGGTCTGCAAGCGGCTGAGGGGCGGGCTCAGCGGTCGAGGGTGGCCGAGGCAGTCGATTTAACGGGCGGAGCGGTCACAGTAGGGCCTCAATGAGAGGGGCAGCGAGCGACCAGGTGGCAGCGTGCACACTGCGGCAAGACGCGCCGCTCCGCAAGCAGCGGCCGGGGCCCGCGCGGCCGCGCGGGCGGCGCGCCTGCAGGTCGACCTGGTTGGTGCCGATGCAGAAGCAGCCAATGCAGAGCAGGCGCCGCGCGCTGGCGAGCGCCTCGGCGCCCACGCGCGTCTTGCTGCGGATGCCCAGCACGTGCACTTCGCGCAGGCGCGCCGCCAGCTCTCCCGCAGACAACGCTGTCGCCACGGTCTCCTGCCAGGCGCGCACTGCTTCGATGACCGCTTATTTCCCCCTGGGCCGGACGACGCTCGACTTGCGTTTACGAGCCTGAGCACTTGCAGAAAGGTCTCCTGCAAGCCGTGCAGGCCGCTGGTGGCACAGATCGTTTTCCACGCGGCGCTGGGGTGGTTTCTGACACAGTGTGCAGCAGCATTGGGGCGCAAGTGGAGCAAGCAGAACTGCCGATGCGCGCTCTTGCAAGGCAGCCCGGCGCACCACGTCAAAGCCCTCTGCCCTGAATATGTCGACGGCGGAGCTGCTGATGCCCTCCAGCAGCAGGATCTTTATCTGGCTCACCGGGAAGGAAGTGGGGCGGCTGCGATAGGAATACCTGCGTGCTTTCAACGGGCTCACAGGATCCACGGCAGGCAGCATCACTGCGAGCGCCTGCTGGCGCAGCTCACTTGGCCAGGCGCTGCTGGCCTGTGCCCCTTTCCTGGCTTCTGGCACTGCAGCAGACAATCTGCAGGCACAGGACCTTGGTATGAGAAGGCAGCTACGAAGACGCACTTAGCATGCAACACGGAGACTAAACTTGCTACAGCTTTGCTCAGACTGCTCAGATTGCTCAGATTGCCACTGCTTTGGCTTGGGGGGTTTTTTCGTGTGCGAGAGGGTCCCACCATAAAACGCGGGAACTGGCTGCCAGTCCATGGACCAGGGAAGGAAAATTGCTACTTGAAGGAAAGGCTGAGTCACCTCCGTCGCTGATACAGCAGGAATGCAAGCGAGCACGGTTCAAGCGCATGTTTCGCCAAAACTCTGTGCCCACTGCGGCTTGCGCATAAGGTGTGCTACCTCTGTATGGCGAGTGATGTTGTGTGTCAGACTCAACCAGCATATGTTGACGGCTGTCCAGCAAAGCACGCTGCAGCAGCAAGGCATGCGCCATCGTCCGCGTGCAGGCGCAGGACTCTGCGGCCGAGCAGGACGTCTTTGCGGCGCACAGCACGCGCAGTTGTGGACACAGACACCGCCCCGCGCGACCAGCCGGCCTCAGCGGTGCGGGCCGACGCTGCCTCCTGCTAACTTGGGCTGCGTGTAGCCGCAGCGCGCTCTGCTTGTTCACCTGCGCAAAGTTCTGCCCGCCTGGCCTGCCTTTCGCGCTAGTGAGGCCTGGCAGTGCCTTCCACCCCGCTAGCCGCGTTAGCGACGACAACAGCGCGCCCCACCGGCAGGCAGCGGAGGAGCCGGTCGAGCTTGTCGAGGTGGACGGCCGGCGGCGGCGGCGCTTCTCGCTGCGCCGCGGCGGCCCCGCGGCGCCGCGCACCGATGTGCTGTCGCGCGCCGACCGCACCGGGTCGGCGGTGGACGCGCTGAAAGGCAGCGGCCCCCGCCCTACCCCTACTTGCTACCCTGACCCCATGCCTGTCTCCAGAACACCTTCTGATGCATGGAGTGGGCGGGGGCGGGTTGAGAAACAGCGCCTGCGCTCGCGCCCGCGTGACAGCATAGCCGCCCGCTGCGACCGCGGCTGAAGGTGCGGGTACAGGGTGGATGCATGGAGTCTGCGCATGCCCCTCGTCTCCCCTGTTCACGCCCCTGGCGTGCAAAGTGCCTGCCCTCATGACAGACCCCATCATGCGCACATGGGAGACCCCAATCACCTGGAAACCAGGTAGTCCATGCAACCATCCGCATCTCGCTGATGCAGAGCCGAGCGTTCCTCATCGGGCGCGCAGGCTTCTTCCTGCCGGCCGGCTTCCCTGACAGTGTGGCGAACGACTACCTGCCGTACCAGCTCTGGGCGGTGCCGTGCCACATCACCGGCTGGATGACCTCCTCGCTCGCCACCTCCAGCCTGCTGCAGGCACGCCCGCGCCGCCGCCGCCGCCTGGGTGGGGGGGGCAGCATGCGGACCCCCCAGCGCGCGGTCCTGTGCGGGCTGGCCACCTCCAGCCTGCTGCAGGCGCGCCCCCGGGCGCCGCTGGCGGCTGGTGGGGGCAGTGCGCGGTCGCCCCCGCGCGGGGCCTTGTACTGGTCGAGACAATGGCGGCAACATTTTGGCATCACAAGCGCATGCAGCGCCAGCTGCACAAAGTAGAGCACTTTAGTTGTGTACGTCACACATCTGCATACATGCTGTCCGTGAGGGAGTGGAGAGCAAGTGATGCAAACACGCTGCATTGCAGAGACTGGCACGCGCTTCCTGCAACGGCCATGAACTGACCTGAGCGGCACCAAAGCCCTCGCGCACGCAACGCCAGGCGGTCGGCATCGGCGGCGGGGCTGCCGCGGCGGCCTCGGCAGCGGCGGCGATAAAGTGGATCACGAAGGACGCCGTGGGCGTGGCGGGCCGGCTCTTGGTGCGGGCCGCGTCCGGCCCGCCCTGGCACGGCTGCTGGAAAGGACGCACTGTGGCAGGCAATCATGTGGACGTGCTCTGCCTGCAAGGGAAGGAGCGGGAGTGCCGGCGCCGGAAAGCCCTGTCGGCGCCGGGAAACCGTCCGAGGTGTAGTTTGCAGTCGAGCGCGCTCCTGCGCGGGCTCAAGCATGCGACCTGCTCTGGGCGCGGGCGCCGCGCCTCACCCCGGCGAGCGCACCGCGCGCGCGCGCAGGTGGGCGGCCGCCTCGCGGGCGTGTTCGACGAGGACCCCAAGCGCTGGCGGCTGACGGCCGAGGTGTTCAAGACCGCCGGCCTGGCGGCCGAGGTCGCGACGCAGTTCTTCCCGGGCAGCTTCGTGGTGCTGGCCGGCGGCGGCAACTTTGCGCGCGCGGTCGGCAAGGGTTTGGGGAACCCCTGCTTCCGCATCATCCAGACGCACCAGGCCGCCGCCGGCAACGTGGGCGACATCGCCGCCAAGGAGGAGGCGCGCCTGCTCGCGCCCGCGCGCGCCGCCCGCCGGCTCCTGCCTCCCAGGGCGCGCGTGCTCGAAGCGCGTGCAAGACCACCGCCCTGCGGCGCTGCGTCTGCTCCTGGGTCACCTGGGCGCCTGCAGGACCAGGCGCTCAGATCGCGGCCACGCATGTGCCCAGCCGAGCGAGCTCGCATGGCAGTCCGAGCCCGCACAGGACGCTCCAGGCCGCGCAGGCACCACAAGGACGGCCGCGCCACCACAGGCTTTGTGGCAAGCAGGCCGGCAACAAAAGTAAAACCCTCGACCCTACCCTGCACATCGGCCCAGCCGCCGCGCCGCGTGCAGGTCTGGGAGGTGGCCGCGCAGCTGGCGGGCCTGGGCGCGAGCGTGCTGCTGCTGCGCGGCATTGAGGCGACCGGGCGGCCCGAGAACGTCGTCGCCGTGTGGGCCGGCCTGCAGGCGGCGCACGTGGCGCTGCGCTACCAGAGCCTGGCCGTGCTGCGCTTCGGCAGCCTAAATCAGAAGCGCGCGTGCGCGTGTGCGGCCGCGCACGCCGCCGGCCGCCCCGTGCCAGGCGCGGCGCTTTGTTGCTGTCCTAGTTGGGTTTAGGGTTAGGGTTTATGTTGCTGCACAGGCCGCGGAGCGTGCAGGCGCGAGACGCACCATGCCCCTGGTCGGCAGCGGAAGCGACTCGCATGTTGGCATACACTGGCTGTGACAGGGGCAGGGCGCACAGAGGCGCTCAACCGCTTGACGCCCGGCGCAGGCGTCGAGGAGGCCAATGCGGGCGAGGTGCTGTGGGCGCTGCCGGGCATGGCGCGGCCGTCGGTGCAGCTGGGCGCGTCCGTGGAGTCGGCGCTCGGGCCGGCGCCGGACCCGCGCGAGCTGCAGGTGGCCCTGGCGGCCCCCCTGAGCTGGCGCCTGTGGTAGCACAGCTGGCCTAGCTCCGTCCCTGCTCAAAAAGCAATATAAAATTGTCCTGGGATGTGTAACAGCTAGGAGAGATGACCTTGTACATGCAAGGCTTTGCTGTAGTCACTTCTCGACCAGCCTCAAGCGAAAGGCGCCATGAGGGCGGCGGCGGCCAGCCCACCTCGTGTCCAATGAACTCCAGGGCACCGCGCAGAGAGCCTGCGGGCGGCGCACGCAGACGATGCGTACATGCTGGACATTTCCCCAAAGGCGCGTGTGCGCAGGCTCTGCTGGTGGCGCACGCCGGCGAGGCATATACGCTGACCTAATTTACATGGGCGCGCATGCGCAGGCACTGCTGGCGACGCACGCGGGCGAGGCGCACGCGCTGGTGTGGCGCGGCGGCCGCGGCGCCGTGCTGCTGCGCGAGGGCATCCGGGGCGCTGACCTGCTGCGGCCACTCTGGCAGGTCCGCACAGGCCTGGAGCCACAAGCTTTATTTTCCACAGCGCACTTTTGCGCCTGCGAGTGAGCCAGGTCGCGCCCGCTGCTCCCGCTCTCCGCTGCCGACTGTGCGGCGCCTGACAACGACCTCACATGCCGCACAAAGCGACCCACATGTCAGGCGGTCGCGCCTACCGCGCACCGCGGGGGTAGGCCGCATGGCTGGAGCACACCGGCGTGCGCGACGCGACGCCCGCCGACACGGCAGCCAGCTTGGCGGCGCTGCGCGGCCGCTACCCCGACTTCCTCCGCCAGCTGCGCGCCGCCGGCTGGGACCCCGCCGACGTCGTGCTGCGCGCCGGCGGGCCACGGCTGCGGCTGGGGCCGGGCGCGGGCGCGGAAGTTTGACGACGGGGCCGAGCAGCCGCCGCGCTGTGTGACACGGCAGTCAGCCTCGTCGGCTGCGCTTGGGCGCTCGGGCGCCTGCTAATGCCAGCATCGCCTAGTTGATGGGATTATGCTTTTGATAGGGGTAGGGTTCAGAAAACAGGCTCAAATGTGATCTTGCACGCAACTGGGAAGCTGTGCTCGACTGATCTCGCAAGCAACCTGGTCACTCAGCATGACATGCTTGTGGCTGAAGTCTGGCTAATGTGCGCCTGTGAGCAGGAGCTCTTGCTGCAGCACATATTTACAGCGCTGGTATGCCATTGCACTCTACAAATGCACGCAGTCCACGGAAATACACACAGACTGAGGGTGGGCAGCTTTGCAGTTCGTTGGCGCGGGCGCAGTGTGTTGGCACTTACACAACCTATGAGAGATATCCAATGCACAGCACCCAGCACGAGAAGCGCAGGAGCACATGCCACTGCGCTGCCTGGTCAGCGGGTGCTGTGGCATTACGCGCAGTCTCGATGCAGCCCTGGGCTCAAAAGTGGCCAAAACTGCCCAGTCAAAATGCCTGCGCAGCCAAAAAGGGCAGCCGCGGCAGGCTCTGCACACAACCAAGGCCAGACCGTGGGTGGGCGGCTGCCACCCAGAACAACTACCTGCCCAGACCATAAACCTGCCTCGCACACATGACAGATCGCACACATGACAGAAGGTTAGGAGCACATGCCGTGCCCTACTCCCTCCCCCGACCTCACAATGGCACCCGGGGGACTCTATGACAGCCATGCGGCGCGACAGGCTGTGCACCGGACTGCGCCGCGACAGGCAGCTGGGTAAGACCGGGCGCCAGGCCTGGTCAGCGCTGTGGCCAAGCCGTGCTTGCAGGCCCAAGGGCGGGCGTGTTGCAGTACTCCCACTCACCTACCTTCTTGACCGCAAGCCCCAAGCGCCCCTGAGCACCTAGCCGAAAAGCCGCAGCGCCTGGACACAGGCGCCTGCTGACCACCCAAACCCTAAGCGTATAGTCCCTGGACACTGTGCAGCGCGATCCGGCGCTCGCGCTCGCCGCCGCCAGCGAGCCCGAGCGCCGCATGCACCAGGCCGGCCCCGCGGCGTCTGCCCTGGCAGCTTGCATGCATCCAAGGGGGGCTGCAAGGCCATGCACGCCTGGCTCGGTCCTGGTGACCTGTGAGCGGAGACCTAAGCCTATTACAGCCACCCCAAAACGAGTGCCCAGGCTGCAACCCCCTGCGCTGGCCCGCTCGGCCCACCTCTGTGCAACCACGGGGCGGGCGCGACAGGGAACGCCGTGCGCGGCGCGCCCTACACGGGCGACCTGGCAGCCCCGGCACCGTCCGCAGGGCCCTGCCGGCCGCCGCCGCCGGCCGCCGGCGCCGGGCGGCCGTGCGCGACCCCGTTGCTGACCGGCTCAGCGTGGCCGGCAGCGGTCCCATTTGTGGGCAGTGTGTCAGGCGCCTTGCCCTGCACGACGCCGGGCGGCGCGGGGGCGGGCGCGCGCGCGCCCAGCTCCACGCGGCGCGACGCCTTCTGCGAGGCCAGCACGCGGCCGAGGTCGACGCTGCGCCGCTTGTCCATCGGCAGCGTGAAGTACAGCACTGCGCGCGGCGAGGCGGCGGTCACTCGCGGCGCCTGCATTGCCTCGGCGCCCGCAGGCGGGCTGGTGGGGGTCGCGTGCTTGGCTGCACCAAGGGCTCGGCGCGCGAGCATAGGCCGGAGTCATGCAGCTCAGCGCGTATCTCATATCAGGCGCATGCCCAGGCTGGGCGCTGCTCCGCTTTGCCAGCGACGGGCCATGGGACCGCACACTCCCGGGGCCCTGGGAACCAGTCACGCCCGCCGACCGCCGTGCAGACTGCGGCAGCGCTGCGCCAGGCGGTCTGCCCATGCGTTCCTTTCATGCTCAGGGACGCGCCAGCCTCCATGCGCATATCACCCGCAGCAAGTGGTCCAGAGGAGGCTAGGGTTAGGGTTAGGGTAGGGGCGCACGGAAGTAGGCGAAGAAGCAGAGCAGCCAGGGAACGCCCAGGACGGCCATGAGGCTGTTGCCCAGCGCGCCCGCGTTGGCCGCCTGCAGCGCCGCGCTCGACTCGCGGCCGACCGCGCCGTGGTAGCCGAATACCCTGTCCGCGATGATGCCTGCGCCGGGCGCGGCGCGCGGGCTCAGGCCGGCGCGTGCGAGAGCGGGCGCCGCCGGCATGCTTGGGGCGCCAGGTGTGCCCTGAGCAGCACTCCCTGTACGAAGAGCTGGCCAGCCGTGACGCGCCGCGGTGATATGAGCTTGCAGCGCAGCGTAAATGCCGCACCCAGACATATATGACATGCAGACCCGAGCACATACAGCGAAGGCGCGGGTTCGGGCAGGCGCGACGGGGCGCAAGCAGCCGCCAGCCGAGGCCGCGCGGGGGCCGCGCACCGACCAGCGGCGCCGCAGTCGCGCCCACCGCGCCCTCGAACGAGCGGTCGAACGCGTAGATGGCCGACCGCAGCTGCTCCGGCACGATCTCAGAGAAGATCGCGCTGTTGTTCGTGCCCGACCTGCCGGCGGCGCATGCGTCAGGGCTCCCCACAGGCAGCTCTGCGATTCCTCCTCCCCGACCTGCCGGCCGCGCAGGTCGGAGCTCAACCCCCAACAGCTCTGTTGTTCGTGCCCGACATGCCGGCGGCGCGCATGTCAGAGCTCCCCACAAGTCAGCTCTGCCCCCTGTGCGTATTTGGGCACCGCAGTGGCGGTCACGGCGGCACGGGCTGCGGCCAGCCCCTGCGGCAGTGCAGAGCACTAGGGGCCTTGGCGCAGGAGCTCCGGCATGCGCGAGGGTTGGGTTAGGGGCAGCGCACCAGCTAATGCACGCGCCCATAAAGAACAGGACAGCCGCATATTTGCTGAAGCTCTCCCCCGTCGCAGTCATTGGCATGAGCTGCGCGCGCGCGCGCGGCGTGACTATAGTGGATGCGCAGGGTTGGGGTTGCATGCGCGGGCTGCCGGCCGCCGCGCCGAGCCGTGCGCCCCAGCCCACGCGCACAGCGTCACGGGTACACTGCTTCACGGTGCGGTGCTCCTTGCGCCGCAGCACGCAGACGCAGAGCAAACCCGCGCCAGGCTGGGCGAGTTGTGCGCAGGCGTGTCTCCCCGGCGCATCGCTGGCTGATCGACGCGCCGCCGTCTCTGCCCGAGTGCAACCCATACACAGCCTGTTTTGGAGTGCAACTGGCCGATCTGGATGCCTGAGCGCTCATGCGCGGCATGGGCCTGGCGCGCGCTCGCGCGCCGCACCTTGAACAGCGCGATGGTGAACGGGATGGCGGTCGCCACGCTCAGCTGCGCCGCAATGATCTTGCCGCGGTTGGGCGAATAGTACTTGGTCAGCGCGTCGCCTGCCGCACAGTGCCGCGCCCATGAGCAGCCGCGTCAGCGCAACGTCATGTTTTTGGGGACCAAGAGCTTGGCGGGACATGTGAGACAGACCTGTAGACCTGAGGGTACCTGCACCAATGCCATGTGTATTTTTGGGAGAGTGCTGCTTTGTCGGAGAGTGCTGTCTGTGTCGGACAGCGCTGCAAGCGCTGTCGGAGAGCGCCGCGGCGCCTCCCGGCGTGCACCGCCCCGGGCCGAGCGCCTGCCGTGCACCACGCAGAGACAGGCACTAATTTTGCGAGGGTGCGCGTGCGGGAGCGGCGCACCCAGCAGCCCGCCGCAGAAGCTGCCCAGCGCGCAGCCGAGCGCGACGAGCGCGTTGAGCACGGCGGCCGCCAGGTCGCTGAAGCCCAGCAGCTGCAGGTACAGCGTCAGCCAGCCCAGCGCGATCCACGGCATCGTACCCACAATGCCCTGCGCGCGCGCGCTGCTGTCAGGATGGAGCAGCAACTGCGCAACACACTCCCCAGTCTTTCTCCTACACACTGCATGCTGCACCAATGTTGCACGCAAAGACAAGAATGACGGCATTATTGGCGCGCGCGCCAAACCTTGCATCCTCGTTGCTCTCCTTCCACCGCTCTTAGAGATCCAGCTCGCCATGCATCTGGGCGCGGCGCGCCTGGAGGACCACGATGTTGAACGTGGGGATGCGCAGCACGTAGCCGATGTCGCGCCACATCTCGCGCATGTGCTTACCCAGCCAGCGCATGAAGCCGCTCGCGCCCTCGCCCATGACGTGCTCCGCCTGCCGCGCCCCGCCCAGCTGTCAGCACAAATGCAGAGCGCCGCAGAGCCTGCTCCCGCCCGACGCGCGCCCGGGGGGCGCATGCAGCTCCCTGGGGCTCCCCGGATGCGCTCTGCTCGCTGCGCATATCGCGCTCCTGGCCGTGATAGCGCTTGCCGAGCCTGCTCTGTTCAGTCGGCGGCTCCAGACCATGCGTGACATGGGGCCAGGGCGTCGACATGCATGCCGGGGCACAGGCTGCCAAGCGCGGCCCCAGGCGTCCGGCCGCGCGGGGCCGCAGCCGCGGGCGGCGCGCGCGCGGGGCGCGCCTTCTTGCGCGGGTCGCGCGCGATGGCAAGCACGACCAGGCCGGCCGCGATGCTGATGCCGGCGACCACGTGGAACGCAAAGCGCCAGCCCTCCAGGCCCAGCGGGTGCAGGCCGCCGACGGCGGTCGCGAAGAAGCCGCCCGCCAGGCCGCCTGGGGGCCAGGGTGGCCTAGGCTTAGGTTAGGGTGGAAGCCGCCCGCCGGGCCGCCCAGGGGCCGGGCGGCGGAGTCGCTGCCCCGGCTGCGCGGGCGGTCCTTGCCAGGCTACGCATGCGCACCCTCGCGCGATCAGCGCTCTTCTGGACCTTTTGACGAGCGCGCGCGGTCGGCCTGCGCGATGCCTCACTGTAGCGGGCACACGCTCTGCTTCCCGTTTTGAAGCGCTGCGCACTGCGCCCAACCGCAGGCCCTGCACAAGCAGCCCGATGCGGTGCCTGCCTGCTTTCCAGAGAGCGCCCATGCACCAAGACAATCTTTGGAGCCAGATGAAGCTCCTCTGTGGGCTGACGGCTATCCATCCGTGCATGCCCGCTCCTCAGTCTCCGCGTACAGGGGCGCACCCAGCGAGGACACGCCAAACAGCAGCCCAAACGCGCCGCCGCGCGACTTCTCCTCATAGTAGTCCGCCACCAGGCTCTGCGCGGCCGGGATCACCAGCGCCAGGCCCAGGCCGTTGACCGCGCTGAAGCTCATGGCCTGCGGGGCGGCCGGCGGCTCGGCGGCCGCGGACAGCACTCTCCGCTTGCAGCGGCACTCATATCAACGTGCTGTCCCACGGCTTGGCTGCAAGGTGTGATGCTGACACCCAGGACTTATTTCGGCACCATTCTGAGCCGCCGCATTGCGGCGGAATGCTGGCCGGCCGTGGCGCATGGCGCGCTGACTCAGCAGGCGTGCCACTCGGCGGCTTACTGCGCCACAGGCGCCCCGCGGCACTCCAGCGCCTGCCGCTGCGGCTCTGAACGCGCTACTCCCGCTGCGGCACTGTCAGAAAGCGCCCAGCGCTGGAGCATGCCGTGCGGTCCGGCGTTCCACCCGCGCAGCATGTCCCA
>JAABUZ0100007469.1_pt1 | contig 13165 bp, 13 predicted proteins | sample 5562091 | NCBI WGS metagenome assembly JAABUZ01 (sample SAMN12813069, study PRJNA571459) | rock metagenome | isolation source: Antarctica rocks | place: Antarctica: Victoria Land, Linnaeus Terrace sud | collected 2015-12-21 | reverse complement strand
AAGTGCATCGTATCTTGCAAATGATGAATGTTATGCTCAGTTGCAGCGTGCGGAAGAGCGGGCGCAGACTGATGATGTCACCGTTGTGCCTGTTCTTGCTCGTCATGCTCCAGGCTTGAAAAAAACTCCTATTGTTGGTCGCCGGACGCTGCCGGCAGATGGTAGACCTATCACCTCCTGGACAAATCGTGACCAGGCGTATAGCGATGTTGCCGACGGTATCCGTCAGGTGGTTGAGAGCTTGCAATCTGTCCAGCAGAGCGAGCAGTTAAGTTTACATAGTCTTAGCGCGCCATCTATCCTGCTCGATTCCAGAGCTATCTATTCACGCACGAGTTTGGTTCAGGAAATCTATCAGAAACTGTTACGATCAGATACGTCTGCACTTGTATTGACAGGCATGGGCGGCATTGGCAAGTCAACGCTAGCGGCGCTCGTCTTTCAGCATGCAGAGGATCAACGTATAGCCAGTGTGGGACTATTTACAGGGAAGGCACTGCGTTTCGAGATAAAACCGACTGCAACGCTGCTTGATCTCCTGAAGACAGTATCTCATGCTTTGGGCAAGCATACTTTGAATTATACGAATCTTACTGCTCAAGATCAGGCTGCTGAACTGTTTAATCTACTCTATCAATGGAACACGCCCTGCTTGATCTTGCTGGACCAATTTGACGTGTGGTTGGATGCACAAACCGGTGCGGCCCGACCCGAACAGGTTGGCGTTGGTGAATGGTTGGATAGAGTTAACGGTCAGGCCAGTTCTTGTCGCCTGTTGCTTACTTCGCGAGTCTGGCCGCAAGGTGCGCGTACCTATCGACCCATATGTATGCAAGAGATTCGCGTCGATGGTTTGCATAGGGACGAGGGGATCGCACTTCTGCGCCAGTGGGGTATGCAGGATAGCGATGCTGATCTAGCGTTAGCGGTGGAACGCTGTAACGGTCTGCCACAGGCGCTTGTTCTGCTTGATCAGTTGCAGCGTAGCAATCATCTCTCGCTGGCTACTCTCCTCAATGATTCTGACTTCCGTCAACTCTGGATTGAGAACGTGGGTCGTAATTTGTTCGACTATATCTATGGACAGCAGTTAGATACCAATCAGCGGAACCTCCTGTTTGCCCTTTCCGTCTATCGGATGCCTGTCTCGAAGCAAGCGATCCAGGCGGTCATTCAGAGTAAGCTTTCCTCAGAACAGTTGACAGCGGCGCTCAAAGTATTACAGGATCGGAGCCTCTTACGATATAGCGCCAGAGATGGAAGTTACGAATTGCATCCAATGATCGCCGAATTTGCACGCACACATTTCCTCTCAGATCCGGAGCAGACAATGATAGAGACCCTTCGTGATGCCCATAGTAGAGCTGCACAGTATTACCTGCGCCAATCCTCACTTATACGGCAGCACCTTCAACGGCGTGATGTAGAGGATGTGCAGTATCTCATTGAGGCAATCTGGCACTATTGCCAGGCAGGTCAACAGCAAACAGCTTACGATCTGATCTTGAAAGAGCATATTTTTATGGATCTCCAGCGCTGGGGACGGAACACAATATTGTTGGAATTATATCTATCGTTATTACCATCTCCAGGCTGGCAGCCAGAGGCCAAACAAGCTGGCCGTATCTATAACGAGATCGGCGATATCTACAGTGATCTGGGACGGAAGGACACAGCACAGGAGTATTATGATCAGGCTCTTGCACTATTTAAGCAAAATGGATTACGGCAAGGTGAGGTGAAATCACTGCTCAACCTAGGTGCAATGTATCGATCGTATGGACAGATCGAACAAGCGCTGGCCTGCTATCAAGAAGCGAAACGCATTAGCGATGAAAGCGAAGAGGAAATTCCGGACAAGGGTATTCTGCTCCATAATATGGGGAAAGCCTATTATAGTCTTGGTAGACAAGAGAAAGAGAAAAGTGTAAGCAATGAACATTATACACTTGCGCTAGAATATTATAAACAAGCTTTAGTCGTACACGAGCAAACAAGTAATAGCAGCGAAGAGGCGCGAACGCGTAATAATATTGGAGAAGTATACGCTGCTCTGAAGCAGTATGAACAGGCAGAGGAATACTACAAAGAAGCCTTAGATCTCTTCTTAGAGCTTGGAGAGCGCCGGGGACAAGGCATTGTCTACAATAATTTAGGTACGCTGGATCGTGAACCCTGGGAAAAGCAAGCGGCCTTCGAGTATTATACTCAATCGCTCGCCATCTTCCGTGAGATTGGGGATCGTTGGGAGGAGGCGACGGTGCTGAGAAATCTGGGGCGTTTATTTGTCATTGTGGGGCGCTTCGATGCCGCGCTCGCCTGCCTCTGGCTGGCCTCCAACATAGCCGATGCCATCCATAAAAACGTCGATGCCGAGATAGTCCCCCTCTGGATACGCCGCTCGCTTTCCGAAGAGGAGTTCGAGCGCCTCTGGTCACAGGCCGAGTCGCAAGCCAGCCGGATCATAGATCAGGCCATCCGCGAGGGCCTTCCCGCTAGCGAAGACGAGTAGACGTAGTAGCAGTAGCGAATTGAATGGACGTGCCCCTCTAATTCTAATATATCATAGATGTCTAGTTAAGCACATCGTCCATGCGGACGATGTGCTTTTTAATGTCTTTGGTTATACTTGGAGCAGAATAGGAAGGAGAGTAGTATAATGAATGAGAAGACGTTTTTCATAGATCTCTTGCATACACATTACCATGTGGATACGGTAATCCGCGAACAGCTCTCTGGATCTTCCTTGAATGGATATCTGGTGTATCGTATACAGAATCCGGAAGGAGTACATTGGGTTGCCCGCATATATCGTCGCAATCGTCCGATGCCGGACTGGTTTCGCTACTTCTATCCCTGGAGTACAGACGACATGTCAGTTTGGCTGGAAACACGGGCGGCAACGCTCTTTAGTCTGGAACTGCAAGGCTATGTAGCTCCTCGTATTATTCGAACTCGAATGGGCAATCTAATAGCGATGACAGACGAATGGTGCATCCTCATCACCACTTTTATTGAAGGAACAGTGCTCCAGCCAACCCTCGAACAACTACGCCTCCTGGGTGCAACTCTAGGTCATTTACATACCTTGAGCCCTGATGGTGTTTCTTCTGCTCATCCGCCGATCGGTAAGTCCAGCTGGTATACACAATATGCAATTTCCACTGCATTGGCTCTTCTATCCTCTATTGAAACTCTCCTTCCAGAGCAATGGATTCAGATACACGCTGACTTTCGTCGCACCCTTCAAACGATTGAAATGTGCTCGGATTTACCAGTGGCGATCATTCACGCTGATGTATGGGCAGCTAATGCCGTCCAGATAGACGCGAACCAGGTAGTCCTCATTGATTGGGATACTAGTGGGTTGGGACTTCCCGTTCTCGACGTGGGGCGACTCCTGCTAGAATGTCACCTTGATAGCAACCTTCCTCCTGATATTCCTCTGGCCTGGCATATTCAGCCAGACGAGAAGCGTATTGCTGCTGTCGTAGATGGCTATGCTCAACAACGTCTGCCAACCCCTATAGAACTCGAAGTTTTACTTGACGCGATTCGCTTCGGTGTTGCCTTTTTAGGCACTCTTCATCTAAGCCAGGTGCTCCAAACGCCTTCACCTGACCAGGCATGGATGCAGAGCATGCAGCGGCGTTGGGCACGCCTCCAAAATCGGTGGGCTGTGAGTTCAGAAATTGCATCCCTTGCACACAAACGCTTCGAGCAGTGTGCAAATGGAAGCGCTTGCTTATGATCCCTCGCTTGTCCCTCCAGACGACGACAGATGATGTGGTCAGAAAAAGAACTTTCTCTTTGCCCTTGACTTCTCTATATCGATTCGATATAATTGGTTTGTATCGAATCGATATAGAGAAGGAGATGGTATGGGAACTGTTCAGAGTAGCGATGGGTCAGAAGAGGCAAGAGGGGGAGAGCGGAGTGGGCGCAACGCTAATCCCGTCTATGAGCTGTTTGTGCTGGGCGAGCTGATGACCGGGCCTCACTACGGCTATAAGTTGCATGAGATCATTCAGCGCATTCTGGGTCCATTTCAGCGTTTGAGCTGGGGCACTTTGTATCCACTCATTCGCCGCTTGGAACAGCAAGAACTGCTTGTCTCGGAGGTGATACCAACAAGCTCTTCAACAGAGGAGCGGGGGCCGCAGCGCAAGGCGTATCATATTACCGCTGCTGGTCAGGAGCGTTTCCTTTCCCTTATGCTGAATCCTGGCGAATACACGCGCGATTATCCGGATGTATTTGTCGTCAAGCTCTCTAAATTTTCTCTGCTATCCTCAGCGCAACAGCTCGTCATCCTGCAGCAGTATCACGACTACCTTTCCATTCTGAACGATTACTACGCCACCGGCATGGACAGACTGAGGGCTAACCCAGCTCTTAGCGAACAGGAATTGCCGTATCTTCTTCAAATATCCGAGTATCACATGGTTAGATACGGTGCAGAGTTAGCATGGATCGATAGGAAGATAGCGGCCCTATCTGGAGTGAAAGAATAAACCGATGAACACACAAAGAAGAAAGATGAAAATTGATCGTAATGCCTTAGAAGATGAAAATACCTCCACTCTTGAACAAGCAAGTACGAAAAGACTCAGATCGAAAAAGAGACGGACGCGCGTCCTGTTAGGATTGCTCTGTTTCCTGGTGGTCGCAGGCGTTACTTTCGGCGTGGCTATGCAGAACTCGCGTTACCCCGATGCGATCAACATGGGCACGTCCTGCAATATGGATATGAGCATGATGTGTCAGGCAGGTCATAGCGTAGCTGCTGGCATACCAGTAACAAGCTTGCGAGCACCACAAACAGCCGCCCATATCGATGAGTTCACCCTTACCTCGCAAAGTGCTCATCTACCATTTGTAATACAAGGTCAATCTGATGTCCAGACGTACAACGGCACAGCGCTTGGTCCAACATTGCGTGTGCGTCAGGGAGATCTAGTCGTTGTTCATCTCATCAACCACCTGACGGTCGGTGTGACGATCCACTGGCATGGTGTCGCCGTCCCTAATAGTGCTGATGGCGTTGCCGGCGTCACTCAGGATGCGGTCAGGCCAGGACAATCCTACATCTACCGCTTTGTGGCCAAAGATCCGGGTACCTACTGGTATCACTCGCACCAGGAGAGTTTTGAGCAGACGGGGAGTGGCCTCTACGGCATGCTCATCATCGAACCAGCTCGACCTGTTGTTCATGACGATATCGACGCCAACTTCGCCCTGCATACCTGGGGTAGCACGCTCGTCTTCAACACATCAACAGGAGCGCAGACTATCAACGCCCGACCCGGCCAATGGGTACGCCTGCGGCTACTCAACACCGATAACACTCCGCACCGGCTCGTACTGCTCGGAACCTCTTTTCTGGTTGCCGCCCTCGATGGACACGATCTCAATGGACCAACGCCCCTCACCCGGGTTCCAATATCGATTGACGCCGCCCAGCGCTACGACCTCCGCTTCCAAATGCCCTTAAGCGGAACGGTCGTCCTACTCCCAGTGGACGATAATGGGCAGTGTCAAACAACGCCTTCAGTGCTTATAGGTCAAGGAAGCAACCTTCATCTCCCACTTCCTCTTCCGTCTATAAGCCAGAGTGTATTCGACCTCACGACGTACGGTCATCCTACTACAAATTCCATCTCGCCCCGCAGTCATTTCGATGTAACATATACTATACAGCTCGGTTTCACTATCGGCTTCTCCAATATGCGTCCTGGTCCCGTCTTCACCCTCGACGGCAAAGCCTTTCCCAACACTGCCACCCTTTTAGTCAGGACCGGACAACTGGTAAAGCTCCTCTTCGTCAACGACACGATTGGGGGTATTCATCCCATGCACCTTCACGGCCACACCTTCACCGTCCTCACAAAGAACGGTCATTCCCTCACCGGCAGCCCTGTCCGCCTCGATACTATAAGCGTCGCTCCCCACGAGACCTACGAAGTCGCCTTCTACGCCGACAACCCCGGCCTCTGGATGATCCACTGCCACAACCTCTTCCACGCCAACCACGGCATGGACATGATGCTGGCCTACCCCAACATCTCAACACCCTATTCCATTGGCTACGCCTCTGGAAATTTCCCCGATTAGCCAAAACAACAAGTGTTACAAAATAAACAGGTTGCCTTTCGAGAGGAAGCACCCTGTTCATAATGAATGCGTGTGTTAGTACTATGAACTCCACATTACTCATGTAGGATCATGGTTCCGGATATTGGAAAGGAAATACTGTTATACCTGTTCCCTCTCACCACGCTGCTCCTTCTACAATATCTACATCCTTCAGATCTTGACTATACTCGAACAAATCGTTTATTCGTTCCAGCCCATCCTCTCTCTCATTAGAGTTCTGTAGTGCTAGAACTTCATTGATCTCTTTGACAATGTTCATATATCTTCTCTCAGACATAGTGGTGAGCCTCTTATCTTCCTTCCCTCCACTATTGCCTCTATTCAACGTTAAGGAGGGAATGCCTCATGACAATAGAGCTTTATGCCTGCAATTTTTCATCACAGATCGCTTTCTGATCTTTAAAGTCCAGCATCTCATAATCTGGTTCCTGGCTCATCGTTTGTTATTGTAAATGATAAGCAATGCTTTTCGATAGTATCGATGTATCACATATAGGTCACCTATAAAAATACAACTTCATCTCTATTTTTGATTCATAAAATCTTTTTCGAAATATGGCGTTACTAAAGTAGGGTTATAGGGAAATTGCTATCAAAAGAGTTTAAAGGTTGCTAATTCTAAAGAATATTCATTGTTGTTGCTATCGGTCTATGCTAAACTGAAGTAAGTATAATGATGGAGGAATATGATGAAATGTCTTATTTGTAAGCACGGCGAAACCGGGCCTGGAATGACTACTGTAATGCTTGAACGTGACGAGACAATAGTAGTCCTTAAAAATGTTCCGGCCGAAGTCTGTCAGACATGCGGCGAAGCATATCTAGATGCAGCTACAACGAGACATTTAGTGCATCTTGTGGAAGAAGCTGTGCGTGTGAGTGTGCAGGTGGATGTGCGCTCTTACGTAGCTGCGTAACTTCTTTGCATTTGTTTTTGCTTAAGAAGAGGTTTCCTCCCCCAGGGGATATATTGCTCCCAGAACAGGTCGGGCACCTGTTTTGTTCTCTGGAAAGACGCTAGAATATCCTCCGCTAGCAGTCTTACCTGCTTCCACTGCTCCGCCGTTCGCAAGGACTCCAGATTCCAAAATCCCTTCTCCTCGCCACTCATACTTTCCAGCAGTGCGTCCATCCTCCTCAACCTGGTCCTCTGCTTCGATGTGATTAGCCCCTCATTCACAAGATCGTCAACCAGCGCATACGTCTCCTCAAATGTTGAAGCAATTTCATCGGTAACATGTACAAAATCGGGCAGTGCGCTCACTTGCTGCTCATAGTCTGCTGCCAATAGTTGCAATGACTGAATCACCTTGTCCAGATTTATACTACTTTGCATTTCCATTGTTTCTGTCTCCTCGCTTTGATATAGAACATTAACACACAGATATGAGAGGCATAAGCAGTTACCATAAAGAGAAGAGGGAGATGTCACAGAAGGAAGTATCTACAAAGTGTTCCGACCCTTCCTTACACAAGGGAAAGTCGCAGGCGCAGCCACGTTGTCGTGGTTGCCAACCTCCCTTATTCAGGTACCACGGGACCAGATTACTCATAGATAATCCAAAATCCCCCTCTGAAGAAGACAATGCCTGCACTGTCTTTTTCGTCACGCTGTGACCCGGTTGTACTATTCGCATTCTTTATCTCGCGGTGTTAAACTGAATCTCGCGGTGTTAAACTGGCAAGGTAAAGAGCTTATTCTCGTTGTTTGCCATGCTCGCTTCCTCTGTTAGAAAGTGAGCATATTTAATTCCACCAACGTTCAGATGGATGGTTACCCAAAGGAAATCTCTATGCGTTTTTCTAATCAGGTGGCGCTGGTTACCGGTGCGGCTTCCGGCATTGGTCGTGCGCTCGTTCAACAGTTTGTGACGGAAGGGGCGGCGGTCGTGGCGGTTGATATCATTGAGGAGGCGCTTGATCGGGTTGTGGCAGAGCTGCAAGCGCAGGGTGGAAAGGCGACTGGGTGCGTTGCGAATATTGCGGAGGACGGCGATGTGGAGCGTATGCTGAGTGTCGCAACCTCCACATATGGGCGGCTGGACATCCTCTGCAATAATGCTGGAATTATGGACCTGATGACGCCCGCTGCCGCCGTTCCGCTGGCTCTGTGGGAGCGTGTGCTGGCCGTCAACCTGACCGGACCCTTCCTGGCCTGCCGCCGAGCCATCCCCTTGATGCTAGAACAAGGCGGAGGCCGCATTGTCAACACCGCCTCCGAAGCTGGTCTGCGGGGAGGAACTGCTGGCACTCCCTACACAGTCTCAAAGCACGGAGTCGTGGGCTTAACCAGGAGCATCGCCTTCCATTATGGTGACCAGGGCATTCGCTGCAATGCCGTCTGTCCCGGCGGTGTCGAGACGGCAATCGGAGTAGGAAGTGGAACGCCTCACGAGGCCGGCCTTGCGAAGGTGATGGCGCTGGTGCAGAACTCAGGAGCCGGTAAACCCGCCAAACCAGAACAGATAGCAGCGGTCATTGCCTTCCTGGCCTCCGATGAAGCCAGCAATATCAATGGAGCCATCCTACCCGCCGACAGTGGCTGGTTTGCCGCATAAGTATGGCCAATGCAGTGTTAGTTTGATAGAGCAATAGGGTCCAGTACCTCCGCATCAATGGGTTTGAAGGTGGAGTTGTTGGACAACTCGGCGGAGCAAGCTGTCAGGCCAACGATCAGGTCCATCTCTGCTCGGAAGAGAATGTAGTCACCGGGACGTGAAAGGGGTGGATCTATCCTTAGTTCTCCATTGGGAAGGACCACAACATTCATGAAGATGTTGAGGGTGGTGGGAATGGCACTTCCCTCAATGCCAAAGGGAGCAAGGTTCTTGGCGAGATTCTCAAAGCAGCTTGGATGGTACCCTTCATAGTGATAGAGCTTTTTGAACATTTCGGGACTACACGGCGTCAAGAGAAAGTCGTGTCGTCCAACCTTGTCCTCAAGAATGCTGAACATTGGATTACTTTTATTTGAGTACAGGATATGGCCCGTTGTCAGGTAAATGGTATTGTTGTAGTCAATGCTGCGCCCGGAGGAGAGCCACTCGCTCTTATCCTCCTGCCCAAACGCCATAAGATCTGATACCTGCTCTCCCTTTGGATCAATGACCCGCAAATGTTGTCCTTTTTTGATAAGAAACCCCACCCCTGTCTGTGGCTCCAGGTGGTACCGTGTAATATTACTCTGCATATATTTCTCCATAAAGAATATGTTGATTGTTTTTTATGAATGCGGATGGAATGGGCACTGCCAATCTTGTTCTACTGCGCGCCCCGAGTATTGTCTGGCCTCCGATTGCTCTCCAAAATCGTTTAAGAGCGCGTTGAAGCCGCCTTGAAGCGTAGATTCCCTGGCACGAATGGTGTCTCGGAAGGACTCGAACTTTCCATGTTCGCGCAATTGCTCAAACTGGTCGTGTGCGTTGAAGACCAACGTGGGCCATGCAAAGCGACGTGTCCAGCGTGAACTCGCAGGCGAAAGGCCGATAACGAAGAACGCGCATCCCGCGAAACTGAAAGAGAAGGCAGGATCTTCGGGGTCAGAGGAGACAGATGGGTCCCAGGCATGCAGAGGAGCATCCAGATCGTGCAGAGCTTGCAGTTGCTGCCAGAAAAGCTGCTCAAAATGGACCTCGTCAACTGGATGAGGCTCTGTGAAGCTAGTGATAAATGTCGTAAAGTAACTTTCCATGTGCGGTCGTTCCTGCACAAACGCAAAGAGGTCGTGTGCAAGACCAGCCGTTGCCTCTGGCGTGTTCATCTGGTCATACATACCCATACGGTAGTCTTCTTTATGGACTGCCGCCTTTGCCCCCACACAGGAGAAACTCTGACTAAGTATGACTGCGCGTAACGAGTCATGGACAAGCTCCATTAGCGGTGATGGACGTTGCTCAGGGTCGAGCACGCGCACTAACTTATTGTTTTCAAATGCTGCATAACTACTATTTGTACGGGCGAGATCGCTACTAAACGCATTAGAAATTTTCACTTCTTTGTGATGAGATGTGCTGGGCATGGTGTAATTGTTCCTCTATAGAAGCTCTTATTCTTACATATGAAAAGGGAAAAGACACTCTCAGCACGAACACATAAGAATAAAAGTTCCAATATATAACCTATATGCATACGCTCAGCAAGGATGAGCGGGCGAGATCAAGAGTTGAATTCAAGAACAAGCAGCGATCCCTTCATTTGCATCACCATCTGAGATGCAAATGAAGGGATTGCTACTCACGGTTCTCCTAATCTGACGCCCCAGCACTCTACACCGGGTCGGACACTTTGGCTGCCCTGGTGAGTTCGAGATCAACGAGGAGCGTAATCTCGTCGCTTGCCACCAGCCCGCCACCAGCGAGCACCGCGTTCCAGTTCAGCCCCCAATCTTTCCGATTGATCTTGCCAACCAGGCTAAACCCCGCGCTCTCCGTATTCCAGGGAGTCTGATTGACGCCGCCATACTCTCCTTCTAACACCACTTCCTTCGTAATATCGCGTATGGTCAGATTTCCGATCAATTGTCCGTGATTCGCATCCTTCATCATCACCCGCGTGCTCTTAAACATAATGTAGGGAAAGTGTTCCACATCAAAGAACTCCGCTGAGCGAAAATGATCGTCGCGCTGCGTATTATGCGTATTCACACTCGCCGCCTCAATCTGAATATCCACCACCGAGCGCGCCAGTTCCCGCTCATCAAATACCACCGTCCCACTGAACCGCTCGAACTCGCCCCGCACCGTCGCCACCATCATATGCCGCCCCGTAAAACCAATATGCGTGTGTCCCGCGTCAAACTGCCATGTCATAACATTCTCTCCTTAAATCCACATGTAGGTCCTTAATACAAGAAACCTTGAACATTTATCTCTTTAATTTGTTGTAAAGAGTATAGTTGTATATGCAACTGAGCTGAGTATAGCATATATTTGTTGTGTATGCAATGGTTGTATATACAAATAAAAGACGGTATTGAGAGCCCGCCATTGCATGTATCTCAACAGCTTGACCGCGAGGGATGTCATTGCGCGAGTGGTGAAATACTCTTGACAAACCCTCTTTTTGATGGTATATTCTGATTAACCAATGGTAAATAAGTAAACGAGGGTAAAAATGGGAAGCGAAGAGCGGCGGCAGCGTGAGCAGCAGGAGTTGAGGCGGCGTATTCTGGCGACGGCGCGGGAGATTGCGCGCGAGGAGGGGTGGAGTGCGGTGACGCTGCGCAAGATCGCGGACCGCATCGAGTATACGCACGCGGCGCTCTATTCGTACTTCGCCAACAAGGAGCAGTTGTTATTAGAAGTGCTGCGCGAGGGCTTTGGGCTGCTGGCGACGGATCTCGCAAGCTCAAGCGTAGGAGCTGAAACTGCATTGATGGCCTTCCGCCGCTTCGTCTTCGCCTATTGGAACTTCGCGTGGCGGCATCCAGAGCTGTACCGCGTGATGTATGGTCTGGACGGCATTCCCTTTGGCGTAACGGAGACGTGGCGCGAGGGCGTTCGCATCGGAGAGCTGGCGGCTGAGGCTGTCGAACGGCTCCTGGTAGATCAGAGCAAGCCTGTAGAGCAGATTGAGACAAAGGTCTACCTTTTCTGGAGCGCTATGCACGGCTTGATCTCTCTGATTATGGCTGGTCGTATCGCTGGCGAACCCGGCGAACTGAGTCCCCTGGTCGAGCAGTACATCCAGGATACACTTACTACCTGGCACATCTCAACAGACGTCCAGGCAGATAAGACAGCTATAAAAACCGTCTGATCCTACGTGGAACAGGTGCGGTGCCGCACTATCCACTTTTTTTATCAGCTATATTTACCATTGGTAAATATATTGCATTTGGTAAATGGACTTTATCACTTCCGATGGAGAAGACCTTCATTGAGCTTGTGATAGCAAAGATTATAGATATGACTTGTAGTCATACAGTCATGCAGTTATGAAAGGAACGCGAATTACAATGGGTACATTTCCGCTTTTGTCTGATCTGGTTGTTTGTATAGCTATTCTTTGTGTGGGTATCACCTTTGGCACCGATGCATTCTTTGCGTTTGTCGGTCGTAAGTCGTTGGCGCTGAGTAACGAGGGGGCGGTCGCCGATGTGATGGGGCATATTCACGAGGTGGCGGATGCGCGTATGCCTAGCGTCGGCGCGCTGGGCATCGTCGCCACCCTGGCCCTCTTACTACTCGCCGGCCTGGGAACGCTTGCTAGCACGCTCGGTATCGGAGCTCTGCTTGCTCAATTGCTCTTCCTCGTGCTCTACAACGTGTATTCGAAGCCAATCAATCTGAAGTTGAGGCAGGCGGCACGTTCGGGACAGGTGCCTGCTGATACCCGTCAGTTGCAAGCTCGCTGGGATAGTGTTGTCATCGTTCGCGCGGTTTTACTCTTGATCGCGATGGTCTGCCTGCTAATCGCTGCTCTCATTCTATAAATTATCCTGATACATCTCGACCTACATCATCTCAAATCGAAAGGAATTTCATTATGACTCAACAGACACTTTCACTAGCCGGTAAATTCGCCGAGACGCTGAACACGCGTAACGTCGATCTCTTTGATACTTTTATTGCTTCCGATTATGTCAATCACAATCCATTTGTGGCTCCGGGTCTACAGGGCGTCAAGGAGTTCTTCGCGGGCTGGCTCGTCGCCTTCCCCGATACTATTGTGACGATGGAGGATGCGTTCGTTGCTGGCGATAAGGTCGTCGGGCGCTACACCTACCGCGCCACTCATCGAGGAACTTTTCTGGGCATCCCGCCGACTGGTAAGCAGGTTACGATGAGGAGTATCGACATCTGGCGCGTGCAGAATGGCGTGTTTGTCGAGCATTGGGATGAACTGAATACGCTGGAGGTGATGCAACAGCTCGGCGTCGTTCCGCCACTGGCATAGGTAAGGACCCGTCCAACGTCTGAGAGAACGTTGGACGGGTTTCTCGCTTCCAGAGGTCATCACATTTGTTAGAGTATTGTCCTGGCTATGAGTCTCGCGGTGCGACAAAACC
>JAABUZ0100007466.1_pt1 | contig 13167 bp, 10 predicted proteins | sample 5562091 | NCBI WGS metagenome assembly JAABUZ01 (sample SAMN12813069, study PRJNA571459) | rock metagenome | isolation source: Antarctica rocks | place: Antarctica: Victoria Land, Linnaeus Terrace sud | collected 2015-12-21 | reverse complement strand
CCCTGCGCGTGCGGATCGCCGCCCGCGACGTGAGCCTGGCCGCACGAGCGGTCGAGAGCAGCATCCTCAATTGCCTGCCCGCCCGCATCGTCGCCGCGACCGAGGCCGGCGGCTTCGAGCTGGTGGTCACGTTGGCGCTCGGCGAGGCAGGCGACGGCGCCCGCTTGCTCTCGCGGCTGACCCAGCGCTCCTGGGACCAGCTGGGCCTGACCGTAGGCGGCATGGTCTATGCCCAGGTCAAGGGCGTGGCCCTGGCGTAACGTTTGCCTGGCGCGCGATACGCTGGCATGGCTATCGGGCGGCCCCTGTCGGGCGCCCGCTTGGAGACAGACATGGCGTTCAGGCAAGGGCTCGGGTTGGCGGCGCTGGCGATCGCGCTCGCCGGGACGGCGGTCGCGGCAGAGCCGTTGAAGATCGGGCTGGAAGTGCCGCTGGCCGGCCCCTTCGCCGGCTACGGCAAGCAGATCGAGCACGGCGTGCGGCTCTACCTCGCCGAGCACGGCAACACGATCGCCGGGCGGCCGGTCGAGATCGTCGTCAAGGACGACAGCCCCGGCACCTCCGGCGACATCAGCAAGCGGCTCGCCCAGGAGCTGGTGATCAAGGACAAGGTCGACATCCTGGCCGGCTTCGCGCTGACGCCGTCCGCGTTTGCGGTCGCGCCGGTCGCGACGCAGGCCAAGAAGCCGATGATCACCATGAACGCGGCCACCTCCTCGATCACCACCAAGTCGCCCTACATCGTGCGCACCTCGATGACGTTGCCGCAGAATTCGGCGCCGATCGCGAGCTGGGCGGTCAAGAACGGGATCAAGAAAGTCTTCATCTTGGTCGCCGATTACGGGCCCGGCTACGACGCCGAGGCGCAGTTCAAGAAGACGTTCACCGAAGCGGGCGGCGAGATCGTCGACGACGTGCGCGCGCCCGTGAGCAACCCCGATTACGGACCGTTCCTGCAACGCATCAAGAACGCCAAGCCGGACGCGGTGTTCCTCTTCCTGCCGCCCAGCGCCGGCACCATCGCCTTCATGAAAGGCTTCCAGGAGCGCGGCCTGGCGGCAGCCGGCATCAAGCTGATCTCCACCGGGGACCTCACCGACGAAGACATCATCGACAGCGTCGGCGATGCCGCACTCGGACTGATCACCTCGTTCCACTATTCCGCCGCGCATCCGTCGCCGGAGAACAAAGCCTACGTCGCCGCCTATGAGAAGGCCTATCCGAACGACCGGCCCAACTTCATGTCGATCGGCGGTTACGACGGCATGGAGCTGATCGCCCGCGTGCTGGACAAGACCGGCGGCGACGCGAGCGCCGAAAAATTCGTCGAAGCGGCCAAGGGCATGAGCTGGATCAGCCCGCGCGGCAAGGTGACGATCGATCCGCAGACCCGCGACATCGTCCAGACGATCTATATCCGCAAGGTCGAGCGGGTCGGCAACAAGCTGCAGAACGTCGAATTCGACCAGATCGCCGATTTCAAGGACCCCGGCAAGGAGTAGCGCCGGCGCGGCCGATGACGGTCCTGTTCGACGGCATCGCTTCGGGCGTGCTGCTGTTCCTGATCAGCGTCGGCCTCTCGGTCACGCTCGGGCTGATGAACTTCGTCAACCTGGCCCACGGCGCCTTCGCCATGATCGGCAGCTATGCGTTCGTGCTGCTGCTGAACCGCTTCGGCGTGCCGTTCCTGCTGGCCCTGCCGCTCGCCGCGCTGGCCTCGGCCGCGGCCGGTGTGGTGCTGGAGCGGACGCTCTACCGCCGGCTCTACGGCGCGTCGCACCTGGACCAGGTGTTGTTCTCGATCGGGCTCGTCTTCGTCTCGATCTCGTCGGCGCACTTCCTGTTCGGCGACCAGCAACAATCGTTGCGGTTGCCGGCGATGCTGTCCGGGCAGTTCCATGTGCTGGGCGCCGACCTCGGCGTCTATCGCGTGTTCTTCATCGTCATCGGCCTGGCGGTCGCGGCCGGGCTGCAGGTCCTGGTGGCGGGCACGCGCTTCGGCGCCCGGCTGCGCGCCGCGGTGGACGATCCGCGGGCGGCGCGCGGCCTCGGCATCGACGTCGACCGCGTCTTCGTGCTGACGTTTGCGCTCGGCTCCGGCCTGGCCGGGCTGGGCGGGGCGCTGGGGATCGAGATGCTCGGGATGAATCCCGAGTTCCCGATCACCTATATCGTCTATTTCCTGATCGTCGTCGCTATGGGCGGCGTCGGCAACATCAAGGGCTCGCTGCTTGCAGCCCTGATCCTCGGCATCTGTGACGTCGAGGGCAAATATTACATCCCCCAGACCGGCGCGTTCATGATCTACCTGGTCATGGTGCTGACCCTGGTGTTCCGGCCGCAGGGCCTGTTCGGCCGGGCGGCGGCTCGATGAATGCACGCTGGCGCTGGCCGGAATATGCGTTCTGGCTGCTGCCGCTGGCCGCCTGGTTCGCGTTTCCGGAGGACCTGGCGCTGCTGTCGCAGATCGCCATCGCCGGGCTGTTCGCCCTTTCGCTGGACCTGATCCTCGGCTACGCCGGCATCATCTCGCTCGGCCATGCCGCCTTCTTCGGCGTCGGTGGCTATGCCGCCGGGCTACTGGCCAAGCACGGGTTCGGCGATCCGCTGCTGGGCCTGCTGGCGAGCGCTGCCATCGCCGGATCGGCCGGGTTCCTGACTAGTTTCCTCGTGCTCCGCGGCGCCGACCTGACCCGGCTGATGGTGACCATGGCCGTCGCCTCGATCGCCTTCGTCGCTGCCAACAAGCTGACCACCATCACCGGCGGGCTCGACGGGCTGCAGGGGATCGAGATGGCGCCGATCCTGGGACGGTTCGACTTCGATCTCTACGGCCAGACCGGCTACGTCTATGCCGTCGCCGTCCTGTTCGCCCTGTTCTGGCTGGCCCGGCGCATCGTCCACTCGCCGTTCGGCCTCTCGCTGCAGGGGATCCGGCAGAACGCCTTTCGAATGCCCGCGATCGGCACTCCGGTGGGCGCGCGGCTGGTGGCGATCTACACCATCGCGGCCGCCTACGCCGGGATCGCCGGCGCCTTGCTGACGCAGACGACCCAGTTCATCTCGATCGACCAGCTCAGCTTCTCTCGCTCGGCCGAAGTCCTGCTGATGCTGGTGCTGGGCGGCACCGGGTCACTGTACGGTGCATTGCTGGGCGCGATCCTGTTCATGACCGCGCACCATTTGCTCTCCGGCATCAACCCGCAATATTGGCAGTTCTGGCTCGGCATCCTGCTGATCGTCGTCGTGCTGTTCGCCCGCGGCGGGCTGATGGGGGCCTTGCGGCTGCTGCGACGGACATGAGCTTCGCACTGCAGACGTCGCACCTGGTCAAGCGATTCGGCGGCTTCGTCGCCACCAACGACGTCTCGCTCGACGTCGCCGCCGGCGCACGACACGCGCTGATCGGCCCGAACGGGGCCGGCAAGACCACGCTGATCAATCTCCTGACCGGAGTCCTCTCCCCCAGCAGCGGCGTGGTGCGGTTGGACGGACAGGACATCACGCCGCTGGCGCAACACCGCCGCGTTCGCCGCGGCCTCGCGCGTACGTTCCAGATCAACCGCCTGTTCGCGGATATGACGGCGCTGCAAGCGGTGGTGCTGGCGGTCTGCGAGCGGCGGGGCCTGGGCGGGCGCTTCTTCCGTCCCGTGGCCGCGCATCGCGAGGCGGTCGACGAAGCCGCAGGGGTCCTGGAACGATTGCACCTGCTCGACGTCGCTCACCACCGCACCGGCGACCTGGCCTACGGCAAGCAGCGCCTGCTCGAGATCGCGCTGGCACTGGCCGCTCGGCCTACCGTACTGCTGCTCGACGAGCCCGCCGCCGGCGTGCCCACGGCGGAGAGCCGCGGCCTGTTCGAGACGATCGCGCAACTGCCGCGCGACGTCACGATCCTCTTGATCGAGCACGACATGGACCTCGTGTTCCGCTTCGCCGAACGCATCACCGTCCTCGTCAGCGGAGCCGTGCTGGCCGAGGGCAGCCCGGCCGCCATCGCCGCGGACCCGCGAGTCCGCGACGTCTATCTCGGCGAGAACGGCCATGCTGGAGCAAGTGGATAATTAGGCGCGGAACTTGAACAGCATGTAGGGGGTCTTGCGCGTGCTGCCGTGCTCGTGGAATTGCGCCATGTCCTGGATGTGCGACGCCGTGACGTACAGCGTGCCGTCCGCGCCTTCGGCCATCGTGTCGGGCCAGCGCAGCCGCGGATCCTGCACCACGACCTTCAGGCTGCCGTCCGCCTGACGCAGCTTGACCGAGTTATCCTCCGGGCTGGTGATAAACAGCCGGCCCTTGGCGTCCATCCAGTAGCCATCGGCCACGCAGGTCCGCCCAAGCTTCTCGACCGCGCCGGCGACGTCGGCGCCTTGCTGCGTCAAGGCGCTGGTGGCGATCCGGTAGAGCGTCTTCCCGGTCAGCGCCTGCCAGTAGAGATACTCGCCCTTCGGATCCAGTGCGATCCCGTCCGCGGCGAACATCGGACCCCGGTTGTCCGGCCGCTTGAGCGGCTTGCCATCGGTCATGACGGTGACATCCGGCTCGACCTGCGTGCTGGGATGGCCCGAGAGCAGGCGACGAGCGGTGTTGTCCGACAGGTCCGCCACGATCAGCGCGCCGATCACCCCGGAATCGGTGATGTAGGCCCATTTGCCGTCCGGGCTGAATCGCACGTCATTGAGGTAGCTGCCTTGCGGGATCACCGACCGGTCGAACAGGATCGTCCGGGTCACCTTGTTGCTGGCGAGATCGACCTGCACCAGCTTTGGCCCGCCCTCGAGATTGAACTCGTTGCCGGGGGCGGCCGGATCGAGGATCCAGAGCGAGCCGCGCTGGTCGGAGACCACGCTCTGCACGCAGATGAAATGGTCGCCGTTGGAAAGCTTCTTGGCATTGCGCCAAGCGTTCCACTCGGCGTTCGGATAGGGCGTCAGCTTGCCGCCGGGTCCGATTTCGGCGACCGAGATCGCCACGTCCTGCTCCCAGCGCGGAAAGTTCACGAAAATGCGGCCGCTCTTGTCGACGGTGACACCGGTGACCTGCTGCTCGAACCGGGCCACCAATTCGAGCGTGCCGAGCGCAGGAACGGCCCGCCCTGGCGCGGCCTGCGTGCGCGAGGACGCCACGGCGGCCGAGGCGGTCAATACCGCCAGGCTGCGGCGAGGTAGGTCGGGCATCGCTGTCTCCATCCAGTCACCCGCCCAAGCGCCGCCCGGCCGCCAGGGTTCCTCGCGCTTGACGCGATGGCGCGTTCACCCTCCGCTTCGTGCCCGCGCGCGAGGACCGATACCAAGGCGCGCTACCTCAAAGGGACGGGCTAGGCCCCGAGCTTGGGCCGAAGGCTCGTCATCGCCGCCTCGGTCGGCAGTACCGTGCGCAGCACGCCGCCCAGCCACTGCGCCACGAACGGCGCCGCCTGCACGTTCTGGCCTTTCTCATCGAACCCGGCGCCCCAGCCATTGGCAGTCTGCGTCGGCGCCAGCGCGGTCGCGCGCACGCTGTCGCGCACCTTGTCCTTGTCCAGCCCGCCGGCCCGCGACAGCGCGTCGAGGAACAGCAGTCCGCCGACATAGTTCGCCAGGCTGTGCCCGCTGCGCGGCTTGGCGCCGTACTTCTTCTCATACGCCGCAGCGACGTCGCGCGCCCCGGCCGCTACCGCCTGGCTCGTCTCGTAGGGGGGAAAGCCCACGTTCATCGTGCCGTCGAAATCGCCGCCGATCGTGCTCGCCGTGTCAGACAGCGCGTAGCCGCCGCCCGCGCCGATCACCATCCGCGGCAGCCAGCCCGCCTGGCGCATCTGCCGGTAGAACAGCACCGTGTCGCTCTGATAGCCGGTATGCAGCACGATCGTCGCGTCCGCCCCTCGCATCCGCTGCACCGCGCTGCTCAGGTCGGTCGTCGACGCGCTGTAGGCGAGCTTGTCGATCATCCCCAGGCCGCGCTCGCGCAAGCGCGCAACCTGGAAGCCGCTCACCGTGCTGCCGTAGAGCCCGTCCTCATACAGGATTGCGACCCGCACCTCCGCACGGTCCGAGCCCCAGCTCGGCGCCAGCACGTCGGCGATCACGTCGACGCTCAGGTTGGCGAACTGGCTGGCCGTCGGGCAGGAACGGAACAGGAAGCGGAAGCCGCGATCCATCACTGGGTCGCTGATTGCCCCCAGCTCGAAATAGGGGATCCCCGCCAACTCGCTGATTTGGCTGGCCGCCAGCACCAGCGGGCTCGCAAACGTGCCGAACACCGCGCCGACCTTCTCCACCGTGATCAGGCGCTTGATCTCGGACACCGCCGCGGCGGCATCGACCGCGTCGCCCTTCACCAGCCGGATCGGCCGCCCGAACAGCCCGCCCGAGGCGTTGCGCTCGTCGACCGCGAGCTCGAGCCCGCGGAAGCTTTCGTCGCCGAACAGCGCCAGCACGCCAGTCAGAGGATAGAGCGCACCGAGCGGCAGCTTCTCGGCCTGCGCCCACGCCCGGCACGCCGCAGAAAGTGCGAGCGCACCCCCCAAGACGACGCGGCGAGAGATCGGCATCCGGGGCCTCCGGTGGATTTCCGGCACCATCCAGCAAGCCTCCTTTCAGTGCAAGCTCCCCCCTATCGGCAGCACCGCCTTAGTCATAGGGTCCGCGCAGCAGACGCTGGAGACCTCGCCATGACCGTGCCGACCGAGATGCGCCACATCGCCCATACCGCCGGCGGGCCCGAGGTTCTGCACATCGCCACCGGCCCCGTGCCGCAGCCCGGCCCCGGCGAACTGCTGCTCCGCGTCGAGGCCGCCGGCGTCAACCGTCCCGACGTGCAGCAGCGCAAGGGCAGCTACCCGCCACCGCCCGGCGCCAGCCCGCTGCTCGGGCTCGAAGTGGCCGGCGAGGTCGTCGCGAGCAACGGCGCCACACGCTTCCCCATCGGCGACAGGGTCTGCGGCCTGGCCAATGGCGGCGGCTACGCGGAATACTGCACCGTCCCCGAGACCCAATGCCTGCCCTGGCCCGCCGGCTACGACGCCATCCGCGCCGCCGCCCTGCCTGAGACCTACTTCACCGTCTGGGCCAACCTGTTCGACATCGGCCGCCTGCAGCCCGGCCAGAGTGCACTCGTGCACGGCGGCACCAGCGGCATCGGCGTGACCGCGATCCAGCTCGCGCACGAGTTCGGCAGCCGGGTCTACGCGACGGCCGGGTCGCAGGAGAAATGCGACGCCTGCCTGCGCTTCGGCGTCGACGCCGCGATCAACTACAAGGAGGCCGACTTCGCCACCGCGATCAAGGAGTTCACCGCCGGACGCGGCGTCGACGTGATCCTCGACATGGTCGGCGCGCCCTACGCCGCCCGCAACCTGCGCTCGCTGGCCCTGGACGGCCGGCTGGTGCTGATCGCCTTCCTCGGCGGCGCCAAGGCCGAGGAGCTGGACCTGACCACCATCATGGTCCGCCGCCTGACCGTTACCGGCAGCACCATGCGGCCCCGCACCGCGGCGCAGAAAGCCGCCATCGCCGAGGCGCTGCGCGCCAAGGTCTGGCCCGTGCTCGAAGCCGGCCGATGCGGCCCGGTGATCCACGAGGTGTTCCCGCTCGATCAGGCCGCCGACGCGCACCGGCTGATGGAGAGCAGCGCGCACATCGGCAAGATCATATTGAAAGTAGCATAGCGATCAGCCGGCGACAGCCCCGTTGATCCCGCCGAACACGCCGAACGCGCAGGTGACGGCGGCGATCGCCAGCACGACCCAGAGATAGACGCCGCGCAACCGTACCTCGTCGGGCAACGCGCGGATCGCCAGCGCGATCAGGAAGCCGAGCACGAGCGGCAGCAGCAGCGCGTTCATGACCTGGACCGCGATGTTGAGGCTCACCAGGTTCGGCCACAACGCCACGATCAGAGCGCCACCGATCACGCAGACGCCGTAGACGCCGTAGAACCAGGGCGCCTGCGCCGGCCGCATCTCCAGGCTGCGGCGATACCCCGCCACCTCACCCAGCCCCCAGGCCAGCGCCAGCGACGACACGATCGCGGCCACCATCGCCGCGCCGAGCACGCCGGCGGCGAACAGCAGCTTGCCCAGGGCGCTACCGAACAGCGGCGTCAGCGCGCTGGCCAGCTCGCCGATCGTGCTCAGCGAACGGTCCGGATCGGCCGAAGTGACGAACGCGGCCGCCGCGATCAGCACCGCCGCCATCACCAGCTGCGTCAACACCGCGCCGATCGCCGTGTCGATCCGGGCCGCCGTCAAGTCCGCCGGGCCTAGCCGCTTATCGGCGATCGCCGATTGCTGGTAGAAGATCATCCACGGCATGATGACCGCGCCAATATTGGCCGCCACGAGGAAGAGATACTTCGTGTCGTCGAGCGGAATATTTATGGATCCACTGACGACGTTCTCGAACGTGGGGTGCGCCGAATACGCCACCGCGAAGAACGCGAACTCGAACAAGCCGAACAGGATCGCCACCCGCTCGACCCGGCGATAGCCGCCGGTCAGCCCGACCGCGAGCAGCAGGACCGCCGCCATCGGCAGCGTCACGAACCGCGATACCCCGTAGAGTTCGCCCACGCCCGCCACACCCGAGAACTCGCTCAACAACGCGCCCGAGACGGCCACGGTCAGCCCGGCGGCAGACACATAGGCCCAAAATGCCCCGAACGTGTCGCGGATCAACTCGCCGTGGCCTCGGCCGGTGAAGATGCCGAGCCGCACCGTCAACTCCTGAACGACGAACAGGATCGGCATCAGCACCACCTGCAGCAGAAGCAGCCGATAGCCCCACTGCACCCCGCTCTGGCCGGCCGTGATGATGCTGCCGACATCGGTATCGGCCAGCATGACGATCAGGCCCGGGCCGGTGACCCGGAGCATGCGGGCGAGCAGGCCGGGGCGTGGCGTCTCGCGTTGGTGGAAGGACGAGGTGGACATCAGCGCTTCGGATTGGTTGCGAGTTGGGAGTCACTCGCAAGTGCGGCTGCCGTCAACCCCTATGCTCGCCGCCCCACCCAAAACGCCCGGCCCAAAAGAGCCGGCATAAACGAGACTGTATCACGACGATTGGAGGAACCCGCACGTACTCTGCAAATAGAGTCTGTCCGGCACTTGACGACCCTTCAATAGTAGTCGAAGTTTTGCTTAGGCTCGAAAAGGCGGCGAATCGGCCGGGTTTCGAGCTGTCGCGAGTGCGCGGCAAAGCTGCGCTCTCGCTATCAAGAGCCAAACTGACAAAGTGCGCGGCCGATCAGCAGGCGGCATATCAAGCAATAGCAGGACAAATGAGCAGGTCAGACAACCCGAATACACCACTGTCACTCGATAGCCAGATCGATGAGGATCGGGTCCGTCGTGCCCTTGGATTGAAGACGACCGGGTCGCACCAGACGCATCAGCAGCGCCCAGAGCAGGCCCGCCAGCGGCACCGTTTCGTGACCGACGGCGCCGTCCCGGTCGTCATGATCAATCGCGCCGATAGCGAGACCACTGGACTGAAGGAGCGCCTGGCCGCCTCCGAGCATGCGCTCGAGAACGAGCGCGCTGCACATGCTTCGACCCGCCGCGCCCTGGCCGATGCGTTGGCCTCCTATCAGACGTTGCAGACGCGTTTTGGCCATACCGAACTCTCGCACGGCGAGGTCCTGAAGACCGAGCGCGACTCGCGGCGTTTCGCCGAGGAGGCGCTCGCCGCAATGCGGGCCGAACAGCACGATACGCCCAAGCGACGCGTCGTCCGCGAACCCGTAATCGTCGCCGCTGAACCCTCGCCGCCGACCGAAGCCGTGGTCGTCGCCTCGGTTCAGGGCCCGGTCGAACGATCGGTCGAACGGAGCGTCGAGCGTCAGGCCAGCAAGCCGCGTCCTGCCTCGACACGCGAGCCCAAGCCGGTCCGTTGGTGGACCCCGAGCTTCCGCGCCAAGAAAGGCTAAGCCCGGAGCGTCAGCCCGCCTGACGCAACTGTGCCCGGGGCAGCAACGGACGCAGGAAGCGCCCGGTATGGCTCCCCGGGTGCGCCGCGATCGTCTCCGGCGTTCCTTCCGCGACGATCATGCCGCCGCCCTCGCCGCCTTCCGGGCCGAGATCGAGCACCCAATCCGCCGTCTTGATCACCTCGAGATTGTGCTCGATCACCACGACCGTGTTGCCCTGGTCCACCAGCGCGTGCAGCACTTCGAGCAACTTGCGAACGTCTTCGAAGTGCAACCCGGTGGTGGGTTCATCGAGGATATACAGCGTCCGCCCGGTCGCGCGTCGCGCCAATTCCTTGGAGAGCTTGATCCGCTGCGCCTCGCCGCCGGACAGCGTCGTCGCCTGCTGGCCCAGGCTGATATAGCCGAGCCCGACTTGTTGCAGGATGTTGAGCCGGTCGCCGATCCGGTTCACGGCGCTGAAAAATGGGACCGCCTCGTCGACCGTCATCGCCAATACATCGGCGATCGACTTGCCCCGGAACTTCACCTCTAGTGTCTCTCGATTGTAGCGCGCGCCCTTGCAGATGTCGCAGGTGACAAACACATCGGGCAAAAAGTGCATCTCGATCTTGATCAGGCCGTCGCCCTGGCAGGCCTCGCATCGGCCCCCCTTGACGTTGAAGCTGAACCGGCCGGGCTTGTAGCCGCGGGCGCGGCTTTCCGGCAACTCGGCGAACCAGTCGCGGATCGGCGCGAACAGGTCGGTGTAGGTGGCCGGGTTGCTGCGCGGCGTGCGCCCGATCGGCGATTGGTCGATGTCGATGATCTTGTCGAGCAGTTCGAGTCCCTCGATCGACTCGTAGGGCGCCGGAACCTCGCCCGAGCCCATCAACCGTCGGCTCGTCGCCTTATAGAGCGTGTCCACCACCAGCGTCGATTTGCCGCCGCCGGAGACGCCGGTGACGCATGTGAAGGTGCCGAGCGGGAACCGCGCCGTCACGTCCTTGAGGTTGTGGCCGCGCGCGCCGATCACCTTCAGCATGCGCTGCTTGCTGATCTTGCGCCGCTTCGGCACGGCGATGAATTCACGCCCGGAGAGGTAGGCGCCGGTGACGCTGGCCGGGTTGGCGGCGACCTCGTCGGGCGTGCCCTGGGCGATCAGGTGGCCGCCCTTCATGCCGGCGCCGGGACCCATGTCGATCAGGTGATCGGCGGCGCGGATCGCGTCCTCGTCGTGCTCGACCACCAGCACGGTGTTGCCGAGCGCCTTGAGCCGCCGCAACGTCCCGAGCAGGCGTTCGTTGTCGCGCTGGTGCAGCCCGATGCTGGGTTCGTCCAGCACATACAGGACGCCGGTCAGCCCGGAGCCGATCTGGCTCGCCAGCCGGATGCGCTGGCTCTCGCCGCCGGAGAGCGTCGTGCTGCCGCGCGACAGCGTCAGGTAATCGAGCCCGACATCGACCAGGAACTGCAGCCGCTCGACGATCTCGCGCAGGATCCGCCGGGCGATCTCCTGGCGCTGCGGCGTCAACGTCTCGAGCACCGTGCCGAACCAGTCGAGCGCACGCCGGATCGGCAGGTCGCTCGCCGCCGCAAGGTGCAGCCCAGCCACCCGCACCGCCAGCGCCTCCGGCTTGAGCCTCGCCCCCTGGCACACCTTGCAGGGCTTCTCCGCCTGGTAGCGCGACATCTCCTCGCGCACCCAGGCGCTGTCGGTCTCCTGCAGCCGGCGCTCGAGATTGCGCAACACGCCCTCGAACGGCTTGGTGACCGCGTAGGCGCGCACCCCGTCCTTGTAGCTGAATTCGATCGGCTCGGTCCCGCTGCCGTGCAGCACGACGTCGCGCACCCGCTCGGGCAGCTCGGACCACGGCGTGCGCGTGCTGGATTTGTAGTGTCGCGCGATGCTCTGCAGCGTCTGGTCGTAATAGGGCGACTGCGTTCCTGTCCAGGGCGCGATCGCACCCCCGGCCAGACCGAGCCGCTCGTCCGGTACGACCAGATGCGGATCGAAGAACGACTCCACGCCCAGCCCGTCGCAGGCCGGGCAGGCACCGTGCGGCGAATTGAACGAGAACAGGCGCGGCTCGATCTCCTCGATCGTGAAGCCGCTGACCGGGCAGGCGAAGCGCGAGCTGAACACGGTCCGCGTCCCGCCATCGGCCTCTTCCGCGTAGACCACCCCGTCGGCCAGGCCGAGCGCGGTCTCGAAGCTGTCGGCCAGCCGCTGACCCACGCCGTCCCGCACCACCACGCGGTCCACCACCGCGTCGATATCATGCTTGGTCTTGCGGTTCAGCGCCGGCACCTCGCCGATCTCGTACAGCGTCCCGTCCACCTTGACGCGGCTGAACCCCTTGCGCTGCAGCTCGGCCAGCTCCTTGCGATACTCGCCCTTGCGGTCGCGCACGACCGGGGCGAGCAGCAGCAGCCGGGTGCCCTCCTTCATCGCCATCACCCGGTCGACCATCTGGCTGATGGTCTGCGCCTCGATCGGCTCGCCGGTCACCGGCGAATAGGGGATGCCGGCCCGCGCCCAGAGCAGGCGCATGTAGTCGTGGATTTCGGTGACCGTCCCGACGGTCGAGCGCGGGTTGCGGCTCGTCGTCTTCTGCTCGATCGAGATCGCCGGCGACAGGCCCTCGATGCTGTCGACGTCGGGCTTGCCCATCAGCTCGAGGAACTGCCGCGCATATGCCGAGAGCGACTCGACGTAGCGCCGCTGCCCCTCGGCATAGATCGTGTCGAACGCCAGGCTCGACTTGCCCGACCCCGACAGCCCGGTGATCACCGTCAGCTGATCGCGCGGGATGTCGACGTCGATGTTCTTGAGATTGTGCTCGCGTGCCCCGCGCACACGGATGAAGCCGGCCATGAGGTGCGCCCCGGATCGAGTGACGCGCGAGTTGTTCGCGAATCGTTCACCTTTCTATATGGCACCGGCCCCGCCCGATGAAAACCCTATGAAACGTGGTAGACCCGGCGTTCAGTGATGCCTGGAGCGGAGACAGACAGAGATGGCCGGCAGCGTGAACAAGGTGATCCTCGTGGGCAACCTGGGCAAGGACCCGGAGGCCCGCAGCTTCCAGAACGGCGGCAAGGTGGTGAACTTCACCCTCGCCACGAGCCGCACTTGGAACGACCGCGCCTCGGGCGAGCGCCGCGAAAAGACCGAGTGGCACAACGTGGTGGTCCGCAACGAGAAGCTGGGTGAGATCGCCGAGCGCTATCTCAAGAAGGGCGCCAAGGTTTACGTCGAAGGCTCGATCGAGTCGCGCA
>JAABUZ0100007465.1_pt1 | contig 13168 bp, 10 predicted proteins | sample 5562091 | NCBI WGS metagenome assembly JAABUZ01 (sample SAMN12813069, study PRJNA571459) | rock metagenome | isolation source: Antarctica rocks | place: Antarctica: Victoria Land, Linnaeus Terrace sud | collected 2015-12-21 | reverse complement strand
TGCCCACCGCGGCGGCCTCTACATCACCGCCGTCGGCATCCGTCGCGCCACCGAACTGGAGCGCCTGGCGCCGGCCGTGCTCGCATGGAGCCCCCCTCTCGACGCGACGTTGGTCACGCTGCGCCAGTTGTATGGTTCGGTGGCGCCGACGCCGCGCCAGGAGGCACGGGTCGAGCGCCGCCAGATGCTGGACAGCCAAACGGTGGCCGCGATCGCGGCCTATCGGGCGTTGGGCTACCCTGTGCCGCTCGTGCGGGGGCAGCCGCGCTTGCCGTACCGCACAACCTTCCGGCGCGACCCACTAGCCGGTGGGGGGGCGGCCGGCTTCATGCTCGCCCTGGCCATCATCGACCGTTTTGGCGACGTGACGCGCGGCCACATGATCGCCGGCACCGGCACCATCGCACCGAACGGCGACATCGGCCCGATCGGTGGCGCTCGCTTCAAGATAGTGGGGGCGCGGCGTGCCGGCGCCCAGTTTTTCCTCGTGCCCGCCCGCTGGGACCCGTACCAGACGTGGTACGGGTCCTACACGAGCAACGACGAGGAGGCACGACGGTGCCGATGCGCCGGCGCGATGCGGCTCGTGCCGGTGCGCACGCTCACCGATGCCCTCGCCTTCCTGCATACGTTGCACTGACGAGCCGTGCGGCCGGGAATGGAGGACATGAGATCGCGCAGAGCAGCACCGTCCAGCGTGGCCGCTTCCACGCCACGGCCGATCACGGCGGCGCGTCGCGGAGCGAGACTACACCAAGGCCAACCTCATCGTCCCCGACGAAGTACAGCGCCTGAGCCAGACCGAGGCGCTGGCGCCGATCGGGGAACTGCACCCGCCCGGCTCGCGCGGCGGCGCTACGTCGACGATCCCGACGCGCGGAGGGATCGAGGGGCCGATGCCTTCGCTTGGCCCGGACCGATCCATGGGTCATACGGCCACACGCAGGCGGCTCCCATGCGCCGCCCAGCCATAACCATAGTGTGGACACAGCCCATGTCATCGCTGGACGAGCGTGCGGGCCGACGATGGGCCGACGATGACGACGAGGATCTTGTTGACACCGTTCATCGCGCACTGTGTTGTATGGTGAAACGATGACCGGATATGTCACGGCTACCAGTCTCCGCACCATTCTCATGATAGGCGCGGGGCCGGCCCTTCTGCTCGCCGCCCTCGGCCTCGTCGTTGGTGCGGCCGTCGAGGCCGCCGTCGCGGCGTATCGCCGTGACTGGCGCTTCTGGCCGTGGTCACTGTGGCGTCGCTCCCGGATCAAGCGCATGCTATCAATACAGATCGTTACGGCCGCGACGTTCTATGGGCTCGCCGTCCAGTATGCGTACGAGCCGCCTCTGCTCGTGATCGGAGCGGTAGAATCCACCCTGCTGATCACCCTGCTCTTCATCGACCTGAACCTGCGCCTCATCCCCACCCTCCCCGTCGGCCTGCTCACGCTTCTGGCACTGACCAGCGCGGGGGAGTGGCCAAGCCTGGGGTTGAGAAGTGCCCTCCTCGGCGGGGTCCTTGGGTTCGCCAGCTTCGTCCTGCTCGCGGCAGTGGGACACCGCGTTTTTGGCGAAGAGGTGTTGGGCGCCGGCGACGCCAACCTCGCCCTGGCCATTGGGTGCATGACCGGCTACCCCCTCGTCGTCGCGACGCTCGCGTTGGGCATCTTCCTCGGTGGGGTGTGGGCTGGGGCTGTGCTCCTGCTGGGCCGGGGCGGGCTGCACGGGACTATGCCCTATGGCCCCGCGCTCATTGCCGCTGTGCTCATCGTGCTGGTCCATGGGAACACGGCGCACCCTTTCATGTGAGACGGTCAGTGTCCACGGCGCATCCGAAGCAGGTGGTAGGATGCCGCGTCCCGTGCGCCTGCGTCGCCTGGTTCGCGCCACGCGATGAGGTCGCCGACGACGGTCCTGGTTCGCGCCACCGTGCCGGTCGGCAGTTCAATCACCGTTCTGCTCTGCCACACAGTTGGCCCGACATGCCAGGGCCGCAGGCAGAAGACCCGTAGGACGCGGTCGTCGCGGTCCAGATATATCACGTCCAGAGGAAAGGTGAGGAAGATCGCGTGGACGCCATTACAGGGATGGAGCACGAGGGCGTGGTCCGCAGGCAGATCCGCGCGGCCGATGAGCCCCTGAGCGCGAGCCCAGAAGGAGGAGGCGATGTCGATGTGGCGAGCGATCCTCATGCCGCGCGTTACATTGACGATGACCATGCTTAGGCATCCAATCCCGTCTATCGTGTGTGGTCACGCGCTCTCTACATCCACAATGTGACGCCCAATTTAAGGCTTGGACAATCTTTGTCCACCCCATCCCTCACACTTGATTTTGTCACCACTTAGTGGGTGGATCGCGTTACGAAGGAGCTAGGGGGTAGGGTAATGGTTGTTTCAATGCTCGACGTCAAAGAACGCATCGTTTGTCGTGTAACACCAGCCCAAGCACATACGTGGGCGCTGTGCAGTGGATTTTTCCAGGCGCAATATCGCGCTGGCAAACCGTTCGCGCCCACGTACAATAGCCTGTTGGGAACATCCGTTCACGAGCTTATCGTTGCATTCGATCGCGCCGCCAGTGCCGCCAATGCCGCTAGTAGTGCGGTGAACGATCTCGACGACCTGGTCTGGCGTAACTGGCACGCGGGCCGTTTTGCTACGAACGACAACCACCGCGCGCTGGCCGACGCTAAAACGCTGCTCACAGCCTACGCGGACCTGCGTCAGGCGGAAGCAGTGCAGGTACTGGGTAGCGAGGTTTTCTGCCAAACGGCTCCCCGTACTCTTGGTCCGGGCCATACCATTGTCTTGGCGGGCGCATCGACCGCGTCGGGCAGCGGAACGACGGTACGATCGAGCTGCTGGACCTTAAAACCGGCGCTCACCTGCCGACACACGACGAGTTGTACAATGATCCTGCTACGACAATTTACCACCTCCTGGCGGCGGAACGCTATCACGCACAAAGGATCGTCGTGGCGCAACTCTCGTTGCGCACCGGCGGACGGGTCGAGGTAGAGTTCGACGCCGACGGGGTGGCCGCGGGTAAAGATCGCCTGCGCGAGATGGTGCGCCAACTTACGACCGACGATTTCCCGCTTACTCCGTCCGCTTCCTGCGCTTTTTGTCCAGCGCGCGAAACGTGCCCCGCGCTCCTGGCCGGAGGCGAGGCGGTCGAGCGCCCCCTGTAACGCGACGATCCCAAGAAGGGAGGATGTTATGCCGAAGAAAGAGGCCGACACTAACAAAGCGCTGCACCTGCGCATGTTGGACCACATGTACGCCAGTCATCCCAGCGCCGCCTTGACCACCGTGGAGGTGGCCACGCGGCTCGGTTGCACCCGGCGCACGGCGCTGCGCTACCTCACCGAGCTTAGCGCCACCGGGCAGCTTCCGCTACGCCAGGACAAGAAGTATCGGTGGCGCCTGGTGAAAGGCGGTCAGGTGCCAATGTCGACGCTGGCGTTGGACCTACGTGAGGGGGCGGCGCTCTACCTGGCTGCCCGTCTACTGGCGCAGCAGACCGACGAGCGCAACGGCCACGTCATCGCCGCGCTGGACAAGCTAGTCCGCGCTATGCCGACTCCCTTGGCGACGCAGTTAGAGGCCATCGTCACGGCCACCGCTGCGGCCCAAACGTCCGCCCCCGACATGACCTCCATTTTCTCCGCCTTCGTGATGGGCTGGGCAAGCCACCGCGTCGTCGAGGTCACCTACCGGCCGCCCCACGCGCCGGCGCCCTTCACCTGCCGGTTCGCGCCGTACTTGCTGGAGCCATCCGGCATCGGCCGCACAGTCTACGTCATCGGGGCCATCCTGCCGCGCGGCTCGCTGCGCACATTCAAGCTGGAGCGGGTGCAGCGGGCGGCCCTGCTAGACGACTCCTTCGAGGTACCGACCGATTTCGACAGTCAGACGCTGTTGAACCGTGCGTGGGGCGTCATGTATGGCGAGGCCGAGACGGTCACGGTGCGCCTACGTTTTAGCAAATGGGCGCGTACGCGGGTGCGTGAGACAGTGTGGCATCCCTCACAGCGTATCGTCGACCTGCCCGATGGCGGCTGTGAGTGGGAAGCGCATATTGGTGACGTGACAGAGATCAGCCCATGGGTACGCGGCTGGGGGCGCGACTGCGAGGTAATCGAGCCTGAGGAACTACGGGCCGACTTGATCAAGCATGTGCGGCATCTTGCCGCAACGTATGGCTGCGCGGAAACGGTGGGGATGGAGAGCAGTGTGGCCGACCCCGGAGTCATATCTACGGATGAGCGTGCCATGCTCAACAATTTATTTGGATAGAAGTGAGACGATGAATCAGTCACCATGGCCATTTCAGGAACGCGTAGGCGGCCATTTGCTTAGGGGCAATAATGTCGTGCTGCAAGCCCCCACCGGAGCAGGCAAGACGCGCGCGGCGCTTGATCCGTTCTTTGCCAATCTTGCTCGCGGTTACGACGGAGCCACCGGGTTACCCCACACAGGTCGTTACGCCGTGCCGCTCAGGACCCTGGCCAGCCAATTCTACAGGGAGTACGGACGGCTGAACGACCGGCTGAAAGATTCCCCGCAACTTGACGGCGTATGGCGGACCTACAGCGATAACCGCATGCCGGTCCCCTTTGTGGCGGAGCAGACAGGTGAGAACCCTGGCGACCGCCAGCTCGAAGCGGGCCTAACTTTCTGTACCATCGACCAGTTGCTCGCGGCATTTCTGGGACTTCCCTACGGCGTGTCACCACGGGCAACAAACCTCAAGGTGGCCGGCGTGCTCGGCTCGTATCTTGTCCTCGACGAATGGCATCTCTACCCCCTCCGCGCGCTGGCCGGTAGGCCAGGACAAACAACCATCCACGGCGCGCGGAGCACCACACTGGCTATGTTACGTCTGCTTGGACAGCAGGAATTGGGGCGATTCACATTGATGACGGCCACTTTCTCTACCCGTCTCGTAGCCGGCCTGGCCAGCTTGCTTGGAGCTAAGGTGGAGTCCCTGCGCGAAGGCGCCCGCGACGGTGAGACGTCCGGGGATGCGTTCCGGCGCGAGTATCAGGAGATCGCGGGTGGGCGCATGCGCACCATCGCGCGCGGACGGCTACCGCTCGAGGAGAGCGTCGATGACATCATCGATCAACACCAAGGCAGCACGCTGGTCGTGTGCAATCAGGTCGAGCACGCGCAGGCCCTCTATCTGCGCATTAAAGAGGAGTGCGACCGTCGCGGGCGCGGCGCACCGGAGGTCTTGTTGCTCCATTCCCGATTTACGCCCGAAGATCGAGTCAAACTCTCCCGTGCGCTGGAAGCAAAACTCGGCGCTGAGGCATGGGCCGGACGAGAAAAGGGGATGGACGCGGACCCCAACGTCATCGTGGTGGCGACGCAGGTAGTAGAAGTCGGACTCAACATCTCCGCCACGAGGTTGCATACCGAGGCGGCCCCGGCCAACAGCCTAGTGCAACGGGCCGGCCGCTGCGCCCGGTTCCCGGACCAGCGCGGCGAGGTGGTCGTCCATCCGCTGGCCGAGCGCTCCGACAGTCCAGCATGGGCGCTAGCCCTACCCTACGCCGCCGACCTATGTCAGGCAACGCTCGACGCGTTGCCCGAGCGAGCGGACAGGTTCGACTTCGCCCGCGAGCAAGAGCTCATCGACGGTGTCCATACAGCGCAGGACGAGGAGTTTCTCTATGCGTTCGAGGGCAACGAAACTCAGTATAAGACGATGATGTTCCAGGGGTGGAGATGGGACGTCGGGCACGCCGACAATGCGGCGGCTGAGCTTATCCGCGACGTCGAGCAGACGCCGGTGCTTATCCACGACGACCCGGATAAAGCAATCACCCAGGAGCCATGGCGCTGGCAGTCCTTCGGGCTATCACCGGGCACGGTGATAGGGCGTTGGGACCGCCTGGACGAATTGCGCGCCGCGCTTGATCTGCCATGGGTTGCCAAAAAGGTCGAGTTTTTCGCGCGGGCGGCGACGGAAGCCGATGAAGATAGCCGTGCGCCTCTGGCCTGCACATGGACCCCGATGTCCATGAAGGAAGAGGTTGCTGGCGCCATCATGATCGTGTTGCCATCCGCGTTGGCTCACTATGACAGCAACATCGGGTTCGTCCTGCGCGACCCCGTGCGTGTTCCAGGCCTTCGTGTGTTCGACGACGTACGCTGGCAAAGCACCCTACGGCCAGAGAAACGACCTACACGAGGCGGCGCATCGATGATCGAGATCCAAACATACGACACGCATATCTCGGGGCTCGTCAACGCCTATGAGTGGATCCTGGCCAACGAACTGCACTGGGCGGCTACGCGCCTCGAACGCGCCCTTAATCTAGAGGCGAGGACCATCGACCGCGCGATCCGGTTGGCTATCGCCTGCCACGACCTGGGGAAGCTCACGGTGGACTGGCAGCAATGGGCGCGCGCATGGCAAGCGCTGCTCATCCAGCGAGAGGAGCAAGCCCAGGGCGTCAAGCGACCGGCCGTGCCGCCCGGATTGCTATTAGCCAAATCGGACTTCGATTTCTCGCGGCATAGCGGCCACCGCGAGTTACAGCGCGAGTTGGCCAGAACAGCGCGCCGCCCTCCTCACGCGGTGGAGGCCATTGCGCTGGGGCAACGTCTACTGCGCGCGGAAATAAATTGTATCGCTCCCGGCGACAAAGACAACGGGCACATGCTGCTCCGAGCCGTCTACACCGCCATCGCCCACCACCACACCACGGATGCCGTTAACTACGGCGCAACGGAACTGGCCGTCGGGGCGTCCGCAGCTATCGAACGCGCGCTGAAACGCGCTAAGGTCGGCGACGTGCTAGATGCAAGTCCGATCGCCGCTGTGAGCAAGGACGGCAACATGTCCACCAAGCTTACCGAGGTGGAAGCGGGGATACCCGATCAAATCGGCGTCTGGCTGTACTTCCTAATTGTGCGGGCTCTACGGCTATCCGACCAGCGCGCCGACACTTTCCGCGACCGAGATCTCGATCGTTTCTCTTAACTGTGCCCTCAACATGGGCTGCGAGCGAAAGCCGACTGTTCACGCTCTAATCTTTCAGTGCCCTTGCGCAATCCAAAAGGGTCGCTAACGGGCTAGTTATGTGAGCGTAGCAGGCCGGAGGCGCTAGGCGCAAGCATTGTCCATAACGCTCACGTTCCGCGTGGATAACTTCAATCAGTTACTATTCACGCTCTAATGGGGTAAGATAGCGGCATGATGGAAGGAGGTGATCACCAACGATAACTTGACTATCGACCATCGAACGAAAGGAGTAGAACCAATGCCCTATCGCGATAGTAATGTGGAGCAGTGGCAGACGTTGTACGTCGATAAAATGACGGGGAGCAGCACGGACACCTTGGTGATGGGAGGCTTCGCAGTCTTGTTCGACCGTCTCGCAGCACACCTGAGCCTGGGACAGCGTATTTATCTCCGCGACGACGGCGCGTACTATACCATGCGGCTCCGACGACCAGTAACTCGCGCTGACCTCGATGAACTCGCCCGGCGCAAACCGTTCCCACTCGTCCAGGCGCTGGTCACCGCAAAAAAGGTTGAGAAAGCCGCGGCTAAGGGGCGCAACCTCGGCGTGGAGGTAACCTTCGACTACGAGGATGCTATGGAGCGGCGACGGCGCTACGCCGAGATGCGCAAAGCCTTGCCAGCGACGCTACGTATTCCCACGGCGGTGCTCCAGGACCATCCTGAGTTGGCCGCGATCCGCGACTCCTGCAAGGTCCCTGTCGAACTGCCCGCCTACGGCGCATTCAACGCCTTCAAGGTTGGCGACAGCATCAACGCGCTGGCTCTGGCCTGGACCGCGTTGCCCCCCGGCGCGTTCGCCGCGCTCATCGAGGCGCTGCTGCACGCTTTCTCTCGTTCTCCCAACGACTTGAAAACCCTAGAAGAACGGCTCCGCGCTATCCACAAAGAATACAGTCTCGCCAAGACCGTGACAGCCACGCAGTTGCAGGTAACCAACCCTATCGCGGGGAAAGGGGCCAACCGCGAGAAAAGCAACGGAATGAGCGTCGGCAGCTTGGACGAGTTGTGGCCCCTGGCACTGCTCAAAATCGCCGGGTATATCGTCCTGGCCGTGCCGCTTGCCGTGCAGGGTGTTAAAGACCGCAAGACCTACATCCTGCATCCCCGTGAGGTCGAGTTCAAGGGTCTCGCCGCGGTGATGAATGATTTCCGCGAGGTACTATGGGCGACCACCGCCATCAAGCTCGACGTGCTGGCTTCGCTCCGTTTCGCGCAGGTGTTCCTCCTGGTGAAGCAGAGGCGACTCCAGGCGCAGATGGAAGTCGATGACGATCCGCTTTCGATTATTAACATGGACGCGGTCACGGACCTGGCGCAGGGCTTCGACGTGACGCTCTCCAAGGACCTGGGGAGCGCGGTAGCTACGATGAACATGTCCACCATCGGCCTGCCAGCGTGGCTACCACCAGTGAGCGACTCGCTGGCCGTTGACGATGCCCTCGTCGTGCTGCGCGAGCATCTCGACGTGATGCAGGCCATCGGCAACCGCGGGCCGACCAAACCCAGCGAGGAAGGGTCCGAGGAGTATGACCTGCTGCGGCACTACCGCGACTTCATCTCCGCACGCGGCGACCTCGCCCCATTCTTCCGCTTCACGACCGCCTACGGACCCTACCTGTTGGCGCAGCGATACCGCAAGCGCCGCGTTGCCCATTTAACTGTACCGAACCTGGAGGTTATCGTGCGATCATCCAAGAATGACGACTACGTCAAGATCATCAACACACCTGGCTTCCGCACTATCGCTGCCTGCATCCGCGCGGCCACCATCACTCCGCAGCGGCGCAAGGACGAACCTGGTGGGACGCCCTACGAGGTGCGCTACGGCCTGGGCCAGGAGTTAGCACGCGCGGCCAAGGACGACAGGGGCTTTATCGAGGCGCTCGGCGCCTTCCTGCAAGCCTACAACGCCGAGAACGCGCGTGAGCGTGAGAAACTGGCCAGTCGATACGGTGGGGCACATCACATCCCTCCGCACGAGCTCAAGCGCCTGCGCCGTAGCTTCCGTGAGACCGACCTCGACGAGTTGATTCCGCTGATCCAGGAACACGACGCGGCGCTCGTATGCTCGCTGTTGCTGGCCTATGGCTATGCGCTCGGCCCGCGCGACGCGGCGTCGCGCGAGAACGGGGAAGCAACGCATGGGGCGGACGGGGTCGCCGGGGCGAGCGATGAAGGTGACGCGGCGGAACCGGCCGCGCTCGACCGCTTGGAGGGCGTTGTCGCGACGGAGGCATAACGACCGCGCCATCTCACGCGCAACCAACACGATAACCACGCGTAACGACACCAACGACGACTACAGATAGACGACTACAGATATGGGAAGGAACGAGTAGACACATGTCGCAGATTGCATCGCTCTCCATCGCCTGCCGCGCCACGCTTAACATGCACAGCCTCAACAATGAGGGCGGCGAGGGCAATCAGATTCAGACAAGAATGGTCGACATCGTCGACGAGAGAGCACAACGCCATACCGTCAACGCTATCTCCGGTGACATGATGCGTCATGTGCTGGCCGAACACCTCCTGCGTGTGGCCATCCAGCGCGGCCTGCCACTCTCGGAGGGCGCGCGCCGGCTAGACGCCAATCGCATCAACGCCGATAGGGAGGCAATGGCGCGGATCGCTCAGCTAGACAGCGACCCCGCCGCCCTCGACTATATGCTGCACCACTGCGCCATCACCGAGATGCTCGGCACCCTGATTACTGAAGGCAAGCGCTCGGTGCCACGCCCCTCGGTCGTGGAGTTCGGATGGGTGGTCGGCGTGCCCGACCAGGTGCATACCGGCAGCTTCTTCCACGTCAAGTACAGCGCCGATCGTGGTAGCGGCCAGCGCAAGCAAGACGCCGACGATACCACTGAAACCGGCTCCAACCGCGGGCAGGCCATCTTCCACCGACCCGCGTCGAGCGGCGTCTATGCTCTGGTGTGCCACCTGGAATTGGCGCGCATCGGCTTCAACGACATCATGCAGCGCTACGCCCTGACTGATGAGGAGCGCATCGTCCGCGCGCAGACTCTGCTCGACGCCGTGCTCTACACTCTACTGGAACTCAATGGCGCCATGCGCGCGGCGCAGCTTCCGCACCTCACCGCGCTCAGCGGCGTGATCACCACGAGCTCCGGCATCGTACCCGCTCCTTTGGTCAGCCCACTGGCCGGAGCCTCGGCTGAGGCCCGCGATGCGGTGCCCGACGACTACCGCCAGCAGGCGCAGGCTATCGCGGCGATCCTGGATGGGCAGAACGGCAGCACCCTCCAGGCGCGCACGTTCGACGACATCGCGGGGTTCGCTCGCATCATGCAGGAGGCATCGACCGGAGTCACCGTGGCCAGCCTCGTTCCCGTGGTCGCATAGGTTAGGTTGCCATGATGAAAATGGATGTATCACCAATCCAGGGCGGGCCATGGCTGTTGGCAACCTATCAGCCCGTCTCGCTGTTCTCGCTCAAATCGGCCCTCGCCACCTCGTCCGGCGGCAAGACGGTACTCGTGCCGACACCTTATGCCGTGAAGATGGCGCTGCTCAGCGCGGCCATCCGGCTGAGAGGGGTCGCCTACGGTCGCAACCTCTTCCCCGTGTTGCGCGACCTGCGCATCGGCCTGCGGGTCCCCGAGCGGCTTGTCGTGATCAATGGCTTTGGCAAGGTGCGGCGCCCGTGGGAACCGCCAAAGCAGAAGGGCTCGGACCGCGACGCCGCAGAGGCGCGCGCACGCTTGAAGGGGACCTTTCCCTGGAACTCCACCATCGCATACCGCGAGTACGTGCAGTTCGGCAGTGCGCTGGAGTTCGCCTTCGCCTCGGCCTCCGACGACGCGGCCGGGAGCGATCTCGCCGCAGTCACGCCGCTGCTCTGCTGCATCAACTATCTCGGGCGGCGTGGCGGCTTCGTGCAACTTGCGGGTATCCCAGAACCCGCCGACGAGTTGCCCTCTGGGTACCACACCCTCACTCAGGAAGGCGCCGGTGCCTTTGGGCTCGACTGGACGCTACACACGCTCGATGACTGCGGACCCTCGCTCACCTTTGATCAGGCCAACATCTACACGCGGGAGCGGATCGCCCTTGGACGGGGGCGCGTCCTGCGCCACATTCCGCTGCCCCTCCGACTGGCGCAATCCAGTCGCAGCTTCAGCCTATATCAGCGTATCGATTAAACTCGCGCACATCGCGGGTGAGGAGGGATTATGGTATCCGTACCCGTTTCGCACGCGACGAGAACGGGGCTAACGCCGGTCGACGACGGGGCGACGCAGGCTGCGCGGGCGGCGCTGCTGGTGAGCATCGAGCGGCTGCCCATCTATGGCTTGACTATTGAGTTGGAGACGGTCACACCGGTCGAACTCGCCGAGCATCCGGGCAGCGCCCTGCGCGGCGCTCTGGTGCACGCTTTGTTGGATACGCACTGTACCAACAAGGCTGCGCCGAGTTGCGCCGCGTGCCCATTAGTCGGAGTCTGCCCGGTCAGTGCGCTGGTGGCGCCGATGCGCGACGACGCGCCACGCGGGCGTGACGTACCCCGTCCGTTCGTCATCACCTCGCCGCTGTCGCAGCCAAGACTGCTGGAGGCTGGGACGGTGTGGTCGTTTGGGCTGACCCTGTTCGGGGCCGCCGCCGCGCTATTTCCGTACGTCGTGCTGGCCCACCGGCGCCTCGAAGCGAACGGCCTGGGGCAGCGGAGCGAGAGTGGCCGACGCGGGCGCGTACGGGTGCGGCGTATCGCAACCGACACGGGTGAGGGCAGCGTACCGCTGTACGAGCCCGACTCCGCGCGCGTCACCGCTCCGGCGCCGACCGCAGTCGCCGCCCGTATCACCGGACGTGCCGCAGCGCTCGCCCCCGACCGGGCGACCCTGCGCTTCCTCTCGCCGATGCGCCTCAAGAGCGGCGGCGTTGTGCTGACGCGCCCCCAGGCGAGCGTCCTGGTTCACCGCATCCTAGAGCGGTGGGAGGGCCTGCGCCGTGAGTATGGACGAGCGGACGGCGTCGACCCGTTGGCCCCGCTGCGCGGACCGGCACCGGTTGGGGCACAGGGCGACACGCGGGCGCTGTTGGCTGTTGCCGATACAGTCATGGTTGGGCGCGATGACACCCGATGGGTCGATCTGGCCAGCTACTCGTCGCGGCAGCGTCGCTTCACGCCGATTGGCGGCTTCGTTGGCGAAGCTACACTGATCGGCGAGGTCAACGCGTTGAGCGAGGTGCTGGCGCTCGGCGAGGTGATACACGCCGGCAAGGACGTGGTCAAAGGGAATGGACACTACGAGATGGTAGGCTTGCCGGATCAGTAAGGGGGAGGAGCGCCGATGGAGTTGATCGTCGAGGGGCCGGGCGTATTTGTGAGCAAGCATCAGGGACGGCTGCGCGTGAGCCGCGACAAGGCCACCCTGAGCGAGGCGCCGCTGCTACACCTGCGGCAGGTTATGCTGGTGGGCAGAGGGATTGGCATCTCCAGCGACGCGGTGCGGGCCTGTAGCGAGGAAGGCATCCCGATCCATTTCCTCAGCAGTAGCGGAACCGCGTTGGCCGGACTCTACGCCGCCGGGTTGACCGGGACGGTGGCCACGCGGCGCGCGCAGCTGCTGGCCTATACCGACCGTCGCGGAGTGGAGATGGCGCGGCGGTTCGTGATGGGCAAGATCGAGAACCAAGCGGTCCTGCTGCGCTACATGGCCAAGTATCGGCGCGACGCGCATCCCGAGTTGCATCACGAGTTGGAATTGGTAGCGCTGGAGTTGCGCGACAGCCTGGCCGCCGCCGAAGAGGTCACGGGGAATGAGGTCGCGGAGGTGCGGGAGCGGTTGATGGGCGTCGAGGGTGACGCCGCCGCGCGATACTGGACGGCAATCGGGCAGGTGATACCGGCCACACTGGGCTGGCCGGGGCGCGAGACACGCGGCGCGACCGATCCGCTCAATAGCGCACTGAATTACGGGTATGGCGTCCTCTATGCGCAGGTCGAGCAGGCGTTGATCCTGGCGGGGCTCGACCCCTATGCCGGGTTCCTGCACGCCGACCGGCCCGGCAAGCCCAGCTTGGTCTTGGATCTGATCGAAGAGGTGAGACAAACGGTCGTCGATCGGACGGTGATTGGGCTGGTCAACCGCGGCAT
>JAABUZ0100007464.1_pt1 | contig 13171 bp, 11 predicted proteins | sample 5562091 | NCBI WGS metagenome assembly JAABUZ01 (sample SAMN12813069, study PRJNA571459) | rock metagenome | isolation source: Antarctica rocks | place: Antarctica: Victoria Land, Linnaeus Terrace sud | collected 2015-12-21 | reverse complement strand
TCTGGCGCGGGCTGATGGAACGTCATTGACTCCACCACAAACGTCCATTCACGCACGCCGGAGTCCGGAACAGCCTCCTTAAGAACCCATAGCGTTTCAGGGTTGATCCAAAGGCGTGCGTGTGAATACTGAGAATGAGGCTTAAATTCCGGCGACTCGTCATAAGTCGCATCCACGATCTCGCAAGCGAGCTTCCGTCCCTGGTAGTTTAATGTCTCGGCTCCAACTCGCCCCGCATGAAGGAGCCGCCGATCCAAGTCAGAGAAACCAGGCAGGATGGGCATTACGATTGATCGGTTCGGGAACGGGTCAGTGCTCGTTGAGTTCACTCGGCTCGGGCGGAAGTTGCTGAAATTGGTCGCACCCTGCTTCTCTGAGGCATGCATCGCACTCGGAAGCAGGCTCGGTGCGGCTGCCGCAGTCTCGACAGCAACAAACACCCGCCAAGACGTTCCAGGAATATCCGCCGAAGCGGAACCCTTAATGTCGAAGCTATCTAAGCCGCGATAGAACGCGGCGGAACGCCGTACAAGATCCTCACTCGACTGCCCCTGCAGCACGAAAGCGGTGAGCGCAAGGGAGATAAAACACTTCAGCATAGGCCTTAAACTGCCTCCAACTGTCACAAAAACCGTGACCTATCCAAAGTTACCAGGGAAGCGGTCTGCCTTTATGCAGGAACGCGCCAGTCGGTCCGCTTTCGTCAAGGGTTGCCAGTGTCACGGCTGTTTGGGCTCCTTCCTGCACAGTAAGCGGCGCATTTTTACCACCTAAATCGGTCTGAACCCAGCCGGGGTGAGCCGCGTTCACTTTTACTTTCGTGTCCTTCAATTCCCGCGCGGTGATCACCGTTAGCATGTTCAACGCCGCTTTTGAAGTGGTATATCCAGGTTTTGCGAACTCTCCGCCTTGCCCCTTGCTCATCAGCGCCAAGGACCCCAGCATGCTGGATTGGTTCACGATCCGTCCCGCCGGGCTCGCTTTCAACAGAGGAAGAAGCGCCTTTGTAATGGCGAACGGCCCGATGACGTTGGTTTCATAAGTCCGGCGCAACGTATCGGCGGTGATGTCGCCGTCGAAGTCATAAGTCACGCCCGCGTTGTTGATAAGAATGTCTAACTGTCCAAAGTGCTCTTGAAAAAATTGAGGCAGCTTGGCGATGTCTTCGGCATTGGTCACGTCCAGTTTTACGGGATATGCGTCGAAACCCTCCCTCTTCAGCTCCTCAGCCGCTGTTTTCGCTTTTCCCTCGTCACGAGCGGCCATCACCACCGTAATGCCTTGCTGCCCTAATTGCTTTGCAATCTCTAACCCTAATCCCTTATTTGCTCCTGTCACCAGTGCAACTTTTTTGATCGCCATGCGAATGTGATGTGGAAGGAAGATACAAATATTCATTCATGCTTCGCCTTTGCCTGTTTGTACTGCCGCTAACGCTGATGTTCCTGGGCGGAGATTCTTCGTTCAAAATGAAAGCGTCCCTCCGGGGAGTTCATAACCTTAAAAATGGCGTGATTTGGGCCAGCGGAAGCGAAGGCGCGATTCTGCGCAGCGTGGATAACGGTTCAGTTTGGCAACCATGCTCCATTCCACCCGACGCTGAAAAACTGGATTTCCGAGGCATCCGGGCGTTTGATAAAAACCGGGCCGTTGCCATGTCTAGCGGTCCCGGCGCTGCTTCCCGCTTGTACGAAACCACCGACGGCTGCCATTCCTGGCGGCTTTTATTTGCAAACTCTGATCCTGCGGGCTTCTGGGATGCAATTGCCTTTCATGGTGAAACAGGCGTGCTGTTAGGCGATCCGGTGGATGGCCGTTTTGTGATCTACCGGACTAGTGATGGTGGACGCCGCTGGATTCGGGACCAAAGCGCGGCGCTGACCGCCCATCCGAAAGGTGAAGGCGCGTTCGCCGCGAGTAATTCAGCCTTGGTGATACGGCCTGACGGGAAGAAAATTTTGTTCGGCACAGGCGGGCCTGGTGGTCCAAGGATTTTTATGTCGGATTTGGATGCCAGCGGGAACTGGACGGTAGCCGATCTGCCCTGGACAGGAAGCAACGATGCAGCGGGAATTTTCTCTCTCGCCTTTCGTGATGGCACGCATGGCGTTGCCGTAGGCGGAGATTACAAAAGTCCTGCAAACCGTGACCGCACGGCTGTGTTTACTTCCGACGGCGGAGCGAGATGGCAAGCTGCTTCCGCGCCTCCGGGCGGTTATCGTTCCTCCGTTGACTGGGATCAGCGCATGCGAGAGTGGATTGCCGTGGGCCCGAATGGAAGCGACATTTCAAAAGATGATGGACGCACTTGGCGGCGTCTCGACAGCGCTGATGGGAACGCGCTCAGTCTGCCCTGGGTAGTCGGCTCCCACGGTCGAATTGCCCGGCTACGACCGGTGTTTTAAACGGCGGGCGCGCGCCGCGTATCTACGTAGAACACTGCGCAACTCGCTGCCGGTTTGCGGCCAATTAACTCCGCCATGGATGATCTCTTTATTCGTAAGCCGACGGCCATAGATTTCAGCATTGTCACTGACATCCTGCCGTAATGTAGCGCCTTGCAGGGATACGCCCGCGAAAGCGCCCCGCGCCCTGGAGTAGGAAAGCATTTCAGCCCGGAAACTCGCATCGGTTTGCGCTGTGGAGGAACGGCCTACCGGGCCTCCCGCTACTTCAGCCACGCCGCCCAAGGTGAACTGCGTGGAGAGAAGCCGGTCGGCTCCCTTTCGGTTCATCACCAGCAAAACGAGATCGCTCTCAATCAGCCCAATTTGAAAGCCGACACTGCCCCCTTCGACACGCACCGACGCCGGAGCTGACCAGTCCGCGCCGCGGCGGCAGGAGAAAAATCCTTTGCCGTACTTCGCGCCGCCGATGAACGCCGCCTGTTTCATTCCCGGCACAATCACAATGCACTGCGCCTTGGCAAGCAGGTTGGTCGGGATGCCTTTATCCGGAGCGGACATTACTTCCGACAACACTGTGGCCGCATCATCCAGCCGGCGCGTGGGCGCTTCCGCCGACGCCAGGAAGGGCAGACACGCAAGCAGTAACGGCAAAATTTTTTTCATGTTCAATTTCTGATAGGAATAAAAATTAAATACTGCGGACGGGCATGTTCATAATGTCATCCACCCGCATAGACTCTTTCACTACAAAAGGCTCTCCATATTTCACGCCGATGAGGTTGCCGTAAAAGCGCGCCACCGCTTCGAGCCGCTGGCTCACTTCTTCATGCGAAGGAAAAAGCTCGGAGGCCGTCTCCGTGTTTCCATATTGTGACTCATAGCTCAACAACGCCGCCATGCGCCGCTCAAACTGACGTGAGATGTCAACCACGAATGACGGCGTCACATTCGCGTACAGAGACGAATATAAAATCTTAAATGGACGGTGCGGAGGCGTGTCTTCTTCCAGACGGCGCAATCCCGCTAAAAAGCAAGCCTCGTACCCGATTTCACAAGCGCGGTAATGATCGGGATGCCGGCCTGTCCAGTACGGCAGAATGACCACGCGCGGGCGAATGCGCCGGATCACTCCGGCAAGCGTCATGCGCGCCGAAACCGTATTCTCAAGCCTGGCATCGGGCCAGCGCAGGTTCTGACGCCACCCCAGCAGCATCCGCGCTCCAGCGACTTTGGATTCTGCAACACGCATCTCCGGCGTGCCCCGGCTTCCCATGTCGCCGGCCGTCAGATCCAGAACGCCTGTACGATAGCCTCCCTCCGCCGAGCGAATCAGCGTGCCGCCGCACGTCTGCTCCACGTCATCCGGATGCGCCGCAATCGCGAGCACATCGAGAGGTTGTAAATCCTCAAACGGTTCATTGGGATCGTGCATGAGGAGGGCTAATAGGAGAAACGCGGACGATTGCCCGTAAAAATGCGCACTAAGATGAGACCGGCCACGAACCCGCCGACATGCGCGAACCACGCAATCCCTTGCGCCTGGGATACGCTGGTCAGCGAACCAAGCCCGCTCAACAATTGGATGGCAAACCAGTAAAGCAGCATGAAGGCGGCAGGCAGCTCGATGGTGGTAATAAAAATCACGATGAACACCAGAGTGACCACCCGCGCCCGGGGATACAGCAGCAGAAAGGCTCCCATCACGCCGGCAATCGCGCCGCTCGCGCCGAGCGTGGGAACAGGGCTGCCTAGATTAACAGTTAATTGAACCAGAGCGGAAGCAATACCGGCGATCAGATAAAAAATCAGATATTTGCCTGACCCGATAGCCTCCTCCACATGCGATCCGAACACCCATAAGAACCACATGTTGCCGATCAGGTGCAGCCAGCCTCCGTGCAGGAACATGGAAGTCACGAGCGAGGAAGGAATCAGGCGGTCAGGCACGAGCGCGTAATGCGCGATGAACTGGTCACGGACGTAGAAGGGCAGGGTAATCTCATAAAGAAACGCCAGCACGTTAACAGCAATCAGCGCTAGAGTGATAACCGGTGTTGTCCGCCGGTACAGCAAAGCGCGCAGCGGAATCATGCCTTCACTTCCATCAACCCCGAAGAGAGTAATTGGCAACGCTCGGCAATTTCAGGCAGCACACGGCGCGAAACGGTTCCAGCCGCGGCGTTGGCTAATAGCGACTCTATTTCCGACTGGACAGGAATATGCCCGCGCGCGCCCACCGCGGTGCAATTGAGAGCAGCGGCCGCATTAGAGAAATCAAGCGCGTTCCCAAGCGGCAACCCGCGCACCATGCAGGCGCAGAACGCGCCGTGAAAGGCATCGCCCGCGCCTGTGGTATCGACGCAGGAAATTTGAAAAGCAGGAGAATAAAACCACTGATCGTTGCTAAGCGCTAAAGCCCCGTAATCGCCTAGAGTCATGCCCGCCACTTTGAATTGATACTCACGCTGTAGCCGATGCAAAGCCAGGAACGGATCTGTCTCGCCGGTCCACTTCGCCGGCCACCCTGATCCTGCCAGGAGAAAGTCAACATGCTTCAGCACCGATTCAAAACCGTTGTAGACGGCATCAACGTCCAGCGACACGGGGACGCCGTTCTTCCGCGCCGTCGAGGCCGCGAAGGCCGCTGCTTCGGTATCGTAACCGTCAATGTGAAGCAACCGGCTGCGCGCGATTTCATGGGGATCGATTTCTTCCGGTCGCAGACGAAGACTATCCTCGCGCCGCCATAGCACGGTTCGTTCGCCCGTGCGCTCGTCAATGATGATGTAAGCCGTCTGATTCGGGCAGCCTTGCCGAACGATCAAGCCACTCGTGTCCACGCCGGTGCCCTGGAGACTTTCGCGCTGAATCTGTCCGCGCAGGTCATCGCCGATGGTGCCTATGTACTTCGCGCGAAGCCCGAGTTTCGCGCAAGCCACAATCGCTGTCGCCACTTGGCCGCCGGGACTCAACATCTCCCGCTCAAAAGCGACTTTTCCGGCATAAGCTGGATATTCGGTAACAAGTAGGAGGGTATCAGTGGCGTTAAGGCCGATGCCCAGCACATCAAAAGGCGAATTCAAATCAGGCTATTTCTTGATGGAATCGGGCACCTGGTACAGATAAATGGCATGACTAAAGCCGTGAGTTCCCTTCGCTTCCGTTGTTTCCATCGGTTTCCAACCAGGAATAGGATAGTCATAGGATACAACTCGGGTATTCGGCTTCAGAAAACGCTCTAAGTTCGGCCTCAGCATATCGTTGGCGGTAGTGGCCAAATACAAGGTGACGACATTGGCGCTGCTGAGATCCTGCCTCATGAAATCACCATGAATAACCTTGATCTGCTCCTGCAAACCTTCTTTTTTGACCTTCTCGGCCGCCGACCTTGCCAGGTGGTCCGAAATCTCAATGCCTACTGCCTTGACCTTGTACTTCTGAACCGCCGAAATCAAAATACGCCCATCACCGCACCCGAGATCGAATAGAGTCTCGCCCGGTTTTAAGTTGGCAAGCTCCAGCATCCGGTCCACGGCGTGCTCGGGCGTGACCACATACGGAGCGAATTTGTTGCTGTACTGAGATAAATTCGATTTCTGAGCGAAGCTGACAAACGAAAAGCTCAAAAGCAACGCCGCGGCAGAAACACCGTTACCGAACACGCGAGATCTGATGAACATTTGTCCCCTAGTTCTTATAGTTTACCTGAAACTCTTTAGCGTGACGAGGTGACCGCCAGGGAAGCCAAGGCGTGCTGCCGCTTGGACCTGACAATTCGATTGAACATTTCTGTCGACGAAAGCCATAAATCGCGCGGTCGTGAAATCGTGTACTCGACCCCCTTGAAGGGCTTAATCGCGTGACTGATCGAATCTTTCCACGGTACTGCCTGTGGATTCAGATTGTAATTCATGTAGAACACCGGACACTCGATATCTCCGATGCGTCGCAGTTCGTCTTGGGGTACATCCGCGTTCAGCATCGCCTTCGGCCCGGCGAAAATGACTGCGTCCGGGTGCGCGCTTTGGCCGATCTCTTTTTCGATAAGGCTTTGCAAAAAGTCAGTCTCACCATGCTTTTGACTTAATTTCCCGACATCCACGGTGCCCAGTTTCACTGTTTGAATGGCTTTTCCAAGAGCGGGAAAGTCAATTTGCTCGGCTGTTTCCTGCCGGTAAATCACGCGGCTCTCTTCCATGTTGAATGCGACCAGCGAGATGCGGCGCACATGCGGATCTCGCTGGATCGTCTTGAGAATACTGACCAAGGCGTCCGTATCCGTTCGCTGCAAGGAGGCCGACCGGATATTCTGGGGGGCAAAGTTCACCAGCAACTTCAGATCAAGGCCGTCCTGCGAGTGCGCCGGTTTTGCGCCGCTGTCATTGAAGAAGGGCTCAGGCGTGGTTTCTTCAACCTGGTCGGCGTTAATAAACAACGGCATGGGCTTGTCTTTGGGAGGCAATGCCGCTTCGACGTCCCAGCGCGAGGAACAGGCCCGCTCCGAACGGTCCCGTATCAGCCAGTCCACGTGGTACTTGCCCGGGCCGAGATCGATGGTGCCGTCCAAGAGTGCGTCACCCTTGGCATCTTCCTCCAGCACCGGCACGCGGAAGTGCTGCACGAAATAGGAGGCGCGGGATTTTTCGTTTTGGGGATAAGCGCGAAACACAACGGTTAACAATTCGCCATCGCCAGAAATCTCGCGCAGCGGAACGCTTACCTGGTAACCGCTGTGAAACCGCAGATCAAATCCCAGGTCAGCCTTGCGCTGGGTAACGCTGCAAGGCAGATCTTGCCGCGATTCATCCGCTTCCAGCAAGGCGGCATCAGACGGCAGAAGCATCACCGGTTCACCCGGCTGCGCCGGTTTTAAAAGCCCTTGTGACGGAGCACGGCAGCCCCCGACAAGTCCAATAACAACAAGCGTAAAAGGCGAACACGATCTAAAAAACCGCGAAGCCATAATCCCCCAAGTGAATAACCCTTAGTGTCTGGCCAGTGAAGAAAGGCCAAACTTACTGGATTTAACTATCATGCCTCACTTCCAAGAGGCACAAACATAAATTTCTACAGATTTAGTACTAGCAGGAATTATTATAGCGACCTGTGCTAAGTTCGAGGGTTATGGCGACTCGCAGTGTTAATAAAGTAATTTTAGTAGGCAATTTAGGACGAGATGCCGAAACCAAGTTTACGCCGTCCGGAGCCGCAGTGACCAAGTTTGCGGTAGCAACCACTCGAAATTGGAAAGATCAGCAGACAAATGAGTGGAAGGAAGAGACCAACTGGACCAACGTCGTGGTTTGGAGGCAGGAGAACGTAGCAAACTACCTGACCAAAGGTAAACAGGTCTATGTCGAGGGGCGGCTGCAAACCCGCAGTTATGATGATAAGGACGGTAAGAAGGTTTACACGACGGAGGTTGTGGCGGACGAGATTATTCTGCTAGGCGGAAAAGGTGAAGGCGCGGGCGGCTTTGAAGCTGGCGCTCCCGCAGCAGCTACAACGGGTACGCGTCCTGGCGGACAAGGGCAGCAAGGCAAGAATAAAGGACAGTTTGGCGGCGGCGCACCGTCCGCTAATAATGACCCGTTCGGGCCTGATATGGGCATCACCGACGATGATGTGCCGTTCTAGGATGCACCTACCAGCTTTTTGTAAACAATTTCTTTCTTTAGAGGTATAAGGAACAGTCGTCGAGCTGTGGGAAAGTGGGAACCGTGTAGCGTTTTCCAAGGAATGTGAAAAAGTCCGCTTTTGACTTTTTCACATTCCGTCTTTTCCACAGCTTGGCCCAAAATTCACTGTTTTTGCACTTTTTACCTCGCCATTATTTGAGCCAAGGCTGATAGATTCTTCTTCCCTGGCTCCTTTTCTGAACCATTTAAAAGCTGTTGTGTTCCAGTCCGTAGAAAGATTGCCTATGCTTCTCAACGAAGCCGGTGTTCCCCCTGTATGAACCGACCGTTTTCGCTATTGCCGAGGTCCGCAACCGGCATCGAGCGGCCAAACGCTTCTTTCCAAAGCTGCTGAGCTGCCCTTCGCAGCTCCGTCCCGATCCATAAGAACAGAGAGGTAAATTGCCGCGCCGCGTGCACCTGCGGCAATGCAAATATCGAAATGGTATGGAACACGGCCATCGCATTTCGAAAAAAGCACCTAGCTAGTGACGGGTTACGAAACGTTCCCGAATGCCCGGCGAGCCATGGAGGGTATTAAAACCTTGCACATGATCCGTAAGGGGCGAGTACGCTAGGCAGCGAAGAAGAACTTAGAGGCAGAAGCAAAGTTCATTGCTGAATCACGATTTTCCTTAATCGTTACCGATGGCGTTAACTATCGAGCAGGCATGAGCGGCAGCGGATCATTTCGGTTGGTTGAAAGTTTTACTGGACGCTTACAGCAGTCATTCCGTTTATGGAACATCAGCACGCAATTTAGGACATCTGCCCTGACAACGTAGGGGGAGATAAACGAAAAGTTCGCCGATTCTGGCGGCTAGTGTGTTCCGGATCAGGATCTGAGCAAAGCCGGAGGGCAGTCTTATTGAAAGTGTTCGACGATCATTAAGTTGCTGATGATGCTGTCGTACTGCGAGAAGTAAAGGAACCTGCCGTCGGACGAGAGGGGTGGAATCAACTTATGGCGAAAGATAAACAAGGGTTGCATTGTTTTCATCCCAAGATCAAGGTAACGGAGTTCCTCCCGGTCAGGCTGAAGAGGAGCGGCGAAGAAAACTCCCTCCCTGTCAAGGGCAAAGCCGCGCAGGACGGTTAACTCAATCATTTGTGTCTCGTCTCCACCGGAAGGCCGTACTCGCCAGATTGCCCGATTCCCGAATCCCTGTGTGTAGTAAAGGTAGCTGCCGTCTATTGCCATGCGGGAATCCAGTCCACCTCCTTTTGTGATTTGTTCCGCCCCTCCGCCGCTAGCGGGGATGCGCCAGATCTGGTTACTCCCCGACCGGCTTGAGCTGAAGTAAATCCAGCGTCCGTCATTCGACCAAGTCGGGAGCATGTCGGTGCTAGGGTCATAAGTCAAACGTGCCGGTATGCCACCGAAGGCGGAAATTTTGTAAATATCCGCCTTGCCCTCCATGCGCGAGTCGAAAGCAATCTCCTTGCTGTCCGGCGACCAGGCGGGGGAGCCGGTTCCCATGTGCCGGAGATGCGTCACCTGAAAGCTTTCTCCGGTTTTCAAATTAAACTTCCAAATCTCGGTGGCCCCGGACCGGTTGGATTCAAAGGCGATTTGAGTTCCGTCGGGAGAAACCTGCGGGCGCTGATCCAATTCGGTCGAGGCAATGACGCGTTCCGGCTCGGCAGAGCGTTTTGCCCGTAACTGACCGGCATCAATGCGCCAGATATTCGCGTCGCTTCGATCAAGGCTATAAACGATGCGCTGGCTGCGTTCCGATACGGCCAGGTTAGAAATCTTGCCCGCCGGCAGACCGATAACTTCAGGGGCTTGCAAATCATGACTCCGCCAGATTTGCGAGCTGCCATTGCGATTGGAGAGAAATAACAGGTCTCCGCTCTGGCCCCAAAAAGCAGGTTCCGTGCTGGAAGACATCCCAAAGCCGGGCCAGTCAATGGTTCTTTCAGCGCCCAGCGGCGCGTGATCGGCTGAGAGTTGCAAGGCGCAAAGGTGGCTGACCCCGCTGCTAAAGAATCTGGCGAAAATCATTTGTCGGCCATCGGGAGAAACCGCCGAGTTGGAATCGCCTTGACCGGACGGCGGCTTCGTCAAACGCACATCGGCTGCCCCCGGCTGAAGGGGAACATAATAAAGACCGCCAGCCTGCAAAGTGGAGGTGTATTCTGGCACAATCAGGCCTTTCGTGTCAGGCATCCATGCGAGGGTCCGGTCTTGAGGGCCGTAATCGCCTTCCAGCTCACGGAGACGCCACTCTGTCTTTTTCGGCAGCGAGTGGAGCCATAAACCGGTGTGGCCGTTTTCCATGTTCCGCAGAAAGGCAATCCATTGCCCGTCGGGCGACCAGGTAGGACGAAACGCATTGCCGGGGGTGGTGGTCAGCTTGACGGGTTTTGAGGAACCGATGACTTCTGTATAAACATCCGAGTGCTCCCCATCCATGGCGCTCCAGGCATAAACGACGGAGGAGCCGTCAGGCGAAAAAGAAGGCGCCGACTGCCAGCCCTCGTCCGTCGTTAGCGGAAGCGGGTTGTACAACGTAGAGGCGCTACGTTTTTCGAGTATCAGGAGTACAACTAAACCCGATAAGCAGCAAGCGGCGGCCAGGACCAGCGCCAATTTCCAGGGAAATGGCGCAGCCGAGGGAACGGGAGCGGCAACTGGTTCAACTTGTGCCGCCTGCTCCGTCGTGATTGGTTCCTCCTCTTTCGGAGCGGAGAGACGGCGCGAATTCTGCCACTCTTTTAACTCGGCCGTGTAGGCGTAAACGGAACCGAGCTTGGCGTGTTGATGCCGATGAACAGGGAGGTATTCTGTTTTCTCCCAACGCTGCACGGTGCGGACTTCCCGGCCCAGGTAAGTGGCAATCGATTTCCAGGAATCGAGGCGTTCTCCGGGCAGATCCAGATCTTCGCCTTGGCTGGACTCGGGAGGGGTGGTCGAAGAAGACACAAACGCTTTTATTGTAATGCCTTGCCGGGAAGTCACGACACGTTTCGCCAAAGTGCGACATTGTGCGTCAGGCCGAGTTTGGCGCTTGGGAAACACTCCTGCTCCTTAGTACCGTTGACAGGGAAAGAGAGTTTTTCGCATGGAATTTTCAGTCCGACAGGCAGCATTGAAGAAGAGGTGTTCCGTCGGTTACGGTCCGGCTCTGCTGGCCGCCTTCCTCATGGCCGCCAGCGCGGCAGTGCTGCCGGCGCAAACCGTCAGCTTTACGGGTGTTCAAACCACGGTGGGCAGCGGCATTAGTGTGCCTTATGGTGTGGCGGTGGACGGAGCTGGCGATGTGCTGGTGGCCGACACCCTCAATAACCGCGTGGTGAAAGTGACGCCCAACGGCACGCAAACAACCGTGGCCAGCGGGTTCGCTGCGCCCTACGGCGTGGCGGTGGACGCAGCCGGGAATGTGCTGGTGGCCGACACCTTCAATAGCCGCGTGGTGAAGGTTGCTCCCGACGGCACGCAAACGACACTATCAATCAGCGGCCTAAGTGGGCCTCTTGGCATAGCGGTGGACGGAGCCGGGGATGTGCTGGTGACAGACAGCAACCGCGTGGTGAAAGTGACGCCCAGTGGCACACAAACTACCGTGGGCAGCGGCTTTGCATATCCGCGTGGCGTAGCGGTGGACGGAGCCGGCGATGTTTTCGTGGCCGACAGCTACAGCTACAATAGCCGCGTGGTGAAGGTTGCGCCGGATGGCACACAAACCACCGTGGGCAGCGGGTTCAATCAGCCTTATGGCGTCGCAGTGGACGGGGCCGGGAATGTGCTGGTGGCCGACACCTTCAATAACCGCGTGGTGAAAGTGATGCCCAGTGGCATACAAACTACCGTGGGCAGCGGCTTTGCATATCCTTGTAGCGTAGCGGTGGACGGAGCCGGCGATGTTTTCGTGGCGGACAATGGCAACAGCCGCGTGGCAAAGGTCCAGCCGACCCCGAACTTCGGCAATGTCAACCTCGGGTCCAGCGCCACGCTGCCGTTGAGCTATCACGTGGATGCCGATACAACTCTCGGGACGCCCCTCGTACTCACCGACGGCGCGCCGAACCGGGACTTCACCTTAACCAGCGGCAGCACGTGCAGCGGCAGCCTGACGGCTGGCTCGACCTGTACCGTCAATGTGACCTTTACACCCCGGGTGGCCGGGCTGCGGCGCGGCGCGGTGCAGTTGGTGGATGCTGGCGGAACTGTGCTGGCGACGACGCTGGTGCAAGGCATCGGCATAGGACCGCAGATCGCCTTCGGGCCGGGCAGCCAAACGACGGTGGGCAGCGGCTTTAGTAATCCTTATGGCTTGGCGGTAGACGGAGCCGGGAATGTGCTGGTGGCGGACCCCTACAATAACCGCGTGGTGAAAGTTGCGCCCGACGGCACGCAAACCACCGTGGGCAGCGGCTTCTATCTGCCTTATGATGTAGCGGTGGACGGCGCCGGGGATGTGCTGGTGGCGGACCTTCGCAATAACCGCGTGGTGAAGGTTGCGCCGGATGGCACACAAACCACCGTGGGCAGCGGGTTCAATCAGCCTTATGGCGTGGCGGTGGACGGTGCCGGGAATGTGCTGGTAACGGACAACGGCAATGACCGCGTGGTGAAAGTTGCGCCCGACGGCACGCAAACCACCGTGGGCAGCGGGTTCAATCAGCCTTATGGCGTGGCGGTGGACGGTGCCGGGAATGTGCTGGTAACGGACAACGGCAATAACCGCGTGGTGAAGGTTGCGCCCGACGGCACGCAAACCACCGTGGGCAGCGGTTTCAATGTGCCTCAGGGCGTGGCGGTGGACGGGGCCGGCGATGTGCTGGTGGCGGACACTCGCAATCACCGCGTCGTCGAACTACAGCGCTCGCAGCCACCCAGCATGAGCTTTGCCGCCACTGCGGTCGGCAGCACCAGTGCGGACAGCCCACAGTCGTTCACGGTGGAAAACATCGGCAATGCCCCGCTCAACGGGTCCGGTTTGACCGTCACACACACCCCACACCACTGGGGTAGTGTCAAGTAGTTTGTGTAAACGGATTTCTCGCTGTTCTTTCTTTTCTGCTTACAAAGCCTTCTGTGGGAAGCGCGCTTCCCACAGAAGGGCAAAGCGGTTGAGG
>JAABUZ0100007463.1_pt1 | contig 13172 bp, 10 predicted proteins | sample 5562091 | NCBI WGS metagenome assembly JAABUZ01 (sample SAMN12813069, study PRJNA571459) | rock metagenome | isolation source: Antarctica rocks | place: Antarctica: Victoria Land, Linnaeus Terrace sud | collected 2015-12-21 | reverse complement strand
CCGGAACCGTCACTGTTGCCGGCATTGCCCCCGTCGCTGCCGGGGCCTTCGCCGCCACCGCCCCCGGCGACGACACGCAGGTCGGCCTTTGTGCTGGCGACGCAACTGCTGGCCGTCGTACAGTGGAGCGTCTGGACATCGCTGGCCCCACCGCCGCCACTGCCGGCCCCTGCTCCGCCGCTGCCGCCCCCACCGACGCCGCCGGCCCCGCCGCCGTCGCCGTTGCCTCCGACCTCGACGTAGAGGGTGTCGCCCGGATTGACTGCCAGGGTCGTGGTAACTTGAGCGCCGGAGCCGCCACGGCCGACATACATGCCGCGCCCGCCCGCGCCGCCGGTAGCCGTCACCTGTAGGCTGGTCACTCCGCCGGGCGCCGTGAAGGTCTGCTCGCCGGCGCCCGTGTAGGTACACGTGACCGTGGCGCCGCTGGTTGAGCAGTTTGAGGCTGCCGCGGCCGATTGGGTCGCGCCCGCGGCCCCGATCGCCACCGCGACGAGCAGTCCCATCCGGCGCGCGCCGGCCTGTGACCCATCGCGTCGCGCCGCCACTCCACGGCCTGCGCCATGGGATGCCACCACCTGGATTGCGCGCGGCCTCTCGTGCCGCCGGTCTATGTTTCGTGCTTATCAGGTCGTGTCTGGCTGACTGATCCGCGGTCATCGTCCCTAATCCTTTCACTCTGTTGGGCGCCACTCCTGGGCACCCGTCCTACTCCCCACTGTTCTCGCTCTTGGTTATCTGATGCGCCTACCTCTATAAGCTCGCGCCCCCGCGCTCGCGGCGGGTCACCACGCCAACCCCTTGGTGCTATCATAGGCCAGGGGGTGTTACCCGCGCGTTACAGTTCGGGGCGTCGGCGGTGACGCCGCATGGCCCGTCGTGGCGTCGTGTTGTAGCCATTTCTTGTGTGCGGCGTGCGGTCTCTTGTGTGCGCGATCGTGCGCGCGGACGGGTGCGCCGGGGGTGGAACGGCGCGCCGAGGGTCGGCGAGAGGACGAAGAGGTGTGGGATGGTACGAAGCGACCCGCCCCCCGGCGTCACGGTCACCTACAGCCGACAGTATCGGCGCTGCGGCAAGGCTGATTGCGCCTGCTGCGGCCCCGGTCAGCCCGGCCACGGGCCGTATTGGTACGCCTTCTGGCGTGAGGCCGGCCGCGCCCGCTCCCGCTACCTCGGCGTCCACGCGCCCCCGCGGGACGTGACGGCATCCACGACAGCGGCGACCGCCGACCCCCGCTCGGACGCACTCCCGGCGCTGCGCGCCGCTCTCCCCGCGGACGTGGGGAGCGTGGCGGAACTCCCCACCGTCCCCGCTGTCCCACCCCCGACGAACCTGCCGGCGGCGCTGACGCGCCTGGTGGGGCGGGGGCGCGCGTTGGCGGCGCTGGAGCACACCCTGCGCCGAGAGGCGCCAGCCACGCGGGTGCTCATGCTGACCGGCCCCGGCGGCGTCGGTAAGACCCGGCTGGCCCTCGCGGTGGCCGCGGAGTTGCGGCCCGCCTATCCCGACGGCGTCTGGCTGGTCGAGTTGGCCCCGTTGACCGACGGGGCGCGCGTCCCCGCCGCGCTCGCCGCCGCCTTGGGCCTGCGCGAAGCGCCCGACCAGCCCCTCATGGCGACGCTCCTCGCGGCGCTGCGTGGGCGGCGCCTGCTCCTGCTGCTGGACAACTGCGAGCACCTGCGCACGGCCTGCGCCGACGTGGTTGCGACACTGCTGCGCGCGTGCCCCGGGCTGCGGATTCTGGCCACGAGCCGTGAATCGCTGGGCCTGGCTGGGGAGACGATCTGGCGTGTCCCCCCGCTGACCCTACCCCCGCCCCCGAAGACTGGCGGCCTGGCCCGGCCAGGGGTGGAGACGGCCCTACCGCTCGACCGGCTGGCGCGGGTCGCGGCGGTGCGGCTCTTCCTGGAGCGGGCGCGGGCCCGGCAGCCGGATGTCGCGCTCACGGCCGCCAACGCGGCGGCGGTGGTGCGGGTGTGCCGGCGGCTGGATGGGCTGCCACTAGCCATCGAGCTGGCGGCGGCCTGGCTCGGCGCGCTCTCGGTCGAGGAGTTGGCCGACCAGCTCGGCCGGTCGCTCCCGCTCCTGGACGGCGTCGACCGCGCCAACGCGCCGCAGCGCACGCTCCGCGGGGTATTGGACTGGAGCTATGATCTCCTCGCGCCGGCGGAGCGGACCCTCCTGCGACGGCTGGCCGTGTTCGCCGGCGGGTGGACGCTCGACGCCGCCGTGGCCGTGGGCGCGGACGACCCGCCGGGGCCAGGGGTGGGACCGGCACTGGGACCGGCACTGGGACCGGGGGTGCGCCCGGATGAGGCGCTGGGCCTGCTCGCGCGGTTGGAAGCGACCTCGCTGATCCTGCGGACCGACGCCGATGTCGGGGCCGACGCCGGGGCCGACGCCGGGGCGGACGGCGCCAGCCGCTACAGCCTGCTGGAGACGACGCGCCACTACGCGCGGGAGCGCCTGGCGGCGAGCGGCGAGGGCGAGCGGGTCCGCCAGACCCACGCCGCCTATTACCTGGCGCTGGCCGAAGCGGCGGAGCCTCAGGTGAGGGGACGTGAGCAGGCGACGTGGCTGGCGCGGCTGAGCGTCGAGCACGACAACCTACGGGCGGCGCTGGCTTGGGCGCGCGCGCGCGACGCGGGCGATACGGGCGCGTCCTCGCGTGACACGCGGGAGCGCGCGGAGATCGGGCTGCGCCTGGCGGGCGCGCTGTGGCGCTTCTGGCGCGCGCGGGGCTATCTCCGCGAGGGGCGCGCCTGGTTGGACGCGGCGCTGGCGCGGACCGCCGCGCGGGACGATGGGGCCACGGCCACATCTAGCGCCCCCCACGCGCCAAAGTACTCAAGGGGGCGAGCGTGCTGGCACGCGACCAGGGCGACTACCGGCGGGCCACGGCGCTGGGGAGCGACGCGCTGGCGCTGAGCCGGCAGGTGGAGGACGCAACGGGGATCGCGGAGGCGCTCAACGGACTGGGCGTGGTGGCCTATCTCGAGCGAGACCCCGCGCGCGCGACGGCGCTGTACGAGGAAAGCCTGGCCGTGTATCGCGCGCTGGGTCCGGCGCCGCGTCTCGCCGCGGTCCTAAACAACCTGGGGCTCGTGGCGCAGATCACGGGCGACGGCGCGCGCGCGACGGCGCTGTACGAGGAGAGCCTGGCCCTCAAGCGCGCCCTGGGCGACACCCGTGGCATCGCCACCTCGCTCCACAATCTGGGCGTGGTGGCCCTCGTTCAGGACGATATAGACCGGGCGGCGCCCCTCTTTGCGGAGAGTCTGACCCTCAAGCGCGGCCTGGGGAACACACAGGGCATCGCCGCTTCGCTCGACGGATTGGCTGCGGTGGCCGACGCGAGCGGACACCCGCATCGGGCCGCGCGGCTCCTGGGCGCGGCGGCGGCCTTGCGCGCCGCCATCGAGGCCCGCCCCAAGCAGGGTCTGAGCGCGCACTATGGCCGCACCGTCGCGGGCGTGCGCGCGGCGCTGGGCGAGGAGGCCTTCGCGGCGGCGTGGGCGGAGGGGGAGGGCTGGCCACCGGAGCAGGCCGTCGCCGACGCGCTGGCCCTCGCGCGGGCCGTGCCCGGTCCACCCTCCGATCCGTCAGACCGCCGCGGATCGGAGGGTGGACCGGGCGGCGTGGCGGTTAGCCCGCGGCGACCGCGCTGATCTCGTCCAGGCGGCGGATATGGTCCGCGTCCAGTTCGAGCGCGGCGGCCGCGAGATTGTCCTGCAGTTGCGCCGGGGTACGCGGCCCGACGATAGGAAAGACGCCCTTGGCTATTGCCCAGGCGATAGCCACCTGGCCGGGACTAGACCCGCTCTCGGCGGCGATGGCGAGTACCGTGTCGATGACGGCGACGCTTCTCCCCGTGTCCTCGTGGGAGACGCTCGCCGTGAAGTCCGTCGCCCGGCCCGTCTCGCCCGTGCGGTATTTGCCCGTGAGCAGCCCGGCCGCCAGGGGTGAATAGCCCATGACGCCCAGGCCGAACGTCTCCGCCATCGGCAGCACATCGCGTTCGGCGGTGCGCTGGAGCAGGCTGTATTCGACCTGGACCGCCGCGATCGACGCCCAGCCACGCAGGTCCGCCGCCGCCGGCGGCGGTCGCGACGCGCCACGCCGGCATATTGGAGAAGCCGCCGTAGATGATCTTGCCCGCGCGGACGAGATCGTCGAACCCGCGCGCGATTTCCTCGACCGGTGTCACGCCGTCGTCAAGATGGACGAGGTAGAGGTCGATGCGGTCGGTCTTGAGGCGCCTAAGGCTTGCCTCGACCGACTGGACCATCGCCTTGCGGTGGGCGCCACGCGCGGCGATCGCCGGATGTGGCCGGGCGGTGCGGCTGTATTTCGAGGCGATGACGAAGTCGTCGCGGTCGGCGGCGACGAACGTGCCGATCGCGACCTCGGACTGACCCTGCTGATAGGCGTCCGACGTGTCGATGAAGTTCCCGCCCGCGTCGGCGTAAGCGCGCAGGATGGCGGGTACATCCTCCGGAGTTGCGCCATAACCGCCTACGTTGCCCAGCAGTCCCGTCCCAAGGATTAGGGCCGAGACCTGTAGGCCGGTCCCCCGGCCGAACAATGCGTATCGCATCGAGACTCCTTGTAACTTATAATCGTAATTCTTGTTCGAGACGCCAGTTATCCTCGGCAATACGCCGTGCTTCATCGCCATCGCCCCGTTCGCGGGCCTCCCAGTAGGCAACCTTGCCCGCGAGGTACCGCTGCTGGCGTTGCAACCGCTGAATTTCTCCAGTAAGCGCGGCGGCATGCGACGCGAAAAGGTCTTTCTGTGCGGCCGCCGCATCATCGCCGCACGCGCGCAGGCGGATGTGCGCGCGCAGTTCGTCAATGCTCAACCCGCCGGAGCGTAAACACGCGAGCGACTCAATCATCCGCGCCGTGTCGGGATCGTAGCGCCGGTGGCCGCTACCGCTGTCACGTGGAATCGGGGTGATAAGCCCGATCTTCTCGTAGTAGCGCAAGGTGTGTTCGCTTAATCCGCTCCGCGCCGCCATCTGTTTGATGGTCAAGGGGCCGCCGGATGCGGCTCTATCGATCTGTGGCATGGGTCCAGTATACGAAGCTTAGAGCGCTCTAAGTCAAGGGGCACATAAGCGCCTTCGGAACGACCACGCGGGACACGTCGCCACGACGAGGGTGTCGCCGCGCACGCGGTAAGAGGTAACGTAACCTTACGCCAGGTTCACGATTTCGCGGCCCTCAGGATCCCAGTCTTGTGCCCTATGCGCGGCTGCATAGCGCATGCTTCCGCACAGGGAGGGGGCGTGTGGGGTTGCGGAGCGGTTTAGTCCGCGCCCAGGGAGCGGAACAGGTGCATGTTGAACGCGACGGCCTCGTGCAGGTCGGAGAGGCGGATGTGCTCGTTGGGGGCGTGGGCGTTGTTGGCCCAGTAGACGGGGTTGCCCGGCGCGCCGAGCCCGGAGAGCCCGCTGTGACGGCGCAGCGCCCCCAGCAACGGGAGCGTGGCCCCCACGATGGGCGTCACGGTCGGCTTTGTCCCCTGATACGACGCGGCGATGGCGGCGATCCGGCCGACGAAGGGGTCGTCCAGCGGCGTGACGACCGGCGCGGCCTCTTCGAGGACGGTCACGCGGACGTCGTCGTAGCCCTCGGCGGCGAGGTGGGCGCGCAGGGCCGCGACGATGGCGCGCGGGTCCTGGTCGGGGACGAGGCGGAGGTCGAGTTTGGCCGTGGCCCGCGCCGGCAGCAGCGCCTCGACGCCCTCGCCCGTGTAGCCGCTGACGAGGCCGGAAATGTTGCATGTCGGGCTGTACGACAGGCGCTCGAGCAGCGCTGTCCCGCTCAACCCGTCGACGAAATCCTTCACTCCGAACGCCTCGCGCAACTCCGCGTCCTCGTTCGGCTGGTCGGCCAGCGCGGCCCGCTCGGCCGGCGTGGGCGGACGCACCGCGTCGTAGAACCCCGGTATACGGACGCGCCCGTCCGGGCCGCGCAGCGTGCCGAGCGCGCCGACCAGCCGCCACGCGGCGCTCGGCAGGATCGGGGCGGCGCTGGAGTGGGTGTCGGTCGGCGTCCCGCGCGCGCCGAACTGGACGTAGAGGAGGCCTTTCGTCCCCAGGCACAGTTCCGGCCGCCCCGTCTGGTCGAAGCCCGCGCCCTCCCAGAGCAGGCCGTCGGCGCGCAGCAGGCCGGCGTGAGGGGCGGTGAGCGCCGCGAAGTGGGGGCTGCCGATCTCCTCCTCACCCTCGACGATCCAGCGGATCGTGAGCGGCAGCGTCCCGTCGGCCGCGCGCAGCGCGTGGATGGCGGCGAGGCGGGCGGCGAACTCGCCTTTGTTGTCGGCCACACCGCGAGCGTAGAGCTTGCCGTCGCGCACGGTTGGCGTGAAGGGCGGCGAGTCCCACAGGTCGATCGGCTCGGCCGGGTGGACGTCGTAGTGGTTGTAGAGGAGGAGCGTGTAGGGGCCGCTGCCGCGCTGCTCGCCGTAGATGGCGGGCGGCGCGCCGTCGGCCTCGAACCGCCGGGTCGCGAAGCCGGCGCCGCGCAAGAGCGACTCGGTCAGGTCGGCCATCGCGGCCATGCCCACGCCTTGCACGGCGACGCTGGGTTGGCGGCACAGGGTTTCGAGCAGGGTCTGGGCCCCCTCGGCGGGGGTCTCCATGGCCGGGGTCGACGCATCGGTCATTGGCGCTCCTCTCGATGCCGGTGGGCGCTGGTAGGTGGACGACGATAGGGGGCAAGTGTTAGTGGTATGATACCCGTTTTGGCGTCGGAGGTCGGCTCCATGTGGGCTCTATGCCGGCTTTATGATGTCCCCGTTTTTGAGGGGTCCACCCCTGGGATGGCCCGCTCTTGCGCCGTACGCGCCTCGTCCTTCCCCTCGCGCTGTTGCTTTTCCACCACGGCGCGCACCACCGTCTGCGCGTCGCCGCCGCGCAGTTCCCGCCAGGCCGCGGTCCCGATGGCCTGGAGCAAACCCGCCAGCGGCGCCGCGAACAGCGCCCCCCAGAGGCCGAATAGCTCGGTCCCGGCGACGAGGCCGATCAGGGCCGTCGCGGGGTGTATCCCCACGGCGCTGCCCATGATGCGCGGGCCGACGACCTCGCCCTCGATGACGTGGATGATGACGAAGTAGACGAGGACCAGGAGCGCCGTCACCCCGCCCTGGAAGAGGGCGATGACCACGCATACGGCGCCGGAGACGAGCACCCCCACCAGGGGGATGAACTCCATGAAGAACGCGAGCACCCCCAGCAGCACGGCGTAGGGGACGTGCAGGACGAGCATCCCGGCGCCGACCAGCGCGCCGATGAGCGCCGCCAGCGTCAGCGTCCCGCGGATGTAGCCGCCGACGACCTGGTTCACGATCGCGATCAGCAGGCTCGTGCGCCAGCGTTGCGCGCCGGGGGTCTCGCGGCGCAGCCTTCGGGCGATCTTCGGCCCGTTGGCCGTGAGATACACGCTCAGGATCGTGATCAACACGACGCTGATGAGCGTGTCGAGGACCGTCCTGACGAGGCGCAGCGATTCCCTGGCCGCGGTCGCGCCGACGCCCTGCAAGGACGCCACCGCCTGCTGCTCCGTCGCGTGGAGTTTGGCCGCCGTGACCCCGAGGGGCTTGAGCAGCGGGAGGAGTTGCGGTTCGAGGCTCCGCGCCTGGTGGGCGTACGCGGGCAGGTCGTTGGCTAGGGTCTTGACCTGCGTGGCGGCCGTGACGACGAGGAGCGCGCCCAGGCCGAAGAGCATGACGAAGCCGACAAGATAGGCCGCGGCGATCGCCAGGCTCCGGGGCAGGACGCGCGCGAACAGGGAGACCAGCGGGGTGAGCGCGAAGGCCACGATGCCGCTCAAGAGCAGCGTCAGGACGGCCTTGGCGACGTGCGCCAGGAGCCACACCCCGATGAAGACGATGGCCAGCCACGCGAGGATGATCAGGGGCAGGTAGAGCGCGCGCTGCCAGGACGCGGGCAGCGCGGACCTGGTTTTCTCGGTCGTCATCATGTCCCTTCAATAGGCGTCAGCGCGGGCTCCGCCGACCGGCGGCGCCGCGCTGTCTCAGCTTATCACGTGACGTACTCCGACGTACTCCCGCGATACGTCACGGATCCTTCCTATCCCCTGGGCGCGGACGCGAGCCGTTCCAACTCGGCCCGTATCCCCTCCACGGCCGCGGCGCGGGGGATCTGGTGAACCTCGCCGCCCGCGCGCGCCTTGACCTCGACGGCGTCGGCCGCGAGCGCGCGGCGTCCGAGGGTGACGCGGAGCGGGATCCCGAGCAGATCGGCGTCGTTGAACTTGACCCCGGCGCGCTCGTCGCGATCGTCGTACAGGACCTCGATCCCCACCACGGTCAACTCCGCGTACAGCGCGTCGACCGCCGCGCGTACCGTCTCGTCCTCGAGATCGAGCCCGACCAGGTAGACGGCGAACGGGGCGACGGCCAGCGGCCACACGAGGCCGCGCTCGTCGCGATGCGCTTCGGCGACGCAGGCGATGAGCCGCCCCACGCCGATCCCATACGAGGCCATCACGATGGCGCGCTGTTGCCCATCGCGGTCGAGGAACGTCGCGCCCAGCGCCGCGCTGTACTTTGTGCCCAGCTTGAAGGTGTTCCCCACCTCCACGCCGCGCGCGAGCCGCAACGGCGCGCCGCAGACCGGGCAGGGCACCCCCTCACCTGCCGCCGCGATGTCGGTCACGAGGTCCGGCTGGTAGTCGCGCGGGACGTTGGTGTTGAGGAGGTGGTAGCCCGCGTGGTTGGCCCCCGCGACAAGGTTGGACGAGCGCGCGACGAGGTCGTCGACCACGACGGTCGCGCCCGTGATCCCGATCGGCGAGGCGTAGCCGGGGACGATGCCGGTCCCCGCGAGGTCGTCGGCGTTGGCCGGCCGCAGGTCGGCCACGCCGACGGCGTTGGCCAGTTTCGTCTCGTTGACCTCCATGTCCCCGCGCACGACAGCGAAGATCAGCCGGCCGCCCGCGCCACGCCCGCCGCCCCCACCGTTCGCGCCGTCGGCCTCCTCTTGACCATCGGCGATGAAGAAGGCGGCTTTGGCCGTGCGCGACGCCGGGACGCTCAGGAGCGCCGCGAGCGTGGCGATCGTCGCCGTCCCCGGGGTGGCGACCTCCTCCAGGGGCAGCGGCTCTTCTTGCGGCGGGTCGTCCTTGCGGAACGTCGCGACCTGGCGATTGGCGGCGTAGCCGCAGACGTCGCACAGCGCGAGGACGTCCTCGCCGATGTCGGAAAGATACATGAACTCGTCGGCGGCGCTCCCGCCCATCATGCCGCTGTCGGACGCGACCGCGACGACGTCGAGCCCGACGCGCCGGAAGACGCGGTGGTAGGCGTCGACCATGAGCGGGTAGTAGCCGTCGAGATCCTCGACCGAGGTGTGGCCCGAGTAGGCGTCCTTCATCGTGAACTCGCGCGTCCGGATGAGGCCGCCGCGCGGGCGCGGCTCGTCGCGATACTTCGTCTGGATCTGGTACAGCACCACCGGAAGCTGGCGATAGGAGGAGACACTCTTGCGCAGCAGGTCGGTGATCACCTCTTCGTGGGTCATGGCGAGGACCATATCGCGGTCCGCGCGGTCGGCGAAGCGCACGAGCTCGGGCCCGACCGCGTCCCACCGCCCGCTCTCGCGCCATAGGTCGGCCGGCTGCACGACCGGGAGCGACACCTCCTGGCCGCCGACGCCGTCCATCTCGGCGCGCAGGATCGCTTCGACCCGTGCCCTGACGCGCTGGCCGAGCGGCAGGAACGAGTAGAGGCCGGCGGCGAGGGTCTGGATGTACCCGCCGCGCACGAGCAGCGCGTGCCCGGCGATCTCGGTATCGGCCGGGGCCTGTCTGAGCGTCTGGCAAAACAAGTCGGTGCGCCGCATCCCTGTTACCCTCCTCGCGGCTACGCCGCCTTACTCCTGATCCTGATATAGTCGCATGCGCCATGTGTCGGGGCGGCGAGCGGCGGCCACCCCGTGAATAGATAGGCTGTCGCCTTCTCCTTCCCCCCTTTGCCCATGGCCGACTGGCCCCCGGCCGCGTCCGTCGCTCCCCAGCGCTTGTGTGTGGCGGGGGTCTGGGGGGAGCCATCCCCCCAGGTTCCCCCGGAGGGGGCGGAGGGGGAGAAAGAAGGCGACTTGTCACAGACGCTGCCTTTCAAGTATCGCATGACGACGGCGGGGACGGCGTGGCGTGGCAACGTGGGGGGATGATGGGCTATTGCGTCCCCGGCGCGCATGTTGCTACAGTTGCGGCAGCGACAAATGCGACAAACAAATACGACAAGCGAAAGGTCACCCCCGTGACAACGCCCTATCTTACCACGAGCCAGGCGGCGCGGCGTCTCGGTCTCTCCCGACACACGGTCTTGCGCGCCGCTCACCGGGGCGAGATCGCCGTCGCGCACCGCACGCCCGGCGGCCGATTTCGCTTCGAGGACGCCGCGGTCGACGCCTACGGCGGTCGTACCCGTGGCGACGGCGCCGCCCCGACGGCGATGGAGGAAGCGTTGCGCGCGAGCGAGGAGCTCTTCCGGGCGATCTTCGAACACGCCATGGACCTCGTCATAGTCGTCGAGGCTGACGGGACGATCCGTTATGCCAGCCCTTCACACCAGCGCCTGCTCGGCTACGACCCCGCTACGCTGCGCGGCATGAATATCGCGGACTTTGCCGCGGCCGACGAGCGCCCACGCCAGCGGACCTACCTCGCCGATGTCCGGCGCGCGTCGGGTATCGGCGCCCTCGTGGAGCGCCGCCTGCGCCATGCCGACGGCTCGACGCGCATCGTGGAGGCCGTGACCAACAACCAATTGGACAACCCGGCCGTGCGCGGGCTTATCGTCAACGCGCGTGATATCACCGAGCGCGTCCACGCGGAGGAGGCGCTGCGCCAGAGCGAGGAACGCTTCCGGGCGCTCTCCGAACACGCCAGCGATCTTGTCGCCATCACCGACGCGGGGGGCATGATGCGCTATGCCAGCCCCTCGTACCGGCGTCTACTCGGCTACGACCCGGCCGCGCTCGAAGGGAAACCCGTCGTCGCCCGCATACACCCCGACGACAGGCCGCTGGTGCGGGAGCGGCTGGGGGCGCTGATGGCCGAGGACGGAGCACGGGGCGAGATGAAGTTCCGCGCGCGGCACGCCGATGGCTCCTGGCGCGTCATCGAGGCGATGGCCACCAACCGGCTGCACGATCCCGCTGTTCGGGGCGTCATCTCCATCAGCCGCGACGTGACCGCGCGCGTGCGGACCGAGGAGGCGCTGCGCGCGAACGAGGAGCGCCTCCTCCTCGTCGAGGGCGAAGAGGATGACCGGCGTGTTGGCGACGACGAGGAGGGCACATACACGCTGTCCGAGGGCAAAGGACTGGAGGCCCTGGGCCGCCGGCCGGGTGAGGTGGTGGGCCGCTCCGTGTTCGATGTGTACGCCCACGACCCGCACTTGCTGGAGGCCGTGCGGCAGGCGCTTGCGGGCGCTGCCACAAGCGCGGTCACGGAGATCAACGGCGTGGTCATCGACGCGCGCCACACGCCGCTGGTCGACGACGCCGGGCAGGTGCGCGGGATCATCGGCGTCGGCGCCGACATCACGGCGCGGGTGCGGGCCGAGGATGCGCTGCGGCATCAGGCGCTGCACGACGCCCTGACCGGCCTGCCCAACCGGACGCTGTTGCACGATCGCCTCGTCCACGCGACCCACGTCGCCGCGCGGGAGCAGGCCGCGTTCGCCGTGTTCTTGCTCGACCTCGACCGCTTCAAGGAGGTCAACGACACGCTCGGACACGCGGCCGGGGACGCGCTCCTCGAGCGCGTGGCGGAACGCCTTCAGGGGGCGGTGCGCGCCTCCGACACGGTGGCGCGCCTGGGCGGCGACGAGTTCGCCGTCATTCTGCCCGGCGTCGACGTCGCGGACGCCACGCGCGCGGCCGACAAGCTGCTCACCTCCCTCGCGGAGCCCGTCGACGTCGCGGGACAGCGCCTGGCCGCCGGCGGCAGCCTCGGCATCGCCCTCTATCCCGACCACGGTGGGGACGCCGGCGCGCTCCTCCGCCATGCCGATATCGCCATGTACGCGGCCAAGCGCGAAGGCGGCGGCCACGCCGTGTACGCCCCCGAGATGGACCTGCACACGCCGCACCGGCTCACCCTCGTCAGCGCTCTGCGGCACGCCATCGCGGATGGTCAGTTCCGTGTGCATTATCAGCCGATCGTGGACGTGACGACGGGCCGCGTCCATCTGGTCGAAGCGCTGGCGCGCTGGCAGCATCCGGAGCTGGGCCTGCTCTCGCCCGATCAGTTCATCCCCCTCGCCGAGGGGACGGGCCTCATCGCGCCGCTCACGCATTGGGTGGTGGAGGAGTCGCTGCGCCAGGTCCGCGCATGGCGGGACGCCGGCCTGGACCTGGCGGTGGCCGTCAACCTCTCCGCGCGCGCGCTCCGCGACCCCGCCTTGCCCGACACGGTCGTCGGGCTGCTCCAGGCGCACGGTGTGCCGGCCGATCACCTGCGCGTCGAGTTGACCGAGAGCGCCGTGATGGCGGACCCGGCCGGCGCGCTGACGATCCTGACCCGCCTGGCCGCGCTGGGCATCCGCATCGCCATCGACGACTTCGGGACGGGCTACTCCTCGCTGTCCTACCTCAAGCGCCTGCCCATCGACGAGATCAAGATCGACCGCTCCTTCGTGACGCACATGACGCGGGACGGCGGCGACGCGACCATCGTGGCCTCGACCATCGGGCTCGGTCACAGTCTGGGCCTGCGCTTCATCGCGGAGGGGGTGGAGAGCGGCGACACCTGGCGATCGCTCGAAGCGCTGGGCTGCGACGGGATACAGGGCTTCTATATTAGCCGCGCGCTGCCGGCCGACGAGTTGACGCGCTGGCTGCGCGGCACGACCCTCGCCCCGGCCGCCCCGGCCGCCAGCGGCGTTGCCTCCGCTCATTAGTGTTTCGTCAAAGGGTTCCCTGTGCGGCGGGCCGTACCCACTGGGACCGCCGGCTTCCAGCCAGCCCCGGCCGGGGGCGCACGACGCGCTGTGCCCGACCAGAACGACCGCGACGGTAGGCCGGCAAGATGCCGGCGGTCCCAGCGGGCACGCGGTCCCAGTGGGACGACGGGGCAGCCCCTTTCAGCCTTGACAGGCTACTAGTGGGTCATGCCGCAAATGAGTAGCCCT
>JAABUZ0100007461.1_pt1 | contig 13173 bp, 9 predicted proteins | sample 5562091 | NCBI WGS metagenome assembly JAABUZ01 (sample SAMN12813069, study PRJNA571459) | rock metagenome | isolation source: Antarctica rocks | place: Antarctica: Victoria Land, Linnaeus Terrace sud | collected 2015-12-21 | reverse complement strand
CGATCAAACAAAGACGCTTGCCCAGAGCGCCAGTGAAGCCCACGCCAGGCTCTCCGCCATACAGCCGTTCGTTCCTGCCGACAAGCAGGCGAAGGCTCAGGACGCCGGTCAGAAGGCGGTCAATCGAGTCAGCCTCTCTTGACCTCGATCCACACGACTCGGGCTTCCGCACTCAGGTGCCGATCACGGGGACGCTGTCAAGCGCGCCTCGTAGCTACGGCGTGGCTACCGCGCCCGGGCCCGTGGATCGTCGCCAAGGCGATCGCGCAGTCGGAGGCCCTGCCAGGGTGGAAGCGATCGCCCGCACCTCGTTTTCCCTAGTCGTCGCCGGGTGACTCTCGCGCGGGAATCCGCAAGTCTGGCTGGGGGGCCTGACCGCGGCCGATGCCAGCAGCCGTACCTAGGTGTAAGTCCCGTCAAGGTTGGTACCGCTCGTTGAGGCGAGCGATGGGCGGTTGGTGGCCAAGGGCTGAGTGTTTGCGGTGATGGTTGTAGTGCCAGAGCCATCCGTCAAGCGCGGCGGTGCGTTCGGTGCTTGAGCGGTAGATCGCGCCGTAGGCCCAGCCGCCCAAAAGCGTGCGGATGAACCGTTCGGCTTTGCCGTTGGTTTGGGGTCGGTAGGCGCGGGTGCGCAGGTGGCGGATCCTGAGGGTGCGGCAGGCGGCGGCGTGGATCGTTGAGCGGTAGGCACCGCCGTTGTCGGTCAGGACCCGCTGCACGGTGATGCCATGGCGGGCGTAGAACGCCACGGCACGTCTGAGGAAACCGATGACGGTGCGCCTGCTCTGATCGGGGAGGACCTCGGCGTAGGCCAGGCGAGTGCAGTCATCGATGGCGATGTGTACGCACTCCCAGCCCGCGGTCTGGCGCTTGACCCCGAGGGGGTCCTTGCGAGTTGGCCGCTTGCTGCGGGCGGCCGGTCCCGTGAACCGGGAGCCGGCGCCGTGCTGGATCCGTCCCAGGCGCTTGATGTCGATGTGGATCAGCTCCCCGGGCCGCTCGCGCTCGTAGCGCACCGCCGGCTCAAGCCCGAGACGTCCGAGCTTGCCCATCCCGATCCTCTGAAGGATCCCCGACACGGTCGAGAGCGACATGTCCAAGCACTCGGCGATCTCCGGGCCGGTGAACCGCACCCGCCGCAGCGCCGCGATGGCCGCGACCCGCTGCTCACTAATGCGGTGCGGGATCCGATGCGGTGCCGAAGAGCGGTCCCGCAGCCCGAGCTCTCCTTCGGCTCGGTAGCGGCCCACCCATTTGCGGGCGCAGCGGACGCTGACGCCGGCGGCCTCGGCCGCCTGCGTCACCGTCCGCTCCCGATCAACAACCGCCCGGCAGAGCTCACGGCGGCCTTTCAGACTGAGCGCGGCGTTAGCGTGCAGATTCATTCGGTGTCCTCCTTGGTGGGACTGAGGTGCTTGGCAGCTCTCAGCCTCCAAGGAGGCCCGGATGGACCAACCTACTCAGGAACTACACCTAGCAGAACGTGTACATCGGCGACACGCTGACCGCTCTCCCTGCTCGCCCAACTCGAAAGCCACGCCTCGGCGACCGAGACTCTCGCAACACCTGGAGGCGAAAGACGCGTTACGGGCCTTTCGGAAGAACGGGTCGAACCCGGGATCCTCGGCAGCGGTCAGCTGAAGACGCGAATAACGTCTTCGAGCAACGGCGCTAGGGCCTTCAGCGGTGCATCGACGTTGTCTAATGAGGCGTGCTCGGTCACCGACCGCACGCGCTCCAGCATGAATGGCCCGCCCATGTTCTCAACCACGCTCTGAGTCGGAGCTCGGTAGCGTTGCTCGAGCCAATGCCCGTCAGTTGTCCGGAGCCACGCCTCCAGGATGAAGCGCTCGATTGGGGAGCAGACCAGCACGTGGAGTGCGGTTGGAGAGTCCGCATCGTTTCGGACCGCCACGGCGAATTGCTGGCGTGACGCGAATCCGGCTGGAGCGGCGAATGCCAGCAATGCCCAGGCCGGCGACTCGGTGCGCTTGGCGAATGAAGCCTCGCCCACGATGGTCGGAAACGGTGCCCGCTCAAGCCAGGCAGCTCCGAGTCGGCTCGCCGCTTCGCGCTCGATGCCGCGCCAGTCGGACCTTGCGGCGTACGCATCGAGCCAGGCAGCGGCGCTAAGCGGATCAACACCGAGGTGCTCACGGCTTGGTGTCGGGATTTCAGTTGGGACCGCGATCAACTCAGCTGCCCACTTGTAGGCGAGGTCTTCGACCCGCTCGCGGTCCCGGGCGCTGTAGCGCCGAAGTTCTCGGATCGCGACCGCAAGATGCGCTCGCGCGGTCGCCAAGCAGAGCGGATCGTGTTCCCCGCGGCCTAGGTAGTCATCGAGCAGATCGAGGTTCACGTTTCGAAGCGTCGGATGGGTCATCAGTGGCTCGTCCTGGTCGTCCACCACCACATGGTGGAACCCCAGCTCCTCGATCAGGCGCTCCAGATAAGTGAAGGCCAAGCTGGCCAGATCGGGCTCGGGAGCCGACTTGATGAACTCCTGACCTCGCTCGAACAGGCGCAGGAAGGCGCGGCGGTAGCGCTCCAGCTCGTCCCTTTGAGTCCGGACCTTCGGCGGCTCCTTCGCCGGTGGCTGCTCGCCCTGAAGCTCTTCCTCGCTCGTGACATCGCCGACGGCTTCGACCTCGATTTGCTCGCGCGCCACGTCGGCTTCCGAGACGGGGTGTAGGTTCGGCTCGAGGCGGAGCACCCGTCCAACGAGGGCAACCAGGGCGTCCGGCTCGCCCTTCCAGTTGCGCTTGTACAGCGGCGGAATTCGTGGCTCCTCCTCCGGATTGCGCGGCTTCCACTCGAGCAAACTCGGTGTCTGTTCGGATGCGGTCCGAACAGGTGGACGCTGGATACGGACCTCCCCTGCCAGCTCGGAGAGCGCGTAGAGGTCAGAGAGGGCCTGCTCAAGCACCCGCACGGTCTCGACATCGAGGGGGAGATGCTCGACCGACTCCGTCTGTCTGCCGCGCGAGCGGGCGCGCATACGAGCCCGCAGGAGCGCGGGCTGGGCGACAACAGCGAAGGCCAGCTTTCCGTCGGGTGTCAGCGCCCGGATCCGGGTCGGGCGGATTTCGGGGTCGGAGATCAGGATGGCGCCTTCGGACACCGTTCCCAGGAGGTGCCACCGCTCTTCCGACCAGCGCTCAACGCGAGTTCCATCCGGAACCCCGTCCACGACAATGCGGCGCTCGTCCTCCCACGCGTTGAAGGCGCGCGGGGTGACGCCCGATATCTCTCGCTCTCGACGTGCCGCTGCGAGGCGCCGGGCGGCGACAACGTTTACCTCCTCGCCATCCCACGGCTCGCTCGCCGGCAGCTCCAGCGGCGGTGATTCGGACACCGCGATCGCCACCTCAAGGTTTCCCGATGCAGCCGCCTCAAGCAGGGCGGGCTCGGATAGGTTCGGACTGCCGATTAGGGTCCAGCGACCCTGCGGCATCGTGAGTTCGTAGGCCTTGCCGTGCAGGCGGGCGTCGAAGCGGCGTGCCTCCACATCCCAGGGCGCTGCGAAGAACTCGGCCGCCGCGGCGATCTGCTCTCCGTCGACTACGACCGTGAGGCTCCCGCGGGCGTGGAGTTCGCGGGCAGCGGTGCCGTCGGCGTCGACGTAGGGGGCAATGGCCCGGATCGAGTCAGCCGGCGGGAAGACCTCGATGAGAGGGTCGTCGAGGTTGTGCACGAACCGGTAGAGGGAGGGCTCGTCGTCGGCCTCTGGCAAAGCGGAGATGGCGTGCTGGATCGCCGCGGCGGTATGGGCGGGAGCACCGTCGCTCAAGCGGCGGAAGAAATCGGCGGCATCCCGGATCGGTTGCTGGTGGCCCACCAGGTGCCAGTCGAACGCGATTAGGCTCTCGGCGTTGCGAAGCTGGCCGTCGGGCGTAAGGTTGGCCGAGGACACGCAGAGCCGGGCCCTTTCCCGGCCGCTCAGGAGCAGAACCTTTGGATGAAACGCTGCCCTGGCGCCTGCGCCTGCGACGAGGTGGTAAGCGCGGCCGGCCAAGGACGGCGCCCGATCGCCCAAGGCGTGACCGAGCTCGTGCGGGTCAACAAAGACCACGACGTTACGCACCTCCGCTGCCCAGAGCGCCCGCAGCACCCACTCCTCGAAGAACCGCAGGCTGAAGCTGTATGTGGTGAGGAGCGCGTGGTCGAAGCGTCCCTCGGGAAGCTCCAGCGGGCTACGCATCGGCCGAACAGCGCTCGAGGGTCTCATGCCCAAGCGCCGTGAGCTCGAATGGCGGGGTGGGGGAGGTGAGAAGCCCGAGGCTCCAGAGCAGGTGGTTTAGGACCCCGTAGCGGGCGCCGGTCCAAAACGGCTCGTCGGGACGAAGCGGACGCAGGACACCCTCGTCCTCGGCGAAGTTGAAGGGATCACGCCAGCCACCAACTACCCGACGGAGGTTCTGAGCGCTCGGGACCCGCACCTTCTGCAGCGCTACGCGAACATGCTGGTGATGTAGGGCGCCGAGCAGGTCTGCGGTGGCCTCGGTCAGTGGCTGATCGGCCCGACTGTCGAGCCACGTGTTCAGGTGTTCGAGCGACCAGCGCCCGTCGCCGCCCTCATCGAGGAGGTCATCGAAGCCTGGTGCTGAGCGGGAGATCTCGCGGGGAACAATGAGCAGAACCCTGAGCGCACGGCAGAGGGCTCGCTGTCGCTCATCGCGCCACTCGCTCTCAAGCGGCTCAGCCTCGAGGGCCAGCGCGTAGCCATCGGGAGCTGCGGTCTGGGCATGCGTCATGGCGTCGGCGAGAGAAGCCCCTGGGTCGAGACCGAAGCGATCGGCGCTCAGCCACGAGGTAAGTTCACGAGTGAGCTCGCCGTGGGTGGCGCGGGCGCGTCGGGCAAGTTCATTCAGATAGAGGCTCCAGATCGTGGTTAGGGCGAGGACGGCCACCTCCCGGAGCTGGTAGGCACGCCAGGCCTGCCGGTGCTGCGGAAAGCCGGTTCTCCACGTCTCGCCGGTCGAAAAGCGCGGCTCGAGTAGGGCCCTCCGCCAGGCCGGGAGACCGTCATCAGAACCTGCAGGCCGCTGGTCGTGAAACTCAAGCAGCATGCAAAGGCTTCGGACACGCGACTGCCGACGCTCTTCCCAGTCCGGAGCGGCCAGTGGCTCGCCAAAGAGGGTATGGAGCAACAGTTGGTGGTCGCTGCGCCCGGGCACTGTGCAAAGGCAGGCGGCGTCGCCGAGCTCACGGAGTACCTCGACTGGGATCGGATCTGAGCTCTCGAAGTAGTCACGCGCGTAGGCGGTGTCCTCGAACGCGCTGGCGAAGGCTTCGGCCACCTCGGCGCCATGGTCGGTAACGCGATCGACGAGGCCGCCGGCGCCCTGCTGGACCAATCGCGCGTCCACGAGCGTGGCGGCGTAAAAGAGGCCGTAGCCGCCAAGTGGCGTGTCCATGTAGATGGCGGCCTGCTCCTCGAGGTCGAGGTGAGTGGCGCCGCCTTCGAATTCGCGAACACGTTCTCCCGCGGCGATGGCGCCGTTGATGCCTGACAACGGTGCTCCGTGGCGGTGCTGGTGCAGGGCGCAGGCGACCGAATAGGCGGCTTCGTGTCGGCGGTAGAAGGTCTTGAAGGCGCTTCGATCGATCGCGCCTTCGAGCTGTTCCCACTTCCAGAGCAAGTAGGGGTAGAAGCTGTAATAGCCCGCGTTGGGCGTGTTCTGGATGACTCCGGGAACAAGGCGCCGAAGGAGGGCCGCCCCAACCTCCTCGAAGCCCAGGTCATCCTGGGCACTAGCACGACCGAAGACGCCGCTGGTGAAGAGTGGGACACCGTATTCCACGGCCGGAGGCATCAGCTCAAAAAGGTCGTCAAAGATGGGCGGGAAACCGACTAGCCGCAGGCACGAACCGGATGCTCCCACATGGAGTCGCGACGCGAGACCGAACCGATCCTGACCGTATTGACCGTCCGGCCAGAAGACCCGCGCCCCTCGGTCGGACTTGCAGCCGGGGTCGTCGCCAGGGCTCTCGCTTCACGCGAAAGGGCGCCGTATGCAGTCACAGCGAGGTGGCCGCCCTGGACGAGCAGGGAGAGCGGTCAGCCCGTCGCCGATGCACAAGCTCTACTTTGGAACGGCCGCTCGCATCGACCGCGGTCCGGCCCCCGGCCGGACGACCGCTTTCCCGCGGACTCAAGCATCTGGCTCACGTCGTCGGCACGATCGCTCTTCGCCTCGTGCCACCTCAGGTCGCGCGATCGCATCGGCGACGGAGCGTCCGCCGGCGCCCCTAGCTTCAGGCGCCATGCAGACTCTTCCACTTCCCAGTGGCACCAGCTTGCTCGAGCGGGCCGGCGTGTTCGCCGAGCACTGGCGCCAAGGGGCGCGGTTCCGCGTGCCGGTGTGCTGCCGCCTGCATTTCTGTATCGATGTCTCCCTGGGCCGGGTCGCAGGCGTCGTCCGCTGGCGAGAGATCGCCGGACGGCACACCCGGATTGCTAGAAGTCAACACGTCCCGTGCGGTGTGATCCATCGTGGCTACTCGCCGTACCCCGCGTGGCGGAGGCTCTCTCGCATCCTTGCGTTCCAAGTCGCAGTCTGTCTGCCTGGCGAGCGTTGCCGGTGGATGCGCGCCCGGTCGGCTTCTCCCGGTGCTGCCTGGAACGCGATCGGTGTCGACGACAAGGTTGCGTTTTCGCGCGCAGGCCGGAATGGCGAGTTGTGGTGGTCTGGCAAAGGGAGCGCGGTGGCGAGCTAAGCAGGGGTCGGACCGCGCCGCCCGTCGTCGGTGCATGGGGCGCGCTGCAGCGATTGAACGCGCGCGCTGGCCAGAAGCACGTCGATCAACGTTTCGGACGAGGATCGATGTCGTGCGGCCGTCCATCCTGCGCCGCGGCCAGGATGCCCACCGCCGTTGCGGCACGGAAGTGAAACCGACCCCCCATAATCACGGCCCTTGAAACCGACCCACCGCAATTACGTCCCCCACTGCGAAAGATCCGGATGATGTGCACCATGGCCTTGAACCCAGCGTCCGATGCTTCCAGCTTCGCGACTGTTCATCCCGACGAGCAGAATGGCCGTGACGGATAACGATTGCCGACCCGCGGCACCCGGTGATGCATTTGCGCCGGCCGTGCGACCGTCAACAGTCCGGTCCGTGTGACCAGCAGTCCCACAAATCACGGGACGGGTCCGAGCCGCCGAGCGGACGACTCTCTGGCGACGAGGAGAGGACGCGTCGGTCGGACATCGGCGATGGCCTCACGTTTGCGATGGCCTCACGTTTGCTTTGATCCTCGAGCCCGGGGCCGGCTTACGATCGGATTGGCGACAACCCTCCCGTCCGAGCCGGGTTGCCGTGCGCCGGGCGAAGTTGCGGGACAGATCGCCTCTCGCTGGCACGCGAGGTACTACGTCCGCTTCCCGGATGGAGTCACCACTGGGTCCGCTCAGCGCCCATCGCAGGAGTGCGCGGTCGAACTTGGCCATCCGCAGTGTGGGACCGCGGGGGCGCCGTCGCTCGGCGCGATCGCGTCGAAGGGCGTAGGGTCGAGGAATGCGAGCTTCGTCGGGAACGCCGGCGCCGATCACCCCGCCCGCCAGTCCGGGTGAGCCGCCGCCGGAGGAGTTGCCCGAGGGGCCCGAGCCGGGGATTGTGCCGGACTATCCGCCGCCGGAGGAGGAGCCGCAGCCAGCAGCGATCCCGGACCAGCCGCACGACCCGCTCCCCGCGGAGGATCCGCGGCCAGTCGGGCCAGAGCCAAACCCAGAGCCCGCCCAACCCCCCGAAGAAGAGCCTGTCCCGGCGTAGCGCGTGAGGACGGGAGGGTCGTTTGGAAGCTCCGCTAAGAACCTCGGCGCTTGCTTTTCGGAGAAGCAGTCCTCTCAAGCGAGCGGCGAAGCGGACGATCCTCGCTCTCGGAATCGCCCACATGCGAGCCCGCGCGGCACGATCGCATTCGCGCCGCATTCCTTGTCCGGCTCGCGCGAGCGCTTCGGCGACGGAGCAGCCGCTAAGTCAGCACGAGCGCAGTCGGCTGTGAGCGCCGCAACCCGTGATCCTCGTGGGCCTCGGCGGCACGATGTCGACCCGTCTTGTGCCATGGTGTCCTCCCGCGCCGTCGAGTCTGGCGAGTTGCCCGCGTCATGTACCTTTCCGCGGTCGGCGCAGTCGCGTCGGACCCGTGCCGCTCGTAGGACCGCCTTGTGGCGGACCAAGCTCGGCGCTGGTGGCCAGGGTCTCGGCGAGCCACCGGCCAAGCGCGGCTGCCTGAGTCTCGAGCGTGACGCCCGTCGCGGTGAAGTCGCTGAGCAAGCGCGTTCCGACGATCCAGAGCCCAGGTTCGTATGCCAGCGCGCCCAGGTTATGCGTGGCGGCGGCCGCGATCCACTCGCGGTCGGCCTGCGCGGCGGTCGCGTACTCGTCGGCGATGTACAGGCCGGCGTAGACGTGCGGCTCCTCGTCAGCCCACGGGGCCCCGGCGTTCGTGGTGGCGATCGCGGCGGAAAGGACGCTGTTCTCGTCGGTGGCGAGCCAGTGCTCCTCCGGTAGGTCGAAGTTGATGCAGGTGAGCGGCACGCCGGTGCTGGACTCGTCGTCATAGACGGTGTCCTCGTCCTCCGCCGAGAGTGGAAACGCGGCAACGTGCCGAGCGGCCAGCGTCAGCATTGATTCGACCTTTGTCTGAGCCTGATCGGCGATCCGGAACGCGAGCAGATCGTCGGCCGAGATGGCTTCGGGCACCTCATCCTCCTCCAGGTAGGCGAGAAACTCGACAAGCACCCGCTGAGCGGCAGGAGCGCTGGCCTCGAGCGCGCGGTCGGCCCAGCCAGAGCCGCCCCACGGGGCCGGCCACGCCCGCCCGGCTTGCCGTGCGAGGCCGGCGATGTCGCTCCAGGTGAACGGCTCGTCAAAGTCCATGGCAGTCGCCGTCCTCGCTGGCGTGTTCGGCTCTGCTGCCTGAAGAGTGGCCAGCTCGTCGGCCGAGATGACGCAGATCAGGCGCTTGTCAGCGGCCCGCTCGGCCTCGAGCCCCGCCTTCTCACGGGCGACCTGGCCGTCGGAGAACCAGTAGCCGTCGAGCTTGTGCTCGGAGTAGACGACGGACGTCGTGGCGCCGTCCAGGCTTCGTGCCTCGATCCGCATGTCGAGCCGGCACTCCGGGCTGACGCGGTGTTGGGTCGCGATGAGGTACCGCTCGCCGCCCGGCAGGTTGAGCTTCTCATGCAGCTCGCGGCAGAAGCCGGGATGCGCGCTGAGCGCGGTGGCGAACAGCTCAGTGAGGCGATCCTCGCCATCAACGCGGTAGGAGTAGGCGGCTTCGAGCAGCAATAGCGGTCGTCCCATCGCTCATCCTCACCTTAGAGGTCATCGTCACTAACGAAGCTGCCACACCGGAGTGTCCGCCTGCGGCACTACTTTGCCTCCCGTACGACGGGACGAAGCCTTTCGCCGGACCGATCGCGTCGCGCCGTCGGCATCCTCGAGCGCGACGGCGGCCTGGCCGAGCGGCACGATCGCTTTTGCCGCGACGCCAGCTGCCGAGGCGTCATTGCTCATAGGACATCCTTTGGTTGCCTCGACCGCCGTCGGGAGAGGGCCACGATTGCTTGCCCTTTGTGGAGGGCCTGCCAAAGACCAGCCCGTCCCGACGGTGGTGAGGTGCCGCGAGCGGCAACAGGACGTAGCCCCAAATGTGAGGGCCTTGTCTATGAGCATCCGCAACGGTACCTCTTGGTCGGGGCGCTGTGAAGGTGCGCTCACTGATAGGAGGAGAGGATGGCTTGCAGGTACGCCGGGATCGACTGGGCGGGAGAGAAACACGATGTGCTCGTGGCCGACGAGGCGGGCAGCGAGGTGCTCGCGGCGACGTTCGCGCATGACGAGAACGGGTTGACGGCGTTGTGCGCGGCGCTTGTCCGCTTCGAGGTTGGGCTGGTCGCGATTGAGCGACCGGATGGGCTGTTGGTCGAGCGGCTGCTGGACGCGGGACTGCGGGTCTTGCCTTTGCATCCGAACAAGGTCGCGGCCGCGCGTGACCGGTTCCGGGTCGGGGGCGGCAAGTCAGATCGCTTCGACGCGTTCGTGCTGTGTGAGCTGGCGCGGACTGACAATCACCGCTTCCGGGTGCTGGAGCCCGGCTCGGATCGGACCAAGGCAATCCGGGCGTTGACCCGGGCACGAGAGGATCTCGTTGGAACACGCACGGCGGTCGTGAACCAGCTCCGTGCCGAGCTCGAGCGGTTCTGGCCCGGGCCGTTGGGTCTGTTCAGTCACATGGACGCAGAGATCCTGCTCGCGTTCCTTGAGCGCTACCCAAGCCCATCCGACGCGCACGGCCTTGGGGTTGCCCGGATGCAGGCGTTTCTGAAGCGCGAGCACTACTCGGGCGGGCAGAAACCGGCGGCGTTGTTGACCAAGCTCCGCTCAGCTCCGCTTGGGCGGGTCGGCGAGATGGAGCTCGCTGCCCGCCGGCAGCTGGTGCTCAGCTTCGTCGCGATGGTCAGGAGCCTCAACGCGCAGATCAAGCAGCTCGAAGGACAGATCAGAACCCAGGTGCGTGCCCATCCCGACGGTCCGATCTTCCTCTCGCTGTTCAAGTCGCCGGCGAGCGTGATCACAGCCGCGGAGCTGCTGGCTGAGATCGGTGACTGTCGCGAGCGCTACCCCTCCCGAGACGCGCTCGCTGCTGACGCCGGGCACGCCGCGGTCGCGAAGGAGTCCGGGAAACGCAAGACCGCCAACTTCCGGTGGGGCTGCAACAAACGGCTACGTGTCGCGTTCTGTCGGCTCGCGGACAGCACCCGCCACTGGCACCCCTGGGCACAGACGCTCTATGCCAAGGCCCGCCAGCGCGGCCACGAACACCCACGCGCGATCCGGACCGTCGGACGCGCGTGGTGTCGAGTGGTCTGGCAATGCTGGCGCAACCACACCCCATACGACCCAACGCGACACCGCGCGCTGCAAAGCCACATCACCGTCACCATCCCGACCCCCTCAGGCCCACGGACTGACCTCGCCGCCACGCAGCGAATGGCCGGACCCGGTCTCTGGCGACCGGATCTCAGCAAGCCAGCATCCCTTCAGCCGGCAGGAGGTTGACACAGGACGTCTTCGGCGACCTTCCGGTCGTGCGGCTCGATCGGAAGGTCGCCGAAGGGATCGTGCCCTCTGCGGGGCCCACACGGCGAATGCGATCGTTGTTCCCTCCAGACGCTCGGTTGGTTTTCGTGCCTGCGAGTGAGACGTGGTTCGAGCGACACGCGGCGATTGGCCCAGTCGCGTGTTGGCACCCCGGATGCTATGCGAGCGTGAGCGGCTGCTGCACGAGCGAATCGCGTAGGGCGTTGAGCGATCGGGTCCACCCGGCGGCGCTCGGGTGATACGTAGCGAACAGGTCGGCGTGATCGTTGCCGGCTTGAATCGTGCCGCGGGCGAAGCAGTTGCCGCCGTCCCGCCACCGCGTCGACCATTCATGCTCAAGGCCCGAGAAGCGCTGTATCGCGCGTAATGTCTGAGTCCCGAGAAGGACGATTACCCGTGGGTTGAGAGCGCGGATTTGCTCGGACACGACGAGCGGAGGGCAGTTACTCCACATCGGCGGCTTGGGACCGCGCCGTGCTTCTAGCGGGCCAGGAGCGCACTGGACCGCCTGAACGCGGGCGCTTGCCAGCAGCGATTCGATCAGATCCTCAGGCGCCGGACGTAGCTCCGATGACTGACCGTCTTGCGCTGCCGAGAGCAGAGATACCAGGATCGCGGCACGGTAGTGAAACGCGCTCTTTCCCCACGTGGTCCGCCCATCTCGCAGACTCACGAGCACGCCGGCCATGGTTTTGAACTCCTCTAGGTGCATGCCATCATCGCGGCTGTTCATCCCGACCAGCAGGATCCGTCGCGATTGATAGCGCGGTCCGACGAACGGCACTCGGAAGCGGTGCGGAGGCGGTGGTTTCTGCGGTCGCCGCCAGCACTGCGATCCGTGTGGGCAGCAGTCCCACAAATCTTCAGCGGGATCAAAAATTTCGCTGAGATATGAAGCCAGCCCGATAACGAGACCGCGGTGCTCGGCGTCATAAGCGCCGATTTCCGCCATCGCGTCACCCAGACCTCTGATCACTTTTCTAGCCTAACCCGACTCGTTGCGCATGTCACCCTTCGTCCGGAGGCCGGTCGAACGCTTTCCGGAGGACTCCAAGCTTCGCTGTCGGCGCCAGAGCGCGGCGACCGAAACTCGATGTAGGCTCGCGAGCGTGCTCGAAGCGTCACCTGCGGCCAGCTTCCTTGAACCCGTGCGGCAACTCGTTGAGGCGGCATGTGCTTGCGCCAAGGAGCTTGGACACCGGTCGGTCGGCACCGAGCACCTCTTGCTGGCGATCTCGACGCAGGCCGCATCGCCCTCCGCGGACGCTCTCGCTGAGGCCGGGATCACTGCAGCCGACCTACTACGCGAGATCCTTCGGGTCGTCGGGCGAGGCGAGCATCCACTAGTCACCTCCGAAATCACGCTGACCCCCCGCGCCAACCGCATACTCACCGACCCGCTGAGCGCAGACGAGCAGAGACTCGCCGACCACGTCACGGTCGGGCACGTCCTACTCCGGCTCGCCGCCGATACCGGATGCACCGCCCAGCGGCTCATGCGCCACCTTGGCCCAGACTCGCAAGCCGCACGCGCTGTCATAGCCGTAGGCATCTCGGAGCCATCTATGCCGCAAGCGCAAACGCAACTCCCTATCGCGTAGACGCAGCCCGGAAGGCACCGGAAACGGGGGCGTTCGGCGCCATATCCACGACAGTTCTCGCCAAGGCCGTCGGCTCGAGCGGCAGCTGACAATCGCGTCCGTGGCGTAGCGATCGCCCGGTTGCCGGCGGCTCTGGCGATCGAGGCGTCGCCAAACCAATCGCTGGCCTTTTGGCGGCGGGAGAACGAAAGCGATCGTCTGCGGCTACGGTGACGCTGTGACGCTGATCTCCGCGGGCTAAAGGTCAAGGTCCGTCCTTCGGTCGCCTTGGGACGCGGCACCGGCCTTATGGCCTGAGTGACGCTTGATAGAGCGGGTAGCACGGAAGGTCCGGTCCCGATCCTAGGAGTAGACCTCTCGTGCCAAATCAACCGTTGCCAGGCGTCACCGCCTTGACCTTCCCGAAGGCGCTGGTGAACGCATTTCTGGTCGAGGCTGACGTCCTGACCTTGATCGACAC
>JAABUZ0100007460.1_pt1 | contig 13182 bp, 10 predicted proteins | sample 5562091 | NCBI WGS metagenome assembly JAABUZ01 (sample SAMN12813069, study PRJNA571459) | rock metagenome | isolation source: Antarctica rocks | place: Antarctica: Victoria Land, Linnaeus Terrace sud | collected 2015-12-21 | reverse complement strand
AGGTGCTCCAGATCGCCCCGCTCCCCCTCTACCAATCTCACCCGATAGGTCTTGTGCATGCCCCACAACCATACCGGCAACAGCCCCCATCTCCGCAAACCCCGCGTGAAGAACCACTAGTGCTCGTGGTGCGATTGCGACGCGTCCCAGCCGGGGCGGATGCGGTAATTGAACCGCTGGCGGAAGCGGTCGTAGAAGCTGATATCGCGGAAGGTCACCAGCCGGAAGCGGCGCGGGTCGGCCGTCACGTGGGCCACGTCCTGCGGCTGGAAGTCGTCGAACGACTCCTGGCCGTCGACCGCGACGTTGATCGGGAAGCGGCCGTTCTGAACCACCGTGATGGGAGTGTTCTGGTCGACGGTGAACGACGCGCGCATGGGAGTGTGGGCGCAGATGGGCGTGATGGCGAATGTCCCGCTACCAGGGGCCAGCACGGGGCCGCCGGCCGCGAGGTTGTAGGCGCTGGAACCGGGGCTCGTGGCGATGATGAGCCCGTCGCCGGGGATCGGGTTCAGGTACTTCCCGTCCATATACAGCTCGAGCAGGGCCATCTGCTGGCCGCCGCCCGGCACGACGTAGGCGTGGAACACGATGTCCTGGACGGCCCACAGGGTTCCGACGACGTCGGGACCGCGCTCGACGACGACGCGCAGGGTCACGTCTTCGCGGACGAGGTAGCGGCCGGCGAGCACCTGGCCGAGCCGGGCCTCCCAGCGCTTCGGCGGGACGGGGGCCAGGAAGCCGAACTGGCCGAAGTCGATGCCGAGGATGGGTACATCGCAGTTGCCGCGGGCCGCGCGGCACACGGAGCCATCACCCCCGAGGACGACCTGGACGTCGGCGTCGGCCGGGGTGGGGGCGTAGGCGTCGCGCGCCTGGAGCCAGGCGCGTATACGCTCGGCGAGCGCCAGGGCGTCGGTCTTGCGTGAGTCGGCGTCGATACTGAGACGGCGCCGCTGCTTGGAGTTGGAGTCAGCCAATCGCTGCTGTGCCACGGCCAGCGATTGTGCCGGAACCGGCGAAACGGCTAGAGGTCGCGCACCAGCTTGACCACCTTGCCCCGGATCTCGACGTCCCGGGCCGGCACGATGAGCGGCTGCATCGTTGGATTGCGCGGCTCGAGACGCACCGTGTCGCCGTCCATGTAGAAGCGCTTGAGGGTGGCGCCGCCATTGAGCGTGGCATCGTTGACGATGGCCACGACGATCTCGCCGTTCTCGGCGCGCACCTGCGGCCGGATGACGACGACGTCGCCATCGTCGATGTGGTCGTCGATCATGGAGCTGCCGCGGACGCGCAGGGCGAAGCAGCCCTCCGGGACGGTGCCGGCGGTGAACTCGATCACGTCGCTGGGGTCCTCGACCGCCTCGATCGGCACGCCCGCGGCGATACGTCCGACGATGGGGATCCGGATCAGGCGCGGGGCCGCCTGGCGCGCCCCCCGGGCGGCGGCGACCACCTCCAGGCCACGGGACACCTCGCGGTCGCGGCGTATGTACCCGTCACGCTCGAGGGCGCGCAGGTTGTAGTCCACGACGGAGGTCGACGAGATGCCGACGCGGTCGCCGATCTCGCGGATGCTCGGCGGATACCCGCGGTCGTCGACGTACTCCTGGATGTACTTCAGAATATTGCGCTGGCGCTCAGACAGCTTGCGCGACACGGCTCACATCCTTACCGGCCCCTCGGCCGTGCTGCTCGGGATCATAGAACACCCGTTCGACACCCAATATACCAATGGTGTCCCAATGTGTCAACGGACTGTGAACGGCTGGGCCCGGCCCTGGTACGCGCAGCCGGTACCCGCAAGCGGGCAGCGCGAAGCGCATGGCCGCTTCTTCGACGCGTCACGGGGCCGACCCGCCGAGGTCGCGGGTGGTGTGGGCGCCCGTGACGTAGTGGCGATTGAAGCCCTTCGTCTCGAGCAGTCGACCCACCGTCGGGTCGAAGGCGCCCCGCGTGCGGCGGGCCAGCGCCAGGGCGAACTGGACGGCCTCGAACAGGACGGCGCTGGCCGGGACCGGCTCACCAACGTAGCCGAGAAGCTGCCGCAGCTCGCTGTTCGGGTCGAACCGGCTGCACGCGCGCTCGACCACGGCAAACCAGTCGAGGGCCGCCTGCATGGCCCGCCGCACCTCCGCCTCAGCCTCGGAGCCGTCGGCGCCAACCTGGATCGAGACGACGGTGTCCATAGCGACGCCGGCCACCTGGTATACGGGCACGACAGCCACTGTAGGCGTCCTGCCTTGGAGCCCCCTTGGAGCCGGGGCCGCGGCGCGAGCCATCAGGTGGCCGTGATCCACAGGTTATTCCAAGGGTGGCCGGGCATTGTCGTCACCATGAAGCGCATGGTGTGTGGAGCTCCGGGGGTCGCCGTGGCCGCGGACCACGGCAAGAGCGTGCACGAGCCGGGCGTATGAAAGGTCCGGCCCAGACCAATGGCCAGGTCCACACCGACGGGCAGGGTCATGCCAGCCCGCCACGCCAGCCGGCGGTCATCACGGTGACCGACCTGGCCAAGGACTACAGCCGCGGCTCCAACGTGGTGCACGCGCTGCGGAACGTCTCCCTGCGGGTGCACCCTGGCGAGTTCGTGGCCGTCATGGGCCCGTCCGGCTCCGGCAAGTCGACCTTCATGAACCTGGTCGGCTGTCTGGACCGGCCTACCAGCGGCTCGTACCTGCTGGACGGGGTGGACGTCCCGAGCCTCAGCCGCTCGCAGCTGGCCGACCTGCGGAACCGTAAGCTGGGCTTCATCTTCCAGGGGTTCAACCTGCTGCCCCGCATGGACGCCCTGGGCAACGTGATGCTGCCGATGGTCTATGCCGGCGTCTCCGGCCAGGTGCGCCAGCGCCGGGCCCGGGTGGCGCTCGACGCGGTCGGCCTCGGCGACCGGATCCACCACCGACCCAACGAGATGTCCGGCGGCCAGCAGCAGCGGGTCGCCATCGCTCGGGCGCTGGTCAATGCGCCGTCGCTGATCCTGGCCGACGAGCCCACGGGCAACCTCGACTCCCGCACCAGCGTGGAGATCATGGCCATCCTCCAGCGCCTGAACCAGGCCGGGGCGACCATCGTCGTGGTCACCCACGAGCCGGATGTCGCGACCTACTGCTCGCGCACTGTCGTGTTCAAGGACGGCGCGGTGCTCTCCGATCAGCCGAACCGGCGCATCGTGCGGGCCGTCGAGACGCTGGCGCGCCTGCCCCCCGATACCGCCGACGGCGCAGCCTGATTAGGTGATTAGGCGATTAGTAGGTGATTAAGTAGTAGCCCCGCCCGCCCATCGCTCTCCAGACCCCCGCCCGTGCCGCCACGCTTACTATCCCACAGGAGTCGTCTCATGACGCGCCCCGTTGTTTCGCTGCGGCGCCGTGCCGCTGGCGGCCTGCTCGCCGCCTGCTTGGTCCTGACCGCCGTCACGCCTGGCCTGGCCTTCGCCCAGGACGAGGCTGGTTCCAACGCCAACGCCAACGCCAACTCCAACTCCAACGCCGACCCACGCAGCTTTGCCGGCACTGGCTACACGATCACCGACGACGCCGTCTGGAGCTTCTTCGACGGGCACGGCGGCGTCGCCACCTTCGGTGAGCCCATCTCGCGCCAGCTGACCTTGATGGGCATGCGCGTGCAGCTGTTCCAGGATGCGGCCTTGCAGGTGCTGCCAGACGGGTCGGTGCGCGTGCTGCAGCTGACCGAGCAGGGGCTGCTGCCCTACCGCCACATGCATGGCCTGACGCTTCCAGCCGCCGACCCGGTCATAGCCTACGTGGCCCCGAGCCCGGACGGGACGAACTACGCGGCTCGCGTGCAGGCCTTCGTGCAGGCCACGGTTCCGGACAGCTGGAACAACCAGCCGGTCGGGTTCTTCTCGACGTACACCGCCCAGGGTGGACCGGACGTGTGGGGCCTGCCGACATCCTCGCCAGCGGCCGACCCGAACAACCCGCGCTTCGTCTACCAGCGCTTCCAGAACGGCGTCCTGCTGTACGACGCGAGCGCGGGCACGACCAGCGCCCTGCCTCTCGGGGAGTACCTCAAGGACGTCCTGACGGGGCAGAACCTGCCGGCCGACCTGGCAGCCGAAGCGGCCGCCTCGCCGCTGCTGCGCCAGTACGACTCCGCGCACAGCCTGACCCTGGCGCGGCCCGGCCTCCTGACCGAGACGGACCTCACCGGCGCCTTCGTGGCGGACGCCGGATGAGGGCCTAGCCCGTCGCCACCGCGGACCGGGACACGCCCGGCTACTCGTAGCGCAGGGCGACGATCGGGTCGAGCTGCGACGCCTTCCGCGCCGGGTAGATGCCGAAGAACATGCCGATGGCCGCCGAGACCCCGAAGGCCAGCACTATCGCGTTCCACGGCAGTACCGTCGTCCAGCCCGCCACGACCGGCAGCAGCAGCGCCGCTGCCGAGCCGATCAGGATGCCGACGATGCCGCCCAGCAGGGACAGCACGACGGCTTCCACCAGGAACTGGCTCAGAACGTCGCGCGGCTGGGCGCCGATGGCCAGGCGGATGCCGATCTCGCGCGTCCGCTCGGTCACGCTTACCAGCATGATGTTCATGATCCCGATCCCGCCCACCACCAGCGAGACAGCGGCGACGCCGCCCAGCAGCATGGTCATCGTCTGGCTGACGCTCGAGACGCGCGTGATGATGTCGTTGTTGTTGCGAATCGTGAAGTCGCTCGCCTGGCTGGCGCCCAGCCGGTGCCGCTGCCGCAGCAGGTCCGTCATCTCCGTGGTGACGCTGCCCATCTGGCTGGCGTCGGCGACCTGGACGACGATCTGGTTGATGTTGGTCGCGCCGAGCAGCCGCACCTGACCCGTCTGGAGCGGGATCAGGACGGTGTCGTCCAGGTCGCCGCCCTTGGCCCCCAGCACCCCGATGACGGTGAACGGGACATTGCGTATGCGGATCGTCTGTCCGACGGGCGATTGCCCGTTTGGGAACAGGTTGGTCACCACCATGTCCCCGAGAACAGCGACGTTGGCGGAATTGGCATTGTCCTCAGGGGTGAAAGGGCTGCCCTGAGCGATGGTCCAGTTCTCGATCGTCAGGTAGGGGGGCGTGACCGACTGGACGCGGGTGGACCAGTTCTGATTGCCAGCGATGATCTGCGAGTTGCCCGAGGCCACTGGGCTGACCCCGCTCAGGCCCGGAACCGTCTGCGCGATGGCATCGGCGTCGGCCGCTTTCAGGGTGATGGCGTTGCCCGCGCCGGTGCGGGCGCCGCCACTCTGCGTGCTGCCGGGCTGAATCGTGAGCAGGTTGGTGCCCAGACCTGCCAGTTGCGTGGCGACCGAAGCGCTGGCGCCCTCCCCCAGAGCGACGATCGCGATCACCGCCGCCACGCCGATGATGATGCCGAGCGTCGTCAGGATACTGCGGCCCTTATTGGCGCGCAGGGCTTCCAGCGCGGAGGGGACGGTCTGCAGAAGTCGCGTGCCGCCGCGGCCACGGGGCGGGACCTCGGCCAGGAGTGCGAACGGATCCGCGCCACGCGCCGGGACGTCCGCCGTTGCCGGCGGTGCACTCGACGCGGACACCGGTTGGACGATGGTGCTCATGCCGCCGCCTCCTCCTCGCGTCCTCATCCGCCCGGCCCTCGGCCTCCAGGGCCCGTGGGGAGGATGCTGCGCGACCCCGAGGATCCTGCCGAACCGGACGCCCCCGAGGCACCCTGCCTGCTACCGCTGCCCGTGGACGTGCCGGTGACCACCTCGTCGCCGGGCTGCACACCCGCGAGCACCTGCGTGTTGACGTCGTCGGTGATGCCCGTCTGGACCGGCACCCGCACTGGAGCGCCATTCTGCAGGAGGAACAGAGCACCATACGGGGCGCTGGCCGGGGCGCCCGCGCCGGCGGCACCATTAGCCTGATCGGCCTGAGTCCGCCCGCCGCCCTGGCGCTGGCCGCTCGCGGCCGAGCCGCCGGCTGGTGCGCCAGCCTGCCCCTGCCCGCCGGCCTGAGCTTGTCCCGCCTGCGCTTGCCCCGCGCCCTGAGCTTGTCCACCACCTTGGCCCTGCGCCGCGCGCTGGCTCTGGGCGTACGAGAGGGCCGCGTTGGGCACCATGACCGCGTTGTCCGCCTGCTGCGTGATGACGGTGACGTTCGCGGTCATACCCGGCAAGAGCTGCGCGTCTGCGGGGTCCACTGAGATGAGCACCGTGTAGGTCACCACGTTCGAGGTGGTCGTGCCCGCCGGCTCGATGGCCGCCACCGTTCCGGTGAAGGTCTGGCCCGGGTAGGCCGTCACGGTGAAGCTGACCGTCTGGCCCGTCTTGACCTTGCCAACGTCGGCCTCGCTGACCGAGGCGCTGACCTGCGGCGCGCTGAGGTCGCTCAGGGTGATGAAGGCGCTGGTCGTGCTGCTCGTCGTGGTGCTGGTCGAGCTGGATGAGCTGGAGCCCGTGGGCCCGCCGCTGAGCCACTGCCCGGCCACGCCGTTGACGCTGGCCACCGTGCCGTCGGCCGGCGCCGTCAGCACCGCCGCCCGCAGGGTGTTGTGGGCCGTCTCGAGGGCAGCCTGGGCATTGGCCACCTGGGCGTTGGCCAGGTCCAGGTCCGCCGGGGTCGGGCCGGCCGTGCTCTGCGCCGCTGTCGCCTGCTGCGTCTGCAGCGCGGACTGGTTTTGCGCCACCGCGTTCTGCGCCGTCTGGACCGTCGCGTTCTGCTGGGCCACCGTGTTGTGCAGGCTAGCCTGGCTCTTGTCCAGCGCTGCCTGCGCCTGGTCCACCGCGCTCTGGGCGCTCTGGATGCTCGCCTGCTGCTTGGTCTGGTCGTTGGCCAGCGTGTCCTGGGCCGCCAGCACGCTGTTGAGCGCCTGGTTCAGCGTCCCCTTGGCCGCCTCCAGCCCCTGCTGGTTCTTGGCCTGGTCCGACGCCAGCGCCGCCTGCGCGGTGTTCAGCCCGTTCTGCGCCGTGGTGAGCTGCGCCTTGGCGTTGGCCAGGGTCTGCAGGTTCTGCGTCTGCGTCAGGTTCTGCTGCGCCTGCGCGGTGGTGACCCCAGCGCTGGTCCCCTTCGGGTCCGTCTGCGCCTGGGTCACCTGGGCGGCGGCCACGGTGTTGCTGGCGGCCGCCACGTCCTGGGCGTTGTTCAGTGCGGCGTAGGCGCTGTTCACGCTGCGCTGGGCGTTCTGCACCGCCACCTGGTCAGCCTGCGTGGTCGCCGCGCTCGCCTGCTGGCTGGCCGCCAGGCTGGCTTGCGCACCGCTCAAGGTCTGCTGGGCATTCTGCACCGCCACCGCGTCGGCCTGCGTGCTGCCGTCCAGCGCCTTGTGCGTGGCGGCCAGGCTGGCGTTGGCGTCGTCCAGCGCCTTCTGGGCATTCTGGACGGCCACCCGGTCCTGGTCCAGCGCTGCCTGGACCTGTCCCCAGGTGCCGTTGAAGGTGGCCAGCTGGTCCTGGTAGGCCTGCTGGGCGTTGGCCAGGCTGGTCTGGTCGGCCTGGAGCGTCGCCGCCATCTGGTCCTGCGCCCCTTGCAGCGCCTGCCGATCCGAGCCGACGGTGACCTGGGCGGAGCTGACGTCGTTCTGGGCGGCGGCGTCCGTGGTGGCCGCGCCGGCCCGGGTCGCTTCCAGGCTCTTCTGGGCGTTGTCGAGGGTCGTCTGGGCGGCGTCGACCTGCGCCTGGTCGCGACGGCCGCCTGGAGGTCAGAGGCGTCCTCCTTGGCCAGCACCTGACCCGCCTTGACCTGCTGGCCCACACTGACGTTCACTTCGGTCAGCCTGCCGCTGCTCTTGAAGGACACCGGGACGCTCGCCGGATTGGTGATCGGCCCGGTGGCGCTGACGGTCACCTTGAGGGTGCCCTGGCTCACCGCCGCCGTCTGGTAGCTGATGGTCTGCTGGCTACGATTGAGCGGGTTGCCCTGCAGCGCAACGTCGGCGCCGCCGACAGCCACGGCACCCGCCAGGCCGAGCAGCAGCAGGCGCTTGGGAACGCGTCCCGCTCCCCAGGGACGGACGCGCGGGCTAGGAGTTTGACAGAGCCATCCGACAAAGTTCCTCCGTGCGACGCCGAGGCGCCAGCCCCCTGGACGTGACCCGGGGCCGGCTCCGCCCGGCGCTGACTTCGTGGCGCGAGTCTAGCGGGCGAAGCTTGGAGCTTCCTGAGAGAGGGGCACGCCGGCCAGGGCATACGGCGGCGTCGACGCGCCGGCCAGCTCGTACCAAGGTGGCTCCAAGGATTCCGGAGTATCGTCCTGTCATGAACGTGCTCCTAAGCAGGTGGTCTGAAGTCTTGCTTGTTTCTCGTCATCTGAGCTCCACCTGCTTAGGGCCTTGCCTTTGTTCGCGCTACGCGCTTAGTTGAAGACGACCCGCGCATTGCCCGCGTGGTCGAGCGAGCGCTGACCGACGTCGGCCATCGTGTCGACGTAGCCTATGATGGGCTGGAGGGCCTGACCAGCGCCGAGCGGGGCGCCCACGACGTCCTGCTGCTGGACGTGATGCTGCCGCAGATGGACGGCATCGAGGTGGCGCGCGAGCTGCGGCGCCAGCGCGTGCGCACGCCGATCCTGATGCTCACCGCGCGCGACGCCGTGCCGGATCGGGTGCGCGGCCTGGACGCGGGGGCCGACGACTACCTCACCAAGCCGTTCGCCCTGGAGGAGCTGCTTGCCCGGGTCCGCGCGCTGGGCCGGCGCGCCGGCGACGGCGCCAGCGAGACGCTTTCGGTCGGCGACCTGGAGCTGGACGTCGAGCGGCACGAGGTGCACCGCGACGCCCAGGAGATCGAGCTCACGGCCAAGGAGTTCGACCTGCTCAGCTACCTGATGCGCAACGCCGGACGGGTGCTCTCCAAGGACCAGATCACCGAGCACGTCTGGGGCTACGACAGCGAGGCCACCTCGAACATCGTGGAGATCTACATCCACTATCTGCGCGACAAGGTGGACCGCGGCTTCGCCCGGCCGCTGATCCGCACCGTGCGGGGCGTCGGCTACACCATCAAGTCGTGACCTGGCCCCTGGTGCACCGCCCTGCTGGTCGGCGGACGGCGACAGGCGTTACCGATACGTAATCAAGAATTGCCTTGCAGTTAATACCTGCCTGGGACACTGTTGGATGGAGGCGACCGCCTTCGCTCTCTACCCACTATCCGCCATCCCCATCCACAACCCCAAAGGACTGATCAATGCTCGAAGACAACTCTTCCCAGTGGGATTCACACGGGCAGCGCTCTAAACGCGCTGGCCGGCGCATTGGGACGCGGACGCTCATCGCAGTGGCCCTGGTGGGGGCGCTGGTCGGCGGCGCGGTGGACCGCTACGCCGGCGGCTTCGGCCAGCCGACCGTCCTGCCGACGTTGGCGTCGGTGCCCCGGATCGGGGCGGTGGCCGCGCCCGACGTCCCCAGCGCCACCACCAGCGCGCCCAGCGACCCGACCAGCCAGGCGATCGCGCAGGTGATCCAGCGCGGCGACGAGGAGCAGGTGCAGGCGGTGGCCACCAAGGACCTGACCGTCATGGCCGACACCTCGACCAGCGCCTTCTACCAGCAGCAGGCGCAGGCCACCCAGGACTTGCTCGACAACGGCATCACCGCGATCAAGCTGGTGGGCATCGAGTGGGGGCCGATCAGCGTGACCGGAACCAGCGCGACGGCGGAGGCGACCGAGACCTGGAGCACCACGTACGCCGACGGCACCAGCGAGCAGGCGCGCGACCGCAACGTGTACACGCTGGTCTCCGAAGGGGGCAGCTGGAAGGTGCAGGCCGACGACCACCCGGATCAGGCGCCGGCAGCAGGCGCGTCGGGCAGCGCCGCCCCGTCTCCGGGGCGGCGGCCAGCACCGCAGCCGTCCACCCCCGGCGTCTCCGGTAGCCGGGACACCTCGTCGAACTGGTCGGGCTACGCGGCCACTGGCGGCAGCTACACCGGGGTGAGCGGGACCTGGAGCGTGCCCCAGTTCGCGCCCACCTCGCCGGCGGGTGCCGACGCGACCTGGGTCGGCATTGGCGGGGTCACCAGCCACGACCTGATCCAGGCCGGCACGCAGGAGACGGTCTCGGGCAGCGGCCAGACGCAGTACCAGGCGTGGGTCGAGACGCTGCCGCAGGCGTCGCACCCGGTGCCGCTGACGGTCCGTCCGGGGGACGTGGTGACGGTGGCGATCAGCCAGCAGGGGCCGGACCAGTGGCTGATCGCGTTCACCAACGGCACCACCGGGCAGACGTTGCAGGTGACCGAGCACTACGCCTCGACGCAGTCGTCGGCGGAGTGGGTGGAGGAAGCGCCCAGCGCCATGCGGGGTCGCCTGCTGCCGCTGGACGACTTTGGGACGGTGAGCTTCAGCGGGGCGTCGGCGGTCAAGGATGGCCAGAGCGTCACCGTTGCCGAGGCTGGGGGCCAGGCGATCACCATGATCACGCGCAGCGGCCAGGCGCTGGCCGAGCCGTCCCCGCTGGGGGCCGATGGCGCCAGCTTCAACGTCGCCCGCACCGCCACCCCGTCGCCCAGCCAGGCCGTCCCCAGCCGCCGCGGCCAGGGCGGCCCCTCTCCCTTCGGTTTCTAGAAATTAGAAGCGTTGGCCGGAAGGACCCGACGCTAGCGCCGGGTCCAGTCCGAGCGCTGCGCGCCTTCTCGCGCTCCCCTGAGCCCTCCCGGCCAACCACGGCCGGGAGGGCTCGCCGCGGGTTGACACCCACGGGTGGAAGTTGAACGCTGAGCTAGGTGGCTACTGGAGGGGCTCCGTGGACGTGTCCTCCGGCAGCGCGTGCGGCGAGTCGTAGCCGTCGACGGGAACCCCAACGTACGGGAAATGGTCCAGGTACGGTCGATCCGGCCGATTGACCCCATCCCCGAGCAGGTTGTTGGGCGACTTGTCCGGTAGACCGAGCAAGCCGTTGAGCACCTTGCCGTAGCCCTGGCCGACGGCCCTCAGCTCGATGTCGACCACGTCGTCGCTGAGGCGGCGGCCGTTGGGAAAGCCCGCCAGGTCACCGGCCAGCACGCCGAGAGGATCAGGAGTCGCCGTTGGCCCGATGGCCATGTTGAGTCGCAGCAGGTCCTCCTTGCGCGGACCGGTGTAATTGAGGCCAGGCACGCCCGTCAGCAGGATGGTCACCAGGTCGGCGCGGCCCGTCGTGTCGATAGGGACCACCGGAGGCTCGTTGTACAGGGCGTTGATCAGCCGAGCGGGCTCTGGATTGAGGTAATAGCGCTCGAACTGCTGATCGTTGCGCGGGTCCTGGGCGTTCCAGCGGTCCTTCTGGCCCAGGGGGATGATGACCTCGTTGATCAGTGGCTCGCCTAATCGCGACACCTGGACGAACCGTCCCCGATCGCTCATCTCACCCCGCCCAGTCTCGTCGCCACCTCCTGGCTCGATGATACGGACCGTCCGGCGACTCGCGCTGGCGTAGACGCCGATCACGGCATTGGGGTCCTTGGGGTCGGTTGGCGTGGCGTGGTTGCCGGCCAGATCGCTCTTCGGCACCCGAAGAACGATGCTGTGCACGCTGAAGCCGGCGAAGTTGTCCTGACCCGCCGCGGCTCCGTTGGGCGGAAGCTTGTGGACCCCATTGAATGGGCGCAGGCCGAGCAGATCGAAGATCGAGCCGACGTCCGCGTAGAACGGGTCGGCGCGCTGCCCAGCGAACACCGTGCGATTGCCACCGATGTCGGTGACGGCGCTCTCGGCGAGTGCCTCGTAGTTTGGCGTCGAGCGAACCCCGACGTTGACAGGGGGCACGCGCACGTTGTCGGCGAGCCTGGCACTGCCACCGTGCTCGTCGACCCGCGTCACACTGTAGTATTGCGGCCGGTTCCAGGTCGGATCGTCAAGCGACGTGATGACGCCTGTGTTGTACAGGAAGCTGTCCGGATTGCGGGTCTCCGTCCTGAACTGGAACCGGTACGTGACCTCGTCGTTCCTCGCCGGCCCGTTGCGAACGTGGATGTCGTACCTCACGGTCGGGTCGAACTCGAAGAAGGTGGGGCCGCCGGCTGGCTCCTCGAACGGGATGTAGTTGGCGACAAGCGTCACGGTATCCGGCTTGTCGGGGCTGACGAACGCGTAGACGTCGGTGTTGTCGGCCGACGGATCCTTACTGATCGCCGGCGCTTCGCGGTGGCTCGAGGCTCCCGCCAGCGGGACTGTTGCCGTTCCGGCTAGCAAGCCGGCTGTTACGGCAACCGTACCTAGAATTGCGAGTGATCGCTGCAATGTAAAACTCCCTCAATGTCAGAACTCGTGGCACGTGTGCGAAGTCTCGTTCGACACCTCCTGCACGTTGTCCGTCCCTCAGCGGTTCAGCGCAGCCGCAGGCGCCTCCCCCAGCGGCCACTAGACCCAATGACGGCCTAAGGTTTACGGCGTGACCGGTGGTCTGGATCACTGGTACATCGGCCAGTAGGCAGAGTTCGACCGCCTGCCGCCGCGAGCCCAAGAGGCTAGAAGCTCTGAGCCAGAGCCTGAATCGTGATGAAGGAGCCTGCCCCGACGATGACCAGGGCGCTCGCCACCGAGAGCAGGCGGGGCAGCAGACCTGACCCGACGCTCACCCGCTGGAACCAGCCGCGCGCCCACACCAGCAGGAGACCGAATCCGACCAGCACCGTGGCGAGGCCGAGGCTGAAGGCGACGATGAGCAGCAGGCCGAAGGCCACGCGGCCGAGCGCGATGGTGGCGAGCAGCACAACCAGCGCTTCCGGACAGGGCAGCGCGCCGCCGGTCACGCCGAGCGCCAGCAGGCTGCGCCAGGTGACCGGTTCGCCGTGGGCGCCGGGCACCGTGTGCGCGTGGGCGATCCCGCCGTGCGCGTGGACAACGTCGGGCCGCTCGTGCTCATGGTCGTGGCCAGCGCCATGGTCGTGCTCGTGCTCGCCGTGCTGATGCGCCCCATGGTGACTGTGGATTTCCTCATCGCCGTGCTGGTGGACGTGGGGCGGGGCGGCGCTGGTCCGCTGGTACTGGAGAACGGCCCGAAGGCGGGTCAGCAGCAGCCAGCCACCCATGCCGACCACGAGCAGTCCCGAGCCGACGCCAATGACGGGGTACAGCTTCTCTGGCACGATGTACTTCGAGAGGAACAGCGTCGCGAAACCCAGCAGGTACACGCCGGCGGTGTGCGTGGCCGTGACCGTCCCGCCGAGAAAGAGCGCGTGCTTGGGGGTGCCGCGAGAGCCCACCAGGTACGCGGCAACGATCGTCTTGCCGTGGCCCGGCTGAA
>JAABUZ0100007458.1_pt1 | contig 13184 bp, 12 predicted proteins | sample 5562091 | NCBI WGS metagenome assembly JAABUZ01 (sample SAMN12813069, study PRJNA571459) | rock metagenome | isolation source: Antarctica rocks | place: Antarctica: Victoria Land, Linnaeus Terrace sud | collected 2015-12-21 | reverse complement strand
CGCGGCGCGCAGCCCGGTTCAGCGTGTCGAAGGCGGGTAGCTCGAAGCGTTGGCGCACCAGCTGCTCGATCGCAATGTTGACCAGGTCCTCGATCTCGTGCTTGGTGTTGGCCGCCTCAGCCAGAGCGCGGATCATCGCCCGGCGCGCGGCGGGGCCATACGGCTGCACGCCGAGGGAGGCGCGAATGACCACCAGATGGCGCCGCCGCGTCCCCGAGCGGTCGTAGGCCGCGCTGTCAAGGGCCGCTGCCGGGATGCCGATCGCACGAGCGACGTGCTCCACGATCGACCGCGGCGCATCGGTGAGTGGCACCGGTCGGCTCAGGCGCTGAAAGAGCTTGAGCAGCACCAGGAAACCGAGCTGCGCCGCAGGGATGGTCTGGATGGCCGTCGCCGATTTGACAGCGGTCGAGCTGGGCCGTATGGTGGCTGGTGGTGCCGTTGCTGACGGCCCAGCAACAACAGAAGAGCAACGCCGAACTCCTGCCATGGGGTAGGGGGCGGGGGACCCACCATTGGGGGTGTATCCTGGCCTGGCGCCAGGTAGGGCAGCTCTTTCGGCCCGAACCCGACAGCTAACCTCGTAGGCAGCCGAAAGAGGCGCGAGACTGGCAATGAAAGGCAGGAGCTCAGCGCTTCTGCCTTTTTCTGTTGTCGGCGTGAGACGCCTCCATATTCAGGAGGAGGTGCGTAGGCATTGGTTGTCTTCACCGCTCAGATGGTGAAGGAAGACGCATCCGCGGCTCGGCAGTAGTCGAGCGATTCAAGAGGAGCGAACAGCATGGCACGTGATTGGTCCAATCAGATTCGGGAAGGCATGGACGTCGTGGACACCAGTGGCGAGAAGATTGGCAAGGCCGGCGAGATCATGCCTGGTGGACAGTCCTTCAAGGTGGACACCGGCTTGTTCGGGCTAGGCGGGGAGTACTACGTCCCGTTCAGCGCGGTGCGCGAGGTGCGCGACAAGAGCATCTACGTGAACGTCGCCAAGGATGAGCTCGACCGGCAGGGCTGGAACAGCCCACCCGCCGAGCGTACGGCGGTCAGGGCCACTGGCGAGGGAGTCCAGGGTCCACAGGGCCGGACCGTGGAACTGCGCGAGGAGGAGCTGCAGGCCCGCAAGCAGTCGGTGGAGGCCGGCCAGGTGCGGATCGGCAAGGAGGTGGTCGAGGAGCAGAAGACGCTACAGGTACCGGTCACGCGCGAAGAGGTGACTGTCGAGCGGCACCCGGTCGCACGCCAACCGTCGGACAGGCCCATCGGGGACGGTGGCGAGACGATCCAGGTTCCCGTGCGCGAGGAGCAGGTCTCGGTAGAGAAGCGCCCGGTCGTCACCGAGGAGATCGAAGTCGGCAAGCGGGAGGTGCAGGAGACGCAGCAGGTCTCGGGCACGGTGCGGCGGGAAGAGGCGCGGATCGAAGGCCAGGGCGACGTGGACGTCGAGCGGAAGCGCTGACGCACGCGCCTGAGCGGCGCACTCAGCGCACCGGCCGCCAGCCCTCGGGTCGCCGTGGCACCCGGGAGTGCTGGCGCTGCCGACGTGCTCACGCAGGCAATGGCGCTCCACCGCTCCGAGCGAGCTGGGAAGCGGCAGAGCCGGGACTTGCCGAGCCGGACTGACGAACTGGGGCGCCGGCAATCAACCGAACGAGAATGTCCGTCAGGGTTGCCAACGAACTGGCAACCCCCCGGCTGCCAGACGAGAGTGAGCGCCAGCCAGGCCAGGGACCACACGTGCCCTGTCGCAACAAGCCCAGCCGCTGCGCGTGCACCCGTTGGCAGTCTGCCCCTCACGCACGACGGGGCGGACGTCTCGGGCAACCATCGTTCGCAGCGGCCCTTCCCCGCTCGCAGCGAGCCCGACGGACGTTTTCGTTCGGTTGATCGCCGGCGCCCGGCATGAGCCGCCCACTCTACCAGCACTCCACGAATTTCCGAACTCGTCCGCTTCAGTCCACGGCTGTTGCGCAGGCGATCGCGCATCGGTACGTGGCTGCGCTCGATGGCCTTGGTCGTCTCTCCACGTGCGCGGTGCAGCCCCGTCCGGATGTGCTGGGCGCCAGGGCAAGTGGTCGCCACGGCCTTCACGTACGGCTGGTGATAGTCGGTGATGACCTCCTCGGGGATGACCTGAGCACGCTCGAGGGCCTGGCGGAAGAAGGCGACGGCGCTGGCCGTGTCCCGATGGTCGCGCAGCAGCACGTCGACGACCTGACCGTTCTCGTCGATCGCTCGATACAGATACCGCTTCTCGCTCTTGCGAAACAGGAACACCTCATCGACAAACCAGTGCCTGCCGACCCGACGATGGCGTCGCACCTCGGCCGCAAGCAGTGGGCCGAACACCTGCGCCCACATCAGGATGGTCCGGTGTGAGACATCGACGCCGCGCTCGGCCAGTAGCTCCCGGACCTGCCGACTGGACAGCGGGTATGAGAGGTACCAGCGCACCGCTGTCAGGATGACATCCCTGGACCAGCGATAGCTGCTGAAGGCTGAGCTGGTGTTCTCCGTGAAGGTGCGCCGACACGGGCGACAAGAGTACTTCTGGCGATCGTGGCGATCTCGGCCATTCCGCTTGGCGGCGGGCTGGTGGCAGGTGGGGCAGAGCGGCATGAGCCGCCCACTCTACCAGCACTCTACGAGTTTCCGAACTCCTCACGCCTCTGTGCAGGTCAATACGTGGTACGTCCGGCGCGGAACCTGACCCGGAGCGTCTTGACTTCGTGCGCGCGCAGCTGGAGCTGAACCACGCTGCCATCGACGGTCAACGGGCGAGCGTCCCGTTCCAGCAAGTTGACCTCGTCGACGCCGTGGGGCGGGAGCCCGAGCCGAAGCGACGCCGTCGTGGTGCCGCCAGCGGCTTCGTACAGGCGAACGATCAGCGCGTCCTCGTCCTCGGCCCACTTCACGGTCTCCAGCACAACCTGCGTCGGCCGGAGATCGACCAGTGCGAACTCGGCCGACACGCGGCCGCGGTGTGCCGGCTCGCGCCGCCACAGCAGAGGTCGCGTCAGGGCGTACGCGGCGCGGCGCACCGTCTCCAGCCCGGCGGCGTGCGGCAACAAGCTGTACGTGAAGTGGTGTGCGCCGCGATCGGCGTCCGGGTCCGGGTCGATCCCACCCTTCAGCAGACTGATCCAGAGCGTGTCATCCTGTGCGCTGTAGCCGTGTTTGCAGTCTGCCAGCAGGGCGACTCCATGGTACGCGTCGGACAGGTCGACCCAACGCTGCGCGGGCACTTCGTAGGCCGCCTCCTCCCAGCTGGTGTTGTGGTGGGTCGGGCGGTCGATGGTGCCGAACTGGATCTCGTAGGTCGCCCGGCGATTGCGGATACCGGTCGGAAACGCGACCCTAAGCAGGGATTGACGTTCCTGCCACTCGACGTCGGTGACGAAGTCGATGCGCGGCGACCGCGCGTAGACGCACAGCCGCTGCACGATCTCGGTGCGCTGCCCGTAGCGCCAGCGCAGCTCGAGCACAGCCCGCTCAGGCCCCGACTCCAGCACACGCACACGGTCGAGCTGGTCAACCTCGTGTGCCTTTGCCTGATAGAAGGGATCGATGTCCCAGGCGTCGTACGTGAGTGGCTTGTCTTCAAATACCACCAGGTGATTGGCAAGGCGGCCGCGCGGCACCACTTCGCGTAGGTGATGCTTATCCCAGACCCGGCCTATTCGTCCTGAGTCGGTCAGCTCGATGCGCCAGAACGGGCTCTCGACCACACCTGGCGCCGCACGCAGCGGGTCGCTGGCGGCGGCCGGATGAGCAGTTGCACCGCAGCCGAACACGCGGTAGCCGTGCGCGGGGACGTCCGGACAGTAGACGAGCTCCTGGCCGTCAGCGGTGGCTTGCATGGGCAACGGTGCGCCGTCCGCGCCTCGCGGTACGAGGCCGGCCGGATGGCGGGCGAGTTCCACGTAGTCGGCGGACGGGAACGGCGCGGGATTAAAGATCACCAGTCCTTCGCTGTCCAGGTCCAGCGCCGCCGCCAGGCTGGCCGTCGCCCCTTCCAGCACGGCCTGGCCGAGCGCGGTCGAGCGCTGATCGTCCACCTGCGCGTCGGCGTACACCGATGAGATGGCTGAACCCGGCAGGATGTCGTGAAACTGGTTGGTCAGGATCAGCCGCCAGCCTTCGTTCAGCTGGGCACGCGGGTAGGGCGCGCCGAGCTGGGCGCGAGCGGTCGCGGCGTAGAGCTCGGCGGCGTGGTACAGCCGCTGGGATAGGATGTTGCGCAGCTTCTGTCGGGCCTGGCCGGTGTACGTGCCGCGGTGGTATTCGAGATAGAGCTCGCCATCCCAGATAGGCACGTCGGTCCGATCGGACAGGTCTCGCGCGAGCCGCTCGAAGAACTCCTCGGCCCGACCCATGCGGACCCGCGGAAAGCCGGGCAGCGCCTTGAGGCGGCGGCCGGCCTCGAGCATCTCGATCGTCGGCCCTCCGCCACCGTCGCCGTAGCCGAAGGCGACCAGGAGCTCCTTCTGGAGCTCCCGATCCTGAAACCGTGCCCAGGCGCCGCGGGCGATGCTTGGCAGGAGCGTGCCATTGTATGTGGTGTGTTCACCGGGCCCGAGTGATGGCGTGCACAAGAAGTGCGCCAACACCTCGCTCCCATCCGGACCACGCCAGTGGAAGGTGTCGTGCGGGATGCGGTTGGTCTGGCTCCAACTGAGCTTGTGGGTGACGAAGTAGCGGAGACCGGCCGACGCCAGGAGCGTCGGCAGCGCCCAGCTGAAGCCAAAGGAGTCCGGCAGCCACGCGACGTGCGTCTCGAGGCCGAACTCGCGCTCGAAGTAGCGGGTCCCGATCAGGATCTGGCGCGCCAGCGACTCACCGTCCGGCAGGTTGCAATCGGCCTCTACCCACATGCCGCCGACTGGTTCCCAGCGTCCCTCGCCCACGCGCTCGCGGATGCCGGCGTAGGTCTCGGGGAAGCTCTCCTTGACCATCTCGTACTGGAGCGGGCTGGAGGCCAGGAAGTGGAACTCGGGGTAGCGCTCCATGAGCCGGAGCACACTGCTCCAGGTGCGGCCTGCTTTCTGGCGGGTTTGTGCGATCGGCCACAGCCAGGCGCAGTCGATGTGGGCGTGGCCGGCAGCGATGAGCGTCGGCTCGTAGGGCGCGCTGCCGAGGCTCGACAGCGCCGTTTCGACGAGTGCGTGCGCGCGATCGAGGCTGGTGCGAAAGGCTGAACTGCCGCCGCTGGTCCAGTCGATCGTCAGGAGGACAGACTGGGCCAAGCGTTCGAGCTCTGGACGAGCGGGATCGGTTGGTGGGAGCGTGCGGAGCGCGTCGGTCAGCACGCTCAGGTCGTAGACGAGCTGGGACGCTCCCGCGTCCACGCGGACGAGTCGGAAGACCGGATTGGGCTGCCACTCTAGCTCAGCGAGACCGGTCCAGACGCTGGCCGCGAAGCGATAGTCAGGACCCGGCGGCAGGTAGATGAGGCGGTGGTTCTGGTCCAGACCGTGATAAGCCTTTCCGTCCAGGTAGAGCAGGCCCTGCATTCGCTGCAGGATGAGACCGATACGGGTGGGAGCTGCGATCGGCTGCGTGCCAAAGCGCTCGGCGACGAGCGCCGTCTCGGATGCAGGCCAGCGGTCGGGTCGGCGGAGCTGGAAGCGGAGCCAGACGGTGCTGCCCAGCGGCTCGCGCCAGTCGCCGCCAGGTTCCAGCAGCGGCGCAGCGCTATCGTCGTAGTCGGGCGAGCCGGCGTCCGGCGTCTCGTCCCGGAGGATGCGCACGCGCGCCGGTTCTGTTCGCTCGAGCGCGAGCCAGGTGCCGAGCTCGATGAGCCGTTGGCCAAGCTGCTCGACGAGAAGCTGCATCAGACCTCCAAGCCCGTGTTCAAGCGTACCGGGCGCGCACCGGACGGGGCGCTGAGCCGAAGCCGCGGCGCTCGGTGCCCCTGAGAGCGGCAGCCCCTCCCGGAAGGAAGCCGCTCCAGCCACGGTGTCAGCAGCTGCATCGTAGCCGAGAATCGTCGGACGCAGTCAGATGAATGATCAGACCTCTTCGGCGGCGTTCTCGTCCAACCTGCCATTGTCGGACCTACGCGAGTTAGCCTTTGACGGCCCCCGCGGTGAGCCCCTGGACAAAGTAACGAGAAAGCAGCCCGAAGAGCACAACCACCGGCAGCGTGGCCACGACCGAGCCAGCCATCACTAGCCCCCAGTCGACCGAGTGCTCGCCAAAGAAGGACTCCAGTCCCACTGGAATGGTCCGCATCTCGGTCGAGCTCATAAAGGTCAGCGCAAAGAAGAACTCGTTCCAGGCTAGCAGGAAGACGTAGATGGCTGTCGCGGCGAGGCCTGGCAGACAGAGCGGCAAGGTGATGCGCCAGAGTGCACCGAGGCGCGAGGAGCCGTCGATCATCGCCGCCTCTTCAAGCTCGGCCGGCACCGCATTGAAGAAGCCAATCAGCAGCCAGGTCGAGATTGGCAGGCCGAACACCAGGTACGTGATGATGAGCGACTAGTACGTATTCGTTAGCTTGAGGTCGGACCAGAGGATGAACAGGGGGATGATGATCACTGCTACAGGGAAGAGCTGGATGAACAGAAACATGGTCGATAGCGGGCGGTTCCCTCGGAAAGGGAACCGCGAAAAGCTGTACGCGGCCAGCGCTGCCAGCGTGAGACCCAGTGCAGTCGTGGCAAGGGCGACGACGATGCTGTTCTTGAACCAGGCTGGGAAGGCGCCTTGCATGAGCCGTTCGAAATTGTCGAACGTTGGTGGCGTCGGTACCCAAAGCGGGGGGATCTGAAAGAGCTGATCGGGAGTCTTCAGAGCCGACGCGAACAGCCAATAGAACGGGAAGAGCACGAAGCCGGTGAAAACTACCAGCGCCGCATTGACAAGCCAGTCAGGTAATTGCCGTGCGATCCGGCGGCTCATGACTCGCGGCTCCGTAGTCGTAGGGCGCGGGCATACACCAGGACGACGAGGGCCATGAAACCCGCCAGAAAGGTGGCCATCGCAGCCGCCTCGCCAAAGCGCGTGAACTTGAACGCATCCTGCCAGATGAAGATGGGAAGGATCTTGGTCGAATCGACCGGACCACCCTCGGTCATGGCGTAGATAAGGGTGAAGTTGTTGAAGTTGCCGACAAACGAGAGAATGGATGTGATCGTCAACACCACCCGCAGGTTGGGCAGCGTGATGTACCGGAACAGTTGCAACGCGTGCGCTCCGTCCACGCGGGCTGCCTCGTAGAGCGCAGGGTCGATCGCTTGCAAGCCAGCGAGGGTCATGATCATCCAGAACGGAAAGCCCCGCCAGATGTTGGTCGCCATCACGGCCCAGAGCGCTGTGCTCGGGTCACCCAGCCAGTTTTCGTGCTCCGGGAACAGGCCGAGCGGCGTGAAGACCAGATTGACGACGCCAAACTCGGCGTGATACAGCCAGCGCCAGATGACCGCGGTCGCGACGACCGGCATGACCCAGGGGACGAGCAGAAGAGCGCGAAAGAGGCCTCGGCCGCGAAACGACCGATTGAGCACCAGCGCCACCAGGACACCGAGCACGGCCTCACCGACGACGGACCCGAGCGTCCACAGCAGGGAGGTTCGCAGCACGAACCCGAACTGGGGTATCTGGAAGATGGTCCGATAATTCTCCAGTCCGACGAACGGCCTGGTCTGGGACATCAGCGTGTCCTGGTGGAAGGAGATCCAGACGCCGTTGACGAAGGGATAGACCAGGACGATCGCCAGCACGACGAGCGCCGGCGTGACCAGGAGGTAGGGGTAGATCTGACGATAGCTGGGCCGCCAGGCCGGTGCCGCGGCGCTCACACCTCCGGACAGCCGCAGCTGGTGCCAAGGGCGTTCGAGGCATACTTCGGCAGGATTCGATCGTTCACGTCCTTGGCAAACGCCTTACCAGCCGCGTCGGCCGTCTGCTGGCCGAGCAACATCGACTGCAGCAGGGCGTAGAACCCGGTCGAGATCTCGGACCTGGCGGCCATCGTTGGTACCGGGGCGCGCGAATAGGGCATCGTGTCCCAGAAGGGGTTGTACCAGGGGTCGTTGAAGGGCGGTAGCTTGGTCGAGGAGCGCCGGGTAGGCATCGCGCTCGCCGCCTCCTGGGCGATGTTCTCGGTCGTGTGGTAGTGAGCCAGCAGCTTCAGTGCGGCGTCCTGAACCTTGCTCCTGCTCCAGACGGATTGCAGCCAACCGCCCTGGCAGGTGCCAGGATGCTTGTCCCTCGGGTACGGGACGACCGACACCGAAGTCCTCGCCAAACCTGAGCTTGGGGTTGTTGCGCTCGACGTCACCTCGCGACCACGGCCCCCCAGGAAACATCGCGAGCTTACCCTGCGCGAACAGCGAGAACACCGCGTTGTGGTCGTCCGTCGAGGCGCTCGGCTGGGTCACTTTCAGCTTCACTGTTCACAGATCATGAAGCCCTGGTTGCCGCCCTGAACGCCCCAACCGTACACGCCATTCTTTGTGACTTTCTGAGCCACGTCCGCAAGCTCGTCCCAGAACCTGGGGGGTTGGCTGAAGCCGGCGTCATTGAGGATCTTCATGTTCCACCACAGTCCTCGGCAGTCGGCTGTAATCGGCAGCGCCCAGAGCTTCTTGTCGACGTAGCAGGTCTGGAGTTTGCCCTCGTAGTAATCCTTTAGATCGAGCTTGACGTCATTGACGAACGGGTCAAGCTGGACGAGGTAGCCGCCTTTGGCGAGCTGCGGGAACGAGTCGGACACCTCCGACATGTCGGGCGGTGCGCCGGCGCGGGCGGCGGTGACGAGTTTGGCATCCAAGTCCGCAAACGCTACGTGTTCCGTGACGACCGAAATGCTCGGGTTAGCCTGCATGAACGAATCGAGGACCACCAGATTGTCTTTCCAGCTCTGAGTCTCCGGCTGGAGCTGAGTCAGGTAGTGCAGCTCAATGGAACGTCCAGCCGCGCTCGGTGGCTTGGTCGCGGCCGCGGCGGTTGTTGTGGTGGCAGCAGCGGGACTCGTGCCAGACGAACTGGTGGGCGGTGCGCTACCGCCACACGCTTGTACCACCGCGGCCGCCCCCACGACGCCCCCGGCGTACAGGAAGCGGTGACGCGACACGCGTGAAGCCGTCTCTCGATTCCCCCCGTTCCTGGCGGCTCAGTAGTAGGCCGGACCCCGAACCGGCGCGGCGACCTTCGTCGGGGGCAGCCGAGATAACAGGCATAATCGGTAGTAGAATCAGAGCGTTGTGAGCTCCTCTACAGACCTCGTTCTGACCGCCGCCGGGCCCGTCGACGGCGTGCTCGCGCCCGCCCCGGCCGAGCTCGCCGCCGCCTTCGCCCGCTTCCTGCGCCTGGATGTGGCCGCCGGCGACGCCAGCCCCGACACCCTCCGGACCTACCGCGCCCAGGTTGGCGCCTGGGTCAGCTGGTGCGCGGAGAACGCCGTCGACCCGGCCACGGCCGGCCCCGAGGATGTGAAGCTCTACCGCCAGGACCTGGTGGCCGACGGCTACCGGCCGGCCACCATCGGCACCAAACTTACCATCCTGCGCCGCTTCTACGCCGCCGCCCAGGCCGCCGGCTTACGTCACGACAACCCCGCGGCCGGCATCCGGCCGCCGCGCCAGAAGAAGGCGGCCGAGGACTTCGGCTACCTGTCCGAGGTCGAGCTCACCCTGCTCTTCCGGTCCGCACCTCCACTCGAGCAGGAGGCCGCGCTGCGCGACCGCGCCCTGCTGGCCCTGTTCGGGCTGCAGGGCCTGCGGACCGTGGAGATCGCGCGCGCCAACCAGGACGACCTGCAGCACCGCGCCGACGGCTGGGCGCTGCTGGTGCGCGGCAAGGCCCACGACCGGCTGGTCTACCTGCGGCCCGACGTGGCCGAGGCGCTGACCGCCTACCTCGACCACCGCGACCCGCCGGGCGACGACCCGGACGGGACGCCCCTGTTCACCGCCGTCGGCAACCGCGCCCATGGCCGGCGCCTGACCCGCGCGGCATCCGCTTCGTCACCGACGGCCACCTGCACCGGGCCGGCCTCAAGCGGGAAGGGGTGTCCGACCACGCCCTCCGCCACACCGCCGCCACCCTGGCCTACCGCTACTCGCACGACCTGCGGGCGGTGCAGGACCTGCTCGGCCACCGCGACCCGCGCACCACCGCCCGCTACGCCCGCGTGGTCGACATGGCCAAGACCACCCCCGTGCTCAAGGTGCCGGTCAAGCTGTGAGCCCTGTCGACGGAGTAGGATCAAGGGGTAAACAGACCAGGAGTTCTCGATGGCCGCCGTTTCTCGTGATCATCTTCACCACGTTGTCGAGCGGCTGCCGGACGATCGGCTCGCTGCTGCCGCCGACCTGCTGGACGCGCTGGCTGCCCATGACCGCCTGGTGCACGCATGGCGCGACACCCTGGCGCCCGCCGACGAAGCGGAGATCGGGGCCAGTCTGCGTCGGGAGTACGCGACGGATGAGTGGATCAGTGACGAGGCGATGGCGCGCTGGATCGACTCTGTCGGCACCGACCACGAGCTGTCCGGCCCTAGCGGCGAGCCGCAGTAGCGCTTGATTCTGGTCTGGTCCCCCGAGGCGTTCGCGGACCTAGCCAGGGAACGGCGCTTTCTTGCCGCTCGGAACCCTGCGGGAGCCCGAAATCACCTGGCACGTATCCGTCGCGCCGCTCGCGCGCTGCTGACCTTTCCGCTCATCGGCACTGAGGTGGCCTTCGCCGACCAGACCGCCCGCGTCTTCGCCGTGCCCGGGACAGAGTTCCTTCTGATCTACCAGGTCACGAGCGACGTGGTGCGCATTCGCCGAGTCTGGAGCGGACGTCGAGGGAGCACACCGTTCGAACGGAAGGATTGACGCCAGGCCGCCGGCAGCCAGCAGGGCCCAGCAGCTTCTTGTCGCAAGAACGCCCGTGTTGGTCAGCCCCGGTCTGCGCGCGACCATTGGTCGGGCGTTGGGTAGTGAGCGCTATCGAGAACGGGCACCGTCAACTTGAGGTGTGGGGTGGGTAGGATCGGGCGGTGCCTGCTACCATTTCTGCTGACGCCTCCCTGTACCGCGGCCATCGCTACCCGGCCGAGATCATCGCTCACGCCGTCTGGCTCTCTTTCCGCTTCGCGCTCAGCCTGCGTGACGTGGAAGAGCTCCTGGCCGAACAGGGCGTGACGGTCAGCTACGAGACGATTCGGGAGTGGTGCGCCAAGTTCGGTCCGGCCTTCGCGGCCGGCCTGCGGCGCCGACGGGCACAGCCGGCCGACAAGTGGCATTGCGACGAGGTCCAGCTCAAGATCAAGGGCAAGAAGCACTGGCTCTGGCGAGCGGTGGACAAGCACGGCGTCGTGCTGGACATCCTGGTCCAGGACCGGCGCGATCAGCAGGCCGCCGAAGCCTTCCTGCGACGCGTGCTGGCGGCCGTCGGCACCCGGCCGCGGGTCATTGTCACGGACAAGCTCGCCAGCTATGTGCCGGCCGTCAAGCGCGTCCTGCCGACCGCCGAGCACCGGCGCCACAAAGGCCTCAACAATCGGGCCGAAATGGTGTGGTCACAGCGCACCATTTCTGCCTGACGCGCTCCATGCGGGTATGGGTGCGTCGCTACCGGCGGCGGGCGAGGCCCAGCGATGCCGGCTGATCGTGCGCGTTCGTGCCACAACCCCGGGCATCTGTGTGGGGGAGGTGGTCAGTGCCCAGGCGAGCGTCGGAGGTGTGGCCGGAGCCCCAGCGTGAGTGGGTGTGGGCGGCTGGCGTACGGCGTGGTGTGGTGGATCCTCGGGCCGCTGCTCATCATGCCGACATGGCTCGGCATGGGGCCGATGCTGACCAAGGCCTTCGATGGCGCGAACCTGATGAGCCTGATGGGGCACGTCGTGTTCGGCGTGGTCACCGGTCTGGTCTACCGCGCTCTGAGCCGGTGAGACGCGCCTGCTCGTCGACCGCTTCAGCCTGCGTGCGCGGTCGTTTGAAACAAGCCGCGCTCGGTGGCGGTACGATGGAGCCAGGCCCTGAGCGGCGTGTTCGAAGACCTCAGGCGAATCGAAGAGAACGTTCGACGGCTCGCCCAACGCGTCGCTCGGCGTGTGACCATGGTGGCAGTGGTGTCAGCTGCCCGCGGGCCAGAGCGGCAGCCTATGGCATCCAGATGCGGGTCTCCGGCTTGAAGACAGCCCAGGCGAACCAGAACTGGTTGGCGTGCACCACCCTGTTCGAACGCTGACCGGCAACGGGACCGCTCAGCGCGCGGCCCAGGATATCCCAGCTGGATCCGGTCTGGGTGTCCTCGAAGCCGTCCGCCCCCATGCGGAAGGTCAGTGTCTGCTGGGCAAGCTGGCGATCGAAGACGCCGGCCGCGCCCACGTCGCGCGAGGCCGAGATGGAGGCCTGGTCGAGCGGCGAGCTGGTGCCGCCCTGGAACAGCACGCCGATCGGCGTGTCGCCGACGGCATTATTGACCACCTGCACGCGGCGCAGCTCGCGGAACGGGTAGGCGACCGTGTCGCCGCCAAGCTCGACGGTGACGACGCGCTCCATCGGCGGCAGCCGCTTGTCGGCTCGACCTGAGAACAGAAACGGCGAGCTCTGCACGTCGTCGTAGCCGACGTACGGGTTCTGCCCATAGGCGCGCCGGTACCCCGTCTCGCGGCTGAGCACCTGACCGTTGGGAAAGGCGGTCGCGAAGTCGCCGAATGACACGATCTGGGCCGGAAGGGCGACCAGTCTCCGTCCGGCCAGATCGCCGACGATGCCTTCCCCTGTGATCTGCTGCCACCAGGTCTCGCCCGGATCGTTCGACCACATCACCAGGTCCGAGTCGCGCAGATTGCCGGTCGTGCCGAAACGCAGGGTCCTGCCGTCGACGCGTCGATCGAAGGCAATGGCGGTATTGCACAGCGGGCAGAAGGTAATCAGGACGGGCACGCCATCGACGGTGTCATCGACGATCTCGTGCCAGATCATGATCTGCAGGGGATAGGCGCGCGCCTCGCTACCGTGCTCGAAGACGATCACCGGCTCGTTGGGCTTGAGCCACCCTGACGCGTCGGCCGGATCCACGAAGCGCGGCTGATCGATGGGCGGGATGCCGTCGCGGCCGAGTCCGCCCGAGGCGATCTCGGCGAGCGGCACCGCCACCCTGGAGAAGTCGGTCTTCCAGTCGTGAGTCGAGAACGACACGCGAGCGCTGGTCGTCGGGTTCGGCGTCGGCGTGCTTGGCGTCGGCGG
>JAABUZ0100007455.1_pt1 | contig 13186 bp, 13 predicted proteins | sample 5562091 | NCBI WGS metagenome assembly JAABUZ01 (sample SAMN12813069, study PRJNA571459) | rock metagenome | isolation source: Antarctica rocks | place: Antarctica: Victoria Land, Linnaeus Terrace sud | collected 2015-12-21 | reverse complement strand
CTTTCACCACCCACTCTTCCGCATACACCGCGCCAACCTTGCCTCGGTCCCTCCTCGCCACCCTTTATTGAACAGATACGCCTTCGCGGACTCCCCGCGTGGTTCCACGGGGATGGCATGCTTTTCATCCTCGGTGGTGCCCCGCAGGGGCGTGGATACTGCGGTCGGATGGCACAGCTACGGCCGACTGCGGGCGGTGCGTCCACTGGGTGCCATGTTCGCCGGGTTGATGGCACCGTTGCCGGACAAAGAGGTAGAACCCGGTCGTTTTCATCCCTCGGGGGTGCCCCCGCGGGGCATCGACGCTGCTCTGAAGGGTATGATCGTTGGACGCGCAGTTGACGGGAGGTCGCGTGGCTTTGGGCATGGAGGCGCGGGTGGTGGGCCAGATCGCTGTTGTCGGTGTGGCCGAGTCGGACCTGGGCATCGTGCCAGATGTAAGCACGGTACAGCTTCAGGCGCAGGCGTCGGCTCGGGCCCTGCGCGAGGCGGGGCTCACTGCCCGTGACGTTGACGGACTCTTCGTGGCCGACCTCGTGAATCCGCTGCCCGGACTGCTGCTCGCCGAATACCTTGGCATCACCCCTCGCTACAGCGACACGACCGGCATAGGAGGATCGTCATTCGTCGCCCACCTGGAACATGCCTCTGCCGCGATTCAGGCGGGGTTGTGCAGTGTGGCGCTTATCGCGTACGGATCGACCCAGCGCAGCGACGGGAGCCGGGCACGGCGTGTCGTTGATCCGCGTTCCCCCGAAGGGCAGTTCGAGACACCATACGGCACCCTTGCGCCATTGACCGCATATGCACTGGCGGCGCAACGACATATGTATGAGTATGGCACCACAGCCGAGCACCTGGCCTCCATCGCCGTGTCGACGCGTCAGTGGGCGCAGATGAACCCGGTGGCCATGATGCGCGACCCACTGAGCGTGGAACAGGTACTTGCCTCCCGTGTCATCTCGTCGCCTCTGCACCTGCTCGACTGCTGCCTTGTGACCGATGGCGGCGGCGCGGTCGTCGTCACCGGGGTGGAACGTGCGCGGGACATGGCACAACGGCCCGTCGTAGTGTTGGGAACAGGTGAATGCCACACCCACGCCACCTTCGGGCAGATGCGTGATATGACACGCACCGGAGCAGCAATCTCGGGTCGGCGCGCATTTGCCCAGGCGGGCTTACGCCCCATTGACATCGATGTGGCGGAAATCTACGACTCGTTTACGATTACCGTTTTGCTGTCTCTGGAGGATCTGGGCTTTTGTGAAAAGGGCGCAGGCGGAACCTTTGTGGGAGAAGGACGACTCGGGCCTGGCGGCAGCCTCCCCACCAACACACAGGGCGGGGGGCTGTCGTATACCCACCCGGGGATGTTTGGTATCTTTACCGTTATCGAAGCAACGCGGCAGTTGCGGGGCGAATGCGGTGATCGGCAGGTTGCAGGAGCACGCGTGGCCCTGTGCCACGGCACCGGTGGGCAGCTGTCGTCGCACGCCACGGCCATTCTGGCGCGTCTGTGAAATAGAGGAACATGATCACGACAAACAATTCGCCATCCCCGAGGCCCCTTCCCCGCCCTGAAAGCATCACCCGCCCATACTGGGAGGCGGCCAGACAGCACCGGTTCGTCATCCAGCGCTGTCTCGATTGCGATCGGTCCATCCATTATCCCCGCGCCATCTGCCCCGATTGCCTCTCGGACCACCTGGGGTACGAAGAAGTTACCGGTGCGGGCACGATCTACTCGTTCACGGTGACGTATCGCCCGCCCCCCGCATTCGCGGATGAGGCGCCCTACATCGTCGCTCTGGTAGACCTCGCAAACGGGGTTCGTCTGGTGACCCGGATTGTTGACGCAGCGCCCGAGGACATCAGCATTGGAGCGAACGTACTGGTGGACTACATGGAGGTCAGTAGCGAGGTGATCCTGCCGGTGTTTCGGCTCGTAGGGTCAGCGGCCCAACAGGGCTGAGCTTCTCGCTGATCTCCCACAGGCGCCGCGCAGCCATTTCATCGTAGGACACCTTCGACGACTACTTCGGCTTCTTGTCGACGAAGTACCTACCGCAATATATGGGATGCCCCGTAGTACCGACTCAGATGTAGTATCGTGTGATCGGGAGCGCGGCTGCCGCTGGAAGGCCATAGCTGTCCACCTCGGGCGCCCACGGTTCGGGGCCGAACGGGATGCCACCTCTCTGATTTTGTGCCGTCAGTTCATCGTGGTCCGGCGAGCCCACACGAACTGATGGTTACGAACACGAACCAGTCAGGACATACATCGGTGCGCCACGTCAGCTTTGTGTACGGGAAAGCGGCGTGTCTACTCTGATGCCGGACCGGACGCGACGACCTGGCCAAAGCAGAAGCAGACGCCATATGGCTCCCGGGCGAAAAAGACCAGATGGCGCTTCCCGCCGTGCTCTTCTTCCCTGAGTACCGACGGTTCGATCCCTTTCTCGGCCAGTTCCTCACGCAGCAACGCGACGTCGCTGACGGAAAAGTAGCAACTCGCCTGCTCGGGGTCTTTCCCATTCGTCGCCAGACCAATGCGAGCCGCGTCACGTTGCAGGAGGATAGTTCCTGGCGTGCGCTCGACGACGCTGAAACCAAGTACGTGGATGTAGTAGCACGCCGCGGGCCCGAGTTCCCGCACGGGAAGGGTGAGGATATCGGTATCCCCGATGGGGAACGCGCCGTGGAAGGTGACACGCGGCAGCGAAGTAGGAGGCTGGCTAACCTCGCCAGGACGGCGATATGCGGTCGCGTACTCGGGCGGGGTCAGCCCTGGTTGCAGGCGTGGGTCATCGATGGGGGAACCGGCGGCCAGCCGGAGTGGCACAACACCCGCCCAGATGGGCAACGCGTAATCTGCTTCGGCATCGATTGGGGGGCCGGTGCGAACTTTGGCTGACGCCTCGCTCAGGGGCACGGCAAGAATCAGGGTGCCTTTGATCTCACCGTCACTGGGTCGGCGCGCATCCCTGCTTCTGCCCGGCACAATCTGTTCAACGAGCGCATCCATCGCACGCACCTTCGCGTCGTGATCGGTCACTTCGGTGGCGCGACCGAGCACCACAACCGAGCGGTAGTTGAGCGAGTGATGATACGTGGAGCGTGCGAGCACGAGAGCATCGAGGAGCGTCACGGTGACGCAGACGGGCACGCCTTCGCGGAGTGAGCGCAACATGCGGCTCGCCGGTGATCCATGGAGGTACAGGACGTCATCGATACGTGCGTAACCCGTGGGGATGACGTACGGCTGACCATCTACCACGAACCCGACGTGGCACACAAAGCCGTCATCAAGAATGGCACGAAGTACAGCAGGATCATAGTTCCCGCGCTCAGCGTGGCGTCGAACGGTGCTACGCGGTGATGCTGGTTCCTGATGCATATGGTACTCCCCTCGGACAGAGTGCATGGCCCAAAGCATACAGTACCACGACCTGCACTGCCCGTCGTAACCATACCGTGAACGGGCTGCTCTCTGCGGGTATGCCGCAATGTCGTGCATCGCAGGCTGTTTGCATACCAAAACGCTCGTAGGTTTCGTGCAAAAACTGCCCAAGGGCGTTCTTTGTGGAACTTCGCTGCGTCCACATCACGCCGTACCCACACCGGAGATGGCAGAACGACCCACTTTCGGCACCGAACACGATGCGAACGGGACATAAACTGGTCTTGCAAGCCCGATTTTCAACAAGCGAGCGGTGATGCACAACGTTGCGGTACACCCGCTCTCTGCATGGTAAACCGTTTTCAGCGGAATGTAGGGTATACTTTGTGCTACCGCAATTTTTACGCAGCATAGAACATGTCGGGCGCAGCACCTCGCCAGTGATGCGATTGTGATACCAGCAGATACTACGTACGAAGAGATTGATGAACGTGATACGCTCGAAATTCGCATGGACAATCTTCGCTCCCGCGCTTACGGCGCTTTATGTTCTGACGCTCCTCGTCATAGTGTCGGTGGCACGGCCGCGCGCCACGGCACTGCCCGCTCAGATTGCGGTACCCACGGTCGCGGCTCTCGTGCAGGCAGTAACGCCGACGGTGGAGGCGCCGACTTCGCCGATTCCCGTCGTAGAAGTGACGGTCGCACCCACAGCCATCACCATTCCGCCAACCGTCACCGCTGCTCCACCGACCACCGTGCCAACAACCGTTCCTACAGCGGTTCCCACCACCGTTCCTACGACTATGCCGACGGAAATGCCCACCACGGCACCCACGACAGCTCCCACTGAAGTTCCCACCACGATTCCCACCACGGCGGCCACGGAAGCGCCCACGGTTGCCCCAACAGAAGCACCAAGGCTGGTCGCCACAGCCGTGCCCACGGCAGTGCCAACCAGGCAGCCAACAGTCGTCCCTACGGCCGCGGTAGCACCCGCCACCGCCGTGCCCGCTCCGGCTCGGGCAGCCGCACCGCCTCAAGCTCCCGTACCGGTGGGACTCGGTCCCATACGCGGCCCATTGCCACGGCTCATCATCCCGCGCATCGGTGTCAATTCATTCATTGAGACGATAGGACAACTGCCAGATGGCGGTATGCAAACACCCTCGCGCTGGGAAGACGTGGGATGGTTCCAACCCGGATACCCAATAGGCCAGCCCGGCAACGCTGTGATCGCGGGTCATCTCGACTCTGATGGAGGCCCGGCAGTCTTCTGGTCGCTCGGCGTCTTATCTCCTGGCGACCACGTGTATGTGGACCTTGGTCCTCAGACACGGATCGACTTCCTGGTGCAGGACAACCAGGTCTACGGTGCAGAATCATCCCCGATGTTACGCATTTTTGGTCGGACGCCTGCCGCGAACCTGAACTTGATTACCTGCGGGGGTCTGTTCAACTCCCAGACCCGGCTCTACACCAACCGGCAGGTCGTCTACACTACGCGCGTCAACTAACGCCTGGCTGACGTTATCCTTAGCCATCCACGCCATGCACGACACCGTCGTGTCATCCCTCACTTGCCGCACGGCCACGCACTCTTCCACACAGCATCGCGTTATCGCTGTTGCTATACAGTAGAAAGGCGACGTGCTACAGTTCCTTCGCGCTCGTCACGACTCACGAGTTGGTGCAAAGGAACCAGCATACAGATGTCCGCATCGCAGGTAGCAACATCCGACCCCGCGGTGGAGAGCAATTTACTGTTTCTCCAGGAGCTTCTTGGGAACTACCATCCACGGAACTTTGCCATTCGCCTCTGGGACGGCACGACATGGGAAGCGGAGGACGGTCAGCCAACACACTTTACCGTGGTTCTCCAGCATCCGGGGGCGCTTCGCACACTCTTCTGGTTTCCAAGCGAACTGTCGCTCGGCGAGGCGTATATCTACGATGATGTGGACATCGAGGGGAATCTGGAAGAGGTATTCCGCCTCGTGGACTTCCTCACCACCCAGACACCGACGTGGACGACGCGATTGATGCAGATCGCACGGCTCCTCGCTTTGCCACGCAGCCGGCGACCCCGTCGGGTACGCCCCACAGCACGCCTGGCTGGTCAACAGCATACACCCGACCGAGACAAAGAGGCGATTAGCTACCACTACGACCTCTCGAACGACTTTTACCAGTTGTGGCTTGACCGGCGCATGGTCTATACCTGTGCCTACTTCGATTCCGTTACCGGCGACCTTGACACTGCACAGGAACGGAAGCTCGACTACATCTGTCGCAAACTGCGCCTCCAGCCGGGCGAACGCCTGCTGGACATCGGGTGTGGGTGGGGTGGACTTTTGATCCACGCCGCGCGTCATTACGGCGTCGAGGCTGTGGGCATTACGCTGTCAAACGAGCAAGCAGACCTGGCCCATCAACGCATTCATGAAGCGGGCCTCTCCGACCGCTGCCGCGTGGAGATCCGCGACTACCGCGACCTGCGAGAAAGTGAAAGCTTCGACAAACTGGTCAGCATTGGCATGATCGAAGCGATCGGGGAAAGCAAACTCCCCGTCTACTTCGCGCAGGCATTGCGACTGCTCAAGCCCGGCGGCGTCTTTCTGAACCACGGCATCAATGAGTCCGTGGAATACTCGCAGGTTCCTGGGCTGTCGTTTACCACAACCTACGTCTTCCCCGATGGCGAACTATCGCCCCTCAACGTCACGTTACGGACGGCCGAAACGGCGGGCCTCGAGATTCGGGATGTCGAAAGCCTGCGAGAGCATTACGTCCTGACATTGCGGCACTGGATCAAACGGCTGGAGGCGTGCCAGGAGCAGGCACGGCGGCTCACCGACAACGTGACGTATCGTATCTGGCGGCTCTATATGTCGGGATCCGCGTATGGATTCCGAGTGGGCCGTCTGAATTTGTACCAGACGCTGCTGTCCAAGCCGCGCGATGGAGTCTCGGGCCTACCGCTCCACCGCGCCGACTGGTACGCATAAGCTCACGGTGGCGCCGGGTGGAATCGGAAGAGTTGGCGGGCATGGTTGCCCATGATCTGGTCTCGCTGATCAGCGGGTAACAGCGACGAGGCCGTTCGTACCGGTTCATCGTGGTCGAAGTGCGGCCAGTCGGACGCGAAGACGACCCGGTCGGCTCCAATCGCCGCGATGATGCGTGCGATAGCGGCTGCATCGGACAACCCACCCAGGGGATGTGTCGTCACCCAGACCTGTCGCCGCAGGTACTCGGATGGCTTCATCGAGAGAGCCGGAAGGTCGGCTTTGAGTACGCGGTACTGTCCGTCGAGTCGTTCAGCGAGGAACGGCAACCAGGCCAGTCCCGCCTCACAACACAGTAGTTTGAGTCGTGGGAAGCGCTCAAATACGCCATTGAGCACCATCGCCGTGACATTAACCATCATGGCCAGCGGCTGTGACAGAGCGCCTCGGGACGCCGCGGTTTCGAGCGATTGCAACTGCATCGGGAAGACGCTGCCATACGCCGTTGCTCCATGCAGCACCACCGGCAACCCTGCTTCCTGTGCCGCCGCGAAGATCGGGTCGTAGAAGCGATCACCCCACAGCGGTGAGATGTTGACCGTCGAAAGCAGCACACCGGCGATGCCGTCGTGCGCGGCGTAGGTCAGGATCTGGCGTGCCGCCGCGTGTGGGTCCTGGTTCGGTACCAGGAGCACACCGTACAGGCCACGCCTCGCGTCGAGCCACTGTTCCTGGAGGTAGCGATTGTAGGCATCGGCTATCGCCACCGCGTAGTCGGAGTTCTGGGAGGCAGCCAGCCCGATGAATCGGTCCGGCATCATCACGGCGATGTCCGTGCCCAGACGATCAAGGTCGGCTCGCATGGCTTCAGGAGTACGGACCATGTATGGTTCCACCGTAGGGTCAACACCACGTATCGGGTCGAGTGGCGTGAATGGCGAATAGCCCGGCGTGTCGAGCCATCGTTCAGCTGTGGGTTCATTTTCGAGGCCGCGCCGCCAGGGCATCTCGGCAAAAGGCGCGAGGTCGGCGGGCCGCTCGTGCAGATGCACATCGGCGTCAATCACAAGAGAACGGTCTGCCGCGGTATCTGCCATGGAAATGATGGGCACTCCTTGCACGCTGCCGATGCGGCGCGTCGTCACAGCAGCGACGGGCGTTTCGCACATCGCTGCGCCATCATACTATCCTATGAAAGATGTCCGAAAGGACGATCCAGGCGTATGTTTATTCATTCACAGGGGAGCTACCCATGGCGATCGACATCGATACTCGCCTCACGCTCGACGACGTTCTCATTATTGATGCGGACGTCCATGCCCACGAACAGCCAGAGCAACTGGCACCCTATATCGATCCAGCATGGCGCGAGGCGATCGAGAACGCGGCGAAGGTCCCTGCTCGCTACCTGAACCGTCCGGGTTTCTCGCCGACCGGTGCGGTCGGGCTGCCAGGCGCCACGTTGCCATCGTCACGCGGCAAGGCACGCGAGGAGATCGTTTGGAACGCGGATCAGATGCGGCGCGAGCTGGCCGATCTGCACATCGATGTGGGCGTGCTGTTCCCCGATGAGTTTCTCAAGATCGCGGGGATACCCAATCCAGACTACGCGGCTGCCCTCGGTCGCGCGTATCACCGATGGCTCGAAGAGCAGTGGGTCCACGACGACAACGATCTGTACGCCGTCCTCATGGCCGTACCCCACGATCCTGACGCGGCGGTACAGGAGATCAAACGGTACGCCGGGCATCCACGGTTCATCGGCGTCTATCTGCCCACGTGCCAGGTGTACCCGCTGTGGGGCCACCAGAAATACTGGAAGATCTATGAAGCGGCACAGGACGCCGGACTGCCCGTGATGCTCCACTCGGTGTCGGGCGCGTCGTGGGCCTTCCCGTTTAATACCGAGCAGATGTCGGTCATCAGCACGCATACCGCCAGCCACGTCTTCGCCATGATGGCGAACATGATGAGTTTCATGGAGCATGGCGTGCCTGTACGCTTTCCGGATCTCCAGATCGTCTTTTGTGAGGCAGGACTGACATGGGTGCCGTTCTTGCGGATGCGGCTGGATAAAGAGTACAACGAGAACCGCAGGGGCTGGCCGTACTACGCGGACCGCCCGAGTGCCTATATCAAGAAGATGTGGTTTGCCACGCAGCCGGTGGAGGAGCCGGTGAACCCACGCGACCTCGTTGATCTTATTCGCATCTATGACGGTGAAGACACGACGATCTTCGCGTCGGACTGGCCCCATCACGACTTCGATCACCCCCGTGCGGTATTTAACCTGCCCATCAGTAACGAGGCGAAGCGCAAGTTGATGGGTGAGAATGCCCTCCGGCTGTTCCCCAAGATTCGCGTACCCGTGAAATACCGGTCGGAGTACGCGGCATTCAGGAATCGATAGGCCGATGGCGGAGTACAGCGTGGCGCCGGTCGAGGAGATGCCTCCCGGCTCCCGCAGGATCATCAAAGTGGGCCGCATGGAGGTTGGCGTCTTCAACGTCCACGGCCAGTTCTATGCCCTGCCGAACGTCTGCACGCATCAGTTCGGCCCGCTGTGTCAGGGAGAACTGGGGGGCACGATCATCGCGCCCAGGGAGACAGGATTCCGCGTCACCTGGGTGCAGGAAGGGGAAGTGATCAGCTGTCCCTGGCACGGATTGGAGTTTAACGTGACGACCGGCCAGTGCCTGGCGTACCCGCGTGTCCGATTGCGCCGTTATACGGTAGAAATCCACGATGGCATCGTAAAGGTGATTGCCTGACACAATGGTTGGCAAAGGTGCAATTCCTGTATTTCTGGCCGCTGGAGGGTCTGCGCTGACCATCGGTATCACGGGTTCGTCGGTAATCTCCCACCTCGGTGGTCGGGCACGGCCAGCGACTGAAGTCGCGCCTGAGACGGCAAAGTCCGCCTTCGCGGACTCCCTGCATCGTTCCACAGGAGTGGCATGATTTTCATCTCTCGGGGGTGCCCTGCGGGGCATCGACGCTGCCCTGAAAATAGAACTCGCCGTTTGGTTGATTAGAAGGTGCGGACTGTTCGCCCAAGGGGCACCCGGCACCAAAGTACGGCCGACTGCCCTGAAAATAGCCCATCACCGGTTGGTAGATTGTAGGGGCGTATTGCCCCGCTCGCTTCGATCGTTACCGCCCCTACGCGTCGGCGCGCCCTGATTTTCATCTTCGGTGGTGGCCCGTAGGGCCGTGGATACTGCGGTCGGAGTGTTCACTCGTCGTGGGTGCTGGTGGGCAAAGGTCATGGACTGCGGCTCCGTCACCGGTCACGTGGTCAATGGCGCCGCCTTCGTTCGGAAGACCGTTTGCTTACCGCCATCCTTCCCTTGTACCACGGCGCGTGGTTCGCTACACATGCACCGCCTCCAGTATCCATCGCCCTGCAGGCCACCACCGACCCTGAAAATCATGCCGCTCCAGTGAAACGATGCAGGGAGTCCGCGAAGGCGGACTTTGCTGTGCCAGGCGCGACTTCAGTCGTTGGCCGCGTCCGACCAGCGAAGGGTGGCATCATCAACCAGACGACAAGAAACTTTTTCAGCGCAGTCGGCACCCTTTGGTCCACCGGCACGTGAGGCCCAGCACCGGGAGTCGCCGACATGTCCTGGGCCTTCTGCTCGACATGACGTTGGCTTCGTTTACTCCCCTTCTTCCGCGTCTTTGAGACCGGGCAGCGACAGCAGGAGCACGCCAGCTTCCGCACCCGCCAGTACCAGGGGGAGCCAGCGATACCGCTTGCCCGCGCTCCCCGCGGTAAAGGCGCCGATAACCAGCAGCAGAATGGAGACGGCATCGAGTCCCAGGTGAACCCGGTATGGCAGCACTTTCACCATACCACGCTCGTAGTTCGTCAGGGCGGTGTAGCCTGCCGCGAGCGTGGCGTGCCGATGCAACACCTTCCGGATCGGGTCGTCGTCGTCCATATTCAGAGCAACGGGAAGTGCCGCGACGATACTGTCGGTGGCATAGTCAAGCGTGGAGTGAATCCGTCGACTGATTTTGAACATATACATCTCCTGTCCGGCTATAACAACGTACACCGTGCCAGTATAGCGACCGGCGTCCATTCCCGGCAGGGCAACGCGCCAACGTCAGTTCCTCCTGTAGCGATTGACGTTGCCATGGTCGTCGCCCTGGACCACCCCACAACGTCGTGATACTGGCATAGCGGATGGGCAAGCCACCGCGCCCGGGTTACCACTGAACTGGCCGGTGCGCATGGGGGACGTGTAGCCCACGAGGTGACCACGTAGCGGGTGCTCGGTATCGGGCGATGCTACCTGCTACACTTGCGAAATATGCCGTCGTCATTGCACGAAGGAGCAGCCAGGTGCCAGATCGCATCGTGGTAACGGGAGGCGCCGGGCGCATCGGTGGCTACGTCGTCGCGGAACTTCAGGATCAGTATGACGTGGTCGTCCTTGACCGCACGTTGCCCGCTACCCGCCACAACGCCAGGTACCGCATTGGGAACCATGAAGATCTGGGCGAGGTGATCGATGCCTGTCAGGGGGCATCAGCCATTCTGCACCTGTCAGCCATTCCCGCGCCGCGTACGTACCCGGATCAAGTAGTGTTCCGCACCAATGTCATCGGCACGTTCACCGTGCATCAAGCAGCGGCTCTCCTCGGTATCGACACGGTAATCTCGACCAGTTCACAATCAGCGTTTGGATGGGCGTGGGGATCGCGCGATTTCCTGCCCCGGTACCTGCCAGTTGACGAGCAGCACCCCGACGAACCGGACGATGCCTATGGGCTCTCCAAGGTCCTGGGAGAGGAGATCGCCCATACGTTTCATCGAAAAACAGGCATGCGGGCCGTCATCCTGCGGCCGCCCATGGTAACCGGGCCGACGGGATACGCCGAGTTGCGACGGAACGCCCGGACGGAACCGGAAACGTGGTGGCCGGCACTGATGGGTTATGTAGATGTGCGGGATCTCGCCACGGCCTTTCGTCTGGCACTCGAACATCGGGAGGTGATGCACGACACCTTCAATGTGGTCGCCGACGATAGCCTGGCTCTGGAACCCCTGTGTGATGTCCTGCCACGTATCGACGAACGGTTCCATGAACTGGCGCGACCACTGACGGGATCACAACCAATGGTGTCCAATGCGAAAATTAAGCGGCTGCTTGGATGGCGACCGCGCCATTCGTGGCAATCTGAACCCGCATGACGAACCTTTGGTGCGGCTAACGCTATACTGAACATGTGTGCGTGTATCTAAGTATGGAAGTGAACGTTGAAAGCAATTGTGATGGGTTGCGGCCGGGTGGGCGTCACACTGGCACAACTCTTAGTGGATCAGGGTCACGACGTTTGTGTGATCGACCAGAGCAGTGATGCTCTGGACCGTTTAGGTCCGCAGTTTCGGGGGCAAACCGTGGTTGGCACCGCGATTGACGAGGATGTGCTCAAGCAAGCTGGCATTGAACACGCCGATGCATTCGCAGCCGTCACCCAGGACGATAACTCGAATATTATGGCGGCGCAGATCGCCAAAGAAATTTTCGGGGTAAAAAACGTCGTCTGCCGTATCTACGATCCGTGGCGCGAGGAGGCGTACCACCAGCTCGGGCTGGATACCATCTGCCCCACGACGCTCGCGGCTCATAAAATCACCAGGCTGTTCGGCCAGGAGGCTGCTCCTGAACGCCCCCTGGTGAAAGCCTGAAGGGGAACAGAGCGGAGATGTTTATCATCATTGGTGGCGGTGGGAAAGTAGGCTATTACCTGACGCAGGCACTGCTGGAGCAAGGGCACGAGGTTGTCCTGATTGAGCAGGCGCCACGCAAAGCAGCAGCCCTGACAGAAAAACTTGGGAATGTGGTCATGGAAGGTGACGCCGCTGACGCAACGACACTGGAAAACGCTGGCATCGTCCGTGCCGATATCGTGATCGCTGTTACCGGCCACGATGAAGACAACCTGGTGATCTGCCAGATGGCAAAGCGCAAGTTCAAGGTTGGGCGCACCATCGCGCGCATCAACAATCCGAAAAACGAGCGCATCTTCGAGCGCCTCGGGATCGACACCACAGTGAGCACCACAAACCTGGTCCTGAACGCCATTGGCCAGGGCATCCCCGCGCGGGTCTAAGACGGCGATGAGACGGCTGCGTGATCGCCTGGTGCCGTTGCTCGGTCGCTTTCCCGATCCATACCCCCTCCGAATGCGTGTTGAATCAGAAGAACAACTGGATGGCTACCAGCGTCAGCGCGTGTCGTATGCCGTCGAACCTGGAGAGCGCGTCAGCGCCTACCTCCTGCTTCCCGACGGCATCGGCGCTAGCTGCCCGTCGGTGCTCGCGATTCATCAGCATGCGGGGCAATACTATCTCGGCAAGTCAGAACCGGCCGGCCTCAGTGCCGACACGATGTACCACTACGGCCTCGAGTTGTGCCGCCGGGGTTACGTCGTCCTCTGCCCCGACCATCTGTGCTTCGAGGAGCGACGGCCACCAGAGTACCGGCGGATGGAGCATCGGGGAATCCAGGATGGCAATTACGAGCGTTTCGAGTTCACACGCCGTCTGCTCCACGGCAGCACCCTCCAGACCAAGTATCTGAGTGATCTCCAACGTGCGCTCGATCTCCTGCAAGGACTTCCGATGGTCGATCCCGACCGCATCGGGATCATTGGTCATTCACTGGGCGGTCAGGAAGTCATGTGGCTCGCCTGGTACGACCCACGGGTACGTGTCGCCGTCTGCTCGTGCGGCATCGGGACGCTCCGCACCATTCTGCGA
>JAABUZ0100007454.1_pt1 | contig 13188 bp, 5 predicted proteins | sample 5562091 | NCBI WGS metagenome assembly JAABUZ01 (sample SAMN12813069, study PRJNA571459) | rock metagenome | isolation source: Antarctica rocks | place: Antarctica: Victoria Land, Linnaeus Terrace sud | collected 2015-12-21 | reverse complement strand
GTAAATAATCAATATATGCTAGTTAGCAATCGATTGACTAACTAGAATCTAGCAGATTTCTAACCAAAATAGATATATTCCTAACATATTCCTGGCATTTACCGGGAATATAACCTTATAGATGGGCTTGTAAGAACTATAATTTATATTAACTACAAAATGTTAGCAGAATAGATAGCTTAAAAAGATTAATTCTAATTTAGATTTTAGATTTTATAGCAACCATTGAAAACAATAGCAAAAAGAGAAAAAGTTAAAATCGAAAACTAAAAAAGAGTATTAAAAAATAAACTTCGAAGTATAAAACTTTTGTTACAACTTATATTAAAATATTGAACAATTTTCTAACTATTGTTAATATACTTAAGATATAGAGAACAAGATTCGACAACTAGAGAATAAATTTTCAAGTCTTAGAAATAATATTAAAATCTTTTTTAAATACTTATTGTTTAAAGAGTTCAAAAATTTAATGTTAAGTTTGTATTCAAATTTCAAATTTATAATGTATTTAATCAAAATATTCGAGTTTAAAAATTACTTAAAATTAGAGAAAAAATATCTAGTTTTAGCAATTATTAACAATACAATATTATAGAAAGTTCTAAGTTTGTTGTTGCTAACTAACGCAAAAATCTTAACTATTAAAGTTTTGTTAAAGTTTCAACTATTACAATCTACAAGACTAAACTATTTATACAAAAAATATTATATTATTGCAACTTAACAAATTTTTCTTTCTAAAAACAAATAGTAGATTATCGATCTATATACTAAGAATTTATTAATATTTTAATTTTTAACAAGCAATTGCTAAATCTTAAAGAATGAAACTAGACAAATCTATATATTGCGATCTACAAAAAAAAATATTAACAAACGCAACTTTTGCAATAAAGATATCTATTACTACTTATATTAAAGTTAGTTTAAGAGAACTCGAATAAAGAAAAGCAATAGCTAATTAGATTCTTGAAATACAAAAAAAAGCTAAGCAATTGCAAAAAAGATTGAAGTTAAGATTACTAACAAATATATTAAATAATCTATTATTTTTTTTGTTCTTCTAATATATATTACAAATTGAAATTTTTTATAGATTTTTTTTTTTTAATTTATATTTGATTTAACATTTCTAAGAGTTTATGCGAGTTCTATATGTGTTGCGCAATCAAATTTTCAAATTCAAGTTACATTGCTTCAATATTTTATGTTACTATTGTAATATTTATAATACAAAGAAATTCTTTATAAAAATTGTAAAAATTGTGTTGATTTATAATTTACAAAAGAAAATCTCGTATATTGTTCAACAATTTCAAATTCTTAAACTTGTGCATATCAAAAACAAGAGCTTCAAGAATTTACGTATAAATTCTCTTTGTAAATTACAATTATGTAAAGATTGTTTCTTAATGCGTAATACTTGTATTTATATTTATATAATTTTAATATTCAAACTCAATGTTAACTCATTTTTGTACATTTATATACGCAACACTTTCAATTCGAGACGTAGCGAAGACGTTGCTTTTAACAAAATTAAATGTTTTTATTATCATTTATTAAGATAAACGAAATTTCTTATTGTTTAACTTCGAATGCGCAATTAAGTGTATATATAATTAAGATAAAAGACAATTACAATTAATTAAAATACATAATTTCAACGCAATTAATTTATGTACAATAGAAACTTTCGATTTTTTGTCTATGTAATATATGCGTATATAACTCTTTTTTAGCTTTTTTAAACTTATATGCACAATGTTTCGAAACTTTCTTGCGATATTTTAAAACACGTTTTTCGTAATTGTGATATAACAATTATTGTAATAATAATCGACGTATACAAGAAATAAATAATAGTAATTATAGATAATTTTGCGTGTTCTCGATTACACGTATCTTATTATACGTAAAAGATTCGAGATAATAGTAATAGTAATAATTGATGTTGTTGTTGTTTTCGCGATTAAATCGATCGATTTGTTGTAATAATTGCATCGAATGTTTGCGAACGTCTTGTTTGTCGATGCTAAAAACATTTGACTTTGTTAAATATTATAATATTAATAGGTTCGTAGTCAACATAACGTATAAATAATTCTCTCGCTAGTCTATATTTTCTATTGTTTTAGACAATTAATTGTATTTCTTTAACAATAATATAAGAACAATAATATCTACTAGAAATATCGAAACAATTACTTTAAATACTATAGTAATTGTTTTAAAATATCTTATAATAAAAAAATAGATATTTTGTACTTTATCTTGTAATTGTTAACAAGATTTGCAGAATTGTCTAGCAAATTTTTGTTATATTATTAATTTTACTTAATAGTATAACTCTTTATCGAGCAAAATACTTCGAGATAGAGCAATCTTACTATATTAATAAATGCAATACTTAATAAAAACTTTAATTTTATAAGAATACTATTTAATATTTAATTTAATAATAGTCTTTAAATAATTTAATTTTGAATAATTGTATAAATCTTTATTGTTTAACGCTAACTTAAAATAAGTAATAGATATAACTAAATAAATCTTTTAATCTATCGAGAGATTTAATTTGTATATTAGATTGTTTTTTTACTTAAGAATTTTTTTTTTAATTTATATTTATATTCGATTTAACACTTCTAAGAATCTATGCGAGAACTATATACTTTCACAATTTTTAAATCTAATTAATCGCAAATAAACGAGTAGTACTAGCGTCTACTTGTTTAATTATAATTGACTAGAATTTGCGATCGTTATTTCGTTCGTAACGAGTTGTCATAATAACATTACGTCTTCGTTTTCTATATTGTAATATTTATAATACAAGAAAATTCTTCAAACGAAAACTCTAAAAATCTAAAAAGAGCTCGAGCATCGCTAATAATATCGTTGCTTAAAATTAATATAACAATTTAATAATCAAAATTATGCGCATTGTTGCGACGACAAATCTAATCTCGTCTAGTAGTTGTCGTAAATTTGTAATATTAATTTCTTATTACATGTGTATTCTTTTTTGTCGTTATTTAAAATAAATTAATAGAATATATTTAATTGTTATGCGTTTTTAATTGTAATTGCAAGTTCTTGTTGTAACTTTAAATATTTGTCGTTTACACAAAATTAATTAAAGTTAATTTTACTTGTTTTTAGTTATACTAGAAGTGCATTATATAATTTAAGATAATCAATATATAATTGTATATATTTATGCGTAATTTTAAATAAAAGCTTGCGATACTTTGCGTCGTTCTAGTCTCTTAATTATTTTAATTGTTATTTCTTTCGAATCTTGTCTTGAATAAGCGTCTTTTTAATAATAAGTTTGTTTGACATTTGATTCGCGAGAAATAAACGCTATTTATGCGTTTTATTAGCGACTTCGTTTGCAATTTCGTTATCTTTTATATCTTTATCTTTTAAAATTTAATAAAGTTTTAATATAACGTTGCGACGTCGTATCGCATTATATGCTTTTTATATTTTTCTAAAACATATTTAATTTGACGTTGATTTTATCTTTTTTATAATTTTTAATAAAGTTTGATTGTCGAAATATATTTTGTAAACTTGTTCTCGCAAATTAATAAACGTCTCGCAATGCTTCGTCAATTTTTCGATTATTCTTATAAGTTTCTTAAGTTTGTCGTAATGCGTAAGCGTTATTTTAACACTTTCTAATTGTTTTTTAATTCTTTAGTTCGCTTTTATTAAAACGATAATAACGTCTTTATCGCGATTGCTTTTGTCGAAGTACGCTCTTTAATATTAATTAAACTTATTTGCGTCGTATTTTTTCTTAATTATTTTCTTATTATATGCAATAACTATCTTAGAAGATTTTATTTATAAAATAATTATATAAAGTTGCTATCGCAATATTATTATTAATTCGAGTTTTATTTGCATTTATTTTCTCTTAAATTGCAAAAATATTATTCTAAGTTTTTTTTTTTTTTTAATATTAAGTTGTTGCATATACGTAATATTGTTACGTTTATTATTTTACTTAACTCTTATATATTTATAATAGTTATCGATTTTTGTATTAGTTTTTCGAAATATACATTAATAAAAAATACATTAATTTTAACTTGTAAAGCTTTTGTAAATATTGTCTTATAAATATTTATAATACGTTAAAGTGCGCAACTCTATATCGATCGTAATTTTGAAATAATTTTTTTTCTTAAATTTTTAATATTTATAGACGTGTATTATGCGACAATATTGTAAGCTATTATTAACTTCTTAATAACAATATACTTGCGCTTACTTGTTTTTAACAAAGTGTTAAATATCGAATTTTCTATTATTGACTCGTTTTTGTGTTTAATTATTAACTTAATCTTTATCTAATATAAGTAAGCTCTTTATTTTAGCTTTAAATTTAATTAAATTCTTAATACTCTAATATTTGATTTAACAATTATCTTGTATTTTGCTAGCATTATATTAACTTTTATATCGAATTTCTTTAAAGTTCGCGAAAAATAAATTAATTTATACTTTTTTTTTGCGAACTTAAATTTGTAACTTTATGCTTATTATTTACATTTGTCGTATATTTAACTTAACATCTTGCAATTATATTTAATCGATTTCTTATACGTTAATATGTTAACGTTGTTTACGAAATTTATAACGCTAACTTGTAATTTAATGTTATCTTATATCTTTAACAAATTCGTATTGTAAAACAAATATAAGATAAAAAAAAAAAAATTTTGCGATATATTTACGTTCGCATTGCGTTTTTTTATTGTATAATTATTTATAATTAAAATAATACAACGTTTTTTTAGAAAATTCTCTATTTATTTAAGCAAATAAGTAGAAATTTGTCTTTTTTTTATATTGTAAAACAATCAAATATACGACATATTGTCGAATGCATTTAATATATCGAAATTAAATAAAAATATTATTCTCTTCTTTTAATTGCTTTATATTGTGTAAATCTTTTTTGTAATTAATTGTAATATCGTATTAATTAAATATAATTTTTTAACTTTTATTTGTGTGCTTAATAGAATAACGTACATCTTTACAACGTAACAAAGACGTTTCAATATTATTAATTCTAGTATCTTATTTAATGTATTTAATAACGCAATAAATCTAAAGAATAACAATTTAAAGTAATTTTTTTTTCTCGATTTGCGCAACATTATTGTAATCGTCTTTTCAAAATAAGACAATTGCATCTCTTTTTTAATGTATTCATCAAATAGAAATCTTACTTAAAATAAGAAAATACAAATTAATTGTCGCAATATACAATTAATTATATTGTTAATTCTTAATGTCTTGTTAGAAGTTGTCTTGTATATTGCTCTTATTACTTCGCGTTTCAATATTATCTTGTCGTCTTTTATAAAGATTAAATAAAAGAATTTGTTCAAGTTGTTTATTAAATTGTAGACAAAAAAGAAAAATAAAATCGAAATATTATTTCGATTTTGTTCTTTATTGTTGTCGCAATACTTGTGTTGATTTGTAATAATAATATAATAAATTTAATTAATATTTTTGTTGTTTTATTTTTGATTTACTTTGTTATTTTAAAGAGACTCTTAATAATGTTTTTCAAAGCTTTTATTTATTTGCGCAACTTATTTTGTTTGTGTCTTTTTAAAATCTTGTTCTTTTTGTCGCATGCTTAAATGTATATTAATTACTTATTAAAAATACGATATTGTCGACGTAATTTTCTAATTTCTTTGATTATCTTCGTGTACTTTGCTATTTATTCGAGTTTAACTTTTTTGTATAATTTTGCTTACGAAATAAAGTCTTTGATAATTTTTTTTAAAGCATTAAGCAACTTTGTTGTGTATTCATTAATGTCGTCTCTTTTTATTAAATAGTTTAATATTAATTTAAATAATAAATTTCTCAATATATTGTCGAATTTTTTTAAGTTTACAACTTTCTAATTTTGTTTAAAACAACGTCGAAATTTCTTTTGTATTCGAAGATTTAACATTATTCTTATTAAAAAATAATCGAATAAATTTTTTATTTTCTCGTTTATATCGCAATATATTAATCGATTTGCTACTTCTTTTATAACGAACAATAAGTCGATTATAATTTAAGCGTCTTAATAATTTTTCGTTATAATTGCTTAAGAAAGAGTTAGCATTGCGTCAATTGCGCACATTATATTTAGCAAATTCTTTAAAAACAAATATTGTTTAAAATAAAAAGAATTTACTTAGAAAAAATTATGCAAATTAAAATTTCTTACAATAACATTTTCGTCTTGCATGTGCAAAGTTAACTTTATTGCTAAAAAATTACTTTTGTTAATTATTTTGTTATAATTATTTAAGAGCGAGTTGTAAATATTATAAATGTTAACAAAATTATATTTTGTTTTATTATTGTCGAAACATAGTTATAACATTATTGTTTTTATATCTTTAAAATATTATGTATTGTGCTAATTATTGTTATTAATGCATTTGTTAATATAAAAGTATATTCTTTCATTATTATTTACGAACGTGAAATTTGCGCGTTTTAAATTGTATATTATTGTTTTAACGTAATGTTATTACGACTTTTATATTATTAATATATTGTAATTTTGTATCTTATTCTTCTAAAGCAATATAATTATTATTTTATTTCTTAATTTGTAAACGCTATATTATAATATTTTAAGTTTGTTTTGTGTCTTTATTAAAATTGCTATTATCTTGTCGTTATCTTGTTTTATTAGAATAAACTAGCTATTTAACAATTTATTAAAACGTCTTTTCTTGATTAATTGTTAAATTACGCTTTTTTTTGTTATTACAAGAGTATTTTGTATACGACTTGCTTGCGTCGAACGATTAATTGTTGTCGTCTTGCGTTTTGTTCTCTTCTTTGATATCTAATTGAACGTTGTTGCATTCTTAAGAGTTATTAAAGTAATTATTGTTTTGTTCGTTCTCGTTATCTTGACGATATAATATAGTAACTTTGTCTTTGTTATTTCTTTTATTCTTAGTTTTTTATTCTATCTTTTAGAATACTTGAAATCGAATACTTTATAAGCACTCTTGCAAACGTCGCATTTTTATTTTGATAAATTTAATTAATGCGAGCATTAATCGAAGCAATAATCTTGTATATAATAAACGCATTGTTGCTTGTTCTAACATTTGTATATTAAGTAATTATACTTTTAACATTTTATGTATTGCTTTATTTTGCAACTTATATTGTATTTTATTATCTTAATATTCGATTTATAAATTACGTTAAATTAAATCAACTTGTTTGTTATTTTTGCGCAATTTATTTACATTATAATAAAGATATATTTTTTCTTGTTGTTCTTTCTTGTAAATTAAGTTATCTTATTAATTTTTAATTCTTAATGCATAATTTTGCATAATTTTTTTATTATTTTTGCTTTCTTTTTCTTTATGTTTTTGAGCATACTCTTTATTTTAATATTATATATTATTACTTTTACGCGTTTACGACGCAAAATTGTCGCGATAAATACGTTCTTAATTTAGAAAATACTTAATTTTAGAATTTTCTTATTGTATTTGTTATTAACTCTAAAAATTATTATTTCTTTAAAACGTCTTATTTCTTATATATCTTTTCGCACACTTAATATGTTAACAATATTTAAATCGCACGTTAATGCGATTATTTTCGTTGCGTTTATCTTGTATGTTCTTTTTATTTCTTTTTTCTTTTTAATTTACGTTATCAATTTTATTTCTTTAATTAATCGTTACTTTAAAAATACTTATTTGATGTTTATTTTAATTGTTGTTTGTGCAACTAATAACAAGCTCTATATTATGCTCGCTTATATGTTTGCATCTTGTGTATCTTTCTTAATTCTTTTTACTTTTTTTAGTTAATTTGTTGTTTTCTTTGATCTTTTTAATACGAAAATTATGTTAATTTGTTTATTCTTTGCGAAGAATTCGTTGAACTTGCGCGTAAGCTTCTTAATAGAAGTATATTACTTAATTAATGTTATTATTGAAATTATTTTAAACGCGTTTTTTCTTTTAGATTTATAGAGTTTCTTAATTTTTATTATTTTCGCGATAATCTTTATTGCGATTTGTAATAAATCGCGTTAAGACGTATTAAGTGCGTCTTAATTACTCGTCAATATTGCGTTAATTACGTTTATTTGATTTTAACAATTAAGATAAATTGTAAGCGTTATTGTTAATAAGATCTTCTCTCTTGTCTTTTCTCGTATAATAAGATAGTATAATATCGATTTTCGCAAGCTTTCCAATTTCTATCTCGAATCTTAAAATATTGTTTAATATTACTTAAGAATTTTAAAAAACTTAATATATTAAATTAGCAATTTAAACAATTTAACAAATAACAAGAAGTAACTTTTGTAAAAACAAAAATATATTATATTGTTTATTAAAAACTTAATAAATTTATAATATTTATTATATATTATTTTAATTACTATATTAGTCTATACAATTATTGCTTTTGTTTCAAAGATATTAATAATCTTCTTCTACAATTAATTTGTCTAAAAATTATTAAATTTAAGAAGAAATAAAAGATTATATATCTTAAAGTTTATAATTATTTTATTTAATAACAATTCGATAAATATATTAAGCAAATTATTAAAACAAATGCAAAGTGCAAACAAAAAGAATATTTAATTTAGATTAGAATTACTAATTGCTATATATTGCAAGATTATCTTAACTATTTAATTTGTCTATTTATTTTATTTATCTATTTATAAATAATATACTATTAAAATTAAAAATTAAACTTTTAATTTCTAAAATATAATTATTTAGAATTTGTATATAAATTTGCAATTTCTATTATATACAAGCGCTTTTAGAACTTCTCAATGAAAAAAATTGTTAAAAAAAATACTTGTTTACTTTATTGCAATATAGATTGTTTTATTATTTAAAATAATAACTTTTTAAAAAATTTGCAAGTTATTGTTAAATAGACTAATCGCGTCGGGTCGGATTATCGAGTTCGAGTCGAATACTCGATTTAAATCTTGGCAATTTGTATCAACTCGACTCGAAAGTCTTGACAATTTGATTACTAAAGTTAAATCAACAATTCGAGTCGATTTCTATACTTGAAATTGAAATTCGACTCGAAAAAATCGATTCAAATCGTCAAGACTAATATTTTTAAAAAAAATTATTATTTTTAGTAACAACTAATTAATAATTTAATAGAAATAGTTAATCTATTTAAATTAATTAATAGTTATATTAGAATTTTCTTTTTATAAATGCATTACTACTAAGCATTATCTAGTAATTAATAAAAAATGTAAATTTAATCTTAATTTATACTATTTTTAGTATTCTTGACATTCTTGGCGATTTAATTCAATTTCTAATATTGAAAATAAAAATCGAGTCGAGTCGAGTTAAGTTGATTTCAAAATAATAAGAATCGAATTAAGTTTCAAGTCGATTCCTAATATTGAAATCGACAAGTCGAATCGATTTCTAAAGTTGGAACCAAAACTCGACCCAACAATTAATCTATTGTTAAAATAGTATTGAAGTTTTTGATATAGCAACAATCTTCAAACAAAATTAATATATATAGTATAAAAAGATATAAAAAAATTCAAAATTAAGTTAAGACTTTTATACAATTAATATTACTTAATTTAATAAAGATTGTATTCTCGATAATAAGCAATATATTAATATAGTCGAAAGACAAGTTTGCAAAAATAAAAGTTAACAATTATTGTCTTGTTATAATAAGTAAAATTAGTATAACTATTTATATTATATATTTAATAAAAGATTTTTGTTTTGAATTTTTTAAGCAATTACAATCTCTTGCAATTTGTATAATCTATAAAATAGAGTAAATTATTTTTTTCAAAAAACTAAATATTAGAAGATGTAAATAACTTTCGAATTATTGTTAGAATTTCTATTTATTTAATAGATTTAATATATATCTCGAGAAGTTTTTTTTTAAAGATTTTACTTATTTAAACAAGATATAAGTAAAATAAGACTATTCTATCGATTGTATTTTAATTAATTAGATTTAATTTCTTTTTAAGAGTTTGTTGTATTAACTTAGTTACAATTTCTATATTTATTATAAAGTTGTCTACTTTATTTAAGATTAATAATTTGTTTCTTATTATATTTATCTTTAAATACAAGAAGTTTAAACAATATATTCGAAATTGTATATAGTTTTTCTATACAATAATATATATTTAATAAAAACTATAAAAGATACTACAAAATATATACAAATCAAAAATCAAAAATTAAGTTTGTTAATTAATAAGAAGAACAATATAATTTGTTTAACAATATTTGTTGTAATTAAGTAATTAGTATAAATTATAATAAATCTTTTAATTGATTCTACTAAATATCTAGTCTTTTGTATTATTTATATAAGATAAGTTATTTCTATTTTAATTAATTAATAATCTATCTCGACAAAGCTTAAAGTTTTAAACAAAAATAAAATATATTAAACAAAGTTTTATCTAAAGTTATCGTTAATCGAATTATCTTTAATATAATATATTTTAATATTAAATTTGCGCTTCTTAAAGATATCTAAATGCTAGACAAAGAATAACAATTAAGCAAACAAGACAACTAGACAAGATAAAAAGATACGCAAGTAAACAAAACAAACATTTATAGTAATTGTAAAAATAATTCTCTAAGAACTAAGTTAACAATTAAGTTATACTTAATTGTTTAAGAGCAGATATTATTGACAAACATTAAACGCTCTCTTGCTAGATATAAATCTTGTAATATATATTTATTTTAAAAGAAAACTTACTAATATTCTTGTTATATTGCAAATTCAAATATCATTTAACTTCTAAGTTTAATTACTATTCTATTTAGATTTTAATAGTCTAATTAAATGTAATAAATTTGTTATTCTTGTTTGTTTGCGCATTATATTGCTAAATAGTCTTAGTTTAATTTTTCTCGATATTTAGTTTGTTGTAGAACTTCTTGTTGCGCTAATAATAAACGCTCTTTTTTGCGTTTAAGTATATCTTGTTTATCTTAATTTTTGCAAAATTGTTTTAAAATTATTTTCGAGCAATTTAACAATCTTAATAATCTAAGTTAATTTTTTAGCAAATTTAATAGTATTTTCAAGAAAAGTATAGATATCGATTACAACAATAGAGTTAATATTAAAAATAATATTGTAGTTATCTTGTATAATTTAAAAGCGCGTTGTTGTTTTGTTCGAGCTATTTATTATTTTATTTAGTATTTGTTTAGCAATTGTCGCAAATCGAACTATCTAATAATTAGTAATTAAGATATTTATAAGTCTACAAACTATTTTTTTGCAAATTAATTTATTTTTCGAAATTAATATTTAATATACAATTAAGTTTGTTTTAATTGTCTCGAACTTCTTTGCGTAATATTTTAACAATTTTGAATTTCGCAAAACAAAGAATAAAGCAAGATTAGAGAAAACATCTTTGTTAATTAAGATTTTTAAGATCGATATATTTGTTTTTACTATTAAAGCTAGATATTTGCAAAACAATATTATTGTCTTAAATAAAATTTAAAATTTAATCGATATTTGTTTTTTGTATTTTTTGCATTTTAGTTGAAGTTGTGTCTTTGTATTTAATTGTTTAATAAACTTTCATTAATACAATCTTCTTATTAATATCGATTATCTCGAGATTTTTCTTGTAGTATAAATTTGAAGATTAATTGTTAAATATAGCAAAATTTAAAATAGACTTGCAAGTCTTATAGTTTGCAATTTTTTTTTAAAGATATCAACTTGTTAAAGTGTATTAATATAATATAAAATATAATACTATATATAAAATTGACTATTTTAGTTGTTTTGTATTTCTTTTGCAAGTTAATAATTTAAGTAAATTAAACATTAATATTATTTTGCAAGATATATCTCTTTTTAAAAATATTAATAATATTTATAGATACAAAGATAGATTTTAAAAATCTACACAATATATAAATATTGTTGTTCTTATTAAAAGTTGCAAGTTATAGAACAAAACAATTTTGTATTATAATATTAACGCAAATAAAATAACTTATATTGTAATTAATAAAATAGTTGTCGATCTTTATTTCTTTTTTAAATTAAAATAAAGCAATATTGTTTTCGACTATTTTTGCGCTTAAAATCTCGAAATCAAAAATTAAATAAGCAAGAGATATATTATTATTTTTGCAAAATATAAATATAGTAAAATAGCTACTAAATATGGATATCTCGCAAATAAATCGCTCGACGTCTACTATAATGTATTTTTAGAAAAAATTGCTCTTAAATTTAATATCTATTTAATTAAGTTTATTGTTGTCTAATACAATCTAATTATTATTATCTTGTTAACTTAGTATTTTCGCAAGATTATCTTTAATTATCTAATTTGCAATTTTATATTTGCAAGCTTTTGCAATATTTTAATTAAAATAAAAGTTTTTGTTCTTTTTGTTAAAAGTTATACTAGTTGCTTGTTAAACAATAACAATAAACAAACAATCTTGCAATACAATAGCAATAATAAAAATATTATTTTCGATAATATAAAGATAGTAGCTAACAATAGTAGACAAGAATATATATTAATAGAATTAAAGATAATAAGCTTTAGTAATATTGTTAATATTAGTATTAATTGTGCTAGTAGTCTAGTAAATTGTATCTTGTAACTAAGAATTATAAAGTATCTACTATAAGTAAACAATAAGATTATAACTATTTAATATTATATCTAGACAAGTAGTTTATTGTTATTAACTCTTAAATATCGACAACAATAATATTAAAATAATATTTCGATATTGTTATCTTTTTTACTATTTATAGTAGTCTTAATCTTAGATAGTCTGTCTCTTTTTTTAGATATCAACGCGTTTTCTGCTATCTTAGATAGTCGATTGCGCTTTTTTAACAATAATATAGAAACAATAATATCTATTAGAGATATCAAGACAATTACTTCAAATACTGTAGTAATTGTTTCAAAATACTTACAGGCCCATCTATAAGGTTATATTCCCGGTAAATGCCAGGAATATGTTAGGAATATATCTATTTTGGTTAGAAATCTGCTAGATTCTAGTTAGTCAATCGATTGCTAACTAGCATATATTGATTATTTAC
>JAABUZ0100007452.1_pt1 | contig 13190 bp, 14 predicted proteins | sample 5562091 | NCBI WGS metagenome assembly JAABUZ01 (sample SAMN12813069, study PRJNA571459) | rock metagenome | isolation source: Antarctica rocks | place: Antarctica: Victoria Land, Linnaeus Terrace sud | collected 2015-12-21 | reverse complement strand
TCTTTGGCGACGCACACGACAAGGTGAGGCGAAACCACAAACGGAAACGTTTACGCGACTTGGTGGCCGATGTGGACCGACATCTGGATCGGAATGGCCCTTGGCCTTATCAGCTTTCCCGCCTTTATCAGGAGCCGGAAGTCACAGCGGCCTTACAGACACTCAGGCAGGAAAAACACGCTGCCTGAGTGTCCGGCCTACGATATGGAACGATTTAGCTCGCTTCACGGTGCGGGCAGCGCTCCGGCCGCGGGTCGTGATCGCCACCAGATGGGCTTGGTCGGCAGCACGCAAAGCAAAGAGTTTTTCGGACATACTTCCAGGTTATCTCATGCTGTTACAATACTTAGCTTCCAGTGTACTAAGTATTCGGCCGAAATTTTTGCAACACCTTGGGCATCGGTGGATACTGAAAGCATGCAGGACAACAGCAGAACGACTTTCTCCTGGCAGGACCGACGGCGTTTGAGGCGTGCCGTAGCAGAAGCAGCGACAGCACGGTTGTTGCGGCGTATTCAAGCCGTGCTGCGGGTTGCCGAAGGCTACCCTCTGGCGGAGGCGGCTCGCCTGAATGGTGTGAATCGAACCAGCGTCCACCGCTGGGTCAGAGCTTACTGGCACCGTCATGTGGTAGCCGACCTACAGGACCGGCCGCACACCGGACGACCACGGGAAACGGACGATCTGGATGCCGAACTGCTGGAGACTGTGCTGGCCCAGGACCCACGCACGGTGGGTTACCAGGCCACCACCTGCACGGTGCCGCTCTGGGCGACGCACTTGCGTGAGGAACATGGCTATGTAATTTCGGAACGCACGCTGCGCCGCCGGTTGCGCGAGTATGGCTGGCGCTGGAAACGCCCGCGCTATCTCTATCAGGAGCGGGCAGAGCAGGTAGCACAGAAAAAAGGGCGATTGTTCGCCGCTTAAGGCAAATGAGGCCGCAGGATGTGCTGTTGTTTGCCGATGCGACGCGTTTGCGCCTGTTTCCTCCGCTGCGGGCGGCCTGGGCACGAGTCGGCAAACCGGCAATCGTGCCCGTCACCGGGCGCAATGACCGATGTGTCCTGTTCGGAGCATTGAACGTGTGCACAGGTCACCGTATAATCGTGAGTCAGCCCAGCGAGACCGGTCCTGGTGCCCGTGCGTTACTGACTGAGATCCGTCGACGCTACCGACGTTGCTCCCACTATCTGGGTGCTGCTGGATCAAGGGCCGGCCCATACCGCCGCACCGACCAGACAAGGGGCTGCCGATTTGGCTATTAATGCCCAACCCCTCGAAAAGGTAAAAAGAGCGTTTTCCCGGGTGGGCGGGTGCGAAAAGCGTACTTTTCCCACACTTGTGGCTCCCAGTTTCGATGGAAAAAGGCATGTTTGAAGGCGCTGCAAAACTCTTGTGAGAATCAAAGTGCGAAAACGATGCCAATGGGATGAGTTTTTGCACGAATAGTCTCGCCGCTTGCCAATTAAACCTTTTCGAGGGGTTGGGCATTAATAACCACTCTGGTCCATTTACAGCTTGATACGAACTGCCATCCCAAAGCAGATCAATTTTCCGTAAAATGGATGCGGAGGCCACGCCATGCGCTGCTTACCGCTTCTCCTGCTGTTGACTCCCTTGGTTCTGAGGGCTGATCCCGTATGGCCCGAAAACTCAAACGTGTTTCCTTGGGTCCTCAGGTAACGTTCGTAACCTCCGCGTAACGTTGTTACATCACTGGCGGTAAGCCCTTGATTCTATTCAGAGATGACATTTCCGAGATGGACAATCTGCAATGGATGAAGATGCAGGTTAAGGCTCTTCAACTGATCGTCTTGGAAATTGACGGTGTTCAGCGTGGCGTTAAATACGACGACTATATGGTTGTAGATGCCGTAGCTCCCGCCATGGGCGTCCAGCTTCATGACGATGAGTCCGGGTATTTGCGAAGTTCCGGTGTTCAGAAAACTGAGATTGTTCTGCACTTCCGCCAGCGTCGCCATGTGGAATAACGGCGAACTGCTGCGAATGCCGAGAAACGTTTGAAAGGCGGCAGCGGAGGTCGAGATGTCAGCGGGCGTCGGCGCCAGCGCCGTATTAGCCAGCAAAGGCTGCATAAATGACCACTGGTTCTGATTCACGTTGGCCAGGGGAAGCCCGCTGCCCCAATTGTTTGATTCTTCGGCGAGAAGATTCTTGCTCGGCCGGTCGCCTTGGTAGATCCAATTGATTTTGGTGAACCAATCGCCGGAGTTGTAGCTGTTATAGTCCATGTCCTTGGAGCGAAGAAGATCGTCGCCGCCCAGGAAAAACGGCACACCCTGACCCAACGCGATTAAGCTCATGGCGACTACCTGGCGTCGTGTTCGCAGGGCAATCGAATCTCCTCCCGTGGAAGTGGTGCCTGGAACGGCGGACTTCAACTGGATGGCATCGAAGAGCGTTTGGTTATCGTGAACCGAGCAGTAATTAACGGCTTCAAGCGGGCTGGCAGTGTAGCCCGCAGGCTGCCCGGCATAGAGAACCTGACTCGCTTTGACCGTGGTGCCCGTGCTGTCAACAAAGGTGAAGTCACGAAGATTGCCGGCAAGGCCGATACGAATCCAATCCGCCTCTAGGTTAAGGGTATTTTGCTGGTCGGATAAGCTTTGGCCGACTGTCGCGGTGGTGTATAGGCTCGGATCGGTAAAGAGACCGGTAGCAAAGCCCTGGACCCGTGCTGTTTGGTTGGAAAAGGAACTGCCGCCCCGGATGCCGTCGCGGATTCTGTCATTAAAGGTGCCGATGCCGCTGCCGTACAGGTTCTCCTGCGTGGCATTTACGCCCAGCGCCGCGCTTTCGGGGTTCTGAAAACCCTCGCCGTAGATATAGATTTTCGAGCCGTCGACCCCGTCGCTCGCGGGAGTCAGTTGTTCCAACGCCTGCTGTACGTGTTGCATGTTGTAAACGAAATGAAGGCTCATGTCATCGAAACGAAAGCCGTCGATCTTGTACTCCCGCGCACTCAGGAGAACTGCATCAATCATCAGTTTCTCCATCATGCGATGCTCGCTGGCCGTATCCGAGCAGCAACTGGCGGTTTCGACATTTCCATCAGAATCGAGACGCTGATAGTAGCCAGGTACGATTTGATCGAGCACCGAGTAGGTTGTTTGACCGCTCGCAAAGGTATGGTTGAATACGACATCCTGGACCACTCGCAAACCGGCCTTATGCAGGGCGAGAACCATTTCCCGGTATTCCAGGACGCGGTTGTCGGGATTGAATGCGTATCCTCCGTTGGGAGCAAGGTAGTGAACAGGGTCGTAGCCGAAGTTGTAGCCGTCCGAGCCCTGCACGGCGGTAACGGCGGCCTGTTGCGCCGTGCCGTCCGGAGGATTCGGCGACAAGCCAACCGGCGTTTGCCAAGTTGATTTGTCTTCGTTGACGCTTCCGATATGAAAAGTCGGCATCAGATGAACCGCTTTTAAACCGGCTCTGGCAAGCCTTTGCAGGTGAGTCATGCCGTAAGTGGCGGGATTGGTAAACGCCAGGTAAGTTCCGCGATATTCCTCGGGAACGCTGGTATCGGCAACGCTGAATTCCCGGACGTGAAGCTCATAAACAGAGAAGTCGCTTTTTGAGGCGAGAGAAGGCGCGGAGCTTCCATCCCAACCTGCGGGTTTTGTTGATTCATCGCTGAGATCGGTAATGCGGGTTTTGGCTCCATTCAGCGCCAGATCCACGGAGTAGGGGTCGGTGACGAAATTCTCGACGATCTTCTGAAGGCTCGGCACGTAGACGATCACGTCGTACAAATAGTATTCGCCCTTCCAGGAGCTTTGGCCCGCAGCTATCCAGACTCCGTTGACCGCTGTCATGGGCACGGTTTGCACCGGAGCCGTGTCATTCTCTTGGCTGTAAAGCAGCAGCTTGACGGATTGCGCCGTGGGCGCCCAAAGGCTGATTGACAACTGGCCGTTGGAGAACACAGGTCCGAGAGCGCCTGAGTAATAGAAAAGGTCGTCGAGGACGCCCGCATTCTGCACGCCGGTGACGTATCTTAGGTTGCTGGCGGTATCTGTTGCTGTGATCACGATCTGTCCTGTTACGATCTGCTTGAGCGTGTCAACTGAAACCGAGGCGGGCAGATGAAGCACGGCATAGCCGGCGAGCTGTGGATATTGCGCGGCTTCGGGGGAACTGAATCCGTCCGGCGAAAGCGTCAGTGCAATCGGTGTTCCGCCGGTGAGAGATCCGGTGCTGGTGATCGTTAAGCCCGCGTTCAGGGAATAAACAAGCGAGTAACTCCATCCAGATTGCGAATCCGCGCCGGGTATGGCGACCGTCGTTCGGTCAATCCAGAACGCTTGACGCTGGTAAAAACCGGCGGCGGCAATTTCTGCTGGCGTGGGTACTGTTGTGTACACGGTTGTACTGCCCGAGATCACCCAAGCTTCGCCTCTACCCGAAGCGAAGGTCGTTAGTTGCATATCAGGACCGGGGTCCTTCGTGTTCGTGGAAATATTGTGAACGATAAATCCGAGGTCTGCCGGGTTGGCCGTCAGTTTAATGTCATAGTAAGCGCCGTAGGAATCGGAGCCGGTTTGCGGAGTGGGCCCATCATAGTAGTTGCCGGTCGGTTCTTCAGTGTCGCCGTAAGCATAGACCGACCAGTTCGCGTAGTTGCCGTCGGGCCGGTAATAATGGATACGCGCATAGCCGGGGAGCAGGGCAGTCGGATTACTCAGGTCAGGGGCGCTGGTGTAGAGCTTTGCGATCCCTGACACGGCCCAATACTCATTGCCTGCCGCCGAAGGATCGACAAACGTGTTGGGGCCTGGGTCCTTTTGATCGCCGCCGGGAGCCGTTGGATTGTGGATAATCAATCCGACGACCTGAGGGCTGGCATTGACGCCGACATCGAAGTAAGCGCCGTAGGAATCCGTGCCGGTCACTGGAACCGGGCCGCCCCCGTAATTCCCGGTATTCTCCGTTGTGTCGTCATAGGCGTATATGGTCCAACCGCTGTAGTTGCCGTCAGGCCGGTGGTAATGGATGCGAATGTGGCTTACCGGTACCTGGGCGAAAGCGGAAACAGTAACTCCGGCCAGCAAAAGAAGCGCAAATGGAAGGAACAAGAAGGGGAAAGCGCGCGCGATTGATTTCAACGTAGAGCCCTTGACAGAAATTTTCCGGTAACACGCCGGAACTAAGCTTCGCAATCATATCAAAGATTTGTGGCGGAAAGGGAGACTGCGGTTTAGAATTGTCCCATGCTGACGGAAGCAAGAAAGTACGCTTTGATGACGCTGCTGGCCTACGCGATGAGCTGCTTATGCTACGCGCACGGAGGCGGCTCGAAACGTCCCTGGAAGGGTTACGCCATCCTCGGCGACGGCCATCTCACGGCTGTCTATTCGGACGACAGCCGCATCTCCGCCTTGACGCACAGTAAAGGGATACAGCACTTCTATTTCAAAGACTATACGGCGGACTACATTGCTTCGACCAGCTTCGATCTGCTCGGCCAGAACGGTAAGCCGCTAGGTCCCGCCGCGACGGGATCAGTCGGGATGAAAAACTTCTTCACGACGCAAACGCAGACCCGTTTTTCGAACGGTTCTTCCCAAACCGTTCTTTGCTTCATCCATCCGGAGCAGGCGGCCGTACTCTCGCTGAGCGCCCAGGGGGCAAGCGCCAAAAGCAGATATCGATTTCAGGCCCTTTTGCGGAGAGAGATCAAGACCGATCAGGACACCACGCTGATGTCGTTACACCAGGAAGAGAATACTGCGATTGCTGTTTGGTCTAACGGTACGGCCTTGGCGTTGGCGCCCCAATCTCCCACCGGCAAGGTCCTCGTAAACGAAGCAACTGTTTCTATTACCGGGACCCTGGACGGCGAAGCTTCAGGCGCTCAAGTGTTGCTGATTCCCGCTTCCTCGTCATCCGAAGCTCTTTCCAAAGTTCAATCACTCCGGAAAAAGAAAGACCTGGAAGCGGCCGCGAACGAACATTGGAATTCCTGGATGAACGCTGGTCGGCTGCCGGTTTTTAAGAGCGGCGGCCCGCAAGCCGCGCACTATCTCGAAGCATACAAACGCAACCTTTATTGTGTAAAGTCAGCTAATCTCAACGGGCAGATTCCAGCCGATATTACGGGACAATTCGTCACGAATCACATGCCGCAGCTTTATCCGCGCGACGCGATGATGTGCGCTCGCGTTTTCCTGCTCACTGGTCACGTCCAAGAGGCAAAGCAGATTATCGAGTTCTGGGCAAAGCCGCAGATTCCGGCCAAAAGTTCTGGGGAGTGGTATGCCCGTTATGATGCGCATGCGAAAGCGGTTGATGCTGGCAGCGGGGCGCGCTTTGACGAGCCCGAGTGGGACGCAAACGGCTACTATCTCTACTTGCTGAACCAATATCACAACCAGACGGGTGTCTGGCTAGCAGATACGGCATTCATGTACCAGGCGGCTGACTTCCTGGTGAGCCGCCTCAGCCCCCGGGGGTTGCTATGGGAAGGCGGCATTGTCGAATGGACCGGTTACTTGCCGGCTACCAACATGATCGCGGCCGCTGCTTTGAAGACCGCCGCGCGGATCGCTCGCCAGAGGGGAGACGGGAAAAAAGCCGACACCTACGAGGCCGCCGCCCGGAAGATGGCGGCGGCTCTACCCGAGATGTTTGATAAAACACGGCAGACGTATGCCGACGTTCGGTTCACCGATGTGAAAGGAGCAAATGGCGCCAGTCTGACGGACCAAGCGGGGAAGGAGACTTACTTGTGGGACACGACGGCCAATGTCGGTGTGATTTGGGGCTACCCGAATCACCGCGAGATCGAATTATCGAACGCCTTCTACGCTAAAAACACTGTCAAGCTCGGCGGCGGCATGCAATATTTCGACTCACCCGATCCAGGATTGGCAAGCTATGGTCATGGAGTCTTCTTCTTTACCACGGCTGCCGCGGCGCAGTACGAGTCTTTGTACGGAAAATCCTCAACGGCCAGAAGCTTTATCGATTGGATGGTTCGGAACGCCAATTCTTATGGATTGATGCCGGAACACATACTGCCGGATGACAGCGACTGTAGCCCCGCCTCGCCGCTGTCCTGGTGCGGCGCCGAATTTGCCGCCGCGCTCCTTTTATGGAGCCAATCCTAATACTAGTTCGTTAAGTTGATAGCTGCTTGGAAGGAAAGTGTCAGGACTGGCGGCTCGCTATGGGCTAGGGCCAGAAGCTTGGTATTCTGAGTTGCTCTCTCTTGTTCATGACCTGTCCCCATTGTCAATCGCCCGAGACTTCTCCGCTGAGCGGCGCCACGGATTTGGGATACAAGATGTTTCGTTGCCGTGTCTGTCGGCGCAAGTTCAAGGAGCGTACCGGCACACCGTTCCACCACCTCGAGTTTCTCACCGATATCGTGTTTCAGGTGTTACTCTGCCGCCTTCGCTACCAATTGAGCTTACGCCACTGGGCCGAGTTGTTTCTGCTGCGTGGCTTTGAATGTACTCATCAGGCGGTGCAGGAGTGGGAGGCTGCCTTCCTGGCGGAACAAGAGAGCATTCGATTCCGGGGGCGTGGCTCGCTAACTTCGGGTAATGGCCCAACTTCCTCTGTCGACTTCGATTTACCAATTGCGCCTCGTGCTGGCCGGGATCAGCCCCATGATCTGGCGGCGTTTGCTGGTTTCCAGTGAGACCACCATTGCTCAACTCCATCACTACATTCAGGTTTCCTTCGACTGGAGCGGGGAACACTTGCATCGGTTCCGCATTCACGGCAAGGACTACGGCATCGCTTATCGGGGCGGCATCAGCTTCGATGACAACCCGCATCACGTGCCGCTCTCTCGTTTCCGATTACACCCACGGGAGCATTCCGCTACGAGTACGACTTGATAGCCAACTGGCGAGTCGATATTCGGCTGGAAGAGATTCTGCCTCAGGATCAGCGCGTTCTGCCGGTTTGCGTGGGCGGAAGAGCCGCGGCACCGGGCGAAGAATATGTGGGCGCCTTAGCGTATTTGCAACAGCTGGACCGCCACTGCTACGAGTTTCCCTTCGAAGATTTAGGTAAGATAGCCAAGGCGATCCGGTGCTGGCTGGATGCCGGAAGCCGCCCAGCGCTCGGCAATCTGGAGGAACTCCGGGAGGCGGTTGAGCGCGTATCGGAGTATCAGGAATTTGAACTGCGGCGTTGCGGACGCCGGGAGATGAATCGCAGGCTGCGGGCGCTCTCGGACCAGGAGGTGGCGGCATGACCTTCCCAATCCGCGTCGTTACGATCGCTGCTAACGGACAAGAGCAGGTTCACGATATCACGTCTCTGGAGCGGACGGAACTTAAGAGGGAAACGCTGGGCCTGACTCTGGCGGAAGGCAAAGCCATCCTCAGCGAGATCCAGCGTGTGGTCGTGGAAGCACAGACTGCTCACTGCGTGGCCGCACACCGGCAGTGCTCCGACTGCGGGCGACAACGACACAGCAAGGGGCACCACGATCTTCCCCTGCGGACTGTCTTCGGCAAAGTCACGGTCGCCAGCCCGCGGTTGCTGCATTGTGATTGCCATCCGCACGAGACCAAGAGCTTCAGCCCCTGGGCGCAAGTACTGCCCGAGCGAACCACGCCGGAGCTACTGTTTCTGGAGACCAAATGGGCATCTTTGATGAGCTACGGTATGACCACGGAGCTGTTGCAAGAGGTCTTGCCGATGGACTCACCGCTGCCTGCATCGACAATCCGCGAGCACGTCTGCAGCGTGGCCCAACGGCTGGAGAATGAGTTGGGCGAGGAGCAGTGGACGTTTATCGAGGGCTGCCAGCAGGACTGGAATCAACTGCCACCGCCGGATGGCCCGTTGACAGTCGGGATTGATGGTGGCTACATCCGTGGGCGGAACAAAGAAGGTCATTTCGAAGTGGTGGCTGGCAAGAGCCTGCTGGCATTCCGGCGGGAAGGTCGGGAAGACGAAGAACTATCCGGCCAGTGTTTCGCTTTTGTGCAGACTTATGACGAAAAGCCCAAGCGCCGGCTGTTCGAGGTATTGCGCTCGCAAGGGCTGACCCTGAATCAGCAGGTGGAGTTTCTGTCGGATGGAGGCGAGGATGTGCGCCAAGTGCAGTTGTATTTGAACCCCGAAGCGGAACACCTGCTGGACTGGTTTCATCTGACCATGCGCCTGACGGTGCTGCAGCAGATCGCCAAAGGGATCCCGGAAAAGATCGGCGCAGGCGAGGAGGAATACGAGTTGCGGCCGCAGGCGCTGAAACGACTGGAGAGCATCAAGTGGTATTTGTGGCATGGCAATACTTTTCAGGCCTTGAAGAAGCTGGAGAGTTTGGAGATGGATTTGGAAGCGGCGGCGTACGAAAGCAAGGACAACAACACGTGCAAACTGCGGAAGGGGGTTGAGGAACTGCGCACATACGTGGAACGCAACCAGCAGTTTTTGCCCAACTATGGGGAGCGCTACCGCAACGGGGAACGGATCGCGTCCGGCTTCGTGGAGTCGGCGGTGAATCAGGTCGTGAGCAAACGAATGGTGAAGCGCCAACAAATGCAATGGACGAAACGCGGCGCGCACCTGCTGTTACAGATCCGCACGCGGGTGCTCAATGAAGAGTGGGAAGATACGTTTCGGCGCTGGTATCCACGCTTCCGGCCACAAACTGAGGGGCAACCGATCCAGAAAGCCGCCTGATCTCCCGGAATCGAATGCTCTCGTTGGCGAACGTATTAGGGGTAGCGGCCACACTGCTGCCGATTTTATCGGTAAGCCATCGTACTGCTTCTAGTTTGTTGTCACCGACTCGGGCGCGAGGAGGGAACGGAAAGCTCAAGAGCCGTTCTTCCCCTCTCCGCTCCGAAGCTGATGCTCGGGTCAACCGGAGGGATAACGGGCGAGGCTTTGAAGCAGTTGTCGCTCGACGACCCGAGCCGCCCCGTTCAGACGCAGCAATCGAGCCGTCGCCGCCCCGATCGGGGTGAGTGGTTCGAGAGTCGGTCCGACGATCCGAAAGTGCTCCTCCCAGCGATCCTGCCGCGGATGGAACAGGCGGACCAGTTCCCGGGTCGCCGGATCGAGCGAGGCAATGTCACTTCCTTTATAGCGGTTGCACAAGTAACAGGCATACGCCAAGTTTTCGATTCGGGTGGGTCCGCCATGCTTGCGGCTGATGATATGGTCCACTTCATGGGGCAAGCTGGCATCGCTTTGATGGATCAAACAATATTCGCAACGACCGCCGGCCCGCGCCTCGACCTGTTGTCGAAAGAGATCGAGCTCCCTCACGACCGATGGGCGAGGATCTGCCGGGCGCGGGCCTTGGCCATGCGAAGTATATGTTCCAACTCGGTCAAGTGCTCGAGTTCGGACGCCTGCTCCGGCGTCAGGCGATCGTCCTTGGCCAACTCCAGTAAGGCCAGCGCTCGTTGCCGTGCTTCGGGTGAGGGTTGAAAGTCAATGATCGTCTGCGGTGTCGTGCCCGCGGCAAAGAAGTCGATAATTTCCAGGTAAACCGGTTGGCTCGCCATGCTTACTTTCCATCATCTCTTAAAGAGAGATGTCACGCTACAGCGGCAGGAACTTGCTGGAGCTTTCCTTGGGCCGGGCATGCAGATAACGCCCGGTCGTGGTAATGCTGGCATGACCCAAGGTGGCGTATGGCCCGAATACTCAAACCTGTTCCGTTTGGCGCTGGCGTAACGTTCGTAACCTCCGTGTAACGTTGTTACTTGCCTTCCTCGAAGTGATTGATTCCATGCAGCGACGACATTTTTTATAGGGACAATATGGCTGCACCTGTCACCCATAAAGAGAAAGCAGTCATGATAATCCAGCCTTCATTGGTGTCGCGCGGGACTCAAATCGCGGATTTACGCTTTCCTCTTTTCAACAAATTCCGCGAGTTTAACCCAAATGTCATGGGCCTTAAATCACAGATTGGGGTGCTTAAATGGCAAACAAAATGCAGCTTGAACTTCGTCCGCAATTAAGGCCTTGCGCTCACGAGGCGACGACCGTGGCGTTATCGAGCTGATTCAGAAACAAGACCAGGATGGGCTTGGGATCCCGTTCTCAGGCTGTCGAGTTTGTTCTCGACTTAAACCCGGAGTACTCCCCGCCGTCTACGATGTGAATCCTACGCAGTGCCTTCTACCCACAAAATCCGCGATTTGAGTCCCGCGCGACATCGACAGAGGCTCGCTACTTCGGTCCGAGGTGATATTCAGTGCGTCACCGGATCACGCTCGACGACCAGGAGCGAAAAGGATCCGGGTAGTACAGGTCCCCTCCGCTTGCTTCCTGACGGTGCCGGTCCAAATCTCGCGGCGGCGACAAACAGACGGTGAGTCGTTGGATCCAATCCCATATTTCTGGCTCCTTCGGGAGTCTGCAAGCTCTGGGTTACATGATATTGATTCGCACCATCCTGGTGGATCACCGTCAATGTGCCATCCGCATTCGATGCGAAAGCGTCACTCGAGGCAGCGTCATACGCCGCGCCGTCTACGCCTGTCCCAATCGGCACGGTGGCGATGACCTGGCCGGCGCGATAGTCGGAAATTGCCATCACGCCACTCCGACATCCACTAAACAGCCGATGGTTCCCCGTGTCGATGGCCATCGAGACAGGCTGCTGGCAGGGAGCGGTCGACCAGCGCCGTTCGACAGTAGCCGTTTTCGCGTTCATCTCGACTACTTCGCTCACATCAGTAAGGTTTGCGAATACTTTGCCGTCCCCTGCGGAAACGCCATATTCAGGCTTGCCGCCAAGAGGAATATGGGTGATGAGAGTTCCGGCTGCCGGGTCAATCACTGTCGAGGAATGCGCATCGCCATTCAGAGTGAAAATGCGCTTCGAGGCACTATCGTAAAGGATCGCGTCGGCATCTTTAGCTGCCGGGATTCGACTGAGAGGCTTAAGAGTTTTCAGGTCGAACATGACCACCGACCGGTCGTTACCCGACGTGGCAAACCCATGTCCGGTGTCACGGGCCACGGCGGTTCCGTGCGCGCCGTTGATCCCGGTCACTTCACCGATCAGCGTGCCACTGTCCTCGTCGACAACCATGACGCGGCTCTGCCGGGCAATGAACAGGCGGTGGCTGGGAGGATCTGGGACGATGTAGTCCCAACTCCCCTCTCCGCCTAATACGTACGTATGCGTGATGCGGTACATCGACGCGGATTGTGCGAGGAGTAGCGCTCCCGTGGTGATGGTGAGCACGGAAATTCGAGGGTGCATGGGAGTGTCTCTGCCCACCTTACGCCTGCCCCGATCAGAAACGAGGTGAGTCAGGCACGGCCTGCTCTTCACGGTACCAGAGAAGGCGCAGTCGGGCAGGCGAACAGAGAGGTTAAAAATGCCCAACGCTCCAAAACGGTAAAAGTTTTCTCCTGGGCTACGCCAATGGGTTATCTGGTGTTTCGATTGAGGCCGGACTCCAGAAGGCCGGATCGTTAGCACGCGCCGTGAGTTGCCTCGGTGTTGATACCTGAGTTCGGCAGCAGCCGCGAAACGCTATCGCAGCACCTTCGCGTCAAGCAGTCGTCAGGACGACAAGTATGCAATCGTGACGTCTGGCACGCCCCACGTTTGTTGTTGTCGGGCTTTCACGCTACGACAGACTGAATCTTTACCGTTTTGGAGCGATGGGCACTTTTAGCCTTATAGGTAGCTGGTCTTTTTTTCAGAATCCGGGCTCCCGCGCTCACCGCTGCCGCCGCGAATGTCGTGCAAAATCAGAACCGCTCCGTGCTGACCTATGCAAGCCCGCGGTCCTTGCCACCGGTTTTCCTTTTGCGTGATGCCAAAAATGGGCCAAATGGATCCTCTACACATCGCCGTATCGCGGGTCAACACTGGATGTGCTGCGAACTGCGCACGATCTCCGCCATGATGCCGTTCGTCTGCACTCCGTCCTGTTGTTCGACAGCTTCGCGATACACCTTCACGAGTTCGGTCTTAGGTCAGGTGTGATGCTACCCGGCGTAGACCCCGTAACCAAGGAGGCCGGCAAGGACAACGAGCAGAACGCCAGCCACCTGGAACTCCCAGGACCGCTCCACGGAGACTCGCGCCATCATTCTCAACCCCTGTTTCGGTGTGCAAAAGCGAATCAAGCCCTTGATGAGATGTCAAGGGCGGAGTAAAAGTTTCCCACCAGGGCGGAGCAAAAGGGGACCACTTCTTCCTTTCGTAGCCAGTTGTT